>Ga0129306_1000436_pt1 | contig 65534 bp, 50 predicted proteins | sample P827metagenome_FD_94438 | JGI IMG/M metagenome (GOLD analysis project Ga0129306, IMG submission 94438) | Capybara group fecal microbial communities from Wisconsin, USA - P827 metagenome | ecosystem: Host-associated > Mammals > Digestive system > Large intestine > Fecal | place: USA: Wisconsin... | reverse complement strand
TGGCAGGCCGCCGAGGACGACGTCACCATCAACGCGCCCGCGGCCACCTACACCTACTTCCTCATGCCCGCCCACGACGTCCACGTCACCGCCGTCTTCGAGACGAACGGCATCGGCACCATAGCCACCGACGCCCCCGACGCCACCTACTACACCCCCGACGGCCGTCGCGCCACCCAAGCCACCCGCGGCATCTACATCCTCAACGGCCGCAAGGTGCTGGTGAAGTAGCTTGGGGTAGAGGGATGTCCCCTTGTTGGTTCTCTTCTCTCGAATTCCAGGCGCTTGCTTTTCTAATTCCAGGCAGTTGGAACTGCAAAGGCAAGCGCTTGGAATTCCTTTTTACTCCTACATTTTTACAACTTATTTCTCAGATTACCCAATTTATAAGCCACTTTTTGCCCCATTTTCCATGTTTTATCACGGGGCTTAGCGGAGCGCCTTTATGGAAAAATTTTGGAAAATTGAAGGCTTGTTTTTTACTTGTAAACAATTGATTGTTAGTGTATAAAGGGTCGTTTTTTGGAAAGTTTATCAACTTTCTTCAAAAAAAAAATATTTTAAGGGGACTTAATAAAAAAGTTATGACGAAAAACCTGCAAACTTTCCAAAAACGCAATATAAATCCCTTTCAAATAGCGTTTTACGTTCGCGAAAGAGACTTTCAATTTTCCTAAATTTTTCCATTTTATGCCTTTTCAGGGGGGTATTCTGCGCTGCTGCAGGTAGTCGGCAATGTCGAACTTCAGGTTCCCGTCGGGTGCCGTGCGCTGGCAGAAGTCGCTGACGGAGAAGTTGGCGACCCCCTTTTTCTCATTCCGCGCCCCGAAGGGGCAACGAGCACCCAGCCCAGGGCGTTGCCCTGGGCTGGGTGCTTTTGGCCTTTCAGGCCGTAATAATTAGAAAGGATTGAGCCCTCGGGCTCAATCCTTTCTAATTGATAATGGACAATGGGTAATAGACCATTAAGCTTCCGGCGCTGCCGGAACTAAACTGCGGCTTTTCCTGACGGCTATCCACAGGGCGGCGAGGATGAAGAACACTCCTCCGACAATGCCCGCAGGCGTGGGGCCGATGAAGAGGTTGGCAACGTCGGGCGACGTGAGGAACAGGATGCCCAGACCGGCACAGCCGTTCACACAGCCGTGGGCAAGCACGGCGGGCCAGACGCTGTCGGCCTTCTCGGTGACGTAGTTGAACAGGAACGACAACACGACACAGAACACACACATGCCGACGATGGCAAGCACCACGTCGCCCCAGGGGTCGGTGCCCGCTACCTTCGAGTAGTTATGGCCGACGGCGATGATGGGGGCGTGCCAGATGCCCCAGATGAGGCCGACGAGGACGGAGGTGCGCACAAACGAGCGGCCTTCCCTCATCTTCGGGAAGAGGAAGCCCCGCCAGCCCCACTCCTCGCCGAAGCAGTTGACGGCATTGAGCAGCGGCGCCACAAGCACAAGCAGCGTGCCCCAGGGCTTCTGCACGAACGTGTCGGCCGTGAACTGCGCGGGGAAGAGGGCGAAATAGAGGGCGGTGCCGAGGATGGTCAGCACCAGCGGCCCGAACCACCCGATGAGATAGGGCGACGCGTTGCCCCGCAGATGGGGGTGCAGCTTGAGGTCTGTCCAGTCCTTCGTGATCAGGCGCGTAAGCACGACGCCGATGGCGGGAAAGAACATCACAACTGACGTCAGCGCAAGCGCTACAACCTTCATGGCGGTATCGCCGGGATTGGCTGCGGACTTCAACGTCATAGGGATAACCGCCCCGAACATAAAGGCCCAGCTGAGCACAAACGTCAGCACTAAATACAACGTAATCTGCTTCTTTGTCTTCATAAAATATAGATTCTTAAGGAACTGGGAATTTCTTCACTACTTTTTTCACTACGAATTTTGCGAATTATACGAATTCTTAATAGATTGAAGTTTTTCAACCTCATGAGGGGGGGCTAATTACCACCGCTCGCCGCTCCCTCCCCTCTAGGGGAGGGCTGGGGTGAGGCTTTCATTCCCAGCACTGCCCAACGAACGAGGGGGATGCGGCGGAGGGTTTCGTAGATGGCTACGCTGACGGGGAAGGCGGCTACGAGCATGACGGCATAGACGGCCCACGCGGGCAGCGCGGTGTGGTTCTTCAGCGTCCAGGCGAGGAACAGCAGCGGCAGGTAGTGGACGATGTAGATGCCGTATGAGCTGCGCGTCATGTAACGGCCGAACGCGGACATGCGGCCCGCCCACGCCTTGAAGCACCCCAGCATCGCCAGCACGGCCCACCAGGCGAAGATGTTCGTCAGACGGGCGGCGGAGAGCATCGTATAGTCGGCACCGAAGTTGGTGACGGTGAACACCACCGCGCAGGTGACGCCGATGAGCAGCAGCGCCCAGCGCTGGGAGGCAAGGGCGTCGGTGACCTTCTCGTGCGACAGCACGAAATAGCCCGTCAGAAACCCGATGAGGTAGAACAGCGGACGGTAGAGGTTGAGCAGCCCTGCGAGGGAGCCCTCGGTCTGTTCGGGCCGGACATACACCTGCGCCACGCCCCAGAAGAGGGCCGCCAGCGCCATCAGCACCACCGTCACCGTGATGGCCGAGAGCACTCCCAGCCGTCCGCACAGCGCGTAGGCGCGGTCCCGACGGTCAAGCAGGCGCACGACGACAAGCAGCAGCGAGAAGACCCACAGGTCCTGCACGAACCACAGCGGTCCGACGCCGGTGAGGGCAAAGATGAAGTAGCGCACCAGAGCAGGCAGCCCCTCGGGCAGGTAGCCGCCCGTAGCCGTCATGTTCAGCCAGCCCGTCATCCAGTGATAGACGAACAGGCCGACGGTCGAGGGCACCAGCAGCTTCAGCGTACGCTGACGGACAAACAGACGGTGGGCGGCACGACGGTCGCCCAGCTTGGCCTCGAGCCCCTCGAGGGCATAGCGCGAGCTCATGCCCGCCACCACAAACAACAGCAGCATGAACCAGGGATAGAGCACATACAGCACGACGTCCTGATACTGCACGGGGGCGAAGCCGCCTATGCCGCCGAAGGTGCCCTCGGCATTGAACAGGTAAAGCACGTGGTACACCAGCACCAGCACGACCGTCACCCAGCGCAGGTTGTCAATCCAAACTTTTCTCTCCATTTTCGTTCTCCTTTCTCCTGCCCTTCGGACTTTTCAGCCGTCCACTTTTGCGCAGCGCCTCGCTGATGATCCACTGCAACTGGCCGTTGGTGCTGCGGAACTCGTCGGCAGCCCACTGCTCAATCGCCGTCATCGTCTCGGCATCAATACGCAGAATGTAACTTTTTGTATCCTTTGCAGGCATGATGATTATTATTTTTTGTTTAGTTCGGCCTTCGGCCGAGGTTTAGAGGGGCTTAGAACGGGCAGCGGATTTGAGATTAAACCCTTGCGGCTTGCCGCAAGAATAAACTTCCGCGAGCGGAACTAAACCTTTGCAAAGCAATAATAAACTATTCTTAATTATACAGTGTACCGCTGTTGACGACGGGCTGGGCGGGTTCGTCACCGCAGAGCACCACCAGCAGGTTGCTGACCATAGCGGCCTTCTTATCCTCGTCGAGGTCAACGACGCCTTCTGTCTTCAGTTTGTCGAGGGCCATCTTCACCATGCTGACGGCACCTTCGACAATCTTCTCGCGGGCGGTGATGATGGCGTCGGCCTGCTGGCGGCGCAGCATGACGGCAGCAATCTCAGGGGCGTAGGCGAGGTAGTTGATGCGGGCCTCTATGATGTGGATGCCGGCGATGGAGAGGCGCTCGTTGAGCTTCGCCACAAGCTCCTCGTTAATCTGCTCGGCATTCGAGCGCAGCGTCAGCTCATCCTCGCTGGCGGCGTTGTCGTAGGCGTAGTTGCCTGCCACCTGGCGCAGGGCAGCATCGCTCTGCACACGCACGAAGTTCTCGAGCACGTTCATGATGTACGTCTTGGCATTGGCATTCGCGGCACTCACCTGCGAGTCAATCTCGAACAACGCCTTGTAGGTGTCCTCGAGCTTCCACACCAGCACCATACCGATGAGCACGGGGTTGCCCATCTTGTCGTTCACCTTGATGGGCTCGGGGTTGAGGTTGCGCGCACGCAGCGACACAGCCTTGCGGCTCATGAAGGGGTTGACGAAGAAGAAACCGTCCTTAGCGAACGTGCCGCGATACTTGCCGAAGAACACCATCGCCTTCGCCTCATTCGGCTCTTGCTTGAATATGCCGCCGAACACCAGGCAGCTCAGCAGGATGCACAGCCCGCCGGGCAGCCCCGCTAATCCGTTCTTACCCATCGTGAATAGCCAGCCGCCGCAGCACAGCAGCGCCAAACCCAACAACAAGGCCACAAAGCCGTTCATGACCAATCCTTTGTAAGCAAACTCTTTCTTTTCCATAATGACTTTTTGTTTTTAGTGGTTATTATATATTAAATAGGTATATTCAAATTATCGGGGAGTAAAACTTTCAAGCGTTCACTTTGATATCATTTTGATATCGCAAAGATTCAAAAAAAAATTTCATACCTCCAAATATTTTTTGAACTTTTTTCGTCATACAGCGAAAAATTTGTACATTTGCCCGAAAATCGAGTGTCCACCCTACCCGTCCGACGGCCTATGATTGAAACTCCGATGATGAGCACCTTACTGTCCATACCCCTTTTTCAGGGTCTGACCATGGACGAGCTGCTGCGCCTGCTTGAGCAGGTGAGGCCCGACTTCCCGCACTACGAGGACGGCGACTACATCGTGCGTCAGGGCGAGCGCCACAGGCAGCTGCTGTACGTGCTTAGCGGCACCGTCGTGCGCGAGCACGCTGTCCAGAGCGGCAGCCTGCGCTTCACCGAGCGGCTCGCGGCGGGACACTTCATCGAGCTCACCTCGCTCTTCGGACGCGACACCTCGCTGCGCGCCAGCTATCGCGCCGAGGGCGACGTCGCCCTGCTGGCCTTCGACAAAGAGTATATGTTCAACGTCTTCGGGCGGTTCAGCATCGTGCAGCTCAACCTCCTCAACCTCATCTGCGCCCAGAGCCAGTCGGCCATCGACCGCCTGACGGCACCCCTGCGCGGCGAGGGCATCATGCCACAGTTCTGCCGTTTCGTGACGAACCTCTGCGAGTCGTCATGGGGCGAGAAGCAGCTGTACGTCACGCGCGTCGAGCTGGCGCGTCTGCTGGGATGCAACAGCCGGCGCCTGTCGGACGAAATGGCCGGATGGGAGGCTCGAGGGCTCATCATCATTGCCTACGGCCGCATCGTCATCCCCGACATGAAACGCCTGATGCACGAGGCGCTGGCGCACAACTGAAAAAAACCACACGCAGGAAATGACGAAACAGCTGTTCCACTACACCGTCGGCGAACTCACGCCACTCATCGACTGGGCTTACTTCTTCCACGCCTGGCAGGTGAAGGCCGACTCTGCCCAGGGGCGCGAGCTGAAGGACGACGCCCTCGCCCGTCTCGGCATGATGGCGGCGACCGTCGGAGCCGATGCGCTCTACTGCCGCGTGAAGGCGCGCAGCGAGGGCGACAACCTGATGCTTGACGGCAGCATACGCCTGCCTCTCCTGCGACAGCAGCATCTCGGTCAGGACGGCTTCACCCTCTGTCTGGCGGACTTCGTCAGCCCTAAGGGCGGCGATGCCGTCGGGCTCTTCGCCACCACCTGCCCGCTGCCGACGCCCGCCGGCGACCCCTACGAGTGCCTGATGGTGCAGACGCTCGCCACACGCTTGGCTGAAGCGGCTGCCGAGAAGCTCGACCTCGACATCGCCGCCCGCGAGGGAAGGACGGGACAGACGGCTGCCATCAGGCCCGCTGTCGGCTACCCCTGCTTGCCCGACCTCTCGGTCATCTTCCTGCTCGACGAGCTGCTCGGCATGAACGCCATCGGCATCACCCTCACCGAGAATGGCGCCATGAGCCCCCCATCGTCGGTATGCGGGCTGATGATTGACCATCCTGCCGCACGCTATTTCGCCGTAGGCAGCATCAGTGAAGAGCAGTTCAACGACTACACCCGCCGGCGCGGCATCGAGCCCACAAGGATGAGGCAGTTCCTGCGCGCCGTGTTATAATGCAATAAGTCAACTGGTCAACAAGACAACAAGACAACAGGTCAACAAGACAACTGGTCATCAAGTAAACAAAAAAACCGAAGAAACGATGAAAGCCCTCTATCTTCTTTATCAATATGTGATTGCATTCCCCGTGATGCTGGTGGTGTCCATCTTTTGTGCGTTGGGCGCCATCGTCTGCGGCACGCTGCTAGGCAGCGACAAGGGCTGGTGGGCAGCAAAGGTGTGGGGATGGCTCTTCTGCCGCGTGTTCCTGCTGCCGGTCAGCGTCGAGGGCGGCGAAAAGCTCCAGAAAGGTCAGGCATACATTTTCGTCGGCAACCACCAGAGCATGTTCGACATCTTCCTGATGCTGGGCTTCTGCCCCCATACGTTCCGCTGGATGATGAAGAAAGAGCTCTCGCGCATACCCCTCATCGGCTACGCCTGTAAGTGCTGCGGCTTCATCACCATCGACAGGAGCAGCCGCACCGACATCGCCCACACGATGTCGCAGGCCGACGAGGTGCTGCGTCACAACCACTCGCTGGCGATGTTCGCCGAAGGCACGCGCACCCTCACAGGCAAGCTGGGTCCCTTCAAGCGCGGCGCCTTCAAGCTGGCCATCGAGCAGCAGCTGCCCATCGTGCCCCTCAGCATCAACGGCTCGTATGAGGTGATGCCCAAGGGACGCTACTACGTGCGCCGCTACCCCCTGCGCCTCGTCATCCACGACCCCATCCTACCAAACGGCACCGACGCCGCAGAGATGGACCGCCTCCGCACCGACACCCGCAACGCCATCATCACCGGCCTCGACAGCCAATACTTGGATTAGTTAAGAATTAAGAATTAAGAGCTTAAACTAGTTAAGAATTAAGAATTAAGAGTTAAGAAAAATTGTCCCGTACTCGGATTCTACGATTTTTCAGAACACGAAGAACTATCTTTTTTCACTACGAATTACACGACTTTTACGAAATTTTTTCGCACACGAAGCACTTTCTTTTTTAACTACGAATTTCACGAATTACACGAATTTTCGGCTTCGCCGTTCCTGTCCCACGAGGTGCAAACCAAACGCCCCATTCGGCGTGCGAAGCTATCGCCGCAGGGAATAATTCGTATAATTCGTAAAATTCGTAGTGAAATAAAGCATACGGCGTGCGAAGCTATCGCCGCAGGCAATTCGTATAATTCGTAAAATTCGTAGTGAAAAAAAGTAAGCAGTTCGCAGAGCTATTTTCCTTAGCTCTTAACTTGTATAAGCTCTTTATTCTTAACTCGTTTACTGCGGAGAGCTAAAGGCGATGAGATGGTCGCGTATGAAGGGCGTTAGGTTGTGCAGGAGGAGGTCCATCGAGTCGGTGATGACGCCATAGACGGAATCGACGTAGTGGTGTACGGCATCGGTGCTTGCGCCGTCCATAATCATTTGCGACTCGGTGTGGCCCAGCTCTGTCACCCGCGTCTGCAGTTCGTTGCGACGACCCAGGAAGTCATAGAGCTCGTTGTTGAGCCGTGTGCCCGAGGCGCTGAGCGAGAGCGACGATATGTTAACGTGCAGGATGCCAGGTTCGATGATGATGGGCATCACGGGGATGTCGTCCAGGAACAGCGTAGCAAAGACGACCGAGTCCATACGGCCTTTCATCAAAAACATGCCGTGCGTCACCTCGCAGGAGTCGAGCGACGTCCACTGATAGCGTCCCGTCAGCACCTTGAGGGCTATGGAGCTGCCATGAAAGACTGACGCATCCGTCGTTCCTTTAACGATGTAGTTGTGCTGGCATGAGGACGTCAGCATCAACAACGCCGACAGCCACAGGACGACAACAGGCAGTTTGTTTATACTTTGCATAGCTTTGTAAGTGCACATCGCACGTAAATACGATGCAAAAATAAAACGTTCCTGCGAGACACAGAAACGTTTTATCTTTATTTAAAGTATAAACGGGGGTTTTTTACTTTTTTTGACTTCCGTCAGAGGCTTTCTCCAGCTCATGCGGAATGCGGAACGACGTGTAGAGCTCGATGACGGCTGCAACGAGCAGACAGACGACCCACTCGTTGTGGCTGAGGGTGAGCATCAGCACGCCCGTCGCCACCAGGAGGAGCGACGCCAACATCTGCTGGCGGCGCAAGCGCCTGACAACGAAGCTGTCGCCCGTGTACTTGTCGGCCAGCTGCGCACCGCCGAAGAGGAGCGCGCCGCCAATGAAGAGCCACGAGGCTCCCGCCCAGCGGGTGACGTAGAGCAGGGCTCCAGCCACCATCAGGAGGCCGCCCACAGCGTAGGCAATCTGCCAGACCGGCTTGCTGTTCACAGCGGATGAGGTTGTCTTTTTCATTGTGGATGATCGGGGGCGTAACGTCGGTGCCGTCATTTGCGGATGATAAAGACGTCCTCGCCAGCCTCGTGCATGCCGTACTGCTCGCGGGCAATCTTCTCGAGCGACTTGCCGTCGGTCTCGAGAGCTTTCAGCTCGCCCCACAGCGAGTCGCAGGCATCCTGATAGTCGTCGCGCTGAGCCGTCAGACGGTTGATTTCAACGCGGTTCCTGAGGCGTACAAGCAGATTGTTGCTGTCGAGGAAGCAGACGATGGCCAGAAAGGCAAGCACCGTGATGAGGTACTTGTGGCGGCCGACATAGTGCCAGAGCTGGCTGAGGAAGGTCTTCATCGGGCGTTGCGTTTTTTACATTTCGTTGCCGACCTTGCGGGCGCGAGTGGGCTTGTCGAGGTTGATGCCATCGCTGACGCCGACCTCAACCAGCAGGTTCCAACCGGCACAGAGATAGACGTAGGGCTGCAGCTCGCCGGCATCGGGGACGATGACGGTCTTGGCGAACGGCGTCTTCTTGGTGTCGATGGCTACGACGTGCACGCCGGCGTTCTTGAAGACGGTGAGGAACTTGTCGTACTCGTTCTCGATGGGAGCCACGACGAAGACGATGTCGCCTTCCTGCATGACCTCTTCGATGCCGTGCACGGCGTAGGTGCCCTCGAGGAAGTCGCTCTTGCGGCGGGTGATCTCGTTGGTCTTGAGGGTGAGCTCCTCAGCGACGCCGTCGTTCATGCCGCAGAAGTAGATGGTGTGCGCACCCTTTACCCACTCGACGATTTCGGGGTCGACGGGCAGCGTCAGGGCGGTCTCGATCTTCTCGGGCAGGCCCTTCAGGGCAGCCTTCATGTCCTTGCCGGCCACGTTCCAGACGACGCTCTCGCAGAACAGCGCCTGCTCGACGACGCTCTTGGTGGCAGCGACGGCGTTCTCCCAGCCGCACTTCAGCACGTGACCCTTCACGCAGGCCTCCTCGAGGGGCGTGGCGGGGTTGGCAGAGAGGCTGAAACGGCGCTTGTTGCCCTTGGCCTTCAGGTCGAGGGCGAGCATGAGCGTCTCCTTGGTGCGGCCGCTGTTGCTGTCGAGCACGACGGCATAGTCGTCGAGCTTATACTCGCAGCACTGGTAGCTGCCGTCGGTTTGGATGTTGACGTCGAGGCCGGCACGCATGGCCACGCGGCGGGCGTTCTTGGCCGGCATGATGCGGCTGCTGCCCTCGCCGGCGAACATCAGCTTGCGGGTTTCCTTTACGGCGTCGGCCACAAACTGGCTGTCGGCCGGGTCGAACTTACGGACGGTGTCAACCGTTCCCATCATCTCTTGCACCAGATAGTACTGGGCATATTTTTCTTCTTTAAGATTCATGATGTTGTTTTAGGTTTCTTGGTTATGGGTTATTGCTTTTGATGTTTTTCATAGTCTCAGACGAAGGTCTTCGAGACGCTTCAGGTTGACTTCTGTTTCGCGGCGAATCTGCTGCACGAAGGAGTTGTCCTCGATGGTGCCTATGGCAGCCTCCATCTCCGCCTGGTTGCGGTAGGTAGCCTGACGGTAGATGTTGTCGTAGTCCTTCTTGCGCGAGAGATAGACCTGCTCGCAGATGTACTGTTGGATGCGTTTCTCGGCGTCGATGGCCTGTTGCCAGGCGGCGCCGTCCATAGTCTCTACACCCATGACGAAGCACAGCGAGAGATAGGCGTGACGAAGTTTGTCAAGGGGATAGCGCCTCCAGATGTCGTTGTAGCGTTTGTGGATGTCCTTCCAGGAAGAGAGCTTTCCGTCGCGGATGTCGGCGCGTATGCGGTCGAAGTCCGTCGTCATCATCAGCTGTCCTCCGAGGTTGATCCACTCGCGCTGGCGGCGGCTGCGAAGGAGGGTGGACATGGTCGTCAGCGTTTCACCCGGGTTGGCTTCGATGTAACCCAGCACGTTCATCATGGCGTAATGGATGAGCATGTCGCCATAGGCGTGATAGGCCTGATAGACTTTGCGGATGCGTACGCGGCGTTTACTTTTTTCCATGTCTTCACCGAACACTTCGAGACCGTCTATAATGGCAGGGTCACCCCCCAGCAACTCGTGGCCCTTAGCTCGCAGTTGCTTCTCGGTGTAGGTTGTGAGGTTGTTGTCATGCTGACTTATCCAGGCCTTTGCCGTCCAGATTTCAAGCAGTTTGCGACCAGCGATGGTCTCTTCCATGCTGTCGGGGGCAAAGGTCTCAAATTCGATGTTCTGCACTTTGGTGATGCGCTTGTCGCGCGTCTGGTACTTCCACGAGTTGCGTGAGAGGGCGTACATGTTGTGGAGCCACCAGAAGGCGGGCATTACCTCCAGTTCGCCCTCTTTCTCGTTGCTGCTGACGAGCGAGAAGGGCAGTTTGATGTTGAGCTCGGCGGGATAGGCGGCCTTGCTGAGCAGCGTGAACGAGGCGAAGCGGCTCGAGTGCTTGATGCTGCTGCAGAGTCCCGGCCAGAAGCCGCGCCCTGCTACCACCTCGTTGTCGTTGGTGCGGCTGTTGTGGTTGCTGCCGACGGTGGCGCCTGCTGCCATATTGCTCTGTCCCATCACCACAGCGGCCACGAGGAACGAGTTGTTGTGGTGCTGTTCGTGGGCGGGGAAGATGAGGTTGTTGAGCACTTCGCAGCACGAGATGGTGGAGTTGTCGCCCAGGATGGAGTCGATGACGCGGGCGCCGTACTTGATGTTGCAGTTGTTGCCCAGAACGAACTTGATACAGGTGCACGAGTAGAACACGCGGCAGCCGTAGCCCATGATGCCGTTGACGAGGATGACGTTCTCGCCAATCTGCGAGGGTTCTTTCTCGGAGCTGTTGATGGTGATGTTCTTCAGCTTCGAGGCGCCCTTGATGTAGCAGCAGGCGCCAATCTTGACGTCCTTGATGATGCTGCTGTTCTTGATGACGCAGCCTTCGCCGACGGTGCCGTAGTAGCCCCGATGGTGGTCGACGCTGGCCTGGGTGATCTCCTGCAGGCGTTTCTGCAGCTCGGTGTCGTCGATATACTTGGCCCACATATAGGCGTCGGCCGTAATCATGCCGTCGAAGGGCCACACCTCGCGGCAGCCCGTCTCGTTCATCACCTGCAGCTTCACGCGGACGCTCTCGTCCTCGCCGTCCTTCACGATGCCGTTGCCGAATTTCGCGTGGTCGGTGGTGCACATCTCCTCGATGTTGAAGAGCATGGTGCGCGGGCCGATGATGTAGTGCGAGAGATAGTGGACGTCGTGGATGGCGCAGTCGTCGCCGATGTCGCAGCTGTGGATGCTGCTGTTGGTGATGCCGATGGGCAGACGCAGGTCGTGATACTGAAGGCCGTTGGTGCTGACACGCCCGATGCGGACGGTGCCGTAGAACTTATTGCTCTTCACCATACGGGGCTCAAACTCGTCCGTCACCCAGATGGTGTCCCACGAGGTAGCCGTATTGTTGTTTTTTACGAGTCGTTCGATTTCGTCGCTGTACAGGTGACGCCATCCTCCTTTGGGGGCTTTCACCTGCTTGTTACGAAGATAGTACTTATCCTTGCCTGCAGGCAGGAACTCTGGGTCAATCCATCCGTTCACAAGCCGCTCTGGGGGCAAAACTGTCACTTTTTCCATAGGTTTTTGCTGTTGGTTGTTACAAAATCGGCCGCAAAAGTACTATAATCGCTACAAAAACGCAAAATCTTTCGGAAAAAATTGTTTAATCCTCAACGGACCATCACCTTTTTCCCATTCTGGATGTAGATGCCGCGACTGGGGGCGAGGACGCGCCGTCCGGTGAGGTCGTAGATGGCGTCTGAAGGCTGAGGACTGACGACTGAGGGCTGAGTGATGCCGGTGTCGTTGACATTCTCGACGGTGAACATGTTCGAGAAGCGGTCCGTCCATCCGTAGGCAAGGCTGTAGGCGTCGAAGACACCCGTCGCCATGAGGACGAAGGTGCCCGGGTTGCCGTTGGCGCGAAGACCGTGGATGAGGAAGGCTCCCTCGTAGTAGCTGCCGGCGGGATAGAGGGTGATGAGGGTGAAGACGCGTCCGGCATCAGCAGCATCGTCGGGCGTGGTGAAGCCCTTGTTGTCGTTGTAGCCGTCGCGGTGTCCGCGCCAGACGAGATAGCGGTCGAAGGCGGGGTTATAGAACTGATAGGTGTGCTCGGTGGTGGCGGGGATGCAGAGGAAGGCGGCTGCTTCGCCCACTTCGGCAGGCGTCTGGCCGACGGCCACAGCCAGCCCATCCTCGGTCATGTAGAGGGTGTGGACGTCGCCGTTCTGCTGATGGTTGACGAAGGCGTAGTAGGAGCCGCCGACAGGATAGGCGATGTCGCTGCGCGTTGCACTCACCTGGCGCTCGAGGTCGTAGGCCAGCGTGTAGTAGTCGTTCTCGGAGCTGTTCGGGTCGCCGAGGACGTACTTCGCCTCGCCGATGAGGTCCTCGAGGGCCTCGATGGACGACTCTGTGGGATAGCCGGGACAGCCAAGGGTGGAACGGAAGACTTCGGCGGCCTCTTCGGCGCTGCGGATGGCGTCGGCAAGCGTCTCAGCACCGGCAAAGACCTCTTCGGCATAGAAGGTAGAGCCGCTGTCGCGTCCGCTAGTCCAGTAGGCCAGCACGCTGCCGCGCTTATTCATGAAGACGTTCTGGCCTTCGTCGGTGGTGAAGCCGAGGTAGAAGGCGCCCTCTTTGACGTAAGGGCTGAGCTCGACGCTGAACTGCCAGACGTCGGCTTCGCCCAGCGTACGGACATCGACCATCGTGGGCATCGTCTTGCCGCCCGTATCGCCGTCATCGACGAAACGGCTGCTCGACAGCACGTAGCCGAAGCCCGCGCCGCGGTTGACAAGCTGGAAGCCTTCGACGGGGTTGCCGACGAACGCCCAGCGGTAATTGGCCTTCTTGTCAACGTCGATGTCGGTGACGTTGAGCTCGAAATGGTCGCTCTCGGGGTCGTAGGCCAGATAGCTGGCGTCGGCAATGACGAGGTGGTACCAGTGGTCGATGGACTCGAAGGAAGCCGCATCCTCGGCATACTGGAAGGGCAGCGCCGAGGCATCGACGCTCAGCGTGACGTCAATGTCGTACTTGCCGTCTTCCACCAGGCCTTCGGGCGCGTCGGCCGAGACGCCCAGCGCCATCAAGTAGCCATTCGAGCCGGGGGCGGGATAGGGCTCGCCTTCGGGGCAGTGGAACGACTCCGTACCGACTTCCTTGTCGTTATAATAATAATGGTAGGTGATGTCAACAAACCACACGGCCTCTTCGTAGCTGACAGAGATTGCGCCGTCCTCGATGGTGATGACGGGGTCGAGGTGGTCAAACTCAGGGCAGACAAAGTCCTCTTCGCTCAGCTCGGTGTCCTTGGGGAAGACGAAATAGCCGCCGTCATAGACTTTCGAAAGGCCGACGCTGTTCTCGTTGACACATTCGACGCGCGAATACTCGATGGTCGTCTCGTGACTCTCGGCCTCGGGCAGAACTAAAGAGAGCTGATAGACATCGTAATCCTGCAGGGGGGCGGGATAGATATTGAGCGGTTGCTGTTGGTTGCCGCTCTTGCCGACAATGTACTTGAACTCGCCATTCACTTTCGTCGATTCCCAGCAATTCTCTGCAAAAGGCAGATAGCCGAGAATGTAGACGCCTCCGCCCTCGATGTTACCCAACGTCAGATCGACAGGGGTGATGCTGGCCTTGGCCAGGAGGGTAAGATAGTGTCCGTTCTGCGTTTGGATGTTGAACTTGCCCTCCGTGTCAACAGAATGGGTGATACGCAGGAACGTACGTCCGATCTCGCCTTCAATCGGAGCGCTGAGGCCAAGCGGATAGTACTGGTTGTTGGATGCGGCACTAAACTCCTCCTTGTAACTGGTGAAGTAAGTACCCAGCGCCTCTTCGTCGTCCTCCACAACAGAATTGGTGGTAAAAGCCTGTCCTTGGTAGACAATCTGGTAGTAACCATCGTGCAGTTCTTCGAAAGAGTAGATAGGGGTTTGCGCCTGCACGTGAATGTTCCCGGCGAACAACATCGCGAGAACGGCAGTCAGCGTGTAAAAAAATGTTTCATACCATTTGAGATTAGGGGGGGATTAATAACTACGATAACTCCTTGCAAAATTAGCTGTTTCCGACGAAAGCAACAAATTATCGGATGCTTTTTTGGGGAATTTTAAGTATTTTATTAGAAAACCGCACGGTTTTTGGGCCGAGAATATTTTGCAGGTTCAAAAAAAAGTCTTTTCTTTGCATCAGAAAAAAAAGCCACACACACCATGAAAGCCTTCCGCCTTTTGCTGATTCTGCAGATTCTCACCCTTGTCCCCCACTCTGCCTACTGCCACATTACGCCCGGTCCGTTGGTGGGCGACCATATGGTGCTGCAGCAGCAGACCGACGTCCGCCTGTGGGGCTGGACGGACAACGCCGACGCCACGCTGACGCTGCGCACCTCGTGGAGCAAGACCAAGTTCAAGGCTACTGCTGACGCTGACGGGCGCTGGGAGTTCCTCATCCCCACCCCTGCGGCTTCGTTCGAGCCCCAGACGGTGACCATCAGCGAGGGAAAGGAACGGCTGGAGCTGACCGATGTGCTCATCGGCGAGGTGTGGCTGGCCAGCGGACAGAGCAACATGGAGATGCCCCTGCACGGCTTCGAGGGCTGTCCCGTCGAGAACAGCGCGCAGCACATCATGGAGTCCATCCGCTACAAGGACCGCCTGCACTTCTGCACCGTCGCCTTCTCGCCCCATCCCGAGGAGGTCGATACCGTAACCGCTGTCTGGCAGAACTGTACGCCGCAGACGGCACGCGACTTCTGCGCCGTAGGCTACTTCTTCGGCATACAGCTCATCGAGGCGCTGGGATGCCCCGTGGGCGTCATCAACAGTTCCTTAGGCGCCACACGTGTCGAGGGCTGGACGCCCAAGGACATCGTCAGCACCTATCCGGGCGAGAACCTCACCAGCGACACCTACCTGAACGCCCACCTCGTCCGCCCCGCGTACAACGTCGATCGCGGACTGCCCTGCGTCTTCTACAACGGCATGATTCACCCCATCGAGCCCTACACCATTAAGGGATTCCTCTGGTATCAGGCCGAAGCGAACGCCCACGCTCCGGCCACTTATGCCGACCGCCTTGTCCGCATGGTGCGCAGCTGGCGCGAACGCTGGGGACTGGGCGACCTGCCGTTCTACTACGTTGAGATCTGCCCCTTCGACTACTACTGGCTGAGGGACAAGGCCACCGTCGCCCTCGTGCGCGAAGCCCAATACAAGGCATCGGAACAGCTTCCCCACATGGGTATGGTCTGCACCAACGACCTCGTGAAGGACTACGAGTACTGGCAAATCCACCCCTGCATGAAGAAGGAAGTGGGCGACCGCCTCTGCCTCTGGGCGCTGGGCGACACGTACGGCATCGAGGGCATCGACTACCGCTATCCCGTCTATCGCTCCATGCAGGTGGAGGACACCGAGCGGGGAAAGCAGGTACGAATCAGTTTCGACTATGCCGACGACGGCTTCAACCGCAACGTAGGCATCGAGGGCTTTGAGATTTGCGGCCCCGACAGCGTCTGGCACAAGGCCTCCGTAGGCACCAGCGGGCGCCAGGTCACCGTGCGCAGCGACGAGGTGAAAGAGCCCGTAGCCGTCCGCTACGCCTTCAAGAGCTTCCAGCTGGGCAACCTCAAGGGGGGCAGCGGCCTCCCCGTCATCCCCTTCCGCACAGACAATTTCCCGAAATAGGAAACCTCGGACTTATCCAGGTCTCAGCGCTGTCACAGTCGCTCCAACTCTGCAGGAAGGACGATACATTGGGGATCTGCCGGTATCTCAAAAACCACATGCCCTGAATCGTCCCTATTGGAACTAATCATGCAATTCATCCATCTGAGAACGCACTACGTCCATCTGAGGACGCACTACGTCGTGCCCGTAACGTAGTGCGCTGAGCACACAAAGCAAGGGGCTGACATCACAGCGTTTGATTCTGGCGGGACAGCGTTTGATTCTGACAGCGTAGCGTTTAAGCAGAAAAACATATCTTTCCGCTTACAATCCGTAACTTCGCCCTGAAAGGACGACGTTTGCAGACCGGGAGAAGGTAAAGCTGACGGCAAAGAAGGGCTTCCGGCTCCTCCATTCCACGGAGAAACTCCGTTTTCCTGCGCGGTTTTCTTTTTGACCCGTCACTCGGAAACTCCCAACCTTTTGCCTCTGCTTACAGATTGTAACCTCTTCCTCCACTCCGCTCAGATGCCCTTCTCGGTCCCATAAGACCTTTTGTCGAGTGACGGGTTGAAAAGGAAATCGCTCAGCAGAGACCACTTCTATAGTGGAATCGCTTCCTAAAGAACCCGTCACGCGCAAGGAGGAAAAGGTCATGAAAAGAATAGTTTCCGTACTCCTGGTTCTCATCCTGCTGCCCTACGTCTTTCTAATCTCTACGGGAGGAAGGCTGCTGAGCCTGTTGGGCTACATCGGCCTCATCGCCACCCTGGCCGAATGTGCATTGATCATCATCCCGCTCTCTCAACCCCGAAACCATGAGGACAACTGAACATACGCCGGAGATACAATACAACCACTCCATCTCGGAGGACACCCTCCATGTGGGATGAACGGGTGAGTCAGAGGATAATGCCTCGCTCCATCAGCTCCATGCAGGCACGGCCGTTGTGGTAGGGACACTTCCAGAAGCCTGCCTTGTCCTCGGAGGTGTCGGGGGTGAGGTCGGGGAAGTGAACCGCCCAATACCATTCGCCCTGCTCGCGGTCAACCAAATGGGATTTAATGAAGTCCCATGTACTCAACGCTCTGTCCAAAGCTTCCGCATCGCCAAAGTGCTGCCAGATGTTATAGTAGCCGACGACCGTCTCGGCATACTCCCACCATTGGGGGGATAATGAGTGTTCAGTGAACGGTGAACAGTGAACAGATGAGTGATCATTATTCACTTTCACGCCCAGACACTCGAACTCGGCGTGCTCGGCAATGGCGCGGACAACGGGTTCCACGCGAGCCAGCAGGGCCTCGTCACCCAGCACCAAGGCGGCTTCGTGAATGAGCCAGGAGGCCTCGATGTCGTGGCCGTAGGAGGTTGCGTCGACCTTCGAGTTCCAGTCGTCGTCGAAGAAAAGGCGCAGGTGGAAGGTCTGTGGGTCGAGGATACGGTCGATGAAGATGTCGATGAGGTTGCGGATAGCTGCAGCGAGGCGGGCGTCGGGCCACACACGATAGAGGTTGGTGTAGGGCTCGAGGATGTGCAGGTGGGTGTTCATCGTCTTGCGCTCGTTGGCGTCCTTGTCGCTCAGGCGCATGTCGGCAATCTCGCCCCACTCGCGGGTGAAGGCCTCGAAATAGCCGTTCCGCTCGGTGTCGAAGCTGTGGTTCTCGATGTCGAAGAAGAGCTTCATGGCGTGGGCCAGGGACGACTTGTCGCCCGTAGCGCGAGCATACTCCGAGAGGCCGTAGATGGCGAAGCCGAGGGCGTAGATCTGCTTCTTCGTGTCGCGCGGCGTGCCGTCGGGGTTGAGCGACCAATAGACGCCGCCATACTCGGGGTCGAAGAAATTGTCCAGCAGGGCACATTTGGCGCGGGTGGCCATATAGAGGTAGGCTGGCTCGCCAAGAATGCGGTAAGCGGCGGAGAACGTCCAGAGGATGCGGGCGTTCAGGATAGCGCCCTTCTCAGCTTCGGGATGGACGTTGCCCAGCCCGTCGATACGTCCGTAGAACCCGCCGCGGGGGTCGAGCATACGGGTCATCCAGAAAGGGAGGATGAAGTCGGTTAGCATAGTGCGCGCGGCACTAACGAAGTCGCTGGGCTGCATCGCGGATGATGTTACAAGTGGATTCGTCAGAAGCAAACACGGAGTTGAGACCCTGCTGCTCCTGAGCGGGGTCGCCGGTATAGTCGTCGCCTACGGCCCACCAGATGTGCTCCGTCGAGGGTTCGGCAAAGCCGCCCCATCCCCAGAAGTTACAGCCGGCAAACGGGCCTTTAGCGGCACGGTCGGCCTCGATGAGACTGAAGATATAGGCGTAGAACTCGTCGCGGCAATGGGTCGTGGAGGATTTGCTGAACTGAAAGCCGTCGCGCGGGAAGCCGAACTCCTCCATCACCATCGGCTTACCGATGCGGGCGGCCATTTCGGCATGAAGGTCGATATAGGCCTTTGCCTCGCGCTTCGCCACAGGCAGGTTCTCGCAGACGGTGCTGTCGCTGATCCAGTTCCAGTTGAGCGGCCAGAGGTGGAAGTTGAGGTAGTCGATATTCTTGTCGGCATGGATGCGTTCGCACATCGCCACATCGCTCTCGCAGCCGTACTTGCCTTCGCTGCCGGTTGCCACCATGTGGTTGGGGTCGAGGCTCTTGATCTGTGCCGCGACGTCCAGCACCCACTCCTCGAAGGCCTTGAAGTTCCTCTGCCCGAAGGGGCGAGGCTCGTTGCCTATCTGCCAGGCAAAGAGGGCGGGGTCTTCCGTGTAGGGCTTTCCCGTGTAGCGGTTGGTGCGGGTGACGACGTGCTGCACGTGGCGCTTGAACATGGCCTTTGCGCTGTCGTTCTGGGCGTATTTCGCCACGTGGCGCTGGAAGGCATTCCACCCATCGACGGCAGGAATGGGCGCCTTGCCCTCGCCGGCCCATTCGAGATAGACGCTGTAGCCGCCTGTCCACTCCCATGAGTTGTTCATGTAGAGCACAGCGGTCATGTCGCGTTTGCCCAGTTCGGCCATGAAGTAATCCAATCCGTCGAAGATGGTGTCGTTATAGACGCCTGGAGCCGTCTGCAGCGTGGGTTCAATCTTAGCGGGTACGCCCCGTTCGCCGTCGGCACCCACGAGGACGCGCAGGTTGTCGATGCCGATGCTCTTCATGTAGTCGAGCTCGCGTGCCAGGCGGGCGCGGTTGCCGCCCTGCCCCGTAGAGCCGAGGATGGCGCCGTACCAGAAGTTGGTGCCGACGAAATAATAGGGTTGTCCACTACGGACGAACTGGCCGTTTTCAACATGGACGAAGGGAGAGGACGTCTGCTTTGGTGTACAGGAGCAGACACACGCGCCTATCAGCGCGATGATAAGAAGTCGGAAAGATGCTTTCATTTTATTATTGTTAGAATTTGATATGCAGGGATTCGCCGTGATAGTCGGCGGCGGCGCGGGTGGCGGTGCCGTCGGGGGCGTGGAGCACGACGGTGACCCGTTTGTCGGCCACCATCTCGGGGAACGATCCGTTGCGATGGCCGATGGTGAGGGTGCGGGTGGCGTCGTCGTAACGGATGGGGATGAAGGAGCAGAATCCACGTTCGTAGGCGTAAGTGGTGCCTTCGTCCTCGTAAAGGGTGAAACGGCCGTCGCGTCCGGCATAGACATCGATGGTGAGCTCAGCGAGGGGTTTCTCGGAAGCATATTGCATGTCGGGGCCGGTGAGCAGGATGGCGCCGGCAGGCACGAAGACGGGGATGCGCTCGTAGGGGGCATCGACGAGGCTCTGCTCGCCACCGCCGTCGGAGACGTGCTGAGCCGTATAGAAGTCGTACCATCCGCCCTTGTTCTCAGGGAAATAGACCTCTCTGCTACGTGCGCCGTAGGTGCAGACGGGGCAGACCATCAGCGAGGGGCCGAACATGAACTGGTCGCTGACGCTAAAGGTGCGCGTGTCGGCGGTGAAGTCCATCGGCAGGCCGCGCATGGGGGTGTAGTCGGCAAAGTGAGTCATGCCGTTCAGGGAGTAGATGTAGGGCATGAGGCGATAGCGAAGGCGGTCGTAGTAGAGCATGCTCTCATAGGCGGGGTGACCCTCGGGGGCGGTGTTCCAGATTTCACGCGGCGGGAACTGTCCGTGGACGCGGAAGAGGGGCACGAAGGCGTCGGCCTGGAACCAGCGTGCCTGCAGCTCGCGCCATTCGTCCAGATCGTCGCTCCCGGCACCTGTCTGCTGGTAGAGGCTCCAGGCACGTTCGTAGCGACGTTCGGTACAGAATCCTCCGGAGTCCATTCCCCAGAAGGGTATGCCGCTCATACAGAAGTTAATGCCAGCCGAGATCTGTGCCTTCATGTCCTCCCAACGGGTGCCGATGTCGCCGCTCCAAATGGCGGTGCTGTAGCGCTGCAGGCCTGCATAGCCGTTGCGGGTGAGGAGGAAGACGCGTGTGTCGGGGTTGACGCTGCGCTGGCCGTTATAGATGGCGTCGGCGTTCATCAGGCCGTATGCCATCAGGTATTCGGTTGATGAGCCGAGCTCAGTGGGTCCGCAGAGGGCTTTCAGGTAGGGCATCTCCTGACAGTCGCGGACATTGGGTTCGCTGGCGTCCATCCACCAGGCGTCGATGGGATAGCGGCTGTAGAGGTGGTCGTTCATCTGCTTCCAGAAAAGCTGCCGGGCGCCCGGACTGTAGGCGTCGTAGAACGAGCCGACGTAGCCCCGTCCCACCCAGTCGCGGATGCTGTCCTCAACGGCACGGCGGTACATCCAGCCGCGTTCGTCGAACTCGCGGAAGTGCTCGGTGCCCACGTAGAACTTCGGCCAGACGGAGATCATGTAGCGGGTGTTCATCGCGTGGATGCTATCGATCATCTGCTTGGGGTCGGGATAGCGTGTGCGGTCGAACTCGTGGCTTCCCCATTGGTCTTCCTCCCAGTAGAACCAGTCCTGCACGATGACGTCGAGGGGTATCTGCCGGCGGCGCAGCTCGGCCACGATGCCGGTTATCTGTTCGGCCGTCTGATAGCGCTCGCGGCATTGCCAGAAGCCCATTGCCCAGCGAGGCATCACGGGAGCCCGGCCTGTAACGGCGCGATAGCCGCTGACGACGCGGTCGAGGGGAGAAAGCGTAAGCGATGCCTGAACGTCCGGAACGGAGATACCGGAAATAAAATAGTAATCCACTTCGTCGCCCATCTCGCTCCAGAAGGCAATGGTGTTCGCCTCGTCCGCAGGACGGGGTGTGAGGGCTGTGAGGGCACAGTAGGAGCTGCCGCCGTCAGGCATCCACTCAATGCGGACGGGCACCCTGCGGCCGGCCTCAAGGGGATAGGCAAACTTGTAGCTGTTGGGATTCCAAGCCGTACGCCAGCGCTCAGGTACCACCTCGTCGCCCCCCACAACCACACGGGTGTAGCCGGCGTAATAGAGGAGGAAGCGGTGCAGCCCGCTCTCCTTCGCCTCAATCTCGCCCTCAAAGACCACACGTGCGCCGTCGAGGGGAAACTGGGGCAAGTAGCGGCGGTTGTTCTGTTCATTGTCGAAGTTGAGGAAGGGCTCCTGGCGGACGAGGCGGTCGGCGTGATTAGCATCGCCACCACGGCCCCGCTCCCACGTGCTGGTGAGACCACCTTTCGTGCCGTCCTTGCCATAGAGGGTGAACACCTCGTCGAGGCGGGCGTATGGACGGGCATCTCCCCAGCGGCTCTCGCTGTAGTTGTCCCACAGGATGCCGTAGCCTTTCGTGGAGACAATCATCGGGACGGAGACCTTCGTGTTGTACTGGAAGAGATTCTCGTTCAGGTCGCGGTAGTTGAACTCATCGCTCTGGTGCTGCCCGAGGCCGTAGTATGCCTCATCTGCCCCACTCCGCCACAGCTGGCGCAGGGTGTAGGCCTGCTTGTGACGCCCCTGCTTGTCCTCTTGCGGGTCAGTCATGGGGGTGAGGATGCGGTCTTGTTCGGTCAGGATAGGGTGTCCGTCGGGGTCGGTGAAGCTGACGATGCCGTCGGTCTGCACAATGGCGCGCAGGGCAGGTGTTGCAAGCACCACGGTGCCATCTTCACGTTCGCTGACTGTCCACGTCTTTTCCTCCGGATAGGCAAAACTGGCCATGAGGCTCTGGCGCGTCGAGAAGGCTTTTGCCGCCGTAGCACTGACACGGACGACATGGTCGTTCACCACCTCTAAGCGCACCATGCGGACGGGCGATGAGGACGTTGTGGAGGTGTGCCGGCCAGTCTGGCTGTCAGCGGCAACCTTCACGACGACCCCATGAGGCGTTTCGGTGACACGCGAGCCACAACCTGCCAGCAGACAAACGACCAACAACGGGAACACTACGGCCGTAGCCGCACCAACAACACGTTTCAAGCGATAGGACAGCATAAGCGATTCTTCAAAGGTTTCAATTACCCCGCAAAGATACAGACTCTTTTCAAGACCTCCAAACGACAAGGGACAAAATGGGATAAAAAAGTGGGAAAAAACCGAGTTTCTGCAAGATGGGGAGAAAAAACACGGTCTGCGTTTTGGCCGCATCAGAAAAAAGCCGTAACTTAGCAGCCGAAAAAACAAAACAACCCTTAAAACCATTTCAGACATGAGATTAGAAGGAAGACGTGAGAGCACGAATGTGGACGACCGCCGTCGCAGCGGCGGTGCAGGCAAGGCAGCCGGCATGGGCATCGGAGGCCTGATAGTGGTGGCACTGATAACGCTGGTGATGGGCGGCAACCCGCTCGACGTGCTTCAGCAGGCAGGCGGTCTCACCTACACCTCTGCCGACGGGGGGACCTACGAACCCACGGCAGAGGAGGAGGAACTGGCCAAGTTCGCCAGTCAGATACTGGCCGGAACGGAGGACGTGTGGACAAACGAGTTCAGGAAGATGGGACGCACCTACCAGCCCCCCAAGCTGGTGTTGTTCCACGGCAGCGTACAGAGCGGCTGCGGAGGCGCTTCAGCCTCGTCGGGGCCTTTCTACTGCTCGGCCGACCAATGCGTCTATCTCGACCTCAGCTTCTTCTCGACCATGCGTAAGCAGTTCGGTACGGCAGGCGACTTCGCTTACGCCTACGTCATCGCTCACGAGGTGGGACACCACGTACAGTATCTGCTGGGCACCCTCACCCAGGCTCACCAGCAGATGGCACGCGTCAGCAAGGCTGAGAGCAACCAGATCAGCGTACGGCTGGAGCTACAGGCCGACTTCTATGCGGGCGTATGGGCGCATAATGATAACAAGATGTACGGTTCGCTGGAGAACGGCGACGTGGAGGAAGGCCTGGCCATCGCCTCGAAAATCGGCGACGACTACCTTCAGAAGCAGGCACAGGGATACACGGTGCCCGAGTCATTCAACCACGGAACCTCGGCTCAGCGTCAGCGCTGGCTCAAGAAGGGCATCCAGACGGGCGACATCCGCCAAGGCGACACCTTCAGCCCCAGCTACAGCAACCTCTAACCCACCCCCTATAGTACCTATAGTGCCTATAGTTCCTATAGTTCCTATAGCTCCAAAACAAAAAAAATCTTCTTCTCCTGCAACTTTTTGGGGATTGGTAACGTCTAACACACGAAAACAAGAAAAAACCAACCCTTAAACAACAAGAGTCATGAAAGCAGAAAACGAAAAGTATTGTGTGAACTGCGGCGAGGCCATCGATGCCCGCGCAGAAGTTTGCCCCAAATGTGGCGTGCGTCAGCCGACCGAATATGCCGAAACGCAGCACTTCCACGCCGAACCCGCTCCGAAGAAGGGCCTCAACGAGCGTTGGCTCATCACCCTACTGCTCTGCATCCTACCTTGCATCGTCGGCATCAACGGCATCCACCGTTTCTACACGGGTAAAATCGGGACAGGCGTGCTCATGCTCCTCACCCTCGGCGGCTGCGGCATCTGGACACTCATTGACATCATCATGATTGCCACGAACCAGTACAAGGACGACGACGGCAACATCATCTCCTACAGCGAGTAACGGAGAGGAGAGTTTCCCCCTCCACCTTGCAATAACGTCATCGAGAAGAATTTTATAATTTGTTACATCCACTCTTCTCCTACATCCGGGCACGATGGCTTCTGGCCATCGTGCTTGTCTATGCAGGCATAGGGCTTCCGCTGCGCGCATTTGCCGGCATCAACATCATGCCCCCCTGCCTCTACTCCACCCTCTTCCACATCCGCTGCCCTGGCTGCGGCATCACCACCGCGACAACCCTCATCCTCCAAGGCCGTTTTGTCGATGCCTGGCACACCAATCCCCTTGCCTTCCCCGCCATCATTATTATTTTAGCCGCCGTCGTTGCCGATTATTCCAAATTTCTTCGTACCTTTGCCGATGATTCCACGAATAAACAAATGCCGGAATCGTAAATTCGTCAAAACGAAATTCATAAATCGCCAACCGTCAAATTATAAGTTCCATTGATTGTCTGCATAGCCGAAAAGCCAAGTGTGGCACATGATATCGCCAAGGTGCTGGGTGCAACCACCCGCCGCCAAGGTTACGACGAAGGGAACGGGTATCAGGTGACCTGGACCTACGGTCACCTCTGCACCCTGAAGGAGCCTCACGACTATTTTCCTCAATGGAAGGCCTGGTCGCTTGCCGCCCTGCCGATGGTGCCCCCGCGCTTCGGCATCAAGCTCATCGACAACGACGGCATCCGCAAACAGTTCGCCGTCATTGAGAACCTCATGCAACACGCCGACATGATCATCAACTGCGGCGATGCAGGCCAGGAGGGTGAGCTCATCCAGCGCTGGGTGATGCAGAAGGCTGCTGCCACCTGCCCCGTCAAGCGCCTCTGGATATCGTCGCTCACGGAGGAGGCCATCCGCGAGGGCTTTAACACCCTCCACGAAGCCTCCGACTACCAGCGCCTCTACGAAGCCGGCCTCTGCCGCGCCATCGGCGACTGGCTGCTCGGCATGAACGCCACACGCCTCTATACGCTCAAATACGGACAGAACCATCAGGTACTCTCCATCGGACGCGTACAAACGCCCACCCTTGCCCTCATCGTCCGTCGCTTCGAGGAAATAGCGAACTTCAAACCCGAACAGTACTGGGAACTCAAGACCACCTACCGCGACACCGTCTTCAACTCCACCCGAGGACGCCTCAAGTCGCAGGAGGAGGGCCTGCAACTCATCGAAGCCATTAAGGACCAGCCCTTCACCATCACCGACGTTGCAAAAAAAGAGGGCCGAGAAGCTCCTCCACGTCTGCTCGACCTCACCTCGCTGCAGGTGGAGTGCAACAAGAAATTCGGTTTCTCGGCCGACACCACCCTCAATCTCATCCAGAGCCTCTACGAGAAGAAGGTCACCACCTATCCACGCGTCGACACCACCTTTCTGCCCGACGACGTCTATCCCAAATGCCATACCATCCTCAACGGTCTCGCCGACTATCAGCCTCTCCTTGCCCCCTTGCGCGGCAAGCCCCTGAAGAAGTCGAAGAAGGTGTTCGACAACGCTAAGGTCACCGACCACCATGCCATCATACCTACCGGCGTCAACCCCACGAACCTCAGCGACATAGAGCGCAAAGTATTCGATCTCGTCGCCCGCCACTTCATCGCCGTATTCTTTCCCGACTGCCTCTTTGCCACCACCACCGTGCAAGGACGAGCAGGTGACATCGACTTCAAGACCTCGGGAAAAACCATCCTCGACCCAGGTTGGCGCGCCGTAATGGACGACCCCAAGGGCAACAACGACTCCAAGGACACAAAAGAATCAAAAGATCCCAACGATGCCCCCGAGCGCACCCTTCCTCTCTTCACGCAGGGCGAAAGCGGTCCGCACATTCCTGACCTTCAGGAGAAATGGACACAGCCGCCCAAGCCCTACACCGAAGCGACCCTGCTCCGTGCGATGGAGACAGCGGGCAAAACCGTCGAGGACGAAGAACTTCGCGATGCTCTCAAAGAGAACGGCATCGGCCGCCCCTCCACCCGTGCGGCCATCATCGAGACACTCTTCAAACGTAATTACATCGTACGCGAGCGCAAAAGCCTCCAACCCACCCAGACAGGTGTTGACCTCATCCACATCATTCACGAAGAGGTACTGAAAAGCGCTGAGCTGACAGGCATCTGGGAGAAACACCTGCGCGACATTGAGCGCGGCACCTACGAGCCTCGCCAGTTCCTCGATGAACTCAAGGCCATGCTTAGCGGCATCATCACTCAAGTGCTCAGCGACACCTCCAACCGACGCATCTAGTGATTCCTATAGTTTCTATAGTGCCTATAGTGCCTATAGTACCTATAGTACCTATAGAACCTATAGCCCCTATAGGACCTATAGCCCCTATAGGACCTTTCCTTTCTATAAAACCCTTCCGCCACACAATAATTCACGCGTGCGTGCGTTTATTAAGAGGATGAAGAAGCATGCCCAGCAGATTTTTCTTCTCCTCATCCTGTTCCTGCTGACAGGATGCGGTGTGGAATCGGCCTTACGCAAGGCCGACAAACACTATGCCTTGGGCGAATACAACGAAGCCGCAACCTTCTACAAGAAAGCCTATAACGGAACGAAGGCCAAGGACAAGAAACGACGCGCCGAGGAGTCGTTCATGATGGGCGAGTGCTACCGCCGCATCGGCAACATCGGCAAGGCTCTGGGCGCCTACAAGAATGCCGTCCGCTATAACCACTCTGACAGCACCGCCCTGCTGCATCTGGCCAACATACAGCTGCAAAGCGGCGACGTCAAGAATGCCGCTCTAAACTACGAGCTTTTTCTCGAAAAGCTCAACAAGGCCATAAGCCTCCAAACCACCGATTCAGTCGGCGAACAAGATGCCAGAAAGACAGCAGACCTAAAGCTACTGGCGCAGAACGGCCTACAGTCGTGCCGTCTGGCACCTGAATGGAAGAAAAACCCTACACGCTACATCGTCAAGCGGGCAGAGCTCTTCAACTCCCGCCGCAGCGAGTACAGCCCTGCCTTCGGTAACGACGACTACACCCAACTCTATTTCACTTCTACCCGCGATAAGGCCAAGGGCGAGGACAAGAGCCTCATCACGGGTGTCAAGGCGCCCGACATCTTCGTTGCCGCCAAGAACGAACAAGGCAAATGGCAGAAGCCGCAAGAGATTGAGGGTGACCTGAATACAGAGTTCGAGGACGGCGCCTGCCAGTTCTCACCCGACTTCAAGACCATGTATCTCACACATTGTGCCACCGACGAGGCCTCTGCACGCCCGGCACAAATCTACAAGTCGTCGCGCAGCGATGCTGCCTGGGGAAAAGCCACTGTCTGCGACTTCATTTCCGACTCCATCTCCTCATATGCCCACCCCGCCGTGAGCCCCGACGGCGAGTGGCTCTACTTTGTCAGCGACATCGGCCTTGATGCCCAGGGCGGTTACGACATCTACCGCATCAGCATCAGCGGCGGCACGTTTGGAGGCATTGAAAACCTCGGCCCCGACATCAACACCCCCGGCGACGAGCTCTTCCCCACCTTCCGTCCGAACGGCGACCTCTACTTCTCATCCAACGGCCATCCAGGCATGGGAGGGCTTGACATCTTCGTCGCCACGCCCGAGAAAGTTCAGGAGACAAGCGGCAAGAGGCACATCAACGACCTCCCCCATTGGACGGTACGCAATCTGCAGTTCCCCGTCAACTCGCCTCAGGACGACTTCGGCATGACGTTCGAAGGCCCCTACAACCGTGGATTCTTCTCCTCTAACCGCAACGACAAGCGCGGCTGGGATCATATCTACTCCTTCGAGCTGCCCGAAACCATCCACCTCCTTACGGGCTGGGTGTATGAGAAAGACGGCTACGAGCTGACAGAAGGCATCGTCTATCTTATCGGTAATGACGGCACTAACGAGAAAATCAGCGTCAAAACCGATGGCTCGTTCGTGCAGCGCGTCACCCCCGGCGTCAGCTACGTTCTCCTCGGCACCTGCAAGGGATACCTCAACTACAAGCAGGAGCTCACCTGCGACAGCACCACCGAGGATCGCGAGTACGAGCTTCTGTTCCCCCTGTCGTCCATCACGCGCCCCGTACTCATCGACAACATCTTCTACGAATTCGACAAAGCCACCCTCACCGAAGCCTCCACAGCGGCCCTCGACCAGCTGGTTAACCTACTGAACGACAACCCCAACGTCACCATTGAGCTCAGTGCCCATTGCGACTACAAAGGACGCGACGAATACAACGAACGCCTTTCGCAACGCCGTGCCGAGAGCGTCGTCAACTACCTCATCGAACATGGCATCGATGCCGAACGCCTCACCCCCAAAGGCTACGGCGAAAGCCAGCCCAAACAGGTGCGCAAAAAACTAACGGAAAAGTATCCCTTCCTCCACGAAGGCGATGTGCTGACGGAGCAGTTCATCCTCGCCCTGCCCGAAGAGCAGCAGGAAATCTGCAACCAGCTCAACCGCCGCACCGAGTTCAAGGTCCTCCGAACCACCTACAAACTGTTTGAATAGAAGGCGGGATAAAAAGAGAGGACTCAACTTCCGAAACTTAAGAAAAAGTTTTTTGTTTTCGTTTTCGTTTTTAGAGGAAAAGCCGTATATTTGTCGCTGAATGACGTCCATGACAAAACCAATCATCAACAATAATTAAATCATCTTCAAGATTATGAAATCATTACGAGCCATTTCAGTCTTTCTTTGCATGGCAATAACGACGCTGTTGCTGGCCTCGTGCGGCAAGACCGTCAAGTGCGAATCCATCGACATCATCCCCCGCCCCATCAGCGTGGAAATCGAGAACGGCACCTTCAAACTGCGCCTCGCCAAGGGCGAATGTTTCTGCAAGGCCCTCGACAACATTCCCGTCACGGACGACAAGACGTTGGGCGCAGAGGCCTACACCCTCGTCATCGGCAAGAAGGGCATCACCATCAGCGCTTCCACCCCTGCCGGCGCTTTCTATGCCCGCCAGACGCTGCGTCAGATGATTCCCGCCGAGGCCATTACCGACAAGACGGTGACGGCCGTCGTACTCCCCTGCTGCACCATTAAGGATGCGCCCCATTTCGCCTATCGCGGCGCCCACCTCGACGTCTGCCGTCACTTCTTCAGCGTCGATGAGGTGAAGACCTATCTCGACATCCTTGCCCTGCATAAAATCAACCGCTTCCACTTCCACCTTACTGAGGATCAGGGGTGGCGCATCGAAATAAAGGCCTATCCGCAGCTCACCCAGGTCGGCGCATACCGCGACGGCACGATGGTGGGCAAGAACTGGAACTCCGACGACGGCATCCGCTACGGAGGCTTCTACACGCAGGAAGAGGTCAAGGACATCGTCAAGTATGCTGCCGACCGCTTCATTACCGTCATTCCGGAGATTGAGATTCCCGGCCACGCCCTTGCTGCCCTTGCATCCATTCCCGAGCTGGGATGCCGCGGCGACCACTACGAAGTATCCAAGACGTGGGGCGTCTTCCCCGAAGTGTTCTGCCCCGGCAAGGAGGAGACCTTCAAATTCTGGGAAACGGTACTCACAGAGGTCATGGAGCTCTTCCCCTCGAAATACATCCACATTGGCGGCGACGAGTGCCCCAAGGACGAATGGAAAAAGTGCCCCCTCTGTCAGAAGCGCATCAAGGAGGAAGGCCTGAAGAACGAAGCTGAACTGCAGAGTTACGTCACTCGTCGCGTCGAGCGGTTCCTCAACGACCACGGACGTCAGATTATCGGCTGGGACGAAATCCTCGAAGGCGGCGTCACCCCCACCGCCACCATCATGAGCTGGCGGGGCACCGACGGAGGCATCGCCGCAGCACAGGCAGGCAACAAGGTCATCATGACACCCAATACTTACTGCTATCTCGACTACTATCAGAGCCGCGACAAGCAGAACGAGCCTCTTGCCATCGGCGGCTATCTGCCCGTCGAGCAATGCTACAGCTTCGACCCCTACAACGGCCTCACCAAGGACCAGCAGCCATACATCATCGGCGTTCAGGGCAACCTCTGGACGGAGTACATCGCCACCTTCGACCACGTGGAGTACATGCTCCTGCCTCGCCTCAGCGCCCTCGCCGAAGTGGCGTGGACATATAGCGGAAAAGACTATGACGACTTCCTCCGCCGTCTCGGCCACCTGCGCACTTACTTCGACGCCTATGGCTGGAACTACGGCAAGCATGTTTTCAAGGCCGCCGAAACCCCTGCGGAATAACAGCCCCACCACCCTATTCAACCAGTTCTGCTCACTCAGATTGTTCAAATCATCAAACATAACTTAAACCACCAAAAACCACATGAAAAAACATCTCATTCTTGCGCTTGCCCTCACAGCAGCGCTCTTCACCGGCTGCAAGAGCAGCGAGAAGCCCCTTTCGGGCAGTAACTGGCACGTCGAGGATGGCGTCATCGTCGTCAACGAACCTCAGCGCGCCGCAGGCCAGCAGAGCATGCTGGAGTTCCGCGCCGACCCCATCCCCGTCGTCCGCGTAGGATTCGTCGGACTCGGCATGCGCGGCCCGGGTGCCGTCAGCCGCTTCACCCATATCGATGGCGTGGAGATCAAGGCTCTCTGCGACAAATATGCCGACCGCGCCCATGCCTGCCAGCGCTATCTCATCAACGCCGGTATGCCTGAAGCTGCCGAGTACAGCGGCGAAGAGGGCTATAAGCAGCTCTGCGAACGCGACGACATCGACCTCGTTTACATCGCCACCAACTGGCAGACTCACGTCGAGATTGCCCTCTACGCTATGGAGCATGGCAAGCATGTCGCCATCGAAGTGCCCTCCGCCACCAGCATCGAGGACTGCTGGCGCCTCATCGACACCTCCGAGCGCACACGCAAGCATTGCATGATGCTCGAGAACTGCGTCTATGACTTCTTTGAGCTCACCTGCCTCAACATGGCTCAGAAGGGCGTCTTCGGCGAGATTCTCCACACCGAGGGTGCCTATATCCACAACCTCGAGCCCTTCTGGGACGACTATGCCGACAACTGGCGTCTCGACTACAATCAGAAGCACGGCGGCGACGTCTATGCCACCCACGGCTTCGGCCCCTGCTGCCAGGCACTTAACATCCATCGCGGCGACAAACTCGACTACCTCGTCAGCATGGCCACCAAGTCTGTCAACGGCCTCAAGATTGCTAAGAAGAAGATGGGCGTGAACGAGTTCGCCTGCGGCGACCACATCGTCACCCTCATCCAGACCCACAGCGGCAAGAGCATGGAGATCCAGCACAACGTCTTCACCCCGCGTCCCTACAACCGCCTCTATCAGCTCACCGGCACCGAAGGCTTCGCCAACAAATACCCCGTCAGCGGCCTCACCCTGCGCAACAGCCAGATTGACCGCAACGCCCTGCCCGACATTCCCCAGCTCGACGAACACGGCTTCGTGCCCGAGGCAGTCAAGAACGAACTGCTCCAGTACTACAAGCACCCCATCCATCAGGAGATTGAGGAGAAGGCCAAGCAGGTGGGCGGCCATGGCGGCATGGACTTCGTGATGGACTACCGCCTCATCTACTGCCTGCATAACGGTCTTCCCCTCGACCAGGACGTCTATGACCTTGCCGAGTGGTGCGCCGTCAGCGAGCTCAGCGCCATCAGCCACGCCAACAAGTCGATGCCCGTCCGCTTCCCCGACTTCACCCGCGGCGACTGGAACAAGCTCAAGGGCCTCCACTTCTATATGAAAGGAGAATGATTCTTTAATTAAAAATTAAGAACTAAGAATTAAAGATAAAGAGTTAAGAGTTAACAAGCTATGACTCCGGAAAAGATATTCAACCAGTTCGCCTATGAGGGCGAGGTGAGCAGCATAAAGCCGCTGGGCGAAGGATTCATCAACGACACCTTCATCGTCCGAACCGTCGGCGATGCGACGCCCGACTATATTCTCCAGCGCAAGAACCACAACGTTTTCCCCGACGTTCCCGCCATGATGGACAACATCGTGAAGGTCACCGCCCACATGAAGTCCAAGATCATCCGTGCCGGCGGCGACCCCATGCGCGAGAGCCTCACCGTCGTCTTTGCCAAGGACGGCCTGCCCTACTACTTCGATGCCGAAGAGGGCAACTACTGGGCCGTCTGCGTCTTCATCGCCGGCTCCGTCACCATCGACAACGCCACCTCGCTCGACCTCTGCTTCAAGGGCGGACAGGGCATCGGCCGTTTCCAGAAGATGCTCGCCGACTACCCCGACCCGCTCCACGAAACCATCAAGGGCTTCCACAACATCCGCTTCCGCTACGAACAATGGGACGACACCCTGCGTCGCGACAAGCTGGGCCTCGTGAAGACCGTGCAAGAGGAAATCGGCTGGGTCGAAAGCCGCCGCCAGCAGATGCTCGACTTCTGGAAGATGGTCGAGGACGGCAGCCTACCCATGCGCGTCACCCACAACGACACCAAGCTCTCCAACATCCTCTTCGACAGGAACGGCGACGTGCTCTGCGCCATCGACCTCGACACCTGCATGAGCAGCACCGCCCTTAACGATGTGGGCGACGCCCTCCGCAGCTACACCAACACCGGTGCCGAGGACGACCAGGACCTCAGCCGCGTCAGTATGGACATCGACCGCTTCCGCGCCTATGTCGCCGGCTATCTCAGCGAGATGAAGGATTCCCTAAACGACTGCGAGAAGGAGTGGCTGGCCTTCAGCGCCATCTACATCACCTTCGAGCAGGTGCTGCGATTCCTCATGGATTACATCGACGGCAGCACCTACTGGAAGATCCAGTACCCCACGCACACCCTTGTCCGTACCCAGGCCCAATACCGTCTCCTCCAGTCCATGGAGGCGCAGTACCCCCAGATGCAGGCCATCGTACGCGAGCTTCTGTCATAGGAAACCGCTGGCGGATAACAAGGTAACCATTTCCCATCAGGGCCGACACCCATTGAGTGCCGGCCCTTTTTGGGTTTTCTCAACAACTTTTTCACAAGCGTTGCAACTTTTTGTATCGTCGTCACGTCTAATGTATGAAATGTCTTAAAAACCCTAACGACTATGATACTATCGACAACCCCAACCATCGAAGGTCGCCCCATCCGCGAGTACAAGGGTGTGGTGACGGGCGAGACCATCATCGGCGCCAACATCGTGAAGGACTTCTTTGCCAGCATCCGCGACGTTGTGGGCGGCCGCTCGGATAGTTACGAGCAAGTGCTGCGCGAGGCGAAGGACACATCGCTCAGAGAGATGACGCATCGCGCCCAAGTGCTCGGAGCCAACGCCATCGTCGGCATCGACATCGACTACGAAACCATCGGCAACAACAACTCCATGCTGATGGTCGCCACCAGCGGCACAGCCGTCGTCATCTGACCGCGCGCTTCATGCCACCGCCTTTGCGCGGTGGGATAACCATAGCCGACACTCAACGCCGAGTGCCGGCCATGTTATTTGGGGAATAAAAAAAGGTTATAAAAGGCGAAAAAAGGCGAAAAAAGCAACAGATAGGGGAAACGTTTTTCTATTCCAAGCAACGATTTTTTAACAGCGCCGCTGTTTATTATAACGGCGGCGCTGTTAATATTGACGGCGGCGCTGTTTATATTAACGGCGGCGCTGTTAAAAAACCGTATCAAAGAATAGGAAAACCGTTTCCTTTACGAGCAACGTGTTGACTTACTCGAATACAGCTTTTCTTACTCGAACACAACTTTTCTTGTTTTCTTGCACGAAACACCATTGCATATCGGACAGGCGATAGTGAAGGATGGGCTCAACGTTGCATGTCGAGCAGGCGGGCGGCAGCGGCGAAGGAGGTGAGCTCGCCGCGAAGGACCTGCTGCTCCATCTCGGCGATGGCGGCGGCTATGGCGGGGTTCTGGTAGAAGCGGTCGCGCAGGGTGTTGTTGATGGTTTCGTACATCCAGTACTTGGCCTGCTCGTTGCGGCGGTACTGGAAGTAGCCGTTCGCGCGGACGAAGTCGATGTATTCATAGACCATGTCCCATATCTCCTTGATGCCGAGGCCGTAGAAGCCGCTGTAGGTGAGCACGCGGGGCTCCCAGCCGCTCTCGGTGGCGGGGAAGAGGTGGAGGGCGTTGCGGAAGTGGCGGGCGGCCAGTTCGGCGCGCTGGATGTTGTCGCCGTCGGCCTTGTTGATGATGATGCCGTCGGCCATTTCCATGATGCCGCGCTTGATGCCCTGCAGCTCGTCGCCCGTGCCTGCCAGCTGGATGAGGAGGAAGAAATCGACCATTGAGTGGCAGGCGGTCTCGCTCTGCCCCACGCCGACGGTCTCGACGAAGATTTTGTCGTAGCCGGCCGCCTCGCAGAGGACGATGGTCTCACGCGTCTTACGGGCCACGCCGCCCAATGAACCGGCGGCTGGGGAAGGGCGGATGAAGGCCTTGGGATGGACGGAGAGCTTCTCCATGCGGGTCTTGTCGCCAAGGATGCTGCCCTTGGTGCGCTCGGAGCTGGGGTCGATGGCGAGTACGGCGAGCTTGCCGCCGTACTGCTCAAGGACGTGGAGGCCGAAGACGTCGATGCTGGTGCTCTTGCCGGCACCGGGAACGCCGCTGATGCCGATGCGGACAGACTGGCCGGTGAAGGGGAGGCACTTCTCAATCACCTCCTGGGCGACGGCCTGATGCTCGGGCAACAGGCTCTCGACGAGGGTGACGGCCTGAGAGAGAATGGTGACGTCGCCCTTGAGGATGCCTTCGACGTACTCGGTAGCCGTCATCTGGCGGCGCTTGGCACGGCGGAAGTAGGGGTTGACACGCTCGGGCTGCTCGATGCCGGCATTAACGGTGAGGCCTTTGTATTCTGCTGAGTTTTCAGGATGATCCATGAGTGTTAATTGAGAGTTGAGAGTTGAAAGTTGAAAGTGGAGAGTTAACGCTCAAGTTCTTTCTTGAGGAAGGCGGCGGTGTAGCCCTTGCCTGAGGCAGCGACTTCGGCGGGGGTGCCGGTGACGACAACTGTGCCGCCGCGACGGCCTCCCTCGGGGCCCATGTCGATGATGTGGTCGGCCTGACGGATGACGTCGAGGTTATGTTCGATGACGATAACGGTGTTGCCGCGATCCACCAGCCGGCGCAGGACGGTCATCAGCACGCGGATGTCCTCGAAGTGGAGGCCGGTGGTGGGCTCGTCGAGGATGTAGAGGGTGTGGCCGGTGTCGCGCTTGGCCAGCTCGGTGGCGAGCTTGACGCGCTGGCTCTCGCCGCCCGAGAGGGTTGACGAGGGCTGGCCGAGCTTGATGTAGCCGAGGCCCACCTCCTGCAGCACCTTTATCTTATTAAGGATGGTGGGGACGTTCTCGAAGAACTCCACCGCCTGGTTGATGGTCATGTCGAGGACGTCGGCAATGGACTTGCCCTTGAAGCGCACCTCGAGCGTCTCGTGGTTGTAGCGCTTGCCCTGACAGACCTCGCAGGGCACCATGACGTCGGGCAGGAAGTTCATCTCGATGGTCTTATATCCGTTGCCGGAGCAGGCTTCGCATCGTCCGCCACTGATGTTGAACGAGAATCGTCCGGGCTTGTAGCCGCGCATCTTGGCTTCGGGCAGGCTGACGAAGAGGTTGCGGATGTCGGAGAAGACGCCTGTGTAGGTGGCGGGGTTGGAACGGGGGGTGCGGCCCAGGGGCGACTGATCGACCGTCACCACCTTGTCGATGTTGTCGAGCCCTTCGATATGGTCGTAGGGCAGCGGCTCGCGAAGCGAACGGTAGAAGTGCTGCGAGAGGATGGGCTGGAGGGTGTCGTTGACGAGTGTCGATTTGCCGCTGCCGCTGACGCCAGTGATGCAGATGAGCTTGCCCAGGGGGAAGGTGACGGCGATGTCCTTGAGGTTGTTGCCGCGGCAGCCGAAAAGGGTGATTGACGTGCCGCCGGCCGTACGCCGCGCATAGCGCGGCTTGACGGGCGGGGCGGCATTTCCGGAATCTCCGGAATTTCCGGAATTTCCGGCGGAACCGGCGACGTCCGTCGTGGCGGTGCCTTTGAGGTAGCGGGCGGTGAGGGTGTCGGCCTTGAGCAGCTCGTCGGGGGTGCCGGCAAAGACCACCGTTCCGCCCTTGCGCCCGGCGAAGGGGCCGAGGTCGATGACGTAGTCGGCGCTGAGCATCATGTCCTTGTCGTGCTCGACGACGATGACGGTATTGCCGATGTCGCGCAGCTCCTTCAGCGAATGGATGAGACGTTCGTTGTCGCGCTGGTGGAGGCCGATGCTGGGCTCGTCGAGGATGTAGAGCACGTTCACCAGCTGGGAGCCGATCTGTGTGGCGAGGCGAATGCGTTGGCTCTCGCCGCCGGAGAGTGACTGCGAGGGACGTCCCATGGCCAGATAGTCGAGGCCGACATCGAGCAGGAAGCGGAGACGGACACGAATCTCCTTCAGGATCTCCTCGGCAATCTTCTGCTGGTTGCCGCTCAGCTGTTCGAGGGCCGTGCCGGTCCAGTCGTAGAGCTCGCTGATGTCCATAGCGGAAAGGTCGGCGATGTTCTTCCCGAGGATGCGGTAGCTGAGGGCCTCCTTGTTCAGCCGCGCGCCGCCACACTCGGGGCAGGTGCAGGTGCCCAGGAACTGGTCGATCCACCTCTGCTGGGCGGCTGAGGGGTCGACATCCTGAATGCTCTGGAGATATTTGACGATGCCGTCGAACGAGATGAACATATCAGACTCTCTCAACAGCGTGGTCTGCACCTTGATACGGTCGGGGACGCCGTTGAACAGTTCGTCCATCGTCTCTTCGTCGAGCTCGGCGACGGGGGTGTCAAGCGTGAAGTCGTGGCGGCGAAGCACGACGTCGAGGGTGCGGAAGATGAGCGTGTTCTTGTAAGGCCCGATGGGGAGGATGGCGCCCTGGCGGATGGAGAGCGAGCGGTCGGGGATGACCTTGTCCATGTCCATGCGGGTGATGTAGCCCAGCCCTCGGCACTTGGGGCAGGCGCCCTGCGGCGAGTTGAACGAGAAGTTATGGGGTGCCGGTTCGCGGTAGGAAAGGCCCGTGACGGGGTCCATGAGGCGTTTGCTGTAGTGGCGCACGGCACCTGTCTCCTTGTCGAGCAGCATCAGCAACCCGTCGCCCTGCACCATGGCGGCCGCGACGCTGTCGCGCAGCCGTTTGTCGTCCTTCGCCTGCACCTTCAGCTTGTCGATGACCACCTCGATGTCGTGGTTCTTGTAGCGGTCCACCTTTAGTCCGGGCACCGCCTCGCGGATTTCGCCATCGATGCGGACGTAGAGGTAGCCCTTGCGGCGCACCTGCTCGAACAGCTCGCGGTAGTGGCCCTTTCGGCTGCGCACCAGCGGAGCGAGTATCATCACCGCCCGCCCCTCGTACTCACCAAGGATAAGCTCGATGATTTTCTCCTCGGTGTACTTCACCATACGCTCGCCGGACTCGTAGGAATAGGCGTCGGCAGCACGGGCATAGAGCAGACGGAAGTAGTCATAGACCTCGGTGGTCGTACCGACGGTGGAACGGGGATTTTTGTTAGTGGTCTTCTGCTCGATGGAGATGACGGGGCTTAGACCGGAGATCTTATCGACATCGGGCCGCCTGAGTCCGCCGAGGAAGTTGCGGGCATAGGCCGAGAAGGTCTCGATGTAGCGGCGCTGGCCTTCGGCGAAGAGGGTGTCGAAAGCAAGCGACGACTTGCCCGAGCCGCTCAGCCCCGTGACGACGGTGAGCGACTTGTGGGGAATCACCACATCGATATTCTTCAGATTATGTTCGCGTGCGCCATAAACTTCGATGTCGGGTTCATAGAGCGTATCGCTGTCAAGGGTAATCGTTTCCAAACTTTCAAATCTAATTCTACAATCTTATTCCGTTGTCCGTTCGCGTGTGCGGGTTAGCAGGTTGATGTCGCGGCGCTCGGTATAGACGATGCCGTCAGAGCCTTTGGCCTCGATGGAGATGAAATAGACGCCGTCGTCGGCCGTCTGCCCATGCCACTTGCCGTCCCAGCAGACGTAGTAGGTGTAGTCGTCCTGATACTCCTTTTCGAGCGTGGTCTCGTCGCCGCTGACGATGCGCTGTCCCCAGCGGTTGAAGATGGCCATGCGGAACGAGAGCAGGCTCTGCGTTTTCACGCGGTAGGTGTCGTTGATGCCGTCGTCGTTGGGCGAGAAGGCATTATAGACGGTCAGCGACGAGCCTCGAAGCGAAAAGCGCATCATGTCCGACTCGTCCTGCTCAACCGAGCCCTCGATGCCCGTCTCCCTATGGCGATAGGTGATGGAGAGGCTGACGCGGTAACTCACCCCTGCCCCGCCCTCACGGAAGGTGAACTCGGTGATCTCGTCGTTGCGGACAGCCAGCGTGGTCTGGTCGTTGTTTTCCATCTTGATGATCTGCCATTCGTAGTAAACGACATAGCCCGCCGTGTCCGTCGGGTTGGCAGCAAAGGTCACGGTGAGCGGAGCGTCGTAGGTGCCCCCCACCGTCAGTTCCTCCACCTCATCGTCCGTATTGATGAACGTGCCCACAGGCGCCACCGCCGGATAATAGTCCGGCGCAGCCTGCACACAAAGGGCAAGCAGGGCCATCGCCGTCAAGACTGATATTCGTTTCATTGCTTTTTCGCCGGTTTTAGTTTGCAAAGATAGGTGTTTTTTTCAAGATACGCGCAGTTTCTTCCTCTTTTAAACGTTAATCTTAGCCAATAATTGCAAGAATCCGTCGGAAACTTTCAAAAATGCTTTCCATTTTACAACAATTATAGTACTTTTGTGCGCTCTTACAAAAAAGAATATGCGAAGACTGAAAACAACAAGCCTCCTTCTCGCCCTCCTGCTAGGCGTACAGATGCTGTGTGCCCAGGATGGCTATATCCTCCATACTGTCCTCAAGGGACAGGGCCTCTACTCCATTGCCCGCATCTACGGCGTCAGCGAGGCCGACATCATCGCCCTCAACCCGGGCAGCGACGTTGTCATCCGCGCCGGCGAGCAGCTCAAGATACCGGCCAAGAAGGGCGACCCCCGGGCGGTCTTCCCGACAGAGGAGAAAGCCCCGCAGACCCCCGTCGTCAAACCCGTCCTCAAAGAGGAGGCGGCTCCCGACGGCTTCATACGCCACACCGTGCAGGCCGGCGAAACCATCTACCGCCTCACCATCACCTATGGCGTCACCGGCGAAGAGATCTACCGGGCCAACCCAGCCCTTCGTACCGAGCCGCTAAAGGCGGGCCAGGTGGTGCTGATACCCGACAAGAAGCGGGCAGAAGTTCAGACGGACGTTCAGACAAACGGCAATGCCGATGACAGGACGCCCCCCACAGCCGCCGACCAGAACGAGACAACCGCCAAGAAGAGCGGCTATAAAATCAAGGGCGCATATGGCAGCCGGGCGGAGAAGTCCGACGGCGACAACCTGTGGAGCCGCCTGTTCGGCAAGAAGAAAACCACCACACCCAGCGGGACAGACACCCCATCCCCCGCCCCGCAGCCGACCATCAGCGGCGATTCGATGTGCGAGTACCAGCACGTGGTGAAGAAGGGCGAAACTGTCTATAGCATCACCCATGCCTACGGCATCACCGAGGCCATGCTGCTCGCCGCCAACCCCACCATCGCCAACAACAAGATTAAGCGCGGGCAGGTGCTCTGCATACCGTATAAAATCGACCTTGATTCCGCGTCTGACGACGGCGTCGATCTGACAGATGACATCGTGCCCATCGACGACACCTTCGAGAATGCCCCCGACGTCCACAGCGACGGCATGATCCGCGTGGCGCTCATCCTGCCGTTTATGCTGAACGAGACCACCAGCACCCCCACGGCCGACCAGGCCAAGATGGTGGAATTCTACGAGGGCTTCCTCCTCGCCATCGACAGCCTCCGCTCCGACGGCGTCTCCATCGATCTCCACGTCTTCGACTCGGGCGAGGCCACCCGCTCCATCCGCCCCATTCTTGACAGCGACGAGATGGCGAACATCGACATCATCTTCGGTCCCATGCACACCAAGCATGTGAACGAGGCTGCCGACTTTGCCCGTTCGCACAGCATCCCCCTCGTGCTCCCCTTCTCGCGCAACCTGGGCGACCTCATCCGCCACAACCGCTTCATCTGGCAGGTCAATGCCGACCAGAGCACCATCGAGGACGAGGGCATCAGCCACTTCTTCGAGCTCTTCCCCAAGCCCAACGTCCTCTTCTTCCAGACGAAGGATGTCACCAACGCTTTCTGCACCCATCTGCAGCGCGAGCTCGACGGCCGCGGACTGCCCTACACCGTCTTCCCCGCCGACACCACCTCCAACGTCCGCCGCTTCATCGACGCCTGCAGCCGTAACGACGAGGCCGACAACATCCTCATGATGACCAGCTCAGACAACGCCTCGCTCAGCACCATGATACCCGTCTTCCAGCTCATCATGCGCGACACCGCCAGCGTGGCCGACACCCATCTCTACGGCTATCCGCAATACCAGACCTATGCCACCGCCCATGCCAGCGAATTCTACGAACTCGACACCTGGTACCACACGGCATTCTACACCGACTCCTCGCGGCCCGATGCCGTCAGCCTCGGCCGCCTTTTCCGCCACATGTACGGCCGCGACATGGGTGCACGCTACCCGCGCTTCGGCCTGCTGGGCTTCGACATCGGCCACTGGTTCCTGGGCGGCATGGCCCATCGCGGCCCCGCACCCGTGGAGACCGTCTTCGCCGGCATGACAACCTACCGCAGCTCCACCATACAGACAGGCTTCAACTTCACCCGCATCAGCCCCGAGGGTGGCTATGTCAACACCTCCGTCTTTGTCGTCCACATGCGTGCCGACGGCCAGACGTTCAAGGTCGATTTCGCATGGTAGCATGTTGGAACGATGACGCCCCGACATATGAAGAATGAAGAATTAAAAATGAAGAATAAAATGTTCCGTATGCAAGCTCTCCTTCGCAAAGCTGTCTATTTTTCATTTTTCATTAACTCTGTTTTCAAACAACGCGACTCGGCAAAACGTGCAAGCTCTTTTGCTCTCGCTGCTCTGTTTGTTTTTCATTTTTCATTATCAAGTGCCCAGGTGGGCGACGTGCGTCACGACCTGTGCTTTGGCCTGAGCGGCGGAGCCGACATGAGCTTTGTTGATTTCAGTCCCCGCATCAAGCAGACCATCCAGCCCGGCGCATGCGGAGGCATCGTCGTCCGCTATACCTCCGAGAAATACTTCAGCATGCTCTGTGCCGCCCAGCTTGAGGTCAACTACACCCAGCGAGGCTGGAACGAGCTCATCGACGACGGCTCGTCGAACACCTACTCCCGCACCACAACTTACGTCGAGGTGCCCTTCCTTGCCCACCTCAGCTTCGGGAGCGAACACCGCGGCGCCCAGTTCTTCCTCAATGCCGGCCCCGCCGTCGGGTGGTATCTGGGCGGCGCCGAGCACTACGGCTATACAGCCGGCCACCCCTGGGATGTATCGTCGCGCCCCAACCACGTCACCGCCCAGTACGGCCGCGCCGTCGAACGCCCCTTCGAGTACGGCATCGCCGGCGGTCTCGGCGTCGAGCTGCTCACCGCCGTCGGGCACTTCACCCTCGAGGGACGCTACTTCTTCGGCCTTTCCGACATCTACGGCAACAGCAAAGCCGACCCCTTCGGCCGTTCAGCCAACAACACCATCTCCGCCCGGCTGGCCTACCTCTTCGACTTATAAGACTAACAGACTGACAGACTTTTAGACTAACAGACTGACAGATAATTGTTCTGTGGACGGCTCAGTTGCTGGGCTATTATCTGCTAGTCTGGAAGTCTGTCAGTCTGTTAGTCTGCTAGTCTGAAGTCTAAAAAGAAGTCTGAAGCCTAAAATGTCCTCTTCTTAAGCAGCCAGCCGATGGCCTTGTCGAGCGACTCTGTGGGTTCGATGATATTATAGTCCTCCCAGAACGCAGGGTCGCGGAAGTAGTCCACCTTATCGAAGAAAGCATCACGCTGGTCAAACGAGTCGCGTCCGCGGATGGGCTGCACGTCTGCGCCCGAGGTGGTGCTCGTCACGGCCATCTCACAGAAGGCGGCAAACGAAGTGGCGAACAGGCGTCGGCGCCAGTCGCAGTTGAAGCGCATCGTCGCGCGAAGGTAGCTGATGCGCGTCAGGCCGTCGGTACCCGTGCGGTAGTCAACGACGAGCGACATCTCCTTCGGTCTGAAGCGCAGCCCTACAGGCTTCTTCACCAACAGCGCCCGGGTGGCCTTGAGAAGGTCGCGCATGTCGAGCTCCAGCTCGGCACGCGTGAAGGCCAGCGACTCCTGGTCGATGTACAGCCTACCGTAGTAGAGCGCATAATCCGTCGTCAGACGAGGGGCGAGGCTGACGACATACTGCGGACGGTCGGCAATCGTCGTCGGCACCTCCATCTTCAGTTCGTACAGGTCGAGTTCGTCGGCGTCAAGCAGAAACTCGTCGTTCTTCACCACATCCAGTTGCACGGCATAGTTCGGTCCGCCCATCACCTTCACGCCCAGCGTGTCGCTGGCCTTCTGGCTCATCAGCCGTCGCCCCTTGCGGATGGCTGTCCGGTCGTGGACGACTGCGCGGCGATAGCCCGTCTTGTACATGTCCACCACACCCTCGGCCACACTGATGTAGTTCTGCCGCTTCATCACCTTCTCCCTATAGAAGCAATGGTAGAGTTCCGGTTTGCGGCTGTAGTTGTCGGGAATGCGCTCCATGGCTGCCAGCACCAGCTGGCGTGCATCGCCGCCCATCACCAGCACCTCCTGCAACCGTATGGCCGCAGGCTTCAGCGCTATCAGCAGCGGTCCGTCGTGCTGTTCGGCAAGGACGATGAGCTGGGAAGCATAGCCGAGGTGCGACACCACGAGTTCGTCGCCCGCCGCATGGCTCTTCAGCGTAAAGAACCCGTCGTCGTTGGTGACAACGGCCAAGGAGCCCATTGCCACGCTGGCGCCGCCGACCGGCTCGCGGGTATCAGCATCCACCACCGTGCCGCTAACCACCACCCGCTGTGCCCATCCTACGACAGTCATCAGCAGCAGGGTCAAGATAAGTGGTATCCTTTTCATATTATAAATCGGGCAAGCGGCAAGACGAACAGACTTCAGACTAAAAGAAGTCAGAGACGTTCTTGCTCCACGCGGCGTTGTGGATGACACGCTTCACGTTGTGGTCGCGAAGGAAGCAGAGGTGGTAGCTGCGGTCCACAGTCATCTGATAGAGAGGCTTGTCGGAGAGGTCGGCGAAGATAACCTCGCGATGCAGCCCCACGCTCTCCATAGCGTGACGAAGTGAATACTCAAAGGCTCGGTCGCCGCCCGCGTAGGTATAGAGGTAGGTGGCGGTCTGTTCGGGGGTGACGAGTTCTACGGCGGCACGGCCATCCTTGAGGCCGGCAAACCAGAAGCCGTCGCCGCCCATGCGGTAGAGTCCCGTCAACATCGTGCAGCCGCAGTCGCGAATGAGACGATAGTTATCGAGCCGTTCGCCCAGCCGATCGTCCAGATGGCTGTCGAGCTCCTGATGAGCCCTTCGCCATTGCGCCGCCACGGTCTTGCGCGCCTTGCACATCTTCTCGAACACGGCGCTGGTGTCGCGGCCGATACGGCTGAAGCGGTATGTGTCGCCGGTGTCAAGGGTGAGCGTGATGCCGAAGTTCTCCTCTACGGGCTCGCCTGCGAAGCAGAGCGGTATGCGGCGGGCCAGGTGGTCGTGCGGACAGAGAATGAGGGCATCGTCAAGCAGTTCGATTTTGGCGATGCCATGCTGTGCGGCGCCCTGCTCGGTAAAGGCGTAGTCGCCCTCGCCCGTGTAGAGGGGCGTACCCTCGGCAAACAGAGCCTCCTTGCTCCGCTGCATGTAGGCGTTCCAGAGGTTCTCGAAGAACGACTCCGTGTCGTGTCCCAGCTCCGAGAGTTGTATCTCGCCGGAGTTTGTGATAAGGAAAAGGTGGTAGCCCCGCAGGCGGAAATCCTGCAATTCGCAATAGTTGATCTGGCGGAGCGACTTGCCGGCCGTAATGCCGAGCATCTCACGTCCGATGGCACACGTCGCGGGCTCTGGCTGCCCGTCTACCGTCAGCAGGCAAGTGTAGGTTCCCTTGTCGCTCATGACACTACAGTTTGGTGCCGCACTCGCCGCAGAACTTCGTGCCGGCCTCGTTCTCGTGGCCACACTTGGGGCACACGGCCTTGCCGCCTACGGGATGGCCACACTCGCTGCAGAACTTCGTGCCCTGCTGTACCAACGCCCCGCAGTTGGGACACTTGAGCAGGCTGAGTGGCTTTCCGCAGTTGTTGCAGAACTTTCCCTGTCCGGCGGGTTTGCCGCAATGGGGGCAAATAGTAGTGCGCTCCTCGAGCTTGCCGTGCCAGACGGTGGCCGTCTCCGCCATCTCGTCTATGTTACGGCGCATGGCCTGGCTGCGCGCCTTGGCCACATACGAGCTCTCACGCGGAGCGCAGTTCGTGCAGAGGCCTTCCTCCTCGTTCCAGCAGTCGGCGCACACCCAGCTGTTGCACGAGGGACATTTCTGGAACTGCGGACGAACCTCCTCCTGCGCCTCGTCGAACGACTCCTCCTGCTCCTTGCGCCACTGGGGACTACGGTCCTCCATGCGGTCGCGCAGCATGTTGGCGCCGTTCTCGATGGCGTTGCTCAGTCCGCTCAGCTTGCCGCCGAACAGGTTGTTGAGCAAACTGGCGCCACGGCCGATACCCTCGGCACGTTTGCGGTTGTTGTAGGTCGTCGACTCTTTGAACGTACTCTTGAAGCCGTTTCCGCAGCAGTCGCAGTAAAACTCATACTGGAAGCCGGCATCGGTTGACAAATCGTTGTAATTTCTGGTGAAGCTGTGTAACATGGCTGTTTTTATAAGAAAGTTATTATTTGTGGGCAAAGATACAGGAAAATATAATAAAAAGGAAAAAAAACAGAAAAAAAATACTGCTGTCCGCTATAAGCCCCCCGATGGGGGCGTAATTAAGAATGGCCACTTGGCCACTTTTTTTATTTTTGTACCTTCAGAAGGATTATATAGACTCCTTAAATAAATAGATAGCGCAAATATAGCGCTTTTTCTGGAAAATATCACTTTTTGTCAAAAAAAACTATTTTCCGCAAGGCTTGTGGGGATTGGCGGGAAAGATCTGGGATGGGACATCTTCTCTTTTCCTCTTCTTATTATAAAGGAATTTCGCAAAAAAGTGCCAACACCTACCTAAAGCCTCATAACCAACTATTATACTGAGCGTTATCTCAGGTAGGTGTTTATCAAACACCTACCTAACACCTACCTAACACCTACCTAACACCTACCTAACACCTACCTAAACACCTACCTCAGCCTCGCCATCCTTCGCCCCCTCTGGTGACATCTGCCTGTACCGCATCTGGATATTCCATCCGTATCGTCTCTGGCTTGACATCTAGTCGAGCCTGCTCACGCTCGGCAGAGCTGATACAAGCATCGCTCTGCTCTCACTCAATCGCAGCCTTCTTCCGCTTCGACTTGACGACAATCATTTTGTGTCAGTTTCGTCGATAAAGGGTAGTTCGCCCAAGAATCTGTCAAAGTCGCTCTGGAAGAGGCGGTCTTGCACGATACGGTACTTCTCAAATTCTGTCTCGGCATGATCCTTCGCCTCTTCTGCTGTCACCTTGCCAGGACTCTGAAGCACCTCATTGCCACCTGCTGCCAAGATCCTATCAATCTGCTTGGCCCAGTCTTCCATTGTCATGGGGATATGGCGTTTGGCCATGCGCTCTGCCAGCTCGAGTACACCATTCACCAGTTGTCCCATGTCTGCCAGTTCCATCTCCTTCAGATAGTTCTTGGCTATCGACACATCCGTCTTCACAATCTTACCATCTGGAGCATTCTCCCAGGTTGTGAGTCCCATGTGCTCCTGCTCTGCATCTGCACGCTCCACAATCAGTTCTGCTGCCGTATGCCCATGCACAGCATAGTGCATCTTGTTCTGAATCATCTTGAAGAACTGCATGGTTGTGGGAGCATCACGATTGTAATCTATGGCTGTAGCATAGATGTCTGTCAGTTTCTGATAGAAACGGCGCTCAGAGAGTCGTATCTCCCTGATCTCTGCCAACAGATGCTCGAAATAGTCCTCACCGAGGAATGTACCATTCTCCATTCGTTTTCTGTCGAGCACATAGCCACGAATGGCATACTCTCGCAATACGCTCGTAGCCCATTGGCGGAACTGCGTGGCACGGATAGAATTGACACGATAGCCAACGCTGATAACGGCATCGAGATTGTAGAACTGAGTTTGATAAGTTTTACCATCCGAAGCAGTATGTGCAAATTTTGCACATACTTCACTTTCATTTAACTCTTCTGAATCAAAGATGTTCCTTAAATGCTTAGTTACAACACTCCGATCACAGTCGAACAGCATCCCCATTGCTTTCTGGGTACACCAAACTGTCTTGTCTTTATAAAACACTTCTACGCCTTGTTCCTTTCCCTCTATCTGGAAGATCAGGAATTCGGCTGTACTATTTCTTATTTCTCTTCTTTTTGCCATATTCTAAATCTTTTCTGCAAAGTTACATCTATTTATTCACATATCCCTGCTTATAACCATTTTTCACATCATACTGGCTGCTCGTCCTTCATCTTAAAGACCTCAGCTAAGCCGCCTGTCATCACCGGCTGCCCGCTTGCGTCGAGCACAGGGCGAAGGTGAGACAACTCGTTGAAATTGTCTTCTGAAGCCATTATGGCCTCAACATACTGGGATATGAGCGGAAAGTTCATGGGCTTCTGCGATTAGATAGCGCAAATATAGCGCTTTTTCTGGAAAATATCTCTTTTTGTCCAGAAAATCTATTTTCCGCAAGGCTTGTGGGGATTAGCGGGAAAGATCTGGGAGGGGACATCTACTCTTTTCCTCTTCCTATTATAAAGGAATTTTTCAAAAAAGTGCCAACACCTACCTAAAGCCTCATAACCAACTATGATACTGAGCGTTATCCTAGGTAGGTGTTTGTCAAACACCTACCTAACACCTACCTGACACCTACCTAACACCTACCTAAACACCTATTCCCATAGAGCAAACGGGCAGACGCGAATGCCAAAGTCTCTACTTCTTGCCTGTCCACGACATGACAAAACGAAGGCAGAATGTGCCACACAGAGGGGCTTTTATAGGCTATTGAAACTTGATAAAGGCGACTGATGAGGCAGAAGTCAGGTAGGTCTTAGGTAGGTGTTAGGTAGGTGTTAGGTAGGTGTTGGCCAAACACCTAACTAACCTAACACACTACGAAACAATTTATTGCAAGGATTCAGGTAGGTGTTGGCCATTTTTTCGAAAAAATTATTTTCGGAATGGGTTGACATTATTTTGAAGGGCGTTGGGAAACGAAGAGTTTTCTACGTTTACGTTGTCGCCGTAACGTAATGCGTTGTCGACGTAACGTAGTGCGTTGTCGACGTAACGTTAAGGGCTGTCGCCGTAGCGTAGTGCGTTGTCATCGAATTGAAAGTTGAAAATTGAAAATTGAAAAAACGTGATTATCCGCGAAACGGCCTTGCGGAACTAAACCTCGGCGCAGCCGAAAATAAACCTTTTGCCCTCGGCAAAAACTAAACCTCGACTTGCGGAACTAAACCTCCGCGCAGCCGAAAATACGCAGAAGCGGGGCGATTCTGCTCTTTTTACATCTTTCTCTTTAAAAAAAGTCCGTTTTTCTTTGTCATAATTAAAAAATGACGTAATTTTGCAGCGAAATTGAAGGAAATGAAAGCAACGAGCGTCATCCTTAGCCTGCTGGCGATTATTCTGGTCAAGCAAAAATGACCCGAAGGTGAGACGCATTGCTACAACATAGACAAGGCTTTTCTCACAAAAGGGAAAAGCCTTGTTGAGTAAAAGGATGGAAAGAGTGATAGGTATTATGAATAAGGTAAAAGATAGGTTGGAGATTATGGACACGACGCTCCGCGACGGCGAACAGACGCCGGGAGTGTCGTTCCTTCCCCACGAGAAACTGTCCATCGCCCGCCTGCTGCTGGAAGAGCTGCGGGTGGATCGCGTGGAGGTGGGTTCGGCCCGCGTCAGCGAAGGCGAGCAGGAGAGCGTCAGCGGCATCTGCGCCTGGGCGAAGGGTGCGGGGCTGGCCAGCCGCATCGAGGTGCTGGGCTTCGTGGACGGCACACGCAGCGTGGACTGGATTGCCGCCTGTGGCGGACAGGTCATCAACCTGCTGGCCAAGGGCTCGCTGCGCCATTGCACGGGACAGCTGCGCAAGACGCCCGCCGAGCACACGGCCGACATCATCGCCACCGTGCGCTATGCCCGCAGCAAGGGCTTCACGGTCAACCTCTACCTCGAGGACTGGTCGAACGGCATGAAGGACAGTCCCAACTACGTCTCGGACCTCGTCAGCGCCCTGCAGGGCGAGGAGGTCGAGCGCTTCATGCTGCCCGACACGCTGGGCATCCTCAACCCCACGCAGACGGCGGCATACGTCAGCGACATGGTGAGCCGCTTCCCCGGCCTGCACTTTGACTTCCACGCCCACAACGACTACGACCTGGCGGTGGCCAACGTGTTTGCGGCCGTCGAGGCTGGCGTCAGCGGCATCCACACGTGTGTGAACGGCCTTGGCGAACGGGCGGGCAACGCCCCGCTGGCCAGCGTGCAGGCCATGCTGAAGGACCAGCTGAAGGTCCGTACCGCCATCCGCGAAGACAGGCTGGGCTCAGTGGGACGCCTCGTAGAGTCGTACAGCGGCATCGCCATCCCCGCCAACCGCCCCATCGTGGGCGAGAACGTCTTCACCCAGGTGGCGGGCGTGCATGCCGACGGCGACAACAAGATGGGGCTCTACTGTAACGACCTGCTGCCCGAACGCTTCGGGCGCAAGCGCGAGTATGCGCTGGGCAAGACCAGCGGCAAGGCCAACATCCGCAAGAACCTCGACGAGCTCGGACTGGTGCTGGGCGAGGAGGCCATGCGCAAGGTGACGGACCGCATCATCGAGCTGGGCGACAAGAAAGAGGTGGTGACGCAGGAGGACCTGCCCTACATCATCTCCGACGTGCTGAAGCACGACGTCGAGGACGACAAGGTGACGCTCATCGGCTACAACGTGGCCCTCTCGAAGGGTCTGAAGCCGACCTGCGCCCTGAAGCTGAACGTCAACGGCCAGGTGTTCGAGGAGAATGCCAGCGGCGACGGACAGTACGACGCCTTCGTGCGCGCGCTACGCAAGATATACAAGGTGACGCTGGGACGGAAATTCCCCATGCTGACCAACTACGCGGTCTCCATCCCTCCCGGCGGCCGCACCGACGCCTTCGTGCAGACCATCATCACGTGGGAGTACGAGGGGCACGAGTTCAAGACCCGCGGCCTCGACGGCGACCAGACCGAAGCAGCCATCAAAGCCACGATGAAGATGCTGAACATCATAGAGAATTAGAAATTAGAAATTAGGAATTAGGAATTAGGAATTTTGGTTTAACGTTTAATGTTTAAGGTTTAACGAAAACGTCCTATGATTTTGGTTTAACGTTTAACGTTTAAGGTTTAACGAACACGTCCTATGATAAATGGTCGATAGTCAATAGTCAATAGTCGATAGCTTTTCGCGGCCTTTGGCCGCCACGCCCAAAGGGCGTAAAAAACAATAGACCATAGACTATAGACCATAGACCCCAAAAAGCAAACAACAAACCTCACAAATATCAACGACAATGGAAAAAGCAAATCTGAATTGGTCGGGCATCGGCTTCGGCTACATCAAAACGGACTACAACGTGCGCTGCTACTATCGCAACGGACAATGGGGGGCCATCGAGGTCACCTCGGACGAGAACATCCCCATCCACATGGCCGCCACGAGCCTCCACTACGGTCAGGAGGCGTTCGAGGGACTGAAGGCGTTCACCGGCAAGGACGGCCGCATCCGCATCTTCCGCGCCGAGGCCAACGCCCAGCGCATGCAGGCCACGAGCGACGCCACGCTGATGCCCCGCGTCCCCACCGAACTGTTTGTGGAGATGGTGAAGAAGGTCGTCAAGCTGAACGAGCGTTTCGTGCCGCCCTACGGCAGCGGCGCCGTCCTCTACATCCGTCCGCTGCTCATCGGCGTGGGCGCCCAGCTGGGCGTACACCCCTCAGAGGAGTATCTATTCATGATCTTCGTCTCGCCCGTAGGGCCCTACTTCAAGGGCGGCTTTGCCACCACGCCCTACGCCATCATCCGCCAGTACGACCGCACGGCGCCGCTCGGCATGGGCGCCTACAAGGTGGGCGGCAACTACGCAGCCAGCCTGCGCGCCAACAAAATGGCTCACGACCTCGGCTACAGCTGCGAGTTCTACCTCGACTCGAAAGAGAAGAAGTACATTGACGAGGCCGGCGCAGCCAACTTCTTCGGCGTCAAGAACGACACCTACATCACCCCCGCCTCGACCTCCATCCTGCCGTCGGTGACCAACGACAGCCTGCAGCACGTGGCCCGCGACCTCGGCATGAAGGTGGAGAAACGCCGCATCCCCCTCGAGGAGCTGGAGACCTTCGAAGAGGCCGGCGCCTGCGGCACGGCAGCCGTCATCTCGCCCATACAGCGCATCGACGACATCGAGACGGGCAAGTCGTACGTCTTCTCGCCCGACGGACAGCCGGGCCCCTGGAGCCGCCGTCTCTACAACGCCATCACGGCCATACAATCCGGCGAGGCCGAGGACAAATACGGATGGATAACGATGCTGGATGATTGAAAATGGTCGATAGTCAATAGTCGATAGTCAATAGTCGATAGCTTTGCACGCCCTTTGGGCGTAGCGGCCAGAGGCCGCGAAAAGCAATAGACCATAGACTATAGACCATAGACAAAAAATAAAAATAAAAAACATGAAACTCAGAAGCGCCACAACCACACAGGGCAGGCGCATGGCTGGCGCCCGTGCCCTCTGGATAGCCAACGGCATGAAGCCCGAGATGATGGGACGCCCCGTCATCGCCATCGCCAACTCGTTCACCCAGTTCGTGCCGGGTCACACCCATCTGCACGAGATCGGGCAGACGGTGAAGGCCGAGATTGAGCGGCTGGGATGCTATGCAGCCGAGTTCAACACTATCGCCGTGGACGACGGCATCGCCATGGGCCACGACGGCATGCTCTACTCCCTGCCCTCGCGCGACATCATCGCCGACAGCGTGGAGTATATGGTCGAGGCCCACAAGGCCGACGCCCTGGTCTGCATCAGCAACTGTGACAAAATTACGCCGGGCATGCTGATGGCTGCCATGCGGCTTAACATACCCACCGTCTTTGTCTCGGGCGGCCCCATGGAGGCGGGCGACGACGGCCAGAGCGACCATAAGCTCGACCTCATCGACGCTATGGTGGTCAGCGCCGACGACAGCGTGGACGACGCCACGGCACGGCGCATCGAGCAGCACTCATGCCCGGGCTGCGGCTGCTGCTCAGGCATGTTCACGGCCAACAGCATGAACTGCCTCACCGAGGCTCTCGGCCTCTCGCTGCCGGGCAACGGCACCATCGTGGCCACCCATGTCCGCCGCCGGCAGCTCTTCATCGACGCCGCTCACCTCATCGTGAAGAACGCCTTCCGCTACTACCGCGACGGCGACGAGAGCGTGCTGCCCCGCAGCATCGCCACCCATAGCGCGTTCCTCAACGCCATGACGCTCGACATCGCCATGGGCGGCAGCACCAACACCATTCTCCACCTGCTGGCCGTCGCCCACGAGGCTGGCGTCGCCTTCACCATGGACGACATCGACGCCCTCTCGCGCCGCGTGCCCTGCATCTGCAAGGTGGCTCCTAGCACCAGCCGCTACCACGTGCAGGACGTAGGCCGCGCCGGCGGCATACTGGGCGTCATGGGCGAACTGGCCAAGGGCGGTCTTGTCGATGGCACAGCCATTCGCGTCAACGGCACCACCCTGGCCGAGGACATTGAGAACCACCGCATAGCCGACGGCGGGGAGACCGCCTCGCCAACCATCTACCATTGCGCTCCGGCCGGACGCTTCTCAAACGTCATGGCCTCGCAGGAGACCTACTACCCCACCCTCGACACCGACCGCGCCGCAGGCTGCATCCGCGACCTCGCCCATGCCTACACCACCGACGGCGGACTGGCCGTCCTGAAAGGCAACATCGCCGCCGACGGCTGTGTCGTCAAGACAGCGGGCGTGGACGAGAGCATCTGGCGCTTCAGCGGCCCCGCACGCGTCTATGACTCGCAGGAAGCCGCCGTCGATGGCATCCTCGGAGGCGAGGTGAAGGCGGGCGACGTCGTCGTCATCACCTACGAAGGCCCCAAGGGCGGCCCCGGCATGCAGGAGATGCTATACCCCACGAGCTACCTCAAGTCGCGCCACCTCGGCAAGGCCTGCGCACTCATCACCGACGGACGCTTCAGCGGAGGCACCAGCGGACTCAGCATCGGCCACGTCTCGCCCGAGGCTGCCGCCGGCGGCGCCATCGGCAAGATTGTGGATGGCGACATCATCGACATCGACATCCCCGCACGCGCCATCAACGTCCGCCTTACCGACGAAGAGCTGGCCGCACGGCCCATGCGCCCCCTCACCCGCGACCGCCGCGTGCCCGCCTCGCTGCGTGCCTACGCCAGCATGGTCAGCTCGGCCGACAAGGGTGCCGTGAGGATAATTAAAAATTAAAAATTAAATAATTAGGAATTAGGAATTGTCGTTTAATGTTTAACGTTTAAGGTTTAACGAACACGTCCTCAGACTTCAGACTTCAGGCCAAAGAAATAATTCGTTAAACGTTAAACATATTATTAACGTATGAAAAATAAGATAACCGGCGCAGAGGCGCTCATGCAGGCTCTCATCCACGAAGGAGTGACCACCATCTTTGGCTATCCCGGGGGAGGCATCATGCCTGTCTTCGACGCGCTGTACGATCATCAGGACGACTTCCGCCAGATCCTCGTCCGCCATGAGCAGGGTGCGGCCCATGCCGCACAGGGCTATGCCCGCAGCAGCGGACGAGTGGGCGTCTGCCTCGTCACCAGTGGCCCGGGTGCCACCAACACCATCACCGGCATCAGCGATGCCATGCTGGACTCAACGCCCATCGTCGTCATCTCAGGCCAGGTGGGTGCTGCCGCCCTCGGCACGGATGCGTTCCAGGAGGTTGACTTCGTCTGCATCACCCAGCCCATCTGCAAGTGGAGCTACCAGATACGCCGCGCCGAGGACATCGCCTGGGCTGTGGCTCGCGCCTTCTACATCGCAGGGAGCGGACGTCCGGGCCCCGTGGTGCTGGACTTCGCCAAGAACGCCCAGACATCGATGGTCGATTTCGAACCGGCACGGCTGCCCGTGCAACGCGGCTTCATCCCCGTACCCGAACCGTCCGGCGATGCCATCCGCCGTGCCGCCGCCCTCATCGACGGCGCCCAGCGCCCCCTGCTCCTGGCGGGACAGGGCATCGAGCTTGCCGGCGCACAGGAGGAGCTGCGGCTGTTTGTCGAAAAGACGGGCATCCCCGTGGGCTGCACCCTGCTCGGCCTCTCCACCCTGCCCTCTGACCATCCTCTCCGGCAGGGCATGCTAGGCATGCACGGCAACCTGGCCCCCAACGTGAAAACCAACGAATGTGACGTGCTGATAGCCGTCGGCATGCGTTTCGACGACCGCGTCACAGGCCGTCTTGCCTCATACGCCCGTCAGGCAAAGGTCGTCCATCTCGACATCGACCCTTCGGAAATCGGCAAGAACGTGCCCGTGGACGTGGCTGTCACCGGCGACTGCAAGGTGACGCTGGCACGCCTCACGGAGGCCGTCCACCCTGCCGAACACAAGGAGTGGGTGGAGAGCTTCAACGTCTATCACGCCATGGAGAACGAGCGTGTGGTCATCCCCGCCATCCATCCCGCCGAGGGCCCGCTGAAGATGGGTGAGGTGGCACGCCGCGTCAGCGAGCTGGCGGGCGACGCCGCCATCCTCGTCACGGACGTGGGACAGAACCAGATGATGTCCGCCCGCTACTTCCGCTACGCCCGCCCACGCAGCATCATCACCTCGGGCGGCCTGGGCACCATGGGCTTCGGACTGCCCGCCGCCATCGGAGCCACGTTCGGCGCACCCGAGCGCACGGTCTGCCTCTTCGTGGGCGACGGCGGCATACAGATGAACCTGCAGGAGCTGGGCACCATCATGGAGAGCGGCGCACCCGTGAAAATCGTCCTGCTCAACAACAACTACTTAGGCAACGTCCGCCAGTGGCAGGAGCTGTTCTTCCACCACCGCTACTCGTGCACGCCGATGATGAACCCCCACTACGAGACCATCGCCTCGGCCTACGGCATCCCCTCGCGTACCGTTGCCGACCGCACGGACCTCGACGACGCCATCCGCGAGATGCTCAGCACCCCTGGCGCCTTCCTGCTGCAAGCCGCCGTCGAGGAGGAAGAGAACGTCATGCCCATGACACCACCAGGAGCCGACGTCGACCAGATGCTCCCCTTTACCGACCCTGCCACACCTGCTGAAACATGGAAAAGAAACTTTATACACTAATCGTACACTCCGAACACATGGCCGGACTGCTGAACCAGGTCACGGCCGTGTTCACGCGGCGCCAGATTAACATCGAGAGCCTCAACGTGTCGCCGTCATCCATCGAGGGCATCCACCGCTACACCATCACCGCCTATGCCGACGAGGACACCATCGCCAAGGTGACGTTGCAGATAGCCAAGAAAGTGGACGTCCTGCAAGCCAACTACTATCTGGAGAGCCAGATCTTCATGCAGGAGATTGCGCTCTACAAGGTTTCCACCCCCCTCCTGATGGCCAACCCCGAGATCTGCGAGATTATCCGCCGCAACGACGCCCCCATCATCGAGACAAACCCCGTCTATACGGTGGTCGAGAAGGCCGGGCGTACCGCCGAGACCGAACAGCTGCGGCGCGACCTGACCGCCTACGACTGCCTGCTGCAGTATGTCAACTCGGGACGCATCGCCGTCACCCGAAGCAGCGAGGAACACCTGACCGAATTCCTGAAAACCCTAAACCCATAAACCCATAAACCTATAAACCTATAAACCTATAAACCAATAAACCAATAAACCAATAAACCTTTATAAACATGGCAAAAATGAATTTTGGCGGCGTCATTGAGAACGTCGTGACACGTGAGGAATTTCCTCTTGAGAAAGCCCGTGAAATCCTGAAGAACGAAACGATTGCCGTCCTCGGCTACGGCGTCCAGGGCCCGGGCCAGTCGCAGAACCTGCGCGACAACGGCTTCAACGTCATCGTCGGCCAGCGCCCGGGCAAGACCTACGACAAGGCCGTCGCCGACGGCTGGGTGCCCGGCGAGACGCTGTTCGGCATCGAAGAGGCTGCCCAGCGCGGCTCCATCATCATGTGCCTGCTCTCTGACGCAGCCGTCATGGCCGTATGGCCCACCATCAAGCCCCTCCTCACCACGGGCAAGACACTCTATTTCAGCCACGGCTTTGCCATCACCTGGAACGACCGTACGGGCTGTGTCCCCCCCGCCGACATCGACGTCATCATGGTCGCCCCCAAAGGCTCAGGCACCTCGCTGCGCACCATGTTCCTCGAGGGACGCGGCCTCAACAGCAGCTACGCCATCTATCAGGACGCTTCGGGCAACGCCTACGACAAGACCATCGCCCTCGGCATCGGCATCGGCTCGGGCTATCTGTTCGAGACCACGTTCCAGCGCGAGGCTACCAGCGACCTGACCGGCGAACGCGGTTCGCTGATGGGCGCCATCCAGGGCCTGCTGCTGGCTCAGTACGAGGTGCTGCGCGAGAACGGCCACACGCCCTCCGAGGCCTTTAACGAGACGGTCGAGGAGCTGACGCAGTCGCTCATGCCGCTGTTTGCCGCCAAGGGCATGGACTGGATGTATGCCAACTGCTCTACCACCGCCCAGCGCGGAGCCCTCGACTGGATGGGCCCGTTCCACGATGCCATCAAGCCCGTCATGCAAAAGCTCTACAACAGCGTGAAGTGTGGCCACGAAGCCCAGATATCCATCGACAGCAACAGCAAGCCCGACTATCGCGAGAAGCTCGAGGAGGAACTGCGCCAGCTGCGCGAGAGCGAGATGTGGCAGACCGCCGTCACCGTCCGTAAGCTCCGTCCTGAAAACAACTGAGCCACCCTTGAACATTGTCGAGATAAACGAAGGGGTTGCCGCTAACCCGCTGTATGCCATGGCGTCACCTGTCAGCCTTTCCATCAGGGAAGGCGAGCAGGTGGCCATTGTGGGGCCCAACGGCAGCGGGAAGACACGGGTGGTGGAGATGCTCACCGGCCAGCGCCGGCTGAAGGGCGATGCCCTCCGCTACCGTTTCAGCCATGCAGGGGGCGTCCTCACCAGCGATGCCATTCGCTACGTCTCCTTCTGCGATGCCTACGGCGCTGCCGACAGCAGCTACTACCTGCAACTGCGCTGGAACCAGACGGAGCTGACGGACGACATACCTACGGTGCGCCAGTATCTCCTCCGCGCCTGTCCCGCCACGACATCGCCCCTCGAGGACAACTGGCAGGAGAACGTCTGCCGCCTGTTCGGCCTGGAGCCTCTGCTCGACAGGGTCATCGTCACCCTCTCGTCAGGCGAACTGCGTAAATGCCAGTTGGCACTTGTACTGCTCAGCCGCCCCCAGATGCTCATCATCGACAATCCGTTCATCGGCCTCGACCTGACGGCCCGCACCATGCTGACAGAGGTGCTGCAGGCTGTCGGCACACGCCAACGCCTGACGCTGGTGCTGGTTATGCCGAGCGGAAGCCTCATCCCGTCGTTCGTGGAGCGCGTCATCCCCGTTGAAGAGATGCACGTGCTGCCCGCCATGAGCCGCGAAGCATACGCCCGAAGGGTGCATCACCTTCCACAGCCCATCCTGACAGCCTCCGAGCGCCGGCAAATAATCTCCCTGCCCGAGAAAGACCTCAGCCAAACGCCGTTTTATCCGCAGGCGGGTGGCGACGTGCTGCAGCTGAGCCACGTCAGCATCCATTACGGCGGACGAACCATCCTGAGCGACATCAGCTGGACTGTCCACGAGGGCGAATGCTGGGCGCTGACTGGCGCCAACGGCTCAGGCAAGAGCACGTTGCTCAGTCTGATCTGCGCCGACAATCCGCAGGGATATGCGTGCGACATACGCCTTTTCGGCCACCGCCGGGGCTCGGGTGAGAGCATCTGGGAGATCAAACGACACATCGGCTACGTCAGTCCCGAGCTCCATAGGGCTTACCGCATGAACATCCCTGCCATCGACCTCGTGGCCAGCGGGCTGCACGACACCATAGGGCTCTACGTCCGCACCTCGGACGGCGACAGGGCGAGGTGCCGCTTATGGATGGAGATTATGGGCATTGGCCATCTGGCCGAGCGGCCGTTCCTGCAACTCTCAAGCGGCGAGCAACGTCTTTGTCTGCTGGCACGCGCCTTCGTCAAAGACCCCGAGCTGCTCATCCTCGACGAGCCCCTCCACGGGCTGGACGATGATTACCGCGAACGGGTTCGGGAGATTGTCACCCTCTTCTGCCAGCGGCGTCACAAAACGCTCATCATGGTGACCCACTATCCCGACGAGCTCCCTCCATGCATCACCCACCACCTGGATTTAGTTCATAGTTCATCATTAAACCTCCGGCGCAGCCGGAAATAAACCTCGGCAAAAGCCGAACTAAACCCATAAACCATTTTCTATGAAAGTAATGAAATTCGGAGGCACCTCCGTCGGCTCCGCAGAGCGGATGAAACATGTTGCTACGCTCATACAGACTGGCCAGCCCACGTTTGTTGTCCTTTCCGCCATGTCGGGAACCACCAACACGTTGGTAGAAATTGCCGGCTATCTCTATAACCGCAACCCCGACGGAGCCAGCGAGACCATCAACCGCCTCGAAGCCACCTACGACGGCCACACCCTTAAGCTGCTTGCCACCGACGAGTGGCGCGAAAAGACCAAGACATTCTTGCATGAGGTGTTCGACTCGCTTCGTGCCCTCACCCGTCAGCCGTTTGGACCGGTGGAGGAAAAACAGCTGCTGGCACAAGGGGAAATCATGTCCACCCACATGATGACGAATTATCTGCACGAGCAGGGCGTTCCCGCAGCGCTTCTTTCGGCCCTCGACTTCATGCGCCTTGAAGGCAATGGCGAGCCCGACCTGGCTTTCATCAGAGAAAAGCTGGGCGAGCAGCTGCAGACTGCGGCCGATGCTCCTCTTTATATTACGCAAGGCTTCATCTGCCGCAATGCCTACGGCGAGGTGGACAATCTGCAGCGGGGCGGTTCGGACTACACCGCGTCGCTCGTTGGCGCAGCACTTGGGGCAGAGGAGATACAGATATGGACGGACATCGACGGCATGCACAACAACGACCCGCGCATCGTTGACGGCACAACGGCCGTTCGCCACCTCCACTTCGAGGAGGCCGCCGAGCTCGCTTACTTCGGAGCCAAGATTCTGCATCCCACGTGCATCCAACCCGCCAAGTATGCCAACATCCCCGTCCGCCTGCTCAACACCATGGCCCCCGACGCGCCCGGCACACTCATCGACAACCACCGCGACAACGGCGCCATCAAAGCCGTTGCGGCCAAGGACAACATCACCGCCATCCGCATCAAGTCAAGCCGCATGCTGCTGGCCCACGGCTTTCTGCGTAAGGTGTTCGAGATCTTCGAGAGCTGGCACACCAGCATCGACATGATCTGCACCTCCGAGGTGGGCGTCTCCATGTCCATCGACGACACCCGCCATCTGGGCGAAATCGTCCACGACCTGAAGAAATACGGCACCGTCAGCGTTGACCTCGACATGTGCATCGTCTGCGTGGTGGGCGACATGGATTGGGAGAACGTGGGCTTCGAAACACGCGCCATGCAGGCCATGCAGGACATCCCCGTCCGTATGGTCTCCTACGGAGGAAGTAACTACAACATCTCCTTCCTTGTCCGTGAAGAGGATAAGCCGCGCGCGCTCCGTGCCCTCTCGGCATGCCTGTTTGATAGTTAAGAGTTAAGAGTTAAGAATTAAGAGTTAAGAAAAAATGGTCTTTCCAACCCATAAATTCCAGGGCTTGCAGACTCCGTTCTACTATTACGACACAGAGCTCCTCAGACAGACGCTCGACGCCGTCGCGGCCCAGCTGGCACGCCACGAAGGCTACCGTATGCACTACGCTGTGAAAGCCAATGCCAATCCTGTCCTGCTTCGCATGATCAGCGCACAGGGCTTTGGCGCAGACTGCGTTAGCGGAGGCGAGGTACAGACGGCCATTGCCCACGGCTTTGCTCCCGAAACGGTGGTTTTTGCCGGTGTAGGGAAAAGCGACTGGGAAATCAACGTTGCCCTCGAAGCCGGCATCGGCTGTTTCAATGTGGAGTCGGCTGCTGAGCTGCGCGTCATTGGTGACCTTGCGAAGGCCAAAGGGATGCAGGCTCCCGTTGCCCTCCGCGTCAATCCCGACATCGGCGCACACACCCATACCAACATTACGACCGGGTTGGCAGAAAACAAGTTCGGCATCAACCTCGAGCAGATCGAGGACGTCCTGCGTGAGACGCTTCGCCTGCCTGGCGTCACGTTCAAGGGCCTCCACTTCCACATCGGTTCACAGATAACGGACATGCTGGACTTTCAGGCTCTCTGCAATCGCATCAACGCCCTTTCGGGCGAACTCAGCCGTCATGGTCTTCCCGTGGGCGACATCAATGTCGGCGGTGGCTTGGGGGTTGATTACGAACACCCCGACAAAGCTCCCATGGCTGATTTCGAAGCCTATTTCGATGTCTTCCGCCGTCACCTCGACACGCAGCCAGGCCAAACGGTTCACTTCGAGCTTGGCCGCAGCATCGTGGCTCCTTGCTGCAGCCTCATCACCCGCCTGCTCTATGTCAAGGAGGGCACGGCCAAGCGTTTCGCCATTGTCGACGGCTCCATGACCGAGCTCATCCGCCCCGCCCTCTACCATGCCTTCCACCTGCCGCAGAATCTCTCTGCCGACGGCTCACGCCCCACCGCCACCTACGACGTCGTGGGCCCTGTCTGCGAGAGCTCCGACGTCTTCGCAAAGGCTTTCGACCTCCCCGAATGTCGGCGGGGCGACTTCATCGCCTTCCGAACGGCAGGCGCCTACGGCGAGAGCATGGCCTCGGGCTACAACGCCCGCCCACTGCCCAAAAGCTATTTCTCCTCAGATTTCTTTTAAAAAGGAAAGAAAAGACGTAACTTTGCACCCTCTAAATAGTAAATCGTCAAACGCAAATAAATAGTTAATAGTAAATCTAAATAGTTAATAGTAAATCGTCAAATCGTAAATATGGACAGACTCTACATCTTCGACACAACGCTTCGCGATGGCGAGCAAGTACCCGGCTGCCAGCTGAACACCGTCGAGAAAATCCAGGTTGCCAAGCAACTTGAGTTGCTCGGTGTTGATGTCATCGAAGCCGGCTTCCCCATCTCCAGCCCGGGCGACTTCAACTCGGTCATCGAAATCTCGAAGGCCGTCACCTGGCCCACTATCTGCGCCCTGACACGTGCCGTGCAAAAGGACATCGACGTGGCTGTCGAAGCGCTCCAGTATGCCCGCCACAAGCGCATCCACACGGGCATCGGCACCAGCGACATGCACATCAAGTACAAGTTCAACTCCAACCGCGAGGAGATCATCGAGCGGGGCGTAGCTGCCGTGAAATACGCCAAACGGTTTGTCGAGGACGTGGAGTTCTACGCCGAGGACGCCGGACGTACGGACAACGAATACCTCGCCCGGGTGGTCGAAGCCGTCATCAAGGCGGGTGCCACCGTCGTCAACATCCCCGACACCACCGGCTACTGCCTGCCCGACGAATATGGAGCCAAGATCCGCTACCTCATGGAGCATGTCGATGGCATCGACCGCGCCATCATCTCCACCCATTGCCACAACGACCTGGGCATGGCCACGGCAAACACCATCAGCGGCATCCTGAACGGTGCCCGTCAAGCCGAAGTCACCATTAACGGCATCGGCGAACGCGCCGGCAACACCTCGCTCGAGGAGATTGCCATGATCATCAAGTGCCACAGCACCATCCCCGTACAGACAAACATCAACACCACGAAGATCTACCCCACCAGCCGCATGGTCAGCAGCCTGATGAACATGCCCGTCCAGCCCAACAAGGCTGTCGTGGGCCGCAACGCCTTTGCCCACTCCAGCGGCATCCATCAGGACGGCGTGCTGAAAAATGTGCAGACCTACGAAATCATGGACCCCAAAGATGTCGGCATCGACGACAACAGCATTGTCCTCACCGCCCGCAGCGGACGTGCCGCCCTGCGCCACCGCCTCAGCGTCCTTGGCATCGACATGGACGGCGAACGCCTCGACAAGGTCTATGAGGCCTTCCTCCGTCTGGCCGACCAGAAGAAGGAGATTGGCGACGACGACATCCTGATGCTGGCGGGCGCTGACCGCACAGCGGGTCACTCCATCAAACTGAAATACCTCCAAGTCACCAGCGGCGTGGGCGTCCGCCCCGTAGCCAGCATCGGCCTTGACGTGGCTGGCGAACAGTTCGAAGCTGCCGCCTCGGGCAACGGTCCCGTCGATGCCGCCATCAAGGCACTCAAATGCATTATCCGCCGCCAGATGACACTCAAGGAGTTTACCATCCAAGCCATCAGCAAGGGCAGCGACGACGTCGGCAAGGTCCACATGCAGGTGGAGTACGACGGCCAGCTCTACTACGGCTTCGGTGCCAACACCGATATCATCGCCGCTTCCGTTGAAGCCTATATAGACTGTATCAACAAATTCAGACACTAATTTAGTTCATAGTTATATTTACGATTTGACGATTTACTATTTACTATTTGGCTGCGCATGAACACGTCCTCTGATTATTGTTTAAGGTTTAACGTTTAACGAACACGTCCTCTGACCTCTTACCTCAGACCTCTTACTTCTGACTTCTGGCTTCACTTCCTTCCGCATGGTCGTTAAACGTTAAACATTAAACGTTAAACCAAAAAACATAAAACGTTAAACGTTAAACATTAAACGTTAAACCTATTTTTAACTCTTAACTAAATAAATGAACACGTTATTCGATAAAATCTGGGATTCGCACGTTGTCCGCATGGTGGAAGACGGCCCTACGCAACTCTACATCGACCGCCTCTACTGCCACGAGGTCACCAGCCCGCAGGCTTTCGAAGGACTCCGCGAACGGGGCTTACAGTGTTTCCGTCCCCAGCAGATTTTCTGCATGCCCGACCACAATACGCCTACCCATGACCAGGACAAGCCCATCGCCGACCCCGTTTCAAAGGCTCAAGTCGATGCGCTGGCTAGCAACGCCGCTGAGTTTGGCCTCACCCACTTCGGCATGATGCACCCCCGCAACGGCATCATCCATGTCGTCGGACCCGAGCTGGGCCTCTCCTTACCCGGAATGACCATTGTCTGTGGCGACTCTCACACATCTACCCACGGTGCCATGGGGGCCGTCGCCTTCGGTATCGGTACCAGCGAAGTCGAGATGGTGCTGGCCTCGCAGTGCATCTTGCAGAGCAAACCCAAGTCCATGCGCATCCGCATCGAAGGAACACTCGGAAAGGGCGTCACCGCCAAGGACGTCGCCCTCTACCTGATGGCTCAGCTCACCACCTCAGGCGCCACAGGCTTTTTTGTCGAATATGCCGGCTCCGTTGTCCGCGATATGTCTATGGAAGGTCGTCTCACTCTCTGCAACCTCTCCATTGAGATGGGTGCGCGAGGCGGATTTGTCGCCCCTGACGAGACCACCTTCGCCTACCTGAAAGGACGTGACTATGCCCCGAAGGGCGAGGATTGGGACAAGGCCGTGGCCTATTGGCGTACGCTCCGCAGCGGCGACGACGCTGTTTTCGACCGCGAACTTGTTTTCAACGCCGCCGATATCGAACCCCGCATCACCTACGGCACCAACCCCGGCATGGGCATCGGCATCAGCGAAGCCATTCCTGCCGTCAGCACTATCCCTGCCGCCGGACAGGCATCCTTCCTCAAGTCGCTTGACTATATGCACTTCCAGCCCGAAGAGAAACTGCTCGGCAAGCCCATTGACTACGTCTTCCTCGGTGCTTGCACCAACGGCCGCATCGAAGATTTCCGCGCCTTCGCATCCCTCGTCCAAGGTCACCATAAAGCCGCAGGCGTCACCGCCTGGCTTGTGCCTGGCTCGTGGAAAGTCGATGGACAGATTCGTGCCGAAGGCCTCGACAAGATTCTCGCTGAAGCGGGTTTTGAAGTCCGCCAGCCTGGTTGTAGCGCTTGTCTCGCCATGAACGATGACAAGATTCCCGCCGGATGCCTCGCCGTCTCCACCTCCAACCGCAACTTCGAAGGCCGCCAGGGTCCGGGCTCCCGCACCATTCTCGCCAGCCCCTACACCGCCGCCGCCGCCGCCATCACAGGCGTCATCACCGACCCCCGACAGTTTCTTTTATAAAGTTGATAGTTGAAAGTTGATAGACAAAAAGAAAAAATAAGCATGAAACAGCCCTTCACCACCCTCACCTCCACCTGCATACCCCTCCCGCTGGAGAATGTCGATACCGACCAGATTATCCCCGCCCGCTTCATGAAGTCCACCACCCGCGACGAGAAGTTTTTCGGCGACCACCTTTTCTTCGACTGGCGTCACCGTGCCGACGGTACCGACAACCCCGACTTTGTGCTCAACGACCCAGCGTTCCAGGGCAGCACCATCCTTGTTGCCGGTAAGAATTTCGGTTCCGGCTCCAGCCGCGAACATGCCGCATGGGCCATTGCCGGCTACGGCATCCGCGTTGTCGTGAGCAGCTTCTTTGCCGACATCCACAAGAACAACGAGCTCAACAACTTTGTCCTCCCCGTCGTCGTCAGCGAGGCGTTCCTCAGCGAGCTTTTCACCTCCATCAAGGCCGACCCCGCTACGCTCGTCACCGTCGATCTCCCCACCCAGACCATCACCAATCAGGGCACGGGCCACAGCGAGACCTTCGAAATCAACGCCTACAAGAAGCATTGTCTCCTTAACGGCCTTGACGACATCGACTTCCTCACCGCCGACAAGTCTCTCATCGAAGCATACGAGAAGAAGGTTAGCGCCTTCGGCGCAATTGATAATTGAAAATTGATAATTATCGTTTAACGTTTAAGGTTTAACGTTTAACGAACACGTCCTCTGATTCACTTCCTTCCGCATGGTCGTTAAACGTTAAACCTTAAACGTTAAACCTTAAACCTTAAACGTTAAACCTTAAACATTAAACTATAATCATACTTCATTCAAATGAACATCAAGTTAGCAGTTCTCCCTGGCGACGGCATTGGTCCCGAAGTCACCAGCCAAGCCCTCAAGGTCACCGAAGCCGTCTGTCAGAAGTACGGCCATGAGCTCCATTACGATTACGGCATTTGTGGCGCTCATGCCATCGATGCCGTTGGCGACCCTTATCCCGCCCAAACCCATCAGCTCTGCATGGAGAGCGACGCCGTTCTCTTCGGCGCCGTCGGCGACCCTAAGTTCGACAACAATCCCTCCGCAAAGGTACGCCCCGAACAGGGTCTCCTCGCCATGCGCAAGCAGCTCGGGCTCTTTGCCAACATCCGTCCCGTCGAGACCTTCGACTGCCTCATCCACAAGTCGCCCCTCAAGGACGACCTCGTCCGCGGTGCCGATTTCATCTGCATCCGCGAACTGACGGGAGGCATGTACTTCGGTCCCAAGAAGGAGGGCGACGACGAAGCCTACGACACCAACCTCTATAGCCGTGCCGAGGTGGAGCGCATCCTCCATGTCGCCTACGGCTACGCCCGCCAGCGCCGCCGCCACCTCACCGTCGTGGATAAGGCCAATGTCCTCGCCTCGTCCCGCCTCTGGCGCAAGGTTGCGCAGGCGATTGCGCCTCAGTACCCCGACGTCACCACCGACTACATGTACGTCGACAATGCCGCTATGCGCATGATTCAGGAACCTCGTTTCTTCGATGTTATGGTCACCGAGAACACCTTCGGCGATATCCTCACCGACGAGGGCTCATGCATCACCGGCTCCATGGGCCTGCTGCCCAGCGCCTCCATCGGCACCCACACCAGCGTCTTCGAGCCCATCCACGGCTCGTGGCCCCAGGCTGCCGGCAAGGACATCGCCAATCCCTTGGCCACCATCCTCTCTGCCGCCATGATGTTCGAGTACGCCTTCAGCCTCAAAGCCGAAGCCGCCGACATCCGCCGTGCCGTCCAGCGCAGTCTCGACGAGAACATCCGTACCGCCGACATCCAGGTTGCCGGTCAGCGCCCATACTCCACGACCGAGGTCGGCCAATGGATCACCAGCCAGATAAGCCAGAAGTCAGAATAACGTTTAACGTTTAAGGTTTAACGTTTAACGACCATGCGGCAGGAAGTGAAGCCAGAAGTCAGAAGTAAGAGGTCT
>Ga0129306_1000435_pt1 | contig 65548 bp, 56 predicted proteins | sample P827metagenome_FD_94438 | JGI IMG/M metagenome (GOLD analysis project Ga0129306, IMG submission 94438) | Capybara group fecal microbial communities from Wisconsin, USA - P827 metagenome | ecosystem: Host-associated > Mammals > Digestive system > Large intestine > Fecal | place: USA: Wisconsin... | reverse complement strand
CCTCTATCAGGCGCAGATACTCGTCGGGACCACTGGGAATCATCCACGGCATCGACTCTATACAGAACTTGGTATGACGGGGACGGGTGGTGTCGATAATCTGACGAATCATCGAGACGGCCATATCCCAAAGTTCAGTACTGAAGTTCTCACGGTAGCCACCGTCCCAGCGGGGACCGTAGGGCGTGCCTACCACATTGACACAACAGGCGGCTCCGATAGCATCGGCCATACGGAGTTGACGGATGGCGTAGTCAATCCAGCGTTTACGTTCGTCAGGGTCGGCGGCCAGCGTATTGCGCCACACACCCACTTCAGCGATGGTAAGACCGGCCTCGTCGGCTGCCTGTTTATAGGCCATGAAGGTCTCTTCGCCGTCGTCACAAGTTACAGGGAAGTTCACGGTCTGGAGTCTGAGCGCCTTGTGCCTCTGAGCCCACTCCTGCGGCGACTGATGCGCCAACGATGATGAAATGCCTAAGTACATCAGAACGCCCTCCTATGAATAATGGTTGGATCCATTTTCCCCAGCGAACTCACACCTGTGCGAGCCATCACGCCAGCCAGTTCTGCTGTCATCTCGTCGATTCGGCCAGCAACGGCCTCGGCACCGTTCTTAAGCAGCGGCATCAGGTGACGACCAACTGATACAGCCGTCGCGCCAAGGGCCAGGCACTTGTAGGCATCCATGCCGCTCTCAATGCCGCAGTCCACAAACACGGGGATACTCCTGTCCGTGACGGACATAATATCAGGCAAGGCCATCAATGGCGGCACAGCATACTGGATCATGCCATGATGATGGGACACGACGATACCTGCGCAACCAGCCTTCAGGCATTTCTCGGCATCATGGGGACTGAGCACACCTTTCACGATGAACGGCACACCCGCAGCCTCTACAAACTCCTTCAGTTCCGCAGTGGTCTTAGCCTTCATCGGCAGTCCGAAAATATTATCGTAACCGCCTTCAGAGTTAAAGGCGTGGTCGATGTCCATACCCACGGCGATACAACCCGTCTTGACGGCATGTTCTATCTTACGAAACACCTCGCGGTTGTCGGCATGGGGCTTGATGATCTTAATCGTTCTGGCACCAGTGGCCACGATGGTCTCCAGTTCCTCGTCGCTGCCCATGCCTACCCAGTGAACGGCTCCACTCAAGGCTGCAGCCTGGGCATAGACGGTCATTCCGTCGTTAGCGGTATTATGCAGGTGCGACAGGGCGGCTGTCATGATAGGCGTGCGGAATGTCTCACCGAACAACGTCATCTCAGTGGATGGCAATACAGCGTCCAGATAGCGGGTCTCTACCAACAGGGAGTCGAAATAGTCCCTGGTAATTTTGTCGGAATTGGATGTCAGTTGCATAACTCTTTTGTTTTTGCACAACGGGATCAGGAACCGATGTGCACTTGAATGTCAGGGGACGGCAGTAATCGTCAGCACACCAGCGGAAAGGGACGGGATGGAGAGCACGACATCGCGACCTTCGGATTTTGCCTTCGCTTTCTGCAGGGCTACAGCATGCTTGTTCTCCATGCTGTTGGCCACAGTCAGCGATCCTGGAGCGTAATACTCAAAAGCAGCATCCTTCACATCAGTCCAGTCGCCTTTGATGCGTAAGGTGGTAGGCTCTTCGGTGGGGTTCACCACCTTTACGATCACACCAGCACCATCTTCCTGCATGGTGGTGCTCACGCTCAGATTGCCGGTGTCGCCGCTGTAGGCCAGACGGTACTTAGAGAAATGGTCGTACCATAGTTCGGTCACCTGGCAGTTTGGTGCTTTGAACAGATCCTTGTAGTCAAAGTTGATGAAGGCGTTGTTCCAGTCAGGCGCATCAGTACGGCGTATGAACAGGGCTGCAGCACCCATGGCCACCACGTCGCGTGCCTCGCACATATTGAGGAATCCGCCTGCAAACAGGCCTGTACGCCAGTCGATGCTGTTCAGGTTCCACTCCGAAATGAACAGTTTGATGTTCGGATTAGGTCCGTCGGCAATCATCTTGGCATAACGGTCATACTGTTGAGCCAGACGTAAGGGTCCGGTGGCATATCCTCCCTGCTGCTCATAGTGGTGCAGGCTCAGGTAGTCGAAATAATGGCCGCTGCGCTTGATGAAGTCTTCGTCCTCTCGGAATCCGCCGCAGGCGATGATCTTGATAGACGGGTCTATCTTGCGCATTGCGGTACTGAAGTCACGCACGCACTTCTCATAGCGGTCGATACCCATCTCCCACATCTCGTTGTCAATCTCCCAGTATTTCACATTATAGGGCTCGGGATGGCCGTTGGCTGCACGCTTCGCACCCCACTCGTCAGTGGCGGGGGCATTGCAGTAGCGCAACCAGTTCACCGCATCTTGAAGGATGCTGTCATACTCCTCAGCAGGACGCTCAAACTTGACGCTGACCACAATGATGGGTTCGGAATTGACCTCACGACAGAAGCGGATAAACTCATCGGTGCCGAAGCAGTTCTGGTCATAATCCATCCACATCCAGTGTGCCCAGCGTTCACGGTTCTCCTGTGGACCGATGCCCCATTTCCAGTCGTACTGCGCCACGTAGCCACCGCCAGGCCAGCGCAGACAGGTGGGATGCAGTTCCTTCACGGCCTGTAGGATGTCTGGACGGAACCCGCCAAGGTTGATACCCGTCTGAGTGGTCATGGTAGCCATATCCACCTGAACCGTACCACCCTTCACAACTATGGCAAAATCGCCGTCGGTGCTAAGATGAGGCTCGAGTGTGAAGGCATACTTCTTCCACTCCTTGCTTACCTTGCCCAATGACTGTCGAACCACGAACTGCCCATCTGTATTGCGCAATCCAACGATCAGTTCACCCTTGCCTCGGGCATAGATGGAACCCACATATTTCTCACCGGCGATGATGTTCTGCGGCCCCTGGTAGATACCTGCTTCCGACTTGGCCGTTATCTCCTGCGAGTACCGCATGTTCACGGCATCGTCCTTAATCAGACGATATTGGCCACCATCGCCGAAGGCAGTCCACTGCTGGGCTACGGCAGGAATCTGCACGTCACCAGGCGTACCCTCAAACAGTACCTTCCCGTCTGTTGTCGTCAGTTTGATGTTGCGGTAGGTAGCCTCGGTATAGTTGACCCAGAACGTGAGGAAATTGCGGTCGGCCTTCTCCAGACCATCGTAACTCAGCACTTCTTTACCATCCCAGAACACTGTCACCTTGCTGCCACGGCTCTCCAAGCGCAGTTTGTGCCACTGTTGCTCCTCATTTATTTGCTCTTTCGTGGCTGGGGCTGATATCAGTGGTGCCAATGTGTTCATGCGTCGGGTGCGCCCTCCGAAACCAGGCATCTCACGCTCTTCCATGGTACAGAGCGAGAAATCTGCGGTGGTGCTCTGCTGGAGTCTTGTGCGTGCTTCAGCCTCCTTGGCTGCTTCTATCTGTGTCTGGGTCTGTCCGGGGTTGAGTGGACGACTCTCATAATAAGGATCGTGTATGCGCAGGTAATAAGCCGCTCCGTCAGCCTTATTGCGGAAGGCGAAACGAATGTCCATCAGTCCGCCGCTCCAGGCTCGCCTGGCCAACTTATACGCACGCCAGTTCACGTCCATGGTCAGGTCGAAGTCACAGGTGTTAATGCTATCAATCTTGAGCGGCTGTTCGTAACGGGTAGGGGAGTGTAGTACCATGTCGTCGTCCATAAACCAACCGTCGAAATAACCGTCACGCGGGTGAATGCCCGGATACTGCTCTGGCTCGAACGAACGTTCCTGTATCAATTCCTGCCATACACCATTGTTGGCACTGAAATAGATGTGTTCGAAGAGTTGTCCGTAGAGCATCTCGTCAATGATACCTGAGGGCTGTCTGCTCTCAATCTTGATCTCATAATTACTCTGGCTTCTGGCTGCTGTTCCCATCACCAGGAATGCCAATAATAGTATCTTTTTCATCTTCATCCTGATTCACTGAGCGTCCGTTGTCAGTTCCTTCAGATAGTTATCCAATTTAGTCGTCAGCACCGTGGAGAGTTTGACCTGTCCGTCAGGCCCTACAACCACTATCGAAGGAATCCACTTCACACCGTAAGCCTTCGCGATGTCCGTCTCCTTGAATTTCTTCAACTCGCTCACTTGCGGGTAGGTTATGCCGAACTTCTCTATGGTTTTCTTCCATGCTTCCACGTCGGTATCCATCGAGATACCGATGAACTCGATGCCATACTGGTGATATTTCTCATACAGCCGTACCACTTCTGGCGCATCCTTGCGACAGTCAGGACACCAGGATGCCCAGAAGTCGAGCACAATAGTCTTTCCTTTGGCGTACTCCGACAACTGGATGGTCTCGCCGTCTGGTGTCTTCATGCTGAAGTCTGGTGCTATCGTACCAGCCTTCAACAGTTCGGTTGCGTACATATCGTCCATGTCCTGCTGGGTGGACTGTGCTTGCATTGTAATGGTCATCAACATCGTGATGACAGTGAGAAAGGCTTTCTTATTCATATATTGTTTCTTTAATTTGATAAATATGGCTGCAAATATACGAAAAAAACGGGGAATAATGAGTACCTTTGCCATTTTTTCTATTTGCTGTACCATATTATATCATGGCAAACTTGCTTTGATGGCATCTTCATAGCCACTCAATGCGGAAAAAGGTGCAAACTGTGCTGCACGGTTCCACATTGACATCCTCGGATGATGCTTTGGCTCGTAATGTGGCAGATTGATAATATCGTCGTAATTTCCCATAATTGTAAATTGTCAAATAGTAAATGGCTAAGCCTTGTGTCCTCCTATCTGTTTGTTGCGTTCCTTGGCTGTGGCACCTTCCTCGAAGTTCAAGCCTCTGAGGATGGCGTTCTTGCCGAAACGCTTCTTGATTTTCAACTGTGCCTCCTGCATCCTCCGTTCCTTGTCAAGTTTGGCTTGCTCTTCCTGACGTTGCTTCTCTAATGTTTCGTAGTCGGTGAAGAGATCCAACTGTTGGGGCGCACTATCCAGTGCTGATACCGATTCCTCTGATACCACATGGTTTGTTGTCAGGTTCAGCCTACGGATCAGCAAATCTGGATTCACTTGGCGGTCAAACAACTCTGTTGCCCCATCCATGATGAGCCGCGATGATGATGTTGGCTTCTCGAAGTTGAAAGTACCGTGAGCATGCTTTGGAACGGTCTTTCCGTAGTAATTGGTGGTAACCTCACCATGGTACTTTTCACGGATCTCAGGACGCGTCAGATTCTCCGCATCATAGCCTACGGTCAACACCAGTTGGTCGGTCACCAGACGCTTTGATACAAGATCGAGTGCCATTCCTTCGGCCATTTCACGTATCACCACACGGGCTTTCTTGAAAGTATAAGGTTCCTTCAGCACCTGTCCGCTGCTGAAGGAGTTGGTCTCTGGCCGGTATGCCTTTATGGCCTCCATTGTACATGGTTCCCAACCCCAGGCATGGTCTATCAGCAATTCTGCATTAACACCAAAGAGACGGTAAAGCAATCCCTCGTTCTGTATTGACATCCTGGCCAGTTTACCCATCGTGTCAATACCATAGACTGCCAGTTTCTCGGCTATCCCATGCCCTACGCGCCAGAACTTGGTCAATGGCCGGTAGTCCCAAAGTTCACGTCGATACGACATTTCATCCAATTCGGCTATGCGCACACCATCTTTGTCGGCAGGCATCTTTTTGGCCACAATATCCATAGCCACCTTCGCCAGATACATGTTTGTACCGATGCCGGCTGTTGCCGTGATGCCTGTCGTGGCCAGCACGTCACGGATCATCATCATCGCCAACTCGTGAGCAGTCATCTTATAAGAACGCAGATAGGCTGTCACATCCATGAAAACCTCATCGATGCTATAGACGTGTATATCTTCAGGAGCAATATATTTCAGGTAAGTCTGATAGACTTTGGTACTTACCTCTATATAATGTGCCATACGTGGTGGTGCAGCGATATAGTCGAATTTAAATTCGCGCGCTTTCTGCACCACCTCGAACAGTCGCGCGCGTCCTCCTATGCCGTAAGCCTTCAGCGACGGAGAAACAGCCAGACAGATAGTCTTCTCCGTCCTCGACACATCAGCCACTACAAGATTTGTGGTCAGTGGGTCAAGCCCCCTGTCCACACACTCCACTGAAGCGTAGAACGACTTCAGATCGATGGCAATATACGTTCGTTGTTGCTCCGACATACTTTCAAGGTTTGAAACCGTTCTGCCAGACGGCTTTGACGCCATCGCAGAAATCATAGAGGATGCGTCCGCCCTGGATGCGTCGGCTGGCGGGGAGAAAGCCGCAGATAATGCGGGTGATATGACGGCCGAGATTAAACTCCTTTGGGTCGTCAACACCAATACTCTCCACACGAAGGCTGAAACGGCCAATACCAGGGAGGATAACCGTCTGTCCTTCTGAGAGTCGCTGTTTTAGAATATCCTGCAGTTCGGTCACAACGCCTATAATAGCTCCCTCTGAGAGATGACTGTTGCGGCAGGCCTCTGCTGCAATTTCATCGAGGGTTACTTCGCCCTGACTGACGGCTTTTGCAAAAAACTTTCCGAATGAACTACTACTCTTAATATTATTCCTTATAAGTTTAATATGTACTGCCATATTTCAAAATTGTTTTTTTTATCAAAGCATCACTTTTGGTGCTAACTTGCTTATAATATGTTTGTTACGAAAGTGACCCTTTTTGCAAAAGCATCACTTGCCATCACGTCAGCAAAACAAGTTGTTTTGGTCAGTAAAAGCATAGCTTTACAAGTTGAAAGGATAGTCTTTACGATACCAAAACAACTTGTTTTGGTATTTAAGGAGCCATCTCTACTATCCTATAAGCTGCTCCGTTATTCATCTTATGATACTTATAGCCCATAACAGAAAGCCTATGCCCAAGTTCCATATCTGTACTCTTGCGGATAGTGAAGGTGGGGAACTTCTGTGCAAGCCGCATCATGATGTCTTTCACAAGCACAGGCTTGGTGTCTGCTGGTGTCTTGTCAGGTGAGAGATAGGTAAGTTCCACCATCTTTTCGTAGTCGAACACCTGCTGGAAATCCTTGTTCTGTTCCATGATGCGCAGATTATCTTCATCTTCGAACCAATAGCGGCGGCCCTGCTGTAGTTCGGTATAAAGCTGGGCGTAGAACTGTTCGTGGTTGATGGTGCCCGAATTGTCGATCTCGTCGGCATAGATACAGACGAAACGGCGTGAACCGGTGGGATCCGTCAGCGGACGCAGGTTGTTGGTGGTGGCAATAAACGAGGCGAAGCGCTGCCGTTCCTCCATCGTTTTACCGTATGGTGGACGGAACTTAATGTCGTTCTTCGAGATAAGATACTTCAGTATGGGCTGCTGACTCTTCTTCATGGCATCGAACTCGTCGATATTGATAAGCGCATACGATGACATGGCGATGAAGATATCGTTGTCGTTCTTCATCGAGATGCGGTCGTTATAATACATCTGCAGGAATTCCGGTAGGAGCCTCCGGCAGAAGGTTGACTTACCCGATCCCTGTGGACCGATGAGCAGGGGAACGATGGCATTACCATGCTGACGGTCCTTCCCCATCCACTGTGCCACCATCGAGAGCATCCAGATATGGAAGTCGCTTTCCCAATGCGGATTGTCGGTCTTGATGCGACGGGCCACCTCGCCCACATAGTCGTGCTTGCCGTCCCAATGGGGCAGGTGGCGCAGATAATCTTCCATGGGATAATAGCGCGGAATGAGGTTGGAGTCTATATATCGGCTCAGGTCCTTATCCCATGAATCCACACCAGCCTTCAGGGCGTTGATGGCCATGGTGTTGCGAGCCGCCTGATCCAGTGGCTGGAAGCCATAGCCCACGGCATTCATGCGATACTCAGGGGTGCCTGTCATCACGTTGAGTCGGAGTGTATAGTGCTCCTTCATATATGCTTCGGTCTTATAGGCCAGCAGCGCAGACGGGCGGGTGTACTTCATCGGGATGGTCTTCAAGGTCTCCTTCAAATAAGCCGTCTTGAAAATACTCTCGATGGTATCGCGGTTATCATCACCGCCAAGTAGTGGGATGAATGTGGCAACACGGGCACACCATGCTTCGGGCAGTCCCATCTGGCGGCAACCATCGGCCAACTGTTCGAGCACAGCCACCTGATACAACTCGTCGTTAGTATCAGTGCGATGGGCTTCGATGGCGGCATCAAGACAGTCGTGGAAACGGCGCATCCTACTGTTTCGAAGACTCATGCCAGGAATCTCCTCGGGATAGTTAAAGTCGCTGATGTCTTCCTGAATGCTGCGATATTCGGGTGTGTCCTCAGGAGATGCTGATACGGCGATGGCGAGTGCCATGGGATTGTAATATGGCTGCGGGTCGTAGCTTACCATACAACTACTTCTGAGTGTCGGCTCATGGTTGGCTACCTGTGTGCCAAGCTGTGAAGAGTAGATGTAGTGGAGTTTTCGGAAAGCGTTGAGTTGTGTAGTTTCAGATGGTGAACCATCAGAAACGCCATAACGACAGACGATGTGTAGCGAATGGCCATCATGGCCAATAAAGCAGAGTAGGGTGTAAAGCTGTCTGGCGGCCAGTTCCTTGTACTCACGAACGGTTGGCAGGTCGCGAAGGTTCTCGAAGGATAGCAACACAAGCCGGTTGATCTCCTTCGTTTTCAACTCTCCATTCTGTTTAAGCCATTCTGCAGCAAAACATACCTCTTTGTTATAGTCGTGTATGTAATGCTGACGGAACGTGCCGTCTTTCAGTTTCGCGACGAACTCCTCGAGTTCTTCGCGTGAGTACCTCTTTTCATTCCTTTCGGTGTTGGTGATTGTTATCCTCATAAATCAGTTGATTAATTCAACTACAAAGATACTAAATTTTTGGGTGATTTGCAAGACTTTTACAAAAAATCTTCCATTTCGCCTTAAAAAAGTGATGCTTTTTATAAAAGCATCACTCCTGTAACTTGTTTGTTGTCAGATTATTAGATGTAAAAGTGATGCTTTTATGCTTTTTCTAACGAATTTTTCTTGAGTAAAAGTAGGAGCGACAGCCATCATCATCATAACAACTATTACTGTGATAAAAGTCACACTCTTCATAAACATTCCAAAAATTTGATGCATATTTAGCAATGTTACAGCATTTTTCCTTATATTTGTGCACACATTTAAGTATATATAGATAATAAACAAGACAAACAGATAACAACTATGGACAGAAGAGATTTTATTAAGAAAGCGACAATGGCGGCTGCAGGAGCGGCTGTCGTATCGCCCGTATCAGCAATGATGAATTCAGTAGCGGGCAAGCAGAGCAAGGTACTCCTCATTAACGGTAGCCCAAGAACCGATGGTAACACGTTCTGCTGCTTGCAAGAGATAGAGACCACCTTGCAGAAACACGGCATCGATACTGAAATCGTTCAGATAGGAAGGAAGCCTGTCCGCATGTGCATCAATTGCGGTAGTTGCCATGAAAACGGCGGTAAGGGTTGCGTATTCGACGATGATCTATGCGCTGTCATCACAGAGAAGATGGCCACGGCAGATGCTCTCATCGTGGGTACCCCCGTTTATTATGGTCAGCCTAACGGTGGAATCCTCTCATTGATGCAGCGTCTGTTCTTCTCCGCAGGCCATCTGGTACAGAACAAGCCTGCTGCAGCATTGGCGGTGTGTCGGCGAGGAGGTGCAACGGCTACGCTCCAGACCATGAACATGATGTTTGAGATGATGAACATGCCCGTTGTCACCTCACAATACTGGAATATCGCCTACGGTGCTGGTAAGGGTGAGGTGAAACTCGATACCGAGGGCATGCAGACCATGCGAACTTTGGCAACCAACATGGCCTTCTTGTTACAGAAAATTCATGCCGACGGTGATTCTGCTCCAAAGCGTGATGAACGTCCCCAGTTCATGAACTTTATCAGGTAATAATTTGAGGCAGGATTAAATATCAAATAAATATTACTGCACGATGTCTGTTGACATGACGGGGGTGGTTACTGTCCACTCGGCCTTCGTCAGTTCGACAGTGAGGGCAGGCAACACGGCAGCATCGTCGACACCACTGCCGGCATAGAAACCATAGTCTGCGGCCAGTGGGGAGGCAAACACCTCCTTGTTGGAAAGTATGAACACACGGTCTTGCGTGTCGGGGCCGCAGTTGGTGCCGTACGAGGCGTTGGGTGCATTCTCCACGCTGGTCGTTTCGATGGCATTGCGCTCCGCCTCGGAAAAGGCACGATGCAGGAAGTCGTCGTTGAGCCACTGGCGCAGGAGGCTGCCACTCCAGTTCACATCCTCGTCTTTGTCGTGAAAGGGACAGGTGTCGGGCATGCGGTCGGCCAGCAGCACAGCCTTGGTACCACTGATTTTCAGGATGCGCCACTTGATGGGGGCGTATGCAAAATAGTGCCAGGCCCCGGTGTCGCTCCATCGGTAGTGCTGTTCGCGATTCGTAGAACAGGTAACGGCCCCCGCCCCGTTCAGCCTGTGATAGCGCTTGCCGCCAATCTCCGTGTCGTCGTCCGTCCACTCTGCCTTTTCCAGTTGGCTATATAGCGTAGCATTCGTTATCACATCGCCTTCAACCAACGCATAATCATCCACAGCATTAAAATTGCCGCTGACCACCTCATTGGCAGGATACGAGCCAAACAGGATGCACTCCCACCGCGTAACCTTCTGTGGCGGCTGTTCGTCATCCGTATCGTCCTTGCTGCACGATGTCAGCAATGATAGTCCACAAATGATAAGGAAAGTAAGTTCCTTAATCGATACGATTCTTTTATCCATTCGAGAATCAACTATTGTTAAATATGACTGCAAAGATAACAATAATTCAGCAATTCTTGCTATTTTTGCAGAGATAATTAAGTGTATTTATGCGCAAGGAGAAATTTATGATCTATCGGAGGGATGCGAAGAAGGGCGAGGCCACCTATTCGCCGAAGTCGCACTCTGCCCCGCATTTCGTAGGCCACTACGTAGAGGGTATGGAAGAATGGGCATCGTGGTACTGCTTCAACAAGAAGGTAGACGATGGTGATGACCAATCGTCTGGAACCTACGAAGCCGAACTTGATGAAGCCTGGGACGAAGGCAGTCACTATGGTGGAGGAACCATCGACGTGGATATTCCCAAGGAGTGGTTCGATCTTTCTTACGATGACTTCCTCGAACATGTCATTACCCTTGCAGCAGCAAAGCATTATGGCTTTACTGTAGATGACCTTAAGGAGAAAGAGGGACTGAGGGAGTTTTTCGGATTTACGTAATTTTCACTATATTTGCGCCTAAAATTAGTATAGTTTATGAAGAAATATACAAATAAGAAATATGGTTGATTACGGTTTAAAGGTTAGTACGACCTCCACATGAGGTGAAATAAATATGGGAAAAGGACTGATTATTTTCGATTTTGACGGAACGCTGGGCGATACCAGACGGAATATCGTCACGACTATGCAGATGACCATAGCAGAGCTGCACTTACCTAACCGTAGCGAAGAAGAATGTGCAGCCACTATCGGACTGCCACTGGCAGGGTGTTTCAGAACGCTATTTCCTGACATACAGGATGAGCTTATCCCCCGATGCGCTGAAACATACAGAAGATTCTTCAATGAGAATCTGAAGACCATCCACCCAGAGGCATTCCCTGGCGTTGTAGAAACATTGTCTATCCTGCATCAGAAGGGTTTTACACTTACTATTGCCTCTTCCCGTTCACGCAACTCTCTCATAGAGTTGACGCGAAATATGGGCATTGCTGACTATATCTCTTTTATACTTGGTGCTGACGATGTAAAAGAGGCAAAGCCAAAGCCGGAGCCTGTATTGAAAACCCTTGCCGAGATGCATTATGATGCGGGCGAAGCCATCGTAGTGGGCGATATGGCTGTGGACATCCAGATGGGGGCCAATGCAGGAGCCAAGACTTGTGGTGTGACATGGGGGAACGGAACCAGGGATGAACTTGAGGAAGCAGGTGCCACCTTCATCATTGACAGAATTGAAGAACTTATTCTTGACCCACATGGGATGGTTCACTCCTCCCTTCGCTACGCCTTGTGATTGTATACCGATGATGGCAATTATTCAACATTTCTCGCAACTTTTTGCCTCCGTATTACGTCTAAAAGTCAGAAACTTTTAGAAAGAGATTAAAATGTATAATCTGATATGAACGAGGAAAAGAGATTGCAACGACGCCAGCGGCTAATGGACAACAAAACCTATCAGACGATGGAAGGGTTGACCCGCTACATGGATCGTTACTATCTGGATGCGCTCATAGGCGTCATTCCCGGATGGGGCGATGCCATTACCCTACTCTGCGTCGTGCCATTCATTTATTTCTCCTCACGCATCATCAAGAGCGTCCCGCTGACATTGGCCGTATTGAATAATGCCCTATGGGATGTGCTGCTTGGCATGATACCGTTTTTTGTAGGCGACATCATCGATATCTTCCATCGTGCAAACACTCAGAACATGCAGATGATTCAGGGATTCGTGAATGGTGACGAAGCCATCATCAAACAGGTAAACCAGCGGGCCTGGCAGTCAGCCATCGTACTCTTCATTCTGCTGCTACTTATTGCCCTCATGATTTGGCTGCTCATATCCTTCGGCAGCTACTTGTATTCGCTTGTGGCATCCATTTTGTAAACACAGATATATCACCAGAACCGACTGCAATAGCGGTCACCGCATCCGTAACCGTCAATTCGCTCGTATATTTCAGTCCTATTTCTATCATTTCTTACTAAACTATCATAAATGTGGCTGCAAATTTACGAAAAAACGGGGAATAATGTGTACCTTTGTCCTTTGATTTAATAGTAGTTGTGAAATGGATTATCTGCCCAAAGCCCCAGCCATACTGGTTTCGAGCGTGAACATGCTCCTGAGAGACGAGGAGTTTGACACGCTGGAAGCATTGTGCTATGCCGCCATGCAGCTGAAGCGTATGGGCTATCACATGACTAAGATGAATTAAATAAAGGAACCAACAATATGAAGTACGTAAAACTAATCTTCGGCCTGCTTTTGGGAGCCTTTATGGTCTATGCAGGATTCAGTCATCTAACGTTCAACCGTCAGGAGTTTGTGGCACAGGTGCCCACATGGCTACAGTTCAGCCCCGCATTTACTGATTTCGTCGTACTTGCGTCTGGCGTAGTAGAAATAGCCTTTGGCCTTGGCATCATCTTCCTTGTAAGTAAATGGAGAGCTATTGCTGGTGCTCTTCTGGCACTCTTTTATGTGGCCATCTTCCCTGGTAATATCAACCAGTATGTGAACCACATCGATGCCTTTGGTCTAAATACCGACAATCTGCGTCTCATCCGACTTTTCTTCCAGCCTGTGCTCATTTTCTTAGCATTGTGGACTACTGGCGGTTGGAAGTACTGGAAGTTATGGATAAAAGGTAAGTTTAAGGAATGAAGAAGATAATAAACCCTTGGCGCAACCATCCTGAGTATAACTGCTTCGGCTGTTGTCCTGACAATCCCATCGGACTTCATCTGGAGTTCTATGAGGATGGTGACTATATCGTAAGTAAATGGAATCCACAGCATAATTATCAGGGCTGGGTAAACACCATGCATGGCGGCATACTGAGTACGCTGATTGATGAAGTATGCGGATGGGTGGTCACCCGCAAGTTACAGACCAGCGGCTATACTGTCCAGCTGAACGTGAAGTTCAAAAAGGCTATTCCGACTACAGAACCAGAGTTGACGATACGAGCAAAAGTCGCGAAGCAAGTCCGCAATCTGGTATATATCAACGCGGAGATTACCAACTCGAAGGGAGAACTCTGTAATGAAGGCGAGGCCATCTATTTCCTGATGAATCAGGAGAAAGCCAAGGAAATGGGATTTATGCATTGTGAAGTAGAAAAGTAAGATGAATAGGATTATCAGGGAAGCAAAGCCAACAGACATCACCGATATTATGCAGGTGATGGAGGCCGCAAAGAAGATCATGCGGCAGTCAGGCAACCTGCCCTACCATGTCGTTCATCGTATAGCTAGTTATCCAAATGTTCACGGCATCTTTAGCGATGTCATGGACTTCTGTTTCTCGCATGATGCAAACATTCGTATCGATACCCATAAGGACAACCGTATCATGCAGCACAACATCGAGAAGCACGGCTTCTCCTATTGCGGCATCATCCACCTTGCTGATGGCGATGAGCGCCTCGCTTATCAGAGGCTTAATAAAGATTCTGTATTTCATCAGAAATCATTCCAGGAGCTGACGGTAGATGAACTTTACGAACTGTTGAGAGTGCGTAGCGAAGTGTTTGTGGTTGAGCAGGACTGCGTCTATCAGGATATGGATAATGATGACCAGAAGTCTATTCATCTGTGGTTGACCGTTGCAAACAAAGTAGTTGCTTTGGCTCGTGTTTGTCCTGCAGGGACTCACATGCAGGAAATCTCAATAGGTAGAGTAATAACTACCGAACGAGGCAAAGACTTGCCAGTATGGCGGTCTTACCATTCTGGGCGTCGAAGGATATAAACGACTCAAAGACAAGTTTAAACACAAAAACTAATAGGATTAAAAGATGAAACAGTGCATGTAAGGGCATTTATACACAAGGGAAATTATCATCGGTTCCGTTAATGGTAACGTGAAAGTCCATCAAGTTCCTCGTAGTTGGTGATGGCCTGGCGCCACTCGTCAGGAAGAGGAATGGTTTGATGGTGTTCCAAATCGTATAGTACCATGATCGATGTGCAATGGCTTTTGACTTCCTGCGTATCGGTATCTATGATATCCTGTTCAAGATGGAAACTCTTGTTTCCTATCTTGGTTATACGAGTACGTCCGGCAATATGGTTATTGCCTTTAATCTGAGAAACAAAATCAGCCTCAATCTTCACAACTACAATAGCCAGCCGTTCCCAATCCACATCCTTGCACACGGTGGCGATATAGTCTGTTTTTGCTGTGTCGTAGAACTGAAAATAGATCGTATTATTGACATGACCAAACTTGTCTACATCGTTAAATCTTATCTGTAATGGTACGATGTGTCTATACCCATTATTTGTTTCTTCTGCCATCTTTTTTTCCTATTTTTAATCAATTGGCTGCAAAGGTAAGCATTTAAATGGATATATCGACAATCTCATCCACTAAAAAACATATTAACTAATAATAAATCTCAAAATACTCCGCAAAGATAGTAATAATTCAATATTTCTTGCTACTTTTGTGCTCAGATTTAAGTGAATATATGCCACCATGGTTGGACTTTGGGAGCAAATAATGTTTAATAACAAATTTAAACCAACACGATTATGGATTACATTGAATTAGCAAGAAGCAGGTATTCCAGCAAGAGTTTTTAGGTATTATGCATATAACAGAAAATAATTAGACTAATATGAAAAGAATGATTTTAAGCCTCATGGCAATGGTTTGTGTGCTGACGCTTTCGGCACAGAGTATCTATGATTTCAAGGTGAAGGACGATGTAGGTCAGGATGTATCGCTCTCTGACTACAAGGGTAAGGTGCTGCTGATCGTGAACACCGCTACCCGTTGTGGATTCACACCTCAGTACAAGGAACTGGAGGCGCTCTATGAGAAGTTCCGCAACGAGGGTCTGGAGATTCTGGACTTCCCCTGCAACCAGTTCGGACAGCAGGCTCCCGGCACGATTCAGGAGATTCACCAGTTCTGCTCGGCTAACTTCGACATCCAGTTCCCGCAGTTCGACAAAATCGAGGTGAATGGTGCGAATGAGCATCCGCTTTACACCTGGCTGAAGGCACAAAAGGGCTTCAGCGGCTTTGATGTCAACGACCAACGTGGAAAGATGATGGATGGCATGCTTCGCAAACAGGATGCCGACTACGATCAGAAGAGCGACATCAAATGGAACTTCACAAAGTTCCTCGTATCACGCGACGGACGAGTGTTGAAGCGCTACGAGCCGACGGATAAGATGACCGACATCGAGGCTGACATCTGCATGGAGGTGAATCCCGTTCTGAGCAGCATCATGGCCCGTCGCTCCATCCGCAAATACCTTGATAAGCCTGTGGAGCATGAGAAACTGGAGGTCATCGTAAAGTGTGGCATCAATGCCCCCAGCGGTGTGAACCGTCAGCCGTGGGTTGTCCGCGTGGTGGAAGACCAGAAGTTGATTGCCGACGCGACAGAAGTCTATAAGCAGGAGAACGCTGAGATGGTAAAGCGCGACAAAGACTTTAAGAACATGTTCCGCAATGCGCCCAACCTCATTTGCGTCTGCACGCCTGCTAATGGTGGTGGTGAGTTGGATGCCGGTCTGCTGGGCGAGAACATCATGTTGGCAGCACAGTCGATGGGACTTGGCACCTGCTGCTTGGGCGGTCCCGTACGCTTCCTGTTGTCGAACGAGAAGTGCAAGTTCTTCCTCGATCGTCTCGACATCCCTGGCGACTATAAACTGAACTACATCATCGCCATCGGCTATCCTGACGAGCAGCCCGATGCCAAGCCTCGTGATGCCTCAAAGGTGAAGTTCATTATCAGATGAACGAGGATAAACGATTACCACGGTGCCAACGGCTGATGGAAAATAAAGCCTATCATAATGTCTTGGAAACGGAAATATCGCTGTAAGGCTTGTGGCTATGAGGCTGAGGTGTATGAGGGACGCGGCCTGTTCCACCAACAGATTACACCCATGTTCTGCCCTGACTGCAAGACCATCCAGAACATCGTGGTGGGTGGTATCATTGCTGACGTGGCACCATCCTACAGAAGTGAGGTTGGTCGCCTGTGCTTGCAATGTGGCAGCGATAACATCCGTATATGGGATATGAAGACTTGTCCTAAGTGTCAGGGAATGATGGAAGATACTGGCGAAAAAGAGTTTTGGACATGATTGCCTATAAAAGATAGAAGAACAGAATGAGACAGTTAAGAGACATATTAGCATCTTTAGTGAGCTGAATAAAATACCGCGCCCATCAAACTGATGGCATCGATATTGCCAACATTGAGATAGGCGAAGCCAATGCTTCGATTGCCTCGAAGGGCGAGATGATTATCGGCCTTGGCCCAGAATTATCTATTGAGAATGCAGAGAAAGCGCTCCATGAACTCAATGAATGGCTGCGCGAGGCATTTGGAGACACTGACCCGAAAATCGTATGCAGTATTGAGGCGTGTGAAAAACAAGATACAATCATACCCACACCCGCAGTTTCATCGACAACGATATGGCAGCACTGAGCAGACAGATTGCCGATACTTTCAAGACGCGAGGTGCCGGATCTGAAGTCATCATGTCGGCCCCAGCATGGCAGGAGAATCAGCAGTCGCCTTTCCTGCAACTGGTGAGCAATACGTTCCAGGATGTGTTAGGCTGGCGTCCCCGTATGGTGGCTATGCACTTTGTGCTCGAAGCAGGATTCTTTGTGCAGCATTATCCTGGCATTCAGATTGCCAGTATCGGCCCCCGTATCGTGGAACCCCACTCAACAAGTGAACGTGTTGAACTCTCAACCATAGAAGATATCTGGAAAGTCCTTTTAGAGTTATTAAAGCGATTATAAAATCTTCCAGTTTACTTTTTCAGGTTCTCTGGTACGACGGGCATTGCGCCATTCTGGGTGCAGACGAAGGCACTCACGGCAACAGCGGTCTTATGAGCCTCCTGCACAGGCTTGCCGTTGATGATGCATGCACAGAAAGAGCCTGTGAATGAGTCACCAGCGCCAACGGTATCAGCCACCTCTACCTTTGGTGTTTCCTGGAAAGAAGTTAGACCGTCATCGGTAAACACATAAGAGCCATTTGTACCACAGGTCAGCACGAGCATCTTCAGGTGATAGTCCTGGACGATCTTCTCACAGGTCTGGCGCATATCCAGTCCGTCGTAGCCAAACATACGGTTCACGACCACCAGTTCCTCGTCATTAATCTTCAGGATGTTGCAGATGCAGAAAGAGTCCTCCAGGATCTCTTTGGAATAGAACTGTTGGCGCAAGTTGATGTCACAAATCCTCAGGCAGTCCTTGGGGGTAGCATCGAGGAACTTACGGATGTTCTCACGTGATACGACATTACGCTGAGCCAGCGATCCGAAACAGACGGCACGGGCATCCTTGGCAATCTCCTCCATCTCGGATGTGAAGGGGATATTATCCCATGCCACGTTCTCCTTGATCTCATACGTTGGAATACCGTCACCCGTCAGTGTCACCTGTACTGTTCCTGTCGGATAAGGAACACGTGGCATCAGGTAGTTCAGGTTGTGCTCTTTCAGTGCCTCGATGGTCTCGTCGGCGAGGGCATCCTCACCCAATGCACTGATGGCGATGGTGTTATCACTGCCCAGGAATTGGCCAGCATGGTAAGCGAAATTTGCAGGTGCGCCACCCAGTTTCTTTCCTTCGGGAAGTACATCCCACAATGCCTCTCCGAGGCCTACGATATATCTTTTCATAATTGTATTATTTGACTTGTTTGATGTATGTGAATAGGTAAATGACACCCAGAGCCATAATCAGTACGGCCCCAGCTTGTCCGATGGCATCACTGGCGAAGCCCATCAGCAGTGGGAATATAGTTCCTCCAAAAAGTCCCATGATCATCAGACCGCTCACTTCGTTCTGTTTCTCGGGCATCGAGGTAAGGGCTTGGGCAAAGCAGATGGAGAAGATGTTGGAGTTACCATAGCCAACAAGTGCAATGGCCGCGTAGAGCATCCATTTCTCGGTGCCGATAAAGAGTCCACACATAGAAAGTGCCATCATGACTACACTAATAATAAAGAATGTACGGGTAGGCAGCACACGGAGGAAGAATGAACCCGTCAAACAGCCGATGGTACGGAAGATAAAGTAGAGACTGGTGGCAAAGGCAGCGTCGTTCAGACTCATGCCCAGACGTTCCATCAGGATTTTTGGTGCCGTGGTGTTTGTACCTACGTCGATACCAACGTGACACATGATACCAAAGAACGACAGCAGAACGATGGGAGTGCCCAACAGCTTGAAACACTCAGCGAATGTTGAAGCTTTGCCTTCGACTTTGGGCTCATCGATAGGCGTTACACCCAATAGGGCCGTAGCCAGAATACCTATCACGAAATAAATGGCAAACAGGATGCGCCAGTCGTAGCCGAATGAAGGAATCATCTGTGTGGCGCCCCACATGGCGAGATAAGGAGCCAGGAACGAGGCGATAGCCTTGATAAACTGTCCGAAAGTCAGTGTCGAGGCCAGATTTCCACCACCCATTACCGTCGATACCAGTGGGTTCAGTGAGGTCTGCATCAATGCATTACCGATACCCAGGAGTGAGAACGAAATCAGCATCACAGCGAAAGTGTTGCCAAAGAGAGGAATCAGCAGCGACAACACTGTCACACCGAGTGAGAGCAGCACCGTGTTCTTGCGTCCGATCTTGTTCATCAGCATACCTGTAGGCACACTGAAGATGAGGAACCAGAAGAATACCAGTGATGGGAAGATGTTGGCTGTTGAATCGTTCAGTGCCAAGTCCTCTTTCACGTAATTGGAGGCGATGCCCACCAGATCCACGAAGCCCATGCAGAAGAAGCAGAGCATCACGGGGATGAGGGCGAGTTTGTTGACTTTACTCATAGATTTATTTGACTATTTAACTATTATACTATTTGACAATCTCATAGATTGTTGCCTTGCCGCCCTTTACCTTCAGGGTGTTGTAGGGCTCGTTGGGGAATACGAGGTTAGTCATGGCCATTTTGCCCTCGGCATCGAAGGCCTCAATACTGCAGTTGTCGATGAAGATACGGAGCTGTTTAATCTCTCCATAGGTAGGAGCTGTCGTCTCAATGGGGAATGCCTCGCTGAAGCTGGCATAGCTACGGGTGCGGTCCATGCTGAAGGTCTGTTTGGCGGCATCGTACTTCATGACGATCTGCTCTCCCAGAGAGTTTGCGAGCACGATCTCCGTAGAGCCTTTCACATCGACCACGATCTCACAGGTCTTGGGCAGTTTGTTCGTCACCTTCCCTCGCAGTGCCATCAACTCCTTCGAGGGCGTCACACCACAATAGGTCTGTCCGTTGTGCTCGAAAAGATCCAGGTCACGGGGAACGCTGTTGGCAGAGCGGAACTGCTTGGTGGGTACCTGGTTGGCATATTGCCAGTTCGACATCCATGCCAGGGCGATCTTACGGCCTTCTGGTGCATTGTCGAAGGTGACGGTGGCATAGTGGTCCTTGCCATAGTCCATCCAACGGGTATCCCTGTGTTCACAGGTAAACTTATGACCATCGAACTCTCCGATGAAATACTGTGTGGCACTGCCGCCAAAGGGTCCGCCAGGGTTGATGTTGCAGATGAGCATCCACTTCTGCTTGTCGGTACCACGAACAGGCAGTTTCATCAGATCGGGACACTCCCACACACCATCATGACAACCGTATTCATCGACGTTCTGAGAGATCACTTCCACTGAGCGACCAAAACTGCTCTCATACGTCCAGTCCTTCAGATTGTCAGAAGAGTAGATGCGCATCTCCTGTCCGACGGCCAGGATGAGGTTCCACTTCTGGATGTCCGGATTCCAGAAAGCCTTGGGATCACGGAAGTCTTCCTCTGTGCTCACCAAAACGGGGTTACCAGTGTATTTCTCGAAGGTCATGCCATTATCCTTTGAGATAGCCATTGACTGCGTCTGACACTTGCCTGCTGAGGTGTAGAAGGCCACCACCTGATCATTTTTCTGATCCACGACGCACGAACCACTGAAGATGGTGCCCAAGGCATCGGCTTCGATGGCAGCAGGATGATGCTCCCAATGGATCAGGTCTTTCGAGGTGCTGTGTCCCCACGTCATGTTCTCCCACATCGAGCCATAAGGGTTCCATTGGTAATAGAGATGATAGACACCATCCTTATAGAACATGCCGTTGGGATCGTTCATCCAGCCATAGGCAGGGGTGTGATGGTATTGGGGACGGAACTTCTCGCAATTCGTTGTATCAAACTCATCGCTTTGTTTCATATCCTTCCAACAGATAAAGTCCTTCATGGCACCCGTAAATCTGCGGTCGCCATAGAAGGTGATGTCCAGCAACAGTTCCTTAGCGTCGAAACGCTTGATGTCCAGGGGGACATAGTAATCTACCTTATCTACTGCCAAGCGGACATTCAGCGACTGCACCTCTTTATTATTAGCGAGCACGCGGATGTTGGCATTGTCTTCGCGCTCCTGGACAGGCAGTAACAGATAGTGATTCTTGACTTCCACACGTTGCATGGCGTGACTCTTTCCCAGCACCTGAGGCTTTTGTTGTGCTGAGGCTCCTGTGATTGTCAGTAGCAGGGCGGCTACCATTGTTGTCATTAGTTTCTTCATGTTGTTGATCGTTTAAAAATTTTCTGCTGCAAAGATACGGCAAAAGACTTACTCAGACAATAATAATTGTTTCAATTACTAAAAAAAATCGTTCATTGTAACATTTTTACTATCAATGAACGAATATTAAAAACAATTTTGTATCTTTGCACTCAAAACCATATAAGTATGAGACCATTTCTAAAAATTAAAGCTATTCTACTAATAGGGCTTGTAATATTGCTGACAGCTTGTACCGGCTCCCGTCCCAAATATGTTATCGGTGTTTCACAATGTTCGGAGGACATCTGGCGCGACAAGTTAAACAACGAGTTAAAGATTGGCACATATTTTTATGATGACGTGGAACTCCGTTTCGTCTTTGCCGATGATAGTGACGAGAAACAGATTGAACAGATTAATCAGTTTATCACAGATGGCATCAATCTGCTGATTGTGGCTCCCAACCAAGTGGCAACTGTCTCACCGGCTATTGACAAAGCCTTCGATCAAGGCATCCCTGTGATTGTCTTTGACCGTAAAACCAACTCCCAGAAATTCACTGCCTATATCGGAGCCGACAACTTCGATATGGGACGACTGATGGGTAAGTATATCGCTACAAAACTCAACGGCAAAGGACGTGTATTGGAGATTATGGGTTTGAAAGGCTCATCTTCTGCCATTGAACGCCACAACGGTTTTGAGAGTGCGCTGAAAGCCTATCCAAATATCACTTTGGTTGCTTCTCTTCAAGGCGACTGGACAGAAGAAAGTGCTGTCAAAGCCATCAAGGACTATCAGGGTGATCTGACTAACATTGACTTCGTATTTGGTCAGAACGACCGTATGGCTATCGGTGCAAGGAAGGCCCTCCTGTCTCTTGACTCCTGTCTCCTGACTCCTAAATTCTGTGGTATTGACGGTTTGCCTGGCGAAGGAAACGGCATTGACTGTGTGAAAGATTCCCTTTTAGAAGCATCATACATCTATCCGACACATGGTGATGAAGTGCTACAACTGGCCATGAATATCCTTGAAGGGAAACCCTATCAGAAGGAGAATCCATTGATGGCATCTCTTATAACCAGAGACAATGCCAACGTTCTATTGTTACAAAATGAGGAAATGGTGCGCCAAGGGAATAATCTCGACCAATTGCATCAGCGCTCAGATGCCTATCTAAAACAACTTGGCAACCAGCGGATAGTGTTGGTACTGGCCATTGCATTTATCTTCCTGCTGTTAGTATTAATGGTTATCACCTATCGTTACCATCTCCAGAAAGCCCGTATTGCCGAGGAACGTACCAAGATGGAGCGTGAACAGTTGGACTTTTATACTCAGGTAAGTCACGACCTCCGAACCCCGTTGACACTCATTGAAGGTCCACTATCACAGTTGGCAGAAACCAAGGATATCCAGCAGGCAGGAGCCGAGGCATCCGGACTCTTTGCTATCATCCAGCGCAATACCCACCAACTGACACAACTTATCAACAAGATGCTAACCGTGCAGGCTACTGGCAGTATCGATGACCTAAATGCAAGCCATCAAGAATCGGCTTTAATAGAGTCTACAACAAAAACTACCGAGGCTGAGCAATCCCTCACTGATAGTCTGTCAACGGTGCTGATTGTTGACGACAATGCCGATATACGTGCCTATCTCCGTACCATCCTTCAAGACAAATACCAAGTCAATGAAGCTGCCAATGGTCAGCAAGGACTTGCTATCGCGAACGAAATTGTGCCAGATCTGATTGTTTCCGATGTGATGATGCCTGTGATGAATGGTCTGGAGTTCTGCCAGCGTATCAAAAGTGGTACAGCCACCAGCCACATTCCGGTCATCCTGCTTACGGCTCGTGCCCTTAGTCAGCATCAGATAGAAGGCTATGAGAGCGGAGCCGATGCTTATATCACCAAACCATTCTCTGCCGATTTACTGCTCGCCCGTATCGGTAATCTCCTGAAGAGCCGTTTTGTACTGAAGACTCTGTTTGTCCAGGAGCACAATAAAGATCATGAGAAAGCGAGCAATACACCTCAGACAATCATAAAAGAAGACGCTTTCCTTCTTAAGTTCCACGATTACATTGAAAAGAACTTATCCGACAGCGACCTCAGTGTCGAGACTGTTGGTGCAGAACTAGGGCTCTCACGTGTACAATTATATAGAAAGATGAAAGCCCTCACAGGACAGTCGCCAGTGGAATTGCTGCGCACTGCCCGTCTGCAGAAAGGCCGTGAACTACTTCAGTCCACCGACAAGAACGTTTCGGAGATTGCTTATGAGGTTGGCTTTACCGCCCCCTCATATTTCACAAAATGCTTTAAGGACGAATTCGGCGTCAGCCCTTCAGATCTTTAAGTTTGCAAATATCGTTCATTTCGTAGCAAAAATGTTACATTGAAACAAATTTTGCACGTGATGAACGATATTTTTACGCCCCCTTACTATATAAATAGTACTTTTGCGCCAGTTTTTAATTCACAAGAGTACTAACCAATTTAATGATTCAACAATGAAAGAAGCAAAAAGACTATTTCTGAGTTTCTTCGCTCTCCTTGCAAGTACAATAATGTACGCGCAGACGGAGATCAGTGGTACCGTGATCGACGCCACAGGCGAAACCGTCATCGGAGCCACAGTCATGGAGAAAGGTACCTCGAACGGTACGATTACCGATTTCGACGGTAACTTCAAAATTAAAGTGAACCCAGGGGCTACCCTCGTGTTCTCTTACATCGGCTACAACACGCAGGAACTTCCTGCACAGGACGGCATGCAGGTCACCATGAAAGACAATGCCAAGGAGCTTGCAGAGGTTGTGGTGACTGGTTATTCAACTCAGCGTAAGGCTGACTTGACGGGTTCTGTATCAGTCGTTGAGACAAAGGACCTGAAGACCTCGTCAGACACCGACCCGATGCGCGCCCTGCAAGGTAAGGTGCCCGGTATGACCATTACCAGTAACGGTTCACCTGTAGGTGCAGGTACCGTTCGTATTCGTGGTATCGGTTCATTCAACTCATCACAGGATCCTCTGTTCGTTATCGACGGTGTGCCCACAACGACCAACCTGAACACCCTGAACATGAACGATATCGAGTCGATGCAGGTTTTGAAGGATGCCGCTTCTGCTTCTATCTACGGTAGCCGTGCTGCTAACGGTGTGATCATCATCACCACCCGTAGCGGTAAGAAGGGCGACAAGGTAAAGGTTGACTTCTCTGCCAACCTGACCGCTCAGTTCTATACCAAGCAGTCGATGATGGATCTGGCCAACACAGCCGAGTATGCCACCTCGATGGCTCAGGCTGCCATGAACGACGGTCTGGATCCCGAGCAGTATGCCAACAACTACGGTCTGACGCTTCACGCCGCCAACGGCACTCCCATCAGCGCCTACAACCCCGCAACAGGTCAGATGGAGAACTTCACCGTAAACGGTTTCTATGACGGCTATATCAACTCTAAGCGCACCATGCGTTTCAGCGATACCGACTGGTTGAAGGAGATCTCCCGCACTGGTTTCTCTCAGAACTACGACCTGTCGATCTCTAATGCCACAGAGAAGACCTCTGCTCTCTTCTCATTCGGATATAAGAAGAACGAAGGTATCCTGAAATACACCAATTTCGAAAGTTTCTCTGGCCGTATCAACACCAGCTTCAAGGTGAACAAGATGATTACCATCGGTGAGAATGCCACGATCACCTATTCTAATCAGGTTGACTGCCAGCCTCTGGAGAACGCTCTGAAGATGGCCCCCACAGTGCCCGTTTATGAAGAGGACGGCGAGACCTTCTCTGGTCCTGTAGGTGGCATGAGCGACCGCCAGAACCCTCTGCGCGAGCTCTATCACAACCGTGACAACCGCCTGAAGATGTGGCGTATCTTCGGTAATGCATTCGTAAACATCGAGCCCATCAAGGGTCTGCTGCTCCGTTCTAACTTCGGTCTCGACCTATGGTCGGAGAACATCCACAGCGTTACCTACACATGGCATTCTGATGTGGTAAACAACTCAACCCCATCGGCCAATATGGGTGCCAAGACTTCGGTTAAGTGGACCTGGTCTAACACAGCCAACTACAACTTCAACATTGGCGTTGACCACTCATTCATCCTGTTGGGCGGTATTGAGCTCCACAGAGACATTGAAGACAGATCAAATGCCTACGCCCAGATGTTTGCCCTTGAGAACTACGACTATATGTTCCCCGATGCTGCCACTGGTACACAGCGTGCAACCGGTATTCAGGAGGGCTACAACCTGGTATCATTCTTCGGAAAGGTTGACTATAACTTCAAGGATCTGGTGCTTGCATCATTCACCATCCGTCATGACGGTTCGAGCCGCTTCGGTGAGAACAACCGCTACGGTACGTTCCCCGCTTTTACACTCGGTTATCGTATCTCTCAGCACCTGAACCAGAGTTGGATCGACGATCTGAAGATTCGTGCTTCTTGGGGACAGACTGGTAACCAGGCCATCTCTAATTACGCTCGCTACGGCCTCTATGCAGCTACCTATGGTGGTGGTCGCAACGAATCGACAGCATACGACCTCGCTTTGCAAGGCAGCGGTATCTTCCCCTCTGGCTTCCGTGCTACACAGGCTCAGAACAACGACCTGAAGTGGGAGACCACAGAGCAGTGGAACGCTGGTCTCGACTTCCGTTTCCTCGGCAGTTCTATCTATGGTACCTTCGATACATATATTAAAAAGGTGAAGGACATGCTGATTAATCCTGCTTATCTTGGTTCTATGGGTGAAGGTGGTGCCAGCTGGCTGAATGGTCCTAGCCTCCAGAACTGGGGTATGGAACTCTCACTCGGTTATCGCCACACGACAGAATATGGTCTGAAGTATGACATCAACGGTAACGTCGATTTCTACCGCTCAAAGGTAACCTATCTGCCTGAGACCACAACAGGTTCGTATGTTCACACCGCCAAGGAGAATCTCGTAGAGTCGGGCCGTCCTTATGGTTCAATCGTAGGTTATGTGGTAGATGGTCTGTTCCAGAACCGCGAAGAGGTTTTGGCCAGCGGTCAGGAGAATGCCCGCGTAGGTGGTCTGAAGTATGCCGACCTTGATGGTAACGGTATCATCAACGAGCAGGACCAGACCTGGATCTTCAGTCCTGTGCCCAACTTCTCTTGGGGTCTGAATGTGGATCTCGCCTATAAGGACTTCGATTTCAACATGTTCTGGCAGGGCGTAGCCGGTCAGGATGTCTATAACGACCAGAAGTTCCAGACTGACTTCTATAGCATCACTGATGCCGGCTCTAACAAGGGTAACCGTATGCTCGGTGCCTGGACAACCGCCAACACAGGCTCTGACATCCCTGCTCTGACTACCAACAACACTGGTAACGAAAACCGTACCTCTACTTATTTCGTAGAGAATGGCTCTTACGCTAAGCTCCGTCAGGTACAGATTGGCTACAACTTGCCGAAGAGCCTTATCAGCAAGCTGAGCATGACAAGTGCACGCGTCTATATCGCTGGTCACAACCTGCTTACCATCAAGAGCAGCTCACTGACCTGCTCTGACCCTGAGAACCCACGTTGGATGTATCCTAACAGCACCAGTCTGTCATTTGGAATCCAGACTTCGTTCTAAAGGAAAAAAGGGTAAAATAGTAAAACGGTAAAATAGTAAAACAAGAATGATTATGAAGACAATATATCAAGCAATCTGCGCAGGTCTGATCGTTTGCGGTACGCTTACTTCTTGCAACGATTTCATAGACGTTACACCTAAAGGTGTCATCAGCGAGGACCTGGCTATGAGCCAGCCTGAAGAGATGGTGACAGCAGCCTACGCCAAACTCGGTGACGACTGGTACACCTATCCGTTTAATCTCTGGCCATATGGTGATGTCTCTTCCGACGATGCCATGAAGGGCGGCTCGGGAACAACCGATACCAACTACCACCCGGTAGAGGTTTGGTCCACTCTGACAGCCTCAACCCCCGACCACATGGACGAACTCTGGTATCACTTCTACTGCTCAGTTAGCCGCTGCAACCGTGCATTGGTATCTCTGGCAAATAATGATACAATGGACGCATCGGTAAAGGCCATCCGCGAAGGTGAGGTCCGTTTCCTCCGTGCCCACTTCTACTTCAAGCTCGTCCAGCTTTGGAATCAGGTTCCCTGGATCGACGAAGAGGTTTATAAAGTACACTCTGAGGAACAGACCCGTAACGATGAGTTCACCCATGAGCAGCTGATGGAGAAGATCGTTGCCGACTTCAAGGCTGCATACGATGTGCTGCCTGCACATCAGGCCGATGGCGGTCGCGCCAATAAGATCGCTGCCGCAGCCTATCTGGCTAAGTGCTATCTGACCATGGCCTGGGGCAATGGTTACGAGGATAACACCGGTGTGAGCCACATCAATCAGGACTACATGAAGAAGGTCATTGAATATACCGAGGTAGTAAAGAACTCTGATTATGGCTACTTAGAGGACTATGGTGACATCTTCCTGCCTGAGTACAAGAACTCCAAGGAGAGCGTATTTGCTGTACAGCACAGTGACTATCAGGATGACAACACCCTCTACGGTCGCGCCAACTGGAGCAACATGCTGAATGGTTGCTGGCAGATGTGGTCGTGCGGATGGGACTTCCACAAACCCACCCAGAACCTGGTAAATGCTTTCAAGACCAAAGACGGTCTGCCCATGTTCGACGACTTCAACAAGGAGATTGCCTATCCTGTCAATGGTATGCCAACATCTCAGAAATGGGATCCGCGTCTCTTCCACACAGTAGGTATGCCTACCTTCCCATACAAATATGAGCAGGAGTACACGATGACCACTGACAACTCTCGTACTCCGAACACCTACGGTTACTATGCTTCTCTGAAGGAAGTGCCACAGCGCTCAAAGGGTGAGACATTCGACAATCCCTGGCAGGCTTTCGCCATGAACGACTATGTGCTCCGCTATACCGACGTGATGCTGATGCGTGCCGAGGCTCTGATTGAGACAGGTAGTCTGACTGAGGCCCAAGAGATTATCAACGCTGTTCGCCAGCGTGCCAAGAACTCTGTTGACAAGCATATCAGCTACGCAGCCGACCAGTGCGAGATTGCACTTTATCCTGATTCTTACTTCAAGGATAAGGAGACTGCCCGTAAGTGCCTGCAGTGGGAGCGCCGTCTGGAACTCGCCATGGAGAACGGACGTTACTTCGACCTGCGCCGTTGGGGTATCGCTTCACAGACACTGAACAAGTTCTTCGAGTCAGAGCAGAACAGTGTCTATGAGGGACAGACCTATGCACAGTACTATAAAGATGCCCACTATACACCGGGCAAGAACGAGTACTTCCCTCTGCCCTATATCCAGCTCTACTACGTACCTGGTCTCTACACTCAGAACAAGGGATATAATTAAATTGAAATGGATAATTGACAATTGAAAATTAAGAGTTATGAAAAAGATATCATTCATTATATTAGCGATGTTCGCACTTGTCCTGACCGCCTGTCAGGACAAGGACATCGACCGCGAGGCTATGAAGCTCAGCGCTCCCGATGCCACTCAGATCAATGGTTCGCTCTCTGGCGACGACTATACCTGGACATGGCCTCAACAGGATGCACAGATGCTGGTAACGATCTATCGCAACGGTACACTTTCAGCCAGCGAGACGGTTAGTGGCAACAGCTTTACCCATAAGACCGTTCCCACGAATGTTCCTTTCGAATATGTATTCAAGAAGTCAGATGGCACAAATATCTCTACTGGTGTTGTAAAGAGCTATACCCGTGAGGGTGCTACGAGCATCACCGGCGTACAGATGAGCCAGGTAGATAAAGAGGGCGGCTATGATGCGCTCGTAGAGTGGAATGCCGCTCCAGATGCTACCAGTATTCAGTTCACGGCTACCAACGGCGTTCGCACTATCAGCGAGACACTTCCCGGTTCTGCCACCAGCTATTCTATTAAGGACGTGGAGACTGGCGATACTTGGGAGGTTACACTGGTAGCCCAAAACGACAAGGGTACCTCGCTTTCTACATCAGCATCACTCCGTATCGGTAAGACCGCTATCGGATTCCTGAGCATCTATGCTACACCTGAGGAACTGGTTGAGAAGGGTGACGACGACGAGGCTTCAGCTTGGCTGTGGCTGCACGAGACCTATCCCACTGCCCAGTTCGTACCGTTCACAAGCATCACATCTGGTGACGTCATTGAGCCTTACCGCGTACTCTTCTGGCTGCGCGACCTGGAAGGTGTGGAAGAAAGCGACGTTTGGAATATCCCCGCTGACGTAGAGGCTGCAACACCTATCATCCGTGAGTGGTACAAGGAAGGCGGAAGCATGCTGCTCTGGAGCCACGCTACAGTATATGCCGGACATCTGGGCCGTATCAGTCTCGACGAGATGAAGAGCAACGACCACACATTCGGTTTCGGTGAAGGTGGTATTAACGAGGATACCTGGAAGATGGCTGTAGAGCTGAATCCCGACCACAAGTTCAGAAAGGATCATTCTACTCATCCTATCTACAAGGGACTGGAGGTAGAGACCAATGCCGATACCAAGCTGATTGCCTTCAAGGGTCCGGGTTGGACAGAAGACCACAACTGTCTGTACTTCAACCTGCCATCACTTTGGACTGGCATCGGCAATCAGGAAGAGTCATGCTACATTCAGTGTACCCAGATCTACGGTGTCTATCCGCTCGGTACATGGGATAGCCAGATATGGTGGGTAAGCCAGATGAATGTTTGGGAGGCCCAGCAGGGTAACACTGAGTTCCAAGGCACACTCATCTGCATCGGTAATGGTGGTTGCGAGTTCTCGATGAAGAATCGTGATGGTTCGCCTGATAAGAGCGCACATCCAAGCAACAACATCTATCAGGACAACGTGCTGACTCTGGCTAAGAATTCTCTGGAATATCTGAAGACCAGATAAACAAGAATCCACAATAGTATGAAGTCTATGCGAGTACTTAGACGAATATCCCTCATGATGGTAACCGCTGCTATGGCGGTTACCATCTTTGGCTGCTCGAGTGACGATCCCAAGTCGGATCCTCCCACTCCTCCAGCACCTACGCCTGAAGAGCCCGTAACGCCTCCGGAGCCAACGGCAGATAGTTATAAAGAACAGTATCGCCCACAGATTCACTTCACTCCAGCCAAGAACTGGATGAACGATCCCAACGGAATGGTTTATGCCGATGGAACATATCACTTGTTCTATCAGTATAATCCGAGAGGCAACGACTGGGGCAATATGTCGTGGGGCCATGCTACCTCTTCCGACCTGATACACTGGAAAGAACAATCCGTAGCACTGCAACGTGACGAACTTGGAGATATCTTCTCGGGCTCAGCCATCATAGACAAGGACAATACTGGTGGCTTTGGTGCAAATGCGATGGTGGCTCTCTATACATCGGCCGATGGCATTCAGCAACAAAGCATTGCCTACTCTACCGATGGAGGGCAGACATTTACCCGCTATTCAGGCAACCCTGTTATCAGAAACAACGACGACAACTTGCGCGATCCGAAAGTATTCTGGCATGAAGGTACCAAACAGTGGGTGATGGCTCTGGCTAAGGGTTGGCTACGAGGAATTGAATTCTATGGTTCCACCAACCTGAAGAACTGGAACCACCTGAGCACATTCGTTGTTGATTTGCCAGGACGTCCCAATCTTCAGTGGGAGTGCCCAGACCTTCTTCAATTTGGCGACAAATGGGTACTGATAGTAAGTGTCAATCCTGGTGGTCGTATCCTTGGTTCAGGCATGATGTATTTCGTGGGCGACTTTGATGGAAAGGAATTCAAGGCCGATGCCCTCGACTATCCACTTTGGCTCGACTACGGCATGGACAACTATGCTGGCGTAACCTGGTCGAACACAGGCGACAGGAAACTGATGATTGGATGGATGAACAACTGGCAGTATGCAGGTAATGTACCCTGTTCGCCTTGGCGCTCTGCCATGACGTTACCTCGTGAACTGAAGCTTACTGAGTACGACAATAAGCCTTTGCTCTGTTGTCCTGTGGTGAGCGAGATTGACAAGATAGCAGGCCAGTGGCAGACGGTCAGCACTGAGACCTTACCACTTGATGCCCAGAAATCGGCTTATCAGCTACGTTTCGATGTCAGTCTGGATCAAAACGCCACCATCACGCTCAGTAACAGCAACAATGAGAAGTTTGTTATCGATATTTATGCCTCAGAACGTTTATTGGTCGTACATCGTAACGCCAACTCTGGCCGTGCAGATTTCAATGGCAGTTTCTCCATCCCCTCGATGAAGGCTCCGTTGAATACAGCAGGTGATAAGGTGACCATCGACCTGTTCGTTGATCAATCGTCTGTTGAAATTCTCACCAAGGATGGCACCATGTCGATGACTAACCTTGTCTTCCCCCAATCTATCTACGACAGTCTGTTGCTCTCGGGCAATGTCTCAACGCAAGTCCGAACACTCAGCCGTATTTGGTAACTAAAAATCGTTCATTGCATACATTTTTGTTGCATTGAACGATTTTTGTTAGTCTTTGAAACATATCTTATCAAGTGCAAGGTGGAATCTTTGTACCTTTGCAACAGAAAAAGAAAATCATACACAGGTTTAGTTAGGTTAATTGGTTATGGAAACGGCGCAGCTCGTGAGAGTTGCGCCTTTTTGCTTTCCTGTAACCTAACTAATTATTTGTGTTCACGATGCTGGCGGCGTTTCTGCATATCAGCCTGATAGACTTTGAATTGATCTTCGGTCATAATCTTCTTCAGTTCGGCATCGTAGGCCTTCATCGTCTCCTCCATCTTCTTGTGATGCTCCAGATGCTTACCCCCTTTGGGAGGCGCCATACGTTTACCATCCTTTGGAGGCTCTGGACGCTGGCCCTTGACATCTTTCCCGTCTCTCGGAGGACGAGGCCCACCTTTATGACCATGATGAGGACGACCTCCATGAGGTCTCATCTTTTCTACATACTTGCTGTTCAGTTCGAGTAATTGCTTGGCCTGCTTGTCGTTCAGGCCATAGTCTTTTACCATTCTGTCTGTACGATGCTTAGCCATCTCAGTCTTATCGAACTTCTTCTCAGGGCGACTGCCTTGCCTTTCTTCCTGGGCAATGGCTGAGCTGCTTATCATCATCGCAGCCATCAGAATCATCATTATTCGTTTCATTTTTCTTTCTATTTTAATGAGTTAAACATTGATTTCTATCATCTCAGTTGCAACTATCCTTTTGACGCATCAAATAGAAAGTGGTTTAAAGACCAGCAGCCTTCTTTCTGCCAACGACCTCAGACAGACAGCGAACGGTATGATTTCTTCAACCAAAAGCACGTAAGGTTACAGCTTTACACTTGAGATATCGATAAGGCCGTTTACAATGGCATAGATCGTAAGACCGGCAGGAGAGTGAATCTGAAGCTTTCGGGCTATGTTACGACGATGGGTAATAACTGTATTCACCGAGATACAGAGATGGTCAGCAATCTCTTTGTTCGACATGCCTTGAACCAACGATATAATTACATCTTTCTCACGATCACTAAGCGCGTCGGGATTCTGACCTGTTCCAGCCTTAAACACCATGTCGGATATGTTTCGCGTCACATCACCCTGTTTTGTCTGTTGCTCCAGACGACGGATAGCTGGCACGAAGATATAGTCCTCTACCATCGCATGCTGACGTAGCCACACCTCGTTCTCGTAAATATCGTGAAGGGTGGCTGTCAATTGGTTATTATGGAGTCCATCCTGTGGCAGATACTTAATAATTAATAGTTTAAGTTCGCGCAGCTTTTTGTCGGTAGCCCCTAACTGACTTAGACTAGAAAAAGTTGTCACTTTAGGAGGCAAAAAAATGAAGTGACAATGAAGCACAAGACAAGAACAGAACGCGTGTATAACGAGTCTACAGGTTGGTACGAGACACGCGAAGTAGAGTTAAAAGGTTACACATTCACGGACGATGACCGTATTTTGATCGTCCGTGAATACCTTGAAAGCGGTGTTTCCGCAGAGAAAATCATCAAGAAGTATCACATTAGTAGCCGTTCGGTGCTGTTTTCTTGGATGGACAAGTTCCTGAATGAAAAAGATTTGTTACCTTTGCAGCAGGAATCAATTTCTGAAGAGGACATGGCAAAGACAAAGGACGAACGCTTAAAGGAGAAAGACGCTGAGATAAAGCGTCTTCGCAAGGCGTTGGAATTGGAGAAACTCCGTTCCCATGCCTATTCGACCATGATTGATCTTGCAGAGCAGACTTTTAATATCCCTGTAAGAAAAAAATCTGACACCAAACAGTAAGTCTGCTTCGCGAAGACGGCTCGGGGGCGGCCCTGAGTACGCTTTGCGGGCTGTTTGGTTACAGCAGACAGGCATATAATAAGCGAGATGACAAAGAAGGCTTTGCTGAGGATGCCATAGAACCCATCATCATGGAGAAGGCTCGCGAGTATCGCAAGTCCAATCCTGGACTGGGCGCGTCCAAGCTGCATGCAATCCTAAAGAAGATGTTCGACGATACAGGCTGTTTTCCTGGTCGTGACGCATTCATAGAGATGCTTCGCAAGCATGGGCTTATGGTACGCATCAAGCGTCGCAGGCGTTACAAGACGACCGATTCAGAGCACAACTATCGCAAGTATCCTAATCTTATCAAGGATCTCGTTCCAACCCGTCCCAATCAAGTATGGGCCAGTGACATCACCTATGTGGAGACATCGGAGGGTGTATGCTATCTGTCGCTTATCACAGACCTGTACTCACATAAGATTGTTGGCTGGTCTGTCGGACCGACACTTGAAACGGTGTATCCGATAGAGGCTCTCAACATGGCCTACAAAACTATCGACGACGATACGGCAAGATGCCTTATACATCACTCAGACCGAGGCAGCCAGTATTGCAGCCAGATGTATGTGACCATCCTCAAAAGCCGTGGAACGCAAATCAGTATGACGCAGAGTGGCGACCCGTTAGAGAATGCTGTTGCCGAGCGTGCCAACGGCATATTGAAGACAGAATGGCTCTATAGGATGACCATCCCAACACGCAAGGCTTGCAAGAAGGAACTGACCCGCATCATCTCTTTCTACAACGACGAGAGACCGCACATGAGCATCGGCAACCAGACACCATCAGTGGCGCATACTCAAAGCGGGCCGCAGCAGCGAATGTGGAAAAATCCTTGGGAAAATGCAGATTCTTAAAGAAAAGTTTGTATCTTTGCACACGATTCAGAACGATAAGAACGTAACCTGGTCAGTGAAACTGCCGCGAAAGGGTTAACCCTTTCAGTTGTAAGAGCAAAATGCAGACAACCTGTTCAATCTAACTGACAACCAATATCGTTATAAGAATCAAAAGAGGTAAACGCTTTTAGTGAGATAGTAATTATTATAATAACCAGTTAAGTTTAACTCTCCAAAAAGTGACAACCTTTTTCAGTTGAGGTCACCTCTTTTCATTTCTTTCGTTGTTGATGATTGTTATCCTCATAATTAAGTTGATTAAATTTCCTGCAAAGATACTGATTTTTCAGGCGATTTGCAAGACTTTTACTAAAAATCTTCCATTCTACCTTCAATTTATGATGCTTTTCACTAAAGTATCATATTTGTAACTTATTTGTAATAAGATTGTTGATTGTGAATATGATGCTTTTGACCACGACACGCCTATGATGATGATAGAACGCTATTCTGCTACTGAAACACCTGAATCAGAGAATAAATTCATAAGAAAGTAAAATGGATTTCCTGCCCAAAGACCCAACCATATTGTAAATACCTACTTCTTGCTAATCGCGTTTCATTAGAGACACTGCATATCCCGACGGCAAAAACCTCAGTTTTGAGTATTGCACCGTCGGGATTTTCGTCGTACCTTTGTGCCCAGTTTAGAACTGGTCACGAAGATGCTCACGCTCGGCAGTCAGCAAGCAAGCTTGCACTGCTCTCGCTTAATCGCATCATTGCACCGAATTATAACATTATTAAAAAATAGAAATGAACGCGACAATTGTAGTTTACGGTTCCTCGACAGGAACGTGCGAGGCTATCGCAGAGAAGATAGCCCAGAAATTGGGTTGTGAGGTCATCAACGTGCAGGATCTCACAGCCGATGTAGTGAACGCCAACCAGAACCTGATCCTTGGCACCTCGACATGGGGTGCTGGCGAGTTGCAGGATGACTGGTACGACGGTCTGAAGGTGCTGCAGGGGGCCGACCTTACAGGCAAGACCATTGCCCTCTTCGGCTGTGGCGACTGTGAGAGCTATAGTGATACCTTCGTAGGTGGCATCGGTGAGCTGTATAACGGTATTAAAGCCAGCGGAGCCCGTTTCGTGGGAGCCGTAGATACTGACGGCTATACCTTCGATGAATCTGAGGCCGTTATTGATGGAAAGTTCATCGGTTTGCCCCTCGATGATGTGAATGAGGATGACAAGACGGACACACGTATTGATGCGTGGATTGCCGAGATTTCACCTAATCTATAATATTTAGCGCTATGAGACAAACTGAGATGATGCCAATTGAGATGAAGGTGTTGATGAACCATATCTACGAACTCCAAAAGGGGGTACGTCAGATGGTACTATTTACTTGCCCGAAGCAATATGAGGCCTATGCCACCAAACGGCTTTGCAGTCAGAACATGGACTTCGTACTACAGCCAGCAGGCAAGAACAACTTGAATTTCTATATCGGTCGCAAAGAATGTCTCAACGCCATTCGCCTCATTGTCACCCGTCCGCTCAACGAACTGACGCCTGAGGAGGACTTTATCCTCGGCACCATGCTGGGCTATGACCTCTGTGCACAATGTGAGCGCTATTGTGAACGAAAGACTGCGTGTAAAGGCAGGTGCGATAAATGCCAGCATGCACAATAACACTTAATGAGTTCATAAAGAGTATTTGTTTAGTTTAGTTAGAAGGGTGCGAGCCGTGAGGTAAGCACCCCATTTTAAAGAGTATTGTTATGAACAAAATCAACTATCTCAAGATTCTGGGCTTGACTTTCAGTCGAGCCTGCTCACACTCGGCAAGGCTCAAACAGGTTTGGCTTTGCTCTCGCTTACTCGCAGCCTTGGCTGCCCTGTATGTCGTGACTGTTTTCGCGACGGCCTTCCTGGGGTATCTCTCCCCTTATGCCTGGGTATTCTTCCCGGCTATTGCAGCCCTGCTTGGGGCCTTCTCTTATTATTCGGCTGCCGTGAGATGGCAGAAATTCGGTGTCGGCACAATATTCGCATTTATTCTTGCAGCTTTTTTACTGGCTGTTGGCGAGTGCGACCTGTCTGAGGCCCTGCTGATGCTACTGGCTGGCGTGATTTCCGATGCTGTAAGGCAATTTATCGGTAATAAATCGTTGAAAGGACAGTCCATAGCCTACCCCATCCAAGCAATCGGTGTCATTGCCTGGATCCTGCCTCTGTGGACACGCACTAAATGGTATTACCAGGGAGCCGCCGAAGAATTAGGCATCGACTATGCTAAAGGACTCATGGCGTTTGCCAGTCCTTGGGGACTGATAGCCGTTGTCCTCACGACTGCCATCGCAGGTTTTGTTGGCATCCAGTTCGCTGCAAAGGTTATCAAATCTGGAAAAATATAAGAACTATGGGACTTTTAAAGAAGTTTTTCACCAATTGTGCCCACCCGAAAGGACGGATGGGACGAGCTATGCTGAAATTTATGAACCTGACGCATGCTCCGCTGACGAACTGGGGGCTGGGACTCATCGAATTTCAGGATGGCTGGACGATACTCGATGTCGGTTGCGGCGGCGGCAAAACATTACAACGGTTACTCAAGAGGAGCCAAGGTGCTAAAGTCTTTGGAATCGATATCTCAGACGAGAGTGTGGCAAAGGCTCGTGAAAGCAATGCCGACGTGCTCGACAAACAGGTGTTCGTCCAGAAAGGATCTGCTGCTGAATTGCCTTACGAAGAAGGGACATTCGACCTTGTGACGGCCATCGAGACGGTCTATTTCTGGCCGAATCTGCCGGGCTGTGTGAAGGGCATTCACAGGGTGCTGAAGCCTGGTGGACGTTTTGCCATCATGGTCGAAGTTGTCGATGCCGATTCCAAGTGGACGAACTTCGTGGAGGGCATGACCGCCTATACACCAGAACAGCTAAAGAATCTGCTCGACGATGCCGGGTTCGCGCAGACGGAAATCCATCGGAAGAAGCCGATGTACGCCACAATTCTTGGTGTAAAACCATAACAAAAATGAAAATGACAAAGCCCGTTCATAAACAAGCAAAAACCGCCGATGTCCGATGTGTGGATATCGGCGGCTCTCTTGTTAGAGACTATTCAAAAACTGTATTTCAATTTCAGGAAAATCTCAGAGTTGTGGTCATAGACCGTGAACGAGCCGCGATCGGCATGGAAATAGTCGTAGCCCAGAGTGGCGTGGAGCTGGTCGTTGAGGGCGTAGTCGGCGCTGAGGCGGTTATAAATGCCACCGTTGGTAACGTCGAAATAGGCAAAACTCTGCAAAGCAAGGGTGTTGCGAAGCAAGTCCTTGGAGATACGGAAGGTGGCGAGGCCGGAATTTCGGTGCTCGCCACTTGCCACGTATTTATGGGCATATTGGGTTGAGAGCGACCAGTCATTACCTGCATACCAGTCAATGCCCAGCAGCGCATTAGTCGCTGCTGCGCGAATTGATAATGGATAATTGACAATTGATAATTCTTCGTTGGGTTGCAGTTCGTCGAGATACTCGGCAACCTCGCCACGCACCACAAAGCGTCCGAGTGGCAACGAGCAATCGGCACCCAGCATCGTCATTCGCCGATACTGTCCGATACCACCACATACAACCGGCATCTTATTCCAAGTGTGCAGAGCCGACAGAGAGAAGTCGATGCCGCTGAGGAAGAACGAGAGACGGCCGCCATATTCCATATTACAGAGCCGATGACTGGGTTCGTCACCAATGGGCAGCGGCCCTACAGACCAGGGGTTCTCGGCATCGGTGGGCAACTCAAAGAAACTGCTGACAGGGATGGCTACAGCCTCCAAACTCCATTTCTCGCGAGAGTAACGCAGACGGAGACCTCCCACAGGGATGCGGATATCATCATAGTCCTGTGCCAAGAACTCGGTATAGTCCATCGGCGAGATAATATCCGTCAGACGAAGTCCGTCAGCCACTCCCCAGGCGATGATTTGCCGACCTGCCCGCAGATCCAAGTGTTCATCGGAATAATAGGCGTAAGCCTCGCGCAGTTGGAAACCCGTACGGTCTTTCAAGATAGCGTTGTACACAAGGTTGGCCGAGACAAAAGCACCCGTATGACCTTTCTCCAGCGTCACCTCGCCACGTACACGTGTTCTGGACGACATCCAATCGTTAGGCGACTCGGTACGCAGTGCATGATAGGTATCGACGAAGCCCTTGACGCCGACTTGGAGAGAATCCTCGCCCTGTGCCACGACAGGACGAGGACATATGCACCATAATAGTGCGAGGAGAAAGAGAGATCTCATAAGCCTTTCTCGAGTTTCGCCACCGTGAAGAGTGACTTGTCAACCTTGATGTCGTACTTGGGATTCTTCACTACGATCAGCGTACTATGCTCCGTCTGCACATTCTTCATTTCCATCTTCTGAATGGTCCAGAAACCCTGCACCTGCTTCACGTCGCTGATGGTAAGTACACGATGGAGTTTGTTGAGTTTATCGTAGTACTCCACATAGGCGGCAACGAGACAGTCCTGACGAATCCACGACACCTTGCGGCTATAGATTTCGTGTTTATCGACGGGTACCGATTCGACAACCCAGCACTTGTGACCATCCTTCACCTCTTCGCGCAGCAGTTTGTGGGTATCCTCATCCACATGGCGCGTACCCATATCGTCGTAAGTGAAGTCGGTACCCATAAAATAGTCGGTCTTCGACGACGAACCGCTGATACGGCGCGTCTTCTTCATGGCGGGCAGATAGAGCCACTTGGCATCCTCCTTGCCTATCTGGTCGTAGTCCCAAGTCAAGAAGCCCGTGCCTTTCACGTCGCCAGGATAGGTGAAGAACATCATCTTCTTGGTGTCCTTGCCCTCGTCCATGGCCCACGAGGTGACCTTACGCTGGCGGGTAGTGCCGTTCTTCTTCCTCAGTGTTAACTCCATTTCGCCGTAGCGCGTATCGCCATCGGGACGATCTTTTACTTTCTGAATCACATCGCGCCCCGTCAGTTTCTGGGCATTGACCATTGACCATTGAACATTGAACATTGAGCATAAAACTGCAATTAATAATACCTTTTTCATATCGTTTACTTCTTTACTTTTTACCAAATACTTTGCATTTATTCACGAGAATCGGCGTCACGAGCAGGTCGGCAGCAAGCGCCGAGAGAATGCCGATGATGGCCATGAGGCCGAAGTTGAGACACATGGTGCACGCCGATGTACAGAAACTGGCGAAGACCGCCGAGGTGATGATAGAGGTGATGACGATGGCGACACCCACCACTCGGAAGGTGCGGCGGATGGCCGTCTGATAGTTTTGCGTGCGATCGTACTCCAGTTTCGAGTGGTTGATGAAGTGGATGGTATCATCTACCGCCATACCCAGCATCATGGGGAGTAGGGTAGCAGTCATCATGTCGAGGGGGATTCCCATCCATCCCATGTAACCGCCCACAAAGACGGCCGGCATCATGTTGGGAATCAATCCTATCAACCCCACACGGATGCTCTGGAAGGCAATCATCAGGATAATACCTATGATTAATATAGATATCACAAACGAGAGCATCTGACCTCTGACGAGATACTGCATCATGGTGACAAATTGTGGGATATTTCCCACCACCGTGATTTTGGCATCAGGGAACAGCTTTTCTGCGTCGGCCTGTATCTGCGCCATCTCGCGCTCCACCTGAGCCGAGTTGAAATCAGAAATCTCCACCATCAGGCGCAGACGGCGATAGTCATAGTCCATCCAATATTCCGACTCCGTGCCGCCCGCATTCTCGTAGAGCACCATCGTCTGAGCCACCTCTTCCTCGCTGTCAGGTATGCGGTAGTGGGCCGTATCGCCGTCGTTCAGCGTCTGGTTCAAGTCTTTCAGAATGTCGAGAATCGAGGTGGTACGCTTAGTGAGGTCGTATCTTGCCACCTGTTGCTGCAACTCGTCCAGATGCTTCAGGTTGGCGGGTTCCTTTGCCTCGTCATCGTTGGGCAGTTCCACAATCAGGTCATACGAATAGAGCGAACCCAGTTCAGAGCGGCCCACATCCATCACCTCCTTTACATAAGGCACCTTGGTTCCCATCGTGCGTTCGATGTCGAAAGCGGCCTCAATCTTCCACAGGCCGATGCACAACAGAATGCAGATGATGAGGAACGAATAGCCTATCTTCTTGGGGTTGCGGAGAACGGCGTCGCACAGTTGCACCATCACCCGCGTCCATCGGGTGTCGCTATCTTCGGTAAAGCCCTCAATGGGACGTTTGTTTTTGCCAAATGACAGTAGCACGGGTGTTACAATCAGCGAAGTGAGCAGCACAAACAGCACACTCATGGAACTGATGATGCCCACGCAATGCATCGGACGGATGGGGATGACCAGGAACGACAGCAGCGACACCAAGGTGGTGAAGCCACAGAAGAATACCGACCAGCCTATCTCCTTAAGCGTTTCTACGATAGCCTTGCGGCGTTCGCCATGGATGCGCATCCTGCCACGGAAATAAGAGAAGATGTGGATGTTGTAGGCGATAGCGACGGCAAACGACAGAATGGTGGGAATCATCAGCACCGTCGAATCGACGTACATCTGTGTGAAACCCGCGATGCCGTAGGTCATAAACAGGCCGCCAATCACTGACACGATAGGTGCCACCACACCTCGCCACGAGCGCGTCATGCAGAGCATCACCACGATACAGATCAGGGTGGCAATCATCATCAGGCGCCCCATCTCCTGGCCGATATAGACGGTCTTGCAGTTGGTCACGTAAGGCATGCCAGTACCCTTGGGGTGCAGCGAGGCGTACTCGGGTTTCTTGATGATGTGCTCCACCTCCTGACCCGTAATGATGTCGGGAGCCACCGTACTGGTCTTCTTCCACACGCTGTCCTTGGGGAAGGTACGTAGTTTCACCATGATCCACGACAGGTCGCCCTTCTCGGAGATGAGTTTGCGAGCCACATGGGGCTTGCTATAGGCACGGGCCTTGATGCTGTCCATCGCCGCTGAACCTTCATCGGGAATCTCGTCGGGGACAATCTGCTCGATCGTCATGCCGTCGTCGCTACCCACCATAAACTCGATATCCGTCAGAGAGGTCACCTTATCGGCATACGACAGACTGTCCAATAATTCGTTCGACAGGGCCCTGAGCGTTGTCAGATTCTCTTTCGTAAAGTGGTTGTCGCACTGCGTCAGCACACCCACGTAATAGTCGTTACCGAAGTGCGACTTAAACTCCTCAGTCTTCACCAGCATGGGGTCGTCCTCGATGAAATAATCGTCGAACGATGTCTCCTTCACCATGCGGTTCATACCAATCACAGAGAGAATCAGTACCAGTACAAATGCGCCAAGTGTCCACCAGCGAACCCTTAGCAACTGTTCGGTATAGCGCGCGAACAGTTCGTTAATCCTTTCAATCTTCATTTTCAGACATTTAATGTTTAATGGTTATTGTTTAATGCTTATTCATCAGTGCTCGCCAACCTGTGTATTCAAATAAGATATAGTCGTTGATGGCTTTTTCAATCTCCTTGGCGCTAAGTTTATGTTTGATGACCTCTGACATAAAACTGAACATCCACACCGTATGTACATGATAGGTGAATGTAGTATTGACGGTACTGTAATCAGGGTACTTCTGCTTAAAATTGTCCATAAACTCCAAGACCTGATTCGTACATACATCGGTATAGTCGTCGATGAAGTTTTCAAGTGATGAACCTTGCGCTTTGAATAGAATCAGTTCCAGTTCATCGCGGTAATGGCTGATGAGTTGCATGTACTTCTGCACGTGCTTCGTCATCATCTCGTCACTCTCGCCATTGGCATAGCGCAGGAACTCCTCATGATACCTCACGTCGTGATGCTCTTTCAACATCTCTTCCATCTTCGCTATCAGCGGAGCCACGATATGACGGAAGATCTCGTCCTTGCTATTGAAGTAATTGTAGATGTTGCTCAATCCAATGCCTGCGCCTTTGGCAACATCACGCACAGAAGCCTTGGCGAAGCCCTTCCGTAGGAACACCCGCTTGGCAACCGTCACAATCTGCTCGCGCGTATAATCCTTTTTTATCTGCATCATCTGTCTCCTTTCAAAAACGAACAATATTCCAATTTGTTCACAAAAAAAAGAGGACTCACGCTAACGTAAGTCCCCTTGGTCTTTGCCATAACATTCTGTTGTATGTTACCTCTTATCATGATTTATTCAATTTCAAATTCCGCTGCAAAGGTACGGCGCTTTTCTGAATTGCACAATACCTAAAACTTATGAAATTGCTTGTAGATACCGTCTTTGCAATCGTGTTGCAAAGCATTATATGTACCTTTGCAGCGTCAAAACAAATAGAAGATTATAATGTCAGACAAAATTAAGAAATCGTACAAGTTTAGCAAGAGTTTTTATGACGATGCGATTACTCAGGGTAAATGGTGGAGCAAGTTGTACTTCAAGTTGCTCTGGGGCGGTGTTGATGATAACGAGATTGCCCGCAGGGTGCTCAGTTGGATTTCTGATGACTTCTCTGGCAAGTTACTTGATGTACCCGTAGGCACGGCTGTATTCACCAAAGAGAAATATCGCCGTATGACCAAGGCAGACATTACCTGTCTGGATTACAGTCAGGACATGCTTGAACAGGCAGAAAACAGATTCCGTGGGGCTGGTATTACTAACATTAAAACGATGCAGGGTGATGTGGGTGCACTTCCCTTTGAGGATGGAACCTTCGACAAAGTGCTCTGCATGAATGGACTTCACGTGTTTCCTGCCAAGGAAAAGGCTTACGCCGAGATTCTCCGTACACTAAAGTCTGGCGGTGAACTGTTGGCATGCTTCTACGTAGTTGGTGAGCAGAAGGTTGCCGACTGGCTCGCCCGCACCGTCATGACTCGCATGGGATGGTTCACGCCTCCCTTCGATACTGCCGACGATGTGAAGCACCGGCTGGAACCATACTACGACATTCTCGACTTCCATGTTGAAGGAGCGATGCTGTATTTCAGGGCGAGGAAGAGATAGGCTATGCCTTGTGGTTGTAGTGCCTAATGAGTAGGCCTACGCCGACGAAAGCCAGCAGGAACTCGAGGGCTACGATGATAATGTAGATCATAATGGTAAGGTTCTGAAGGTTAGAGGTTCGGTGATATTGCGCACACCCAATTGTCGAGGTTCCACTCAGGGGTGCCTGCGTATTGCAACTCACCGACGATGTGCGCCCCATTCTCTTTGAGTTTGTTGCAAAATTCCTTGGCTACATGATCGTCATCATGTTTGTTTCCCAAAGTAACGAATACGGCGATCTTTTTCCCTTTGAGACTGACTGCGTGAAAGTTTAGATAAGCGTACAGCCAATGGGGAGTCAACTGACCCGCAGACTGAAACTCGACGGCAAGGATGAAACTCTGAGAGTTCTCAATCTGCCTGTTGTTCATACTCTGGACGCTGACAGCTTCAGCACCCAACTTGTCGGCTATCTCCTCAGCAATAGCCTGACAGCTGTCGTACACGACGACAATTGATTCATGTTTCATAACCCACAAAAAATTAAATTGGCGCCTGCCGACACCATACATCGTGGTGCAGCGGCATTTTAACCGAAAAAGGCTGGTCTTCAGACTTTCCTCCACTCCCAAGCGCCTTCTCAGACAATCGTCTAATGGCGTTTATGCTTAGGAGCCATAACGGAGTTCACTGCTGCGGGACAGTCGGGGATTCACACCCAGTTCACTACGTGGACCTTTTCTGGCCTCAGCATAGTCCAAGTGAACTTGACTCTGCTTTCGGCTTACGAAAACGTTCCCAATTAAGTGCAGTTAAGCACACCTTTACGGGTGACTCTTTTCAGAATCACGATGCAAAGATAGTGTAAAATTTCGAATTAACGAAGAGAATACAAATAAATTTGCATTCTTGAGCATGAGAAAGTTATCTTAATTGAGTAAAATACTCAATTTGCTGTTCATCACTGACATTATTCAACTTTTGTTAAATATGGCTGCAAATATACGAAAAAACGGGGAATAATGAGTATCTTTGCAAATATTATTACGAGAACGGGCTGCACCTCTACAATTTTGTGAAATAATGAGAAAGATTTACACTATCGCTCTGTGCGCCATTTTGGGCATTACAGACATTCAGGCAAAGACAAAGAGCACGGATGATGCCAGAACGGCAACTATCACGCTACAGGAATCAAGGGCAGAGACTACCATCTCGCGCCACATCTATGGACATTTCTCAGAACATCTCGGACATTGTATCTACGATGGCCTTTGGGTGGGTAAAGATTCTGAAATCCCCAACATCGATGGTGTGCGAAAAGACGTGTTCGACGCCCTCAAGCAGATCCGCATCCCCAACCTCAGATGGCCTGGAGGTTGCTTCGCCGACGAGTATCACTGGATGGACGGCATCGGCCAGAAGCGTGCCAAGATGGTGAACACAAACTGGGGCTATGCCACTGAGGACAACTCCTTTGGCACCCACGAGTTCCTGAATATGTGCGAGCTGTTGGGCACTGAACCTTACGTCTGCGGTAATGTGGGTAGCGGTACGGTAGAGGAGATGTCGAAGTGGGTGGAGTATATGAACTCGCCCAATGAGAGTCCGATGACTGAACTGCGAAAGCAGAACGGACGTGAAGAGCCGTGGAAGGTGACATTCTTCGCAGTGGGTAATGAGAGCTATGGTTGTGGTGGCAACTTCACCGCCGAGGACTATGCCACAGCCTATCGCCGCTATCAGACCTTCTGCCGTAACTACAACGGAGGCTATCTGAAAAAGATAGCCAGTGGTCCATCAGTACCAGAGGACTACCACTGGACGGAGATCATCATGAGCCGCATTCCTGCCGATATGATGTGGGGTCTTTCCTTACATTATTATACTATCTCAGGTCCATGGGAACACAAAGGTTCTGCCACCGAGTTTACTCGCGATGATTTCTTCCGTACGATGGCCTACGCGCTGAACATCGAAAATGCCATCGTGAAGCAGGACTCGGTAATGAGCATCTACGACCCAGAGAAGAGAGTTGCCATGGTGGTGGATGAGTGGGGCACATGGTTCGATGTGGAGCCTGGTACTAACCCTGGTTTCCTATATCAGCAGAACACGATGCGCGATGCTCTGGTAGCCGCCCTCACACTGAACATCTTCAACAACCATGCCGACCGCGTGCGCATGGCTAATCTGGCACAGGTGGTCAATGTACTGCAGTCTGTCATCCTGACCAATGGTAGTCAGATAGTGCTTACACCGACCTACCATGTGTTCGATATGTACAAAGTGCATCAGGACGCACACCTCATACCCACTACCGTTGAGACCGCCACCATCACCGATGGAGAGTGGACACTACCACAGGTGAATGCCTCGGCCTCGGTTGATGCTAACGGACGCATGCACCTGACTATCGCAAATCTCTCGCCCGACAAAGAGTGTCAGGTCAGTTGTCCCATAAGTTCTGATTATAAGATCATCTCGCAGTCACAGCTTCTGACTGCGAAGAACATCGCCGACCACAATACCTTCGAGAGCCCCAACAATGTGCATCTCTCTACCTTCGACAAGGCTACGCTCAAGAAGGGTGCGCTTACGTTCAAGATGCCTGCCAAGTCGGTTGTGATGATAGAGATGAAGTAGTGTTCCACACTTTACACTGATAACAAACAACCCCAAAACAATTATGAGAAAAATCCTGTCTTTCATCAGTCTGGTTCTTCTGCTGGCAGCCTGCAATCCAGGTAAAGAAGTGAAGAACGAAGTGTTTAATCTGCCTGCCGTCGAGGATATTGCCATGTATCAGGTGAATCCTCGCGTCTTCGCCCCTGAAAAGTCGCTGAATGCCGTTGCCGCACGCATCGACTCTATCCGCGAGTTGGGTGTCAACATGATGTGGGTGATGCCCATTTACCCCATTGGTCTCGAAAAGGGTAAGAACTCACCCTACTGCATCAGCGACTACAAAGCCATCGCACCTGAATTCGGAACTATTGATGATTTCAAGAACCTCACCAAGATATGTCACGAGCATGGTATGGGTATTATTCTTGACTGGGTAGCTAACCATACGGCGTGGGATCACCCATGGGTGAAGGAGCACCCCGAATGGTACACCCGTGACGAGAAGGCTGACACGATTATTTGTCCGCAGCCCTGGAATTGGGAGGATGTGGCTGACCTCAATTATGACAACAAGGATATGCGCGAAGCTATGGTTGATGCCATGAAGTTCTGGATTGTCGAAGTGGGTATCGACGGTTTCCGCTGCGACGTGGCCGACGGTGTGCCTGCCGATTTCTGGAAGGATGCTATCGACCAACTGCGCACTGCCGCCGGCGATCGGAAGATATTGATGCTGGCAGAGGGTAAGAACGTGGACAACTTCACCATTGGCGACTTCGACATGAACTACGGTTGGGACTATAAGGACGAAATAGTAAAGGTGTGGAAGGGTGCACCTGCCTCCGACCTGATTAAGGCCGACAGCGCTGAATACGCCCAATTGCCAGTAAGCAAGGTAAAACTGCGCTTCACCACCAACCATGACCATGCCACCGAGGCTGCTCCCTGCGTGGAGTTCACCAACGATCGCGGTGCGATGGCTGCTTACGTCGCCTCCATCTTCCCCCACGGCGGTGCACTTATCTATGGTTCACAGGAGGTGGGCTATCCTGAACCTATCAACTTCTTCAAGTATGTTCCCGTAGATTGGACGGCCAACCCTGAGCTCTACAAGGAGTATCAGTATCTGATAGGTCTCTACAACGATCATCCCGCTCTTCGCAAGGGCAAGTTGACCACATATCCCGACAACGATGTGTTTGTGTTCGAGAAGAGCGACGATGCCGAGCGATTCCTGATACTGGTTAACGTGCGCAACGAGGAGAAGTCGGTATGCATCCCAACCGCTTGGAAGAAACTTGGCGGCACCATCACCCTCAAGCCTTACGAATATCGCGTAGAGAAGATGTAAGTGCATGCAACCGATCAAGGCCCCGACCTGCAGATGCAAGCTGGGGCTTGATATGTTGTCTATTACCTTCCATCCTTCTAGTAGCACAGAGAATTTGTTAATTACGGACGCAAAGATAGCGAAATTTACCAAATTATACGTACCTTTGCCCAATATTTTATAAGTATTTATGGAGTTTATGGACGTAGATATGAAGTGGACTGTACTATCAGACAATCGATGCTGTGATGATTCGTTAGAGACAGAGCACGGCCTGTCGATTCTTTTAAAAACGGACAGACACCGTATTTTGCTGGACACAGGAGCCAGTGATGTGTTTATCCGTAATGCAACACACTTGGGAATCGACCTCAGTACGGTGGACTATGTGTTTATCTCGCATGGACATAGCGACCATGCGGGAGGATTAAAGCATCTGATGAAGATAAATGATAAGGTACAAGTCATCGTATCGCCCGATGCCGTTAGTGGCAGGTACTTTTCTAAACGTCGTTATTTCCATAGCATTACGCCAGAGTGGCCAGAAGGAAATGAAGAGCGGTTTCTGATGATTGATAAGACCAGTGAGATAGCCAAAGGTCTTCATGTCATAGCCCATATTCGTCAGACACATCCGATGCCCCAAGGCAACCAGCATCTGTTTGTAGAAAAAACGGATGGGGACTATGTAAACGATGATTTCCGCCACGAATTGGCGCTATATACAGATGGACTACTTTTTACTGGTTGCGCTCATAGCGGCTTAGAGAACATCCTTGCAGCATGTCCTTTTCCTGTGAATACCATCGTGGGAGGATTCCATCTGCTTGATGACCATGAGACTACAGAAGAACTATCCGAGCTTGCAAAGAGACTGACAAAAGCCTATCCCAATACGCAGTTCTACACCAGCCATTGCACAGGTGAAAAGGTCTTTGCTATACTAAAGTCCGTGATGGGCCAACAGCTTCATGCATTCAGCTGTGGCACGACGATAACTGTATGATTTAACGATAAGGGCTACTGTCATCTACCAGAGTCGCTATTTGATTTTCAAGGAAGGTGAAAGAGAAATCACAATAGTCCTGCAACTTTTTATCATTGGATTACGTCTAAAAGTCAGAAACTTTTAGAAAGAGATTAGAATGAAGACATTAGGAAACATTATTTGGATTATCTTTGGTGGGCTGCACATTGCCCTGGAATATTTCATCGCTGGACTGGTGCTGATGATTACGATCATCGGTATCCCCTTCGGTTTGCAGAGCATGAAATTAGGTATGCTGGCCATCTGGCCGTTCGGCACGCAAGTGAAGTGGAAGCCGTCTCAGCCCGGCTGCCTGAGCATATTCATGAATGTACTGTGGTTCTTCGTGGGTGGCATCTGGATCTGGCTCACCCATGTCTTCTATGGTCTCATTTTCTGTATCACCATCATTGGCATCCCATTCGGAAAGATGCACTTCCGACTGGCAAAACTGGCCCTGTCGCCATTTGGTAAAGTAATCGGTTAGACGCTTGCTACCGAAGGGACGCAAGAACTTGTATGGTATAATATGAACGAAGTCAAGAGACAGCAACACCGTCAGCGACTAATGGACAACCGAGTAATATTGCGCCCTTGGCTGGAGAGTGATGCTGAGACGCTGTATAAATACGCCAGCGACCCGGAAGTTGGGCCTCGTGCAGGATGGCCACCACATAAGTCGGTTGAGGAGAGTTTGGAGATTATTCGAACTGTCTTCAACACAGAAGGGATGTGGGCGGTAATATGGAAAGAGTCTGGCGAGGCCATTGGTTGTGTGGGCTACCTCCCGGCATCCGCATCGAACCTGAAGATTGCCGAAGATCAAGCGGAGGTAGGTTATTGGATAGCCCGCCCGTTTTGGGGCAAAGGTATCTGTACGGAAGCACTTCAAATCGTCATCGACTATTGTTTCAACGAAAAGGGCTTCACAGTGCTTTGGGGTGACTACTTTCCTTCAAACCCAGCGTCTGGTCGCGTGATGGAGAAATGCGGATTCGTTGATACAGGCAAGGAGACACTCTGCCCCAATCTGGAAGTCGGCTCAGACCGTCCAGTGAAAGTAATGAAATTAGAGATCAGCGAGTACAGAGCGAAATCTGTTCATTAAAGAATAAAACAAATAGATAATGAAGAAAACAATTATTGGACTTTTTGCCGCTTTACTGATGGCTAATACAACCTTTGGTGCCAATCATGTTCTTGCTCGTAAACAATTATTTGATGCCGACTGGTGTTTTTCCCAAGATAGTATAGTGTGGAGTACGGTCAATCTACCACACGACTGGAGCATAGAGGGGGCGTTCGATAAAGACGCACCTGCAGGCAATGATGGAGCCTATTTGCCGATAGGCAAGGGCTGGTATAGAAAACAGTTTAGAGTGGAGAGTTTAGAACTCTTCGCAGAGCGAAGCGGCAAAGCCGAGCGGAGAGATAAGACGATGCGCCTCTATTTCGAGGGTGTGTATATGAATGCCGAGGTCTATGTCAACGGACAGAAGGCTGGTGGTCACCCCTACGGCTATGCATCGTTCTTCGTAGATATCACACCCTACGTGAAGATTGGTCAGAATGAAGTAGAGGTGCGAGTTGATAATTCGCAGCAGAAGAACTGTCGGTGGTACAGCGGTTCGGGTATCTACCGCCATGTTTGGATGCTGACCACAGGAAAACGATACATAGATGAATGGAGTGTGAGCGTTACGACTCCCGACATCCATACGGTGAACATCAAGGCCGAGGTGGTGATGGAAGACGGCACACGCAAACCCATCGAGAAGACCATTCATGTGGAGAATCCCCACCTGTGGTCGCCCGAAGACCCATACCTATACCACACGACTCTGGAAGCAGACGGAGACCAACTGCCAGTGACCTACGGCATACGCACCATCGAGTACTCCGCGGAAAAGGGACTGTTGCTGAACGGTAAATCTATCGTGCTCAACGGTGGTTGCGTCCACCACGACAATGGCATCCTGGGCGCATCTGCCTTTGATGCTGCTGAATATCGTCGTGTACAATTGCTAAAAGAGGCGGGTTTCAACGCTATTCGTACTTCTCACAACCCACCGTCAGAAGCATTCCTGCGGGCTTGCGACGAAATAGGCCTGTTGGTCATTGATGAAGCTTTTGACGGTTGGCGCGAGAAAAAGAACGATTATGACTACTCGACGCTCATCGACCAGTGGTGGCAAGAGGATCTCAAGGCAATGGTTTTGCGCGACCGCAACCACCCCAGCGTGTTCTGTTGGTCAACGGGCAACGAGGTCATCGAGCGTAAGAAGATAGAGGTTGTGAAGACTGCTCATCAGTTGGCCTCGCTCTGTCGTCAATTAGACGAGCAGCGCCGTCCCATCACATCGGCTCTCTGTTCTTGGGATAATGACTGGGACATTTACGACCCGCTGGCAGCAGAACACGATATCGTGGGCTACAACTACATGATTCATAAATCGCAGGGTGACCATGAACGAGTTCCCAACCGTGTAATGGTGCAGACGGAAAGTTATCCGCGCGATGCCTGGCAGAGTTACCGTAAGGTGATGGATGAACCATATATCATCGGTGACTTCGTTTGGACAGCCATTGACTATCTGGGCGAATCAGGTATTGGTCGCTGGTACTACGACGGTGATGTGCCAGGCGAACATTGGGAGCGTCCGCTCTATCCCTGGCATGCAGCTTACTGCGGCGACATCGATCTGACAGGTTTGCGAAAGCCCATCAGCCACTACCGCTCGATGCTATGGAATCAGGATGGCGAGCAACTCTATATGGCCGTGCGCGAACCTGATGGTTATCATGGTCAGGTGAAGACGACACTCTGGGGCACATGGCCCACCTTCGAGAGTTGGACATGGCCTGGACATGAGGGCAAGAACATCGACGTGGAGGTGTATTCACATGATTCCAAAGTACGCCTATACCTGAACGATCAGTTCGTCGGCGAGAAAGAAGTGACACAAGGTATGGCTACGTTCACGCTGCCCTATCAGCCTGGTACGCTTCGTGCAGAGGGAGGAGAGGAAACGGTCTCTCTACGGACTGCTGATGAAGTCAAGGCCATCCGCCTGACAGCCGACCGCACAACGCTTAAGGCCGACGGTCAGGATCTTGCTTTCATCACGGTTGAGCTGATAGATGGCAACGGCATTGTGAACCCCACCGCCAACAACGAGTTGACAGTTACCGTCAGCGGCCCTGTCACGCTCATCGGCTTCGGCAATGCTGACATCAAGGACTGCGACCGCTACACTGACAGCACTCACAAGGCTTGGAAAGGTCGTGCCCTACTCGTTGTGAGAAGCACAGGAAAGAAGGGCAAGGCAACGATAACGGTGCAAGGCAAAGGCCTACCTAACAGAGGGACGGTTCTTTTGTTAGGTCGTCCGGCCTAACAAAAGAACCGTCCCTCTGTTAGGCAGGAGATTTTTCCATTTTTATTTGGAGATTCCTGTTATTATTTATATATTTGCAGCGTGGATTTTCAAAACCCAAAAACCATGATGAAACGAAAAAAGCTTATGTTGGCATTAGCGCTTATGACGGCTCTGACTGCCAATGCACAGTGGAGAGTGGGTGTAACGGCAGGTGCCGATTACAACGTTCACTCTATGGATCTACAGTACATGGACGACTTCCGTATGCAAGGTCGTTGGGGCGCTACTGTCGGTGTGACGGGACAGTATGATTTCACCAACTGGTTGGGCGTTCGCGCCGACTTGAACTGGATGCAGAAGAACTACCGCCAGTATCGTACAAACTTATCTGAGGTCCATTACAAGTACCGTAACAATTATCTGCAACTGCCCGTGATGGCTTCGTTCAGCTTCGGCGGTGAGAAACTACGCGGATTCTGCAATCTGGGTGCCTATGCCGGCTACTGGCTGAACAGCAGTCGTAGTGGTGGCGATACGAACGTGTTCTCTGAACATAGCTATGATTTCAGCGAGAAACTGGAGTTCGATAGCGAGCGCGACCAGCGTTGGGACTGTGGTTTCGTGGGTGGCGTAGGTGTAGAGTATCGTCTCTGCAAGCACTGGGCACTACAGGCTGAAGCCCGCTACTACTACAGCACCACCAGTACGCGCAAGCAGTACATGCGTGTGAAGGACTATCGCTACAATAATACTTCTGCTATACAATTGGTAGCGTATTATATTTTTTAATAATGTGTCGTGATAACGATATAACTTCATAACGAAAATAGAAGAATCATGAAAAAGATATATATGATTGGAGCTGCGCTCCTGATGTTGTTGGTTAGTTCGTGCCGTGAGACGAATGATGTTCTGCTGCCCTATGACCACAATGATGTGCTTGCGTTCGGAGCGGCCGAGTATAGTTTTGCAGGTAAGTTCAAGGTTACGTGGAACGGTCTGAACCAGTATTATGCCCTTTGGGACTATGAAAAGGAACAGGGACTCGACTGGGATGCTGTTTACGACGAATACCTGCCTCAGTTCGAGGCTCTCGATGAGCGTGATGACTCGATTCCTGTCACAGACGATGAGGTGAAGGAATTGCTTAGCAAGGTGCTCTCGCCTCTGCACGATGGTCATTTCGCTATGCTCTGGAAAAATCATGTTACGGGCAATAATGTGACCTGCGTTCCTTCTTTAATACGCAATGCTTCGCGCGATGATGCCGAAATTGCTAAAAAATATAAGCCCAATATTTCTTACTATACCAACCCCGCCAATGGCGAAATCGAGATTTCCGACGGAGAACCTGTCTGCTTGGAGTATAGTACTTTGTGGACTGATATGGTTGATCGATTCCGCAACACGCCAGGACAGGGCATGATGTGGATTGAAGACAGACTGTTGCAGTTGATAAATCAGCCCCTCCCGACGGAAATGGAGATATTCCAACGTCAATCTTTGTCCGATTTGAGTACTCAGCTGTTGGAGGTATTATCCCAACCAAATGCAGAACAGGGCATACCTGCCTTCAACTCACTTGTCGAAAGGTATTCTTACCTTAATGTGCCTGGCTTCGATGCTATCGATAACGCCTTTAGCCAGATGGCGATTAGTGTGAAGTTTGCATTGTTGAAGGGCAATATCGCCTACTTCTATTTTAGCGGTTTTAGGCTGACACCTTATATCAATGAAGAATATGCCCAGTCCACTTTTAATCTGAACAATTATGCCACCTTCAATCATGTCTATGGCATCTGGAGTGTGTGGTATTCATGGTTCGAAACCATTCAACAACTCCATAAGGAAGGAACGCTGGGAGGTGTTATCATCGATGTGCGCGGCAATGGTGGCGGCATGATGAGCGATGCCCAGTTTGTGGCTGGTGCGCTGCTACCTTCGGGCGGCTTCCAGTATGGCTACCATCGTTTCAAGCGTGGAACGGGTCGTTACGACTATTCACCACTTATGCCAGCCATTGCTGTAACCATGGATGATGAACATGAGATTGTCGATGACAAGCCCGTAGTATTGCTCATCAACAGCGGCTCGGTAAGTATGGCGGAAATGACGGCACAGGTGGTGAGACTGATGCCTAACGGTAAGCTCATCGGTAAGCGTTCGCACGGCGGGCTTTGTGGACTTATTGACAACGAGTATAACTCGACGAACTATGCCGGACACATTGGCATACGAGATGTAACTCCCGTATATGGCTATGTGCCTTCGCTCGCTTCGTTTACGATGGACAAGGAGCAACTTGAAGGTGTAGGTATCTCGCCTGGTATTGAGGTGGCTTTCGATGAGAATGCGTTCAACACCCCCACGGGCATTGGCCGCGACACCCAGATCGACCGCGCCCTGCAGTACGTCAGAACTGGCAATTAAAAAACTATCGTAATATCGATATATCGTCATCATTTTAAAAGGCAATAGGATCATGAAAAAATATAGCAAGATATTCATACTATTAGTGGCCGTGGGCCTCAGCATGTTTACTATAGGTTGTGCGGAGAGCGACGAGATGACCGACATCACGCCAGTCAGAGAACAGCCACAACAGGAAGAGGAAACTGAGCCAGAACCAGAGGAACCCCTCAGCGACGAGTATTCGCAGAATCTTACCACGATCGGTTTCACCGATGTAAAGGTAGAGGACTTTATGTCTCAAGCAACGGGTGAGACCTGCCGCTACTACACCTTCTTCTTCGATCAACTCGTTGACCATAATGATGCTTCGAAGGGAACCTTCAAGCAGCAGGTGCGCATCCGTCTAAACGCTGCGAAAGACCTGACGGCTCCTGTGGTGCTCTATACTCACGGCTATAATATGCCCAGAGAGCTTGTTCGCACGATTATACCTGAACTGACGAACCTTCTGAACGCTAATACGGTGTATGTGGAACATCGCTACTTTGACAAGTCATTGCCCGAGCCCTTCGATAATCTCGATTTTAACTATTTCAATGCCGACCAGGAAGCGCAAGATCTTCACGCCATTATCAACCACTTGAAGCAGACTTTCTTCAAGAACAGTGGCAAGTGGTGTAGCACGGGTGTCAGCAAGGATGGTATCACCACCGGGCTCTATGCCTACTATAGCGACAAGTATGGCTGGGATGACATCGACCTCTTCATGCCATTCTGTGCGCCCTTCCTCGAAGCAACTCCAGCAAGTTGTGATGACCCCAAGGTGGGACAGTACCTTTACGACGAATGTGGTAAGGACTATCCTGCAGGTTCTCAGGAATACATCGCCTATCAGCGCTTACGTAAGATGCCTCAGGCTGTCATTAACGACGAGGATGTGTGTGAAGCCTGTCTGATTCTCTACAATCTGAAGAATACAGGTAGCTATTTGAATGTAATTTATGACTACGGACGCGATGCCGAGAAAGCATCTGCAGGAATGTTGGGTACCTATTTCAACCACCTGTTTCAGAAGTTCAGTTATATTCCTTTCAAACGGTGGTCCAGTCTCGTGCCTGATGTCGATGCCGCACTCGCTACGGCAACTACCGAAGAGGAGATTGCCAACAAAAGGCAGGCTGCCTATGATGTTGCCCAGTTCATGTTACTTACTCGTGACGAACTTATAGGTATTGTGAACAAGGCCAACGATAGAGCCCGCAATACGAATGGTGATGTCGATGAGGAAACGTCAGGCATGTCGCCCTATACGTATTCTGACAACGAGCTGTTGTCCATGAGATCCAACGACCTTACGATGCCCTACTTTGTGCAGGCTGTTCGTGAATTGGGTAACGTACGCATGGACTTCTCTTCACTCGAAGGAATGAGCTTCCCTGGCTATACCGACGATTTCGGGTTTCTCGCAGCCGATGTCGCTCACCAGTTCGAGGTATCGACGCTCTATGGTCGCTATGCCAGCCAGTGGGACGGTGGTGCACTGATGAAGAGTTTCCGCCAGTGGGTGAAGACACAGAACAAATATAACATGATTTTCTGCTATTCAGCCAACGATCCATGGACGGGTGGAGCCATCGATGCGAGCACTAACCCGCGCGTGGTTCGTTTTATCTGTCACGATGGTACCCACAACGACTATTTCCGCAACTCCACTTATTACTCTACAGCTGAAACGGAGGCCCTCATAGGCCACATCAACAGTTTCTTAGGCATGTAAGCGGTATGGGCAGCAAAGCATTATGGTTTTATGAGCGTATGACCCTGCCGGTCTGAACTCATAATCTTTTGATAGAGTTGCTGACGACTGATAGTGACGGGACCCGAAGCGAAGTCTGGCGTGTTAAACGAACAGACCGTTTCTTCGTCAAACTCTTTCGGGTTGCGCTGTGGCAGGCGGAAAGCCTTGGATACCTTTCCATCAACGCTGACATGCGCGAAATACAAGTTGGTATAGAGTCCGTCGTCACGCCGACTGGTAAATACGATCCAACGAGAGTTCAAGCTCCAATTATGAAAACTCTCGGCATCGTGACTGTTGGCCTCTGTCAGCGGATAGGCCTCACCACTCTGCAAATCCGTGATCCAAAGGTCTGCCTCAGGATGCCACACGGGGAAACAACCATAGTCGCAGACGGTATATAGCAGGAATCGTCCATCATATGAGACACGTGGCATGTTGGCGCTCTTTCCTGCTTGCCGCGCATGGACAATGGTATCGGGAGTACCGACAAAGCGCCCCTCTTGCGGATCAAAGTCGATACGGCAGATGTTATATTTCACCTGCTGATAGTTCTTCCATATACTGTCAACACGCTGAGCAGCACAGTAATACAGAGTCTTTCCGTTAGGAGAGAAAACGGGATAGTTTTCCAGTCCATCTTTCGAAGCCAGGATACTGTCTAGTAGAATCTCATGTTTGTCAGGCGCATAGAGAATAATGTCGGAACTCTCGTCATACACCTCCACACGTCTGTTACTCCGCTGATGGAAATTCTGGTGTGTATTGTTGGTGGAATAGGCAATATATCGGCCAGATAGATGCCAGTAGGGATAGACCATACCGCCACCTAACGATTGATTCTGGGGTTCCAAAATATCTGTCTGGCCGTTGATGCTGACAACTGTCGCTCCATGAGGTCCACGCACATGGAAGGTGAACTGTTGGGGATCTGTACGATTCGGCGTATGACAGTTCACGCATTGTCCGTCCATCTGCCGATTGTCAACGATGACCGACTGCTCGAACGAGGCAAGGTCACGCTGGTAAATGCCCATCTGTCCCCAAGCCTCATAACCAGGGGGAATCAGTCGATAGGTGACACCCCATTCACCCAGACTGTCATTGCTGACGTATATCGGGAAGGAACGATACTGAGTCCATATGCCATCACGTCGTGCACAAACCGTCACAACGAGGCTGTCGCCGATATTCTGACGGGTCAACTCGTGCCATTCTTCCATATCGAAGTCGGCATAACTGCCATTGACGTGAAGTTCTCCACCTTTGGCGCCAACCATTGTTACATCCAACAGATCTACACTGTCGTCTGCCATATAGAAATTAAGAGGAGCGATACCGTCAGGAATCTCTACCCCCACGTAGTCGGGCACTATATCCGGAAGCTTGTCGCTCTCGATAGGTTGTTCAGGATAACTGTTACAACCTACGAGGCAAATGATTCCGAGTAAAAGATAGATGATCTGCTTCATGGGGTTGTACTTAATTTTTGGCGTAAAACCATAATCCGATAGTGCCAATACGACTGTGAGAAAGGTGGTTCATTGAATGACGGGTCATTGAAATCCCGTGCCATAGCAATCGCCTTCATGATAGTACCCGTTGTCTCATACACATCCTTACTGATCGGGATAGGCAGTTCAGTGGCATCAGGATGGAAGAGCAGCCAACTGCCCATAATACACTCTTGCACGGCCCGTGGCGCTATCTGAGTATAGTAGCCCAACTGCTCACCCCATTGCAAGTGTTCCAACACCCGCTCATATTTCAATGTCAGTAGGTCGTAGGCCAGCAGATAGTCCATCGCCAGCCGGTTGGTACTGTCCTGCTGCACCAGTTCTGTGAGCATGATACTTTTATCGGGAGCTATCAGGTGGTTCACCTGCGTCGTACGACGGCGACGTACATTACCGTATTGTTGCTCCGTATAGGTCTCGTCGCCCAACTTTTCCAACCAGTTTCTGGCCCATGATCCGTAGTATAGCGTAGAGCGGAGATAGTTCAGGTATTTCATGGCAATCGTATAGTTACCGTTGATGATGTTCGTCTCAGCAAGCCGGAAGAAGGCACGTCCGCTCTTATGGTGGTTCGGCAGAGACTGTTTGGCATTGAAGGCCAGACGCTCTGACTCATTAATAAACCCCAGATGCATATAGATATCACTCAATGCGTAGTAAGTCAGTGGCTCTTGTTGCTGGTCGTCTGCCAACAAGCCTTTCGGACCTGTCTGCTGATAGAAAAACATCTCGTCAAGCAGTCTGCCCTGTATCGCCAGGGCATGATTAGTGACACGTATGCCATGCTCGCTCTGGGGGTAGGCTTGAGCCGACTTTTCCGCTATCGCCTGCCATTGGTGCGTACGCATCAAGTAGTCATACTCCACGATCTCACGAAAGTCGGCGTTATCCCGATAGTGTTGGGGTATCAACCCATAGTAAAACATCAGGGCAACAGGCACAAAACTGATGGGATAGAGCCACGAACGACCCAACCCCAACAGATGCATCAATCGCCAGACTACCTGCTGAATACCGACAGCCAGCAATGCTATCAACAGGGCACCTAACCATTCGACGTAGAAGAACTGCGTGATAAACGACACCAAGTATTCTCGAAACCCGTCCCACGACGATAACTGATCACGGAGATAGAAGCCCGTCCATCTAAACAGGTGACTCTGCTCGTGGTAGTTCATCAAAGCACACAGAAGGAATCGGCATATCATGAAGATCACGATGCCAAATATAACGGATAATACCGCCTTCCACCGCTTACAGAATAGATCCTTCATTTGTCAGTCATCCCATCATCTGTGTCATTATAATGATTTCTGACTGCAAAGGTACGAAACAATCTACAAAATTCCAAGCGATTAAAGAATTAACCTATTATCGCAAACTTATTTCTTCAAAATCTTTTGGCCGTCTTGGATGAAAAGTCCCTTGGTGGGAGCCTTGGAGAGACGATGGCCCTGGAGATCATAGAGGACTGATCTGTCAGGAGTGGCGGGAAGGATCTTTGGTGAAGAGACGGCAGTATAGGTGCCCCATCCAGCAGAACAGTCCTCGAGCGTGATGACACGATCATCGCCCATGCACTTGGTCCATTCTTCTGAACTGGTGTAGTCAACATATTTCGAACCCCAGGTTTGATACCAAGGCATCCACCACGACCAGACAGCATCTTCGGCGAACTCCTTATCAATATCGGGAATAGGTCCGTTCTCTGAGAGGGCAAGGAGTTTTTTCCCTTCGGTAAGTGTCCTCAGTTTGTCGAAGGCGGCATAGTTGCTGGAGTAGTCGTAGGCATTGTTGTAGATATCGATAGCGACCACATCATAGCAGTCTGCTCCAGGGTTCCAGTCCCCGTCATCGACAGTACAGGGGTTCCATACCCAAATGATATTGTGGACACCTTTCTGATTCACCATTTCATCCACAATCAGTTGGTAGAGCTTGACATAGCTGGCGGCACCATCGGTTCCCCACCAGAACCAGCCGCCGCTGGCCTCATGGAGCGGACGGAAGATACAGGCGACACCGAGTTCCTGCAGCGCGAGGAAGTAATCGGCTATGGTGTCGATGTCCTTGATCATATAGGCATAGAGATCCGAAGAGGTATTCCAACTGCCGTCGGCGTTCAAGGCATCGGAGATTTTCATCGTGCATGGGGTCTTTACCTGATTGCCACTGTAGAACTCACCCGTCTGACGGCTGGGGTCGCGCCAGTGCCAGGTAAAGGCAGGCAGACCACCACGACGGTAGAGATCCTTCGATAGTTCGATGGAACGGTTCGTGTAGTCCTTGTACCAGGTGTTGTCCTCATCGATGCCAGTGGCGTTCATGAAGTCGAAGCCGACAAGGGCAGGGTATTTGCCAGAAGCCTCGAAGACGGCCTTCACATCGGCATGTTGGGTGACATCACCATTGGCGGTCTCCATATCTCCGGTCATGACGCCTGAGATGGTCTTCTTTCCAAAGTTGTCATAAAGGAACGTATAAACCTTCTTGGCGGCCTCTGAGGCACTGGCATCGACAGGTGTTGGGGCAATGTTAAACTCAACAGTGGTGCTGTTGCTGTTGTCAATGCGGATGTAGTCGATTCGGAACCAGGTCCAGTTTGGCGTAATCTCGATAGTGTTATCGCCTTTGGACATAATGAATGTGCCGGCCTCAGCTTCTTCCACGACTTTATCAAGCGTCTGCAAGGTACTCGTGTTGCCATTGACCGTTACATTGACCACTTTGGCACCGTAAAGTGCATCGTAACAGATATAAAGGGTGTACTTACCGTCTGCTTCAGCGTTGTAAGTAAAGGTGATCTTGGCACTACTCTCCGTAAGTTCCAGGGCCTTTCCACCCGAATACTTGCTGTCTTCAACGAGTTTACAGTCTGTATAGACCGCACTTTCTGCCTCTAGTTTGTTGTCGGCCTGTACATTGGATGACATACAGACGGACAGGATGAGTAACAATAATGATCTTTTCATGTTAAATAGTTCTGTTATTAGTTTTACCGTTGCAAAGATATGGAAAAGGACAGAACAAACAAAACATAATCAAGAGAAATAACGAATCTCTCGATAATAATACCAACCTTTGCAAAGAAAGTGCTATTTGGGCTATAAATAAAGGCTTGCGTTTTTCGCAAGCCTTTATTTATGTAAGATATGGAATGGGGCGGAGCTTATTTCTCGCGAGCCTCGATCTTCTTGTTGATGTCGTCGATCACCTCGTCGGTCAACTCATACTTCGAAATGATGAAGATGGCGAGGGCGAGCAGGATAGCGGGGATGACGCAGACCAGCCAGAGAATACCTTCCTCGGCCAGAGGTGTCTGATCGATGACCTCGGGGTCGTAGGCGACAAAAGCCAGGACAGCAGGACCGACGATGCTTCCGAAGGTCATACCGGCCTTGAAGAACAGTCCCGTCAGGGCGTTGACGATACCGGAGATACGACGGCCTGTGGTGTATTCACCGTAGGAGATTACCTCGGGAACCAGTGCCCACATATAACCCGTAGCCACGATGACACCCGTGCTCTTGATGAACTGGGCCACATAGATCATCATCATGCTGGGGCTCTCCATCTTCGAGATGAAATAGAGCATGCCCATACCGACGATGGCAGCACCAAGGAACAGATAGAACATATTCTTCTTGCCGACCATGCGCTTGAACCAAGGTACCAATGGCATGAAGATGAAGGCAGGGATCGAACCTAAGGCCATGAAGATCGACAATTCCTGAGCCGAGCCGTGCAGATTACTGTTCATGAAATAGGCACCGGCGGCATTACCCACTGACATCATGGCAAAGGCGGTGATGAAGAAGAAGGCGAGGACGCGCAGGGGACGGTTACGCATGAACTCCATCCACAGGTCGCTGACCTTCACGTCTTCTGTCACTTTCGAATCCATGACCACGCGCTCCTTACACTGTGTGAAGCAGAAGAAGAGCAGGCAGAAGCCGACGATGGCATAGATGGTCATCGTGGTGAACCAAGCCCCAGAGTCTTTGGGAAGACTGTCGGATGGAGCACCGGCTATCAGGGCGATGAACAGGGGCAGACCAGAGTTAACGGCCAGACCACCGAGGTTGGCCATGAACATACGGACTGAGGTGAGGATGGTGATCTCGTTGGTGTCGCGGGTTAGCGAAGAGTTCAGGGCGCCGTAGGGTACGTTGATAAACGTATAGAGCAACTGCATGGAGATGTAGGTCACGTAGGCATAGATCAGCGACGGAGCAAAACCATTGTAGAAGCACAGGATGGCGAAGCCCGAAAGCGGAATACCCACATAAAGCAGATACGAGCGGTACTTTCCGTAACGCGGGTTGCTCTTGTCAATCAATGCGCCCACGATGGGATCCCAAATCACGTTTGCCACATTACCCACGAGGAACATGACGGCCACTGCCGATGGTGTCAGGCCGTAGATGTCGGTGTAGAAGAACAACAGGTAAGTGCAAATTACCTGGAAGATCAGGTTCTGCGCCAGGTCACCAGATCCGAAGCCGATGCGCTGGAGCCAGGAGAGCTTATAGAAGCCCTTGGTTTCATTAGTTGTTGCCATAATTTGTTTTATTTTAATGATTACTTGTTTATCTTTATCTCAAATGAACTCATCGGCAGACCGCTGAGGGAGCGAACATTAGCCTTCTGAGGATTGTCCTTCCAGGCATAGCGCACGGTATAGACGACACTCTGTGGATGGAAGTCATCAGGCAGGTTGATGGTGATGATGTTGTCTTTCGCGGTGGCCGTCACGTTCTGGAAAACCTTGTCACCGTCGGCTGCTGCTGCCTCGAATTCATAGACATCACCCTCTTGTACTGGTTGGTCCAGGGTGAGGATGATTTTTCCGTCAGTGATTTCTGAAACCACGACCTTCGGAAACAGTTTCACCTTATTATTATATATAAGACGATCGAAGCCGAGACCAATGCGCTCTGCCACCTCCTTCTTACGGAGGGGATGGATATCGACGGTCTCACCGAGGTCGTTGATGACAGCTAGTTCGGCACGGGGGTCGGCCTCTGCCACGGTGCGCTGTGCCTCACGGAGTTGTGCCCAACCACTGTTTGTCGGTGTGGTCTGGGGGGTGATGGGTGAGGGGAATCCCGTCTGCTGACGTCCGTCGTAGTTGGCAAGTTGCACAATGACGAAGGGCATCTTCTGATCTTTCCAGGTGTCGCGCCAGCAGCCCATCAGTTTCTTCAGGTAGTCGGCATATGGCGCGGGATTACCAGTATTCGACTCCCCCTGATACCATACGATGCCAGAGAGCGCGTAGGGAGCCAACGGATAGAGCACGGCATTATAGAGCGTGGTGGGGATGTTCTGCAATGAGATATCACCACTGGGACAGGATGGCATCTCCGTACCGAGGTGTATCTGCCACTGTTCACTCAAAGGAATAACATCCGCAGGCATGGGGTTCTGACTCGTGCGGTCATCACCAAAAGCCAACAAGTAGGGTTTCTCGGGGATGAAGTGTGCCATACCGTATTTATTGATAAAGCGTACGGTAATTACGTTGTCGCCCTCACGCAACAACCCTTCGGGGATATCATAACGGCGCGGCGGGTACTGGTAGTAGGTATGTCCGATCTCCTGACCGTTCAGATAGGTGATATCCTGGTCGAAGAGGGTGCCGAGCAACAGACGGGCTGGTTTGTTGGCATGGGCCTTGTCGATCTGAATATGCTGACGGAGCCATATCGTACCAATGACGGGACGGTGGGTTGTGGGTGACAGCGCCCATTGGCTGTCCCACTGGCTGGCGCTCGGCCACTGACTGTCATCGAAGTCTGCGGCATTCCAGTTCTCGCTGATACCAGGATCCTCTTTACTCAGTATCTTCTGCCACTGCTGCTCTGCCTGCATGTTGGCCTGAGCCTGGGCTTTCACATAGTCATCGTTCTGGAAGAACTGTGCCCGTTTCATGAGCATGGGGTAATCCTTCTGCAGGGAGTCGGCAGAGATCCAAGCCTCGATAGGTGTGCCGCCCCAACTGTTGACGATGATACCCTGGGGCACTCCTGTCTGCTCATACATCCGTTTGCCGAGGAAATAGCCGACGGCGGAAAAAGGCCAGGCGTTCTGTTTGTTCAGAGGTTTCCAGTTGATGGGGGTGGGCTTGATGTCGTCCCTGACGCCGTGGGCATCGGTCTCGTTCTGTACCCGGAACAGACGGATGTCAGCGTTCTCATAGTTGTCGATCTCTTGGGCATATTGCGGATAGACGCGCTCGATATGCACGTCGATGTTCGACTGTCCTGACAGGAGCCACACGTCGCCGATGAGAATATTGGTGAGCACGATGTCGCCTACCGTCATCGTGTAGGGACCGCCGGCCTTCATCTTCGGTAGGTTGATGCGCCAGTTTCCGTCCAAGTCGGCAGTCGTGGCGTATTGCTTCTTGTTGAATCTGATGGTGACCAGTTCTCCAGCCTCGGCCTTGCCCCAAATGGGAATCTGTTTGCCGCGTTGTAGTATCATGCCCGACTGAAACAACTGGGGCATACTCACTTTGGCTTCAGCGCATATGGCGAAGAAAAGGATAACACATAAAGACAGGGTTTTCTTCATGATTTGTTGATTTGTGATGCAAAAATACAAAAAAACTCCGTTGAAATGGACAAATAATCTGTTTTTCTTACAGGATGAAACATTTGAAAAAACATCTGTAACAAATCAGAATGTTAGGTGAAAATGTTTTTACTATCTTTGCAAACGGAAAGAATAGCAGCATTTTGCGATGAAGATTCATACATCACAGAAAGTTTCGTTGAAAGAGAAACTGGGCTACTCCATGGGAGATGCCGCAGCCAATCTGGTGTTCCAGATGATGGTAATATTCCAGCTGAAGTTCTATACAGATGTCTTCGGACTGGATGGGGCTGTGGCAGGCAGTATTCTGATGATAGGCAGTATCTCTGCTATCATTATCGATCCGACGGTCGGTATCCTCTCCGACCGTACGCGGACCCGTTGGGGCAAATTCCGTCCCTGGTTGATCTGGACTGCTATTCCTTTCTGTGTTTTCTATGTCCTTGCATTCTATAATCCGGGTATCTATGACAGGGAACTGGTGGCTGTCTATGCCACGATTTCCTATATATTGCTCATGACCGCCTACTCATTTAATAATATACCTTATACTTCGTTAGGCGGTGTGATGACGAGTGACATCAAGGAGCGCACCAGTATCACGACGATCCGTTTTGTCGCTGTTACTATCGCCCAGTTTGTCGTACAGGGTCTGACCCTTCCGTTGGTGGATCACTTCGGAAAGGGGGATCTCCAGCAGGGTTGGCTATCGACCATCATCCTGTATGCCTGCATTGCCTTCTGTCTGTTCCTCGTTACATTCTTCATGTCCAAGGAGCGTATCCAACCGCCTTCAACCCAGAAAGTAAACATGCGTGCGGATATTAAGGACACGTTCTCGGACGTGTCGTGGAACTCCATGGCTTTACTGACATTCTGTATTTTTGTCACCCTGGCCATGTGGGGATCGGCCATGAACTTCTACTTCCAATATAATGTGGACCAGAAGTCACTATATGATTTTCTGTCTCATTTTATCAATATTGATCAGGAGGATGCTTATTCTGTTGGCTTTTCTGTCTTTAACATGACAAGTGCCCTCATTCAGTTTATAGGGATGATTTGCTTGTCGCGCTATCTGGCCAACAAATATGGTAAGAAGAAGACTTTCATGGTTTGTCTGTCTCTGACAGCTTTCTTCACGGCCATGTTCTATATTCCTTCACCGACGGATGTAAGTCTGGTGTTTGTCCTGAACATCCTGAAGTCATT
>Ga0129306_1000433_pt1 | contig 65640 bp, 66 predicted proteins | sample P827metagenome_FD_94438 | JGI IMG/M metagenome (GOLD analysis project Ga0129306, IMG submission 94438) | Capybara group fecal microbial communities from Wisconsin, USA - P827 metagenome | ecosystem: Host-associated > Mammals > Digestive system > Large intestine > Fecal | place: USA: Wisconsin... | reverse complement strand
GGCCCTGCCTGGCAGCCTGAGTTAATGCGCCCTGCCAGGCGAACTGAGGGGATAATACTGGCTGCCCTACAGACGAGCTTACTATGGCTCTCCCTATACGCTATTTGTGCGGTGTTGCCTTAACCTTATTTTGCTGACCAACAAAGCGCACAATGTGGATTAGCATCGTATTGGGTTTGCCCCTTTGTCCTCTGCAGTTCCTAAGTGCAGTAGACAAAAGGAAGTATTTCACAGCTAATTTAAGCTCCTTTGGAAGCTCCCCGACTGGATCGGTAGACCTTGTGCCCCTGCCAAGGTACGTTGCTCCGTCCACAATTTTCCGGTAAAGTGGCATCGCAGGAATGTCCTCATTACTGCCTAATCCAAAGAATTCTCTTGCGCCAATATATTGATCCGCTCTTGGAGCCCTGTATATAAAATCTCTGGGAAAAAGATCTGTTCCATATTTTTCATCGTCAATGTGGGGAGGAATAAAAATATTCGCAAAAGGTGTAGCCGTATAGCCAATATAGGAACGGCACTCAAATACACCAAGTAGCTCTCGAATCAATCCATTGATAGTTGTAGGATTATAATCATCCAAAACATTTCCTTGATCGTCATAGCTTTCTTTTGTGTTGATAGAAGCCTGATCCGCCTCATCATCAATGATGAGTGCGGGATATTTTGCTGGGATTTTCTTCTTTCCGCCTATAATCTCTGCACAATGATTTTTACGGAAGAACCGCAGAATTTTGCGCAGAACTGAGGCGTTCTTTTTTGTGACAATCATGAACGGGGGCATCATAGATACGCCTTCCGTCTTTTTATTGACATCACCTTTTTCGTCTCGTGTCGTAATCGACTGGACAACAGTTTCGACCTGATTATGAGGACCTACACCAACACCGATCACATTGCGCTCTCGGGTCATATCTCCGATACTTTCCAGACTTGTTTCGTATCCCAGAACTTCTTCATCGATACGGGACTGAGTCTGACTACGAAGACTGTTATGGATGCCGGATAGCACGATTACAATACGATATCCTGCATCGTAGGCTTTATTGATCATCCCGATGTAAGTGACAAATGTTTTTCTGTTTTACTCGCAATCCTATAAAATTTATTCTGGGCTTTTTTATCGTCATCGATGTCGATTACTCGGTCCAAGTTTTCAATAATAACAATGGTACCCTGCTCGCCTATATAGGATAAAAACTCAGAGATCTCACTTTCGTCCCGAATAATCAAGTTCCACCCAATCTCCGGAATCTGGTCCAAATCCCAAGAGGCGTTACTTACGGCAGAACCGGATTTTGTTATAACTGTTAGCTTTTTTCCCAAAGAGAATGCTGCCGTCTTCATGCCCATACCAAACCGCCCCAAATCATCTTCGGCTCGGATTTTGCTGGGATCAGAAGATCCAATACGCATATTTTCAATCAGGTCTTTCTCACTCATGCCGAAGCCATCATCAGAAATCACAATTCGTTTCTTTTCCCAGTCAAAATAGATTTTGATTTCATGGGCCTGAGCTGAAATACAGTTATCTATAATATCTGCAATCGCAGTTTCTTCGTTATACCCTACGGAACGCAGGGAGGCCAGCAATAATCTTGCTTCTGGAATGGATTGAATTCTCTCTGCCATACTGCACCTCCTCCGTCAGTTGGTCCATGTAACGCCTTTTATATACTTTCCAGATTTAACCCTGGCATCTTTGGGTTTTTCAGCATCCGCAGGAATCGCCCATGAGTATCCTATTTTAACAGCACCCGGAATACGATGTTCAACACAAAGCACCTGTATCCGGCGAACAGAAATTCCCCATTTCTCAGAAATCTGTCGGATTGAACGATACTCCATCATAAGGCCTCCTGCATATGATCTAAAATACTGCATAAGCGTAACTTCGACAAAACCATACAAAATATATTATATGCCTAACCACGAACAAAATCAATTTATCGAATAAAGATGTTGTTTGTTTTTTCAAGTGGGCCTGCACTGCTCCTGTACATACCAGACTTCCTGCTGCTTTTCGTCCAGCAAGGCTGGACGTGTGCTTTTTTCTGGTATAAAATTAGGTGAATACTTTCATACCGACCAACTGTGGAATCCCATGATGCCTGCCAGGAACAATGAATTAAGACACCATGGAACATATGTGGTTGACGCTTGGATATTTAATGTGCAGAGAAAGGCAAAATATAGGATGGAAGTTATATGCTTCGGCGACTCTAACACTTATGGCTATGACCCCCGGGGCTATTTCGGCGGACGCTATGACGCGGACTGCCGGTGGGTGGATATTCTGGCCGTGGATAACGGATGGACGATCTTCAACATGGGGCAGAACGGCCGGGAAATTCCGGCCGCCGCGCCCGCCTTTCCAGCTGACACCGATCTGCTGATCATTATGCTGGGAACCAACGACCTGCTCCAGGGCCGAAGCCCGGAGCAGGTTGCCGAGCGGCTGGAGCGTTTTCTCTCCGGCATTTCCCTGGACCGAAACAAGATCCTGCTGGTCGCACCGCCGCCAATGGATTTGGGCGAGTGGGTCCCCAGCCCACAGCTCATTGATGACTCCCGCACCTTCGCCCGGCTCTGCCAAACCCTGGCGGGGCGGCTGGGTACCCGCTTTGCCGATGCCGGGAAGTGGGACATCCCCTTGGCCTATGACGGCGTACACTTCACGGAGCAGGGCCACAAGGCCTTTGCCGCCGGACTTTTGGAGGAACTCAGATGAAACGAATGATCCCTTTCCTGCTTGCCTTTTTCCTGTTGACCGGATGTGGCGGGACTTCCGCAGGCGATGCCTACCAGCAGATCACCCAGGAAGAGGCAAAAGAGATGATGGATACCCAGGAGGTCATCATCCTGGATGTGCGGGAGCAGGACGAGTACGACAGTGGCCACATTCCCGGCGCAGTGCTGTTGCCGGTGGGTACCATTGACGAAACAACCGCCGCCGAGGTGATCCCCGAGAAGGATTCCACGGTGCTGGTCTACTGCCGCAGCGGAAACCGCAGCAAGACCGCCTCTTCCACGCTGGCTGAGTTGGGCTATACCAGCATCTACGAATTTGGCGGCATCAACACCTGGCCCTATGAAACAGAGCCGTAAGGCAGGCAGAGGACACAAGCGGCACAAAGTATGCGCCGCCTAAACAAAGAATACGGGACTGGCCGCAGTGGCCAGTCCCGTTGCTTATTTCGGCAGATATTCTTCCCTGACCCGGTACCGGCTGATGCCGAAACTGCTGCTTCGCTCGATGACCTCTTGGGGAAGCTGGTTCAGATATTTCCGGCCGAAGTTGGTGTTGCCGAAGTAACAGTCGAAATTGGTCACAGGGAGCACCACCCAGTCACTGTCTTCCGGGCGGTTGGCCAAATAGTAGGCCACCAGGGTGGGCAGGATATTGGAAGGCATTTTCTCGGGACGTACCTGCTCAAGCCGTTCCGCCAGTTCCGCCGGCAGCTCCGGCTCCGTGCAGCGCAGGGGGCCCAGCTCCAGGGCGTCGGCGATCATATCGTCAAAGCGGATCGTCCACGCGCCCTCTGTCAGGGTGGACAGGCTCTCCGTCTGATACTGAAGCACTTTGCTGCGCCACTCATGGTCAAACAGCTTGTCCAGCTTCCCGGCGGATGCTGCATAGTTCTTATGCACCAAGTCCGGGTGCGCCAGAGCAAACTGCATGGCCCTGTGAAAGTGGCGGCTGAACCAGCCCCAGCCCTCCTCGTCCACCAGCTTAGGAAACTGCTCGTGGAGCGATGCGAAATCGGTGCGATGCTGCCACTCCTCATGGGGCGCACCGCGGCGCTCTGGGATGCTGCACCAGGCGCACAGGCCGTCGTAGGCAAAACCGATCCGCTCCCTCGGATCGCCGGGCAACAGGGTACCGTCCGGAGCGTGAAATAAAAAGCCGCGGGCCAGGATGGTCAGAATGCGGTTCATGCCGCTGAAGTCCCGCAACGCCTCGAAGGTGAACCGCCCCAGCCAGGCGGTGTCCTTTTTGCCGGAAGCCCGGTATGCCACCGGCTCCGTATAGTCTAAAAACTCCTGCCATTCATTCAGCATGGCGCACCTCCAACACATTGGGCTCGAGTGCATCCAGCAGCAGATCCCACAGCAGGTTCCGCTTGCCCAGGGCCTCCACATAGCGCGCCGCAGTCTGCGGACGAACGATCCTGTTCATCAACTGGCGGCACCGGGCGGACACCGCATCCCGGTAGTGCTGGGAATTCCGCTTGCTGAGATACGCATCCATCAGGTCATCAAATATCGCCGAGTCTCCGGGGCGGTGCAGCTGTCGCTTTTTCTGCTGTTCATTCTCCTGCTGGATATCAAAGAGCAGGTCGCTCAAAACCCGATATCCACCGCTGCGGAAATCAGAAAACAGGTCAAAGAGCGGTTCAAACTCTGGCAGCCAGGTGAGAAGGAACTGCATCCGTTCATCTTCCCGCAGAAACTGCCACCTGGCCTCATTCAGCGCCGCCCAGATCTCCGCCACCCGTTCCGGGGGCAGGCTTCCCAGTTGGGCGTACAGCTCATCCGTGTCCCAAAGCTCCTCCTGGCCCCGGGCAAAGAGGATGCGGGCGATGTCGCTCTTTCGTTTCTTTTCGCTGGGCTCCACCCGGCAGGCCCGGATGCGGGACAGGCAGGCTTCATAGTCCCGCAGCAGAGCGGAGATCTGCTCTAAAATTTCCCCATCGAGATGCTCCTTCCAATCGGGCTGCTGGGCAAAGGTGAAGAGCTCGTGATCCCTGGCGGGCTTGGCTCTGGCGGCCGGCGTGTGCTTTTTCAGCTGAAGCGCCAAATAGGGCAGGCGCTCCAGATTGGAGTCTACCTTGTCCCAATCGATTTTTTTGAAAAAGGCTTTGATGCGCTGCTGGTGGGTCTCCTCATACCAGGCCCGGCGTGTCTCCTCAGCGTCCTCCACCAGACTTTTATACTGCAGGAAAGGCGTCCGCCGCACCCGCCGCTTTTTCAGATACTCATCCAGATCCGGGCGGATGCCGCTCTTGGCCGAGTCGATCTCCAGCCCGGTCAGAATGGCCAGCACTTCGGTCTCGTCCTGAAGGCGCTTGCGCTCCTCTGCGTCTGAGTTTTCGTTGTAGGCGATGATGCTGCGATCCAAAGCGGCGTTGCAGATCTGCCCCACCCGGGAGGAGAAGGTGCCGCGCACCACTTCAAACCGGGCTTCCCAATCCTCTGCGCTGCGGATCAGGGGTGTTGCGGATGGGATCATCAGCAGGGGGATGTTGGCCTCGTTGGAAAGCGCGTCGTCCGCGCTACCGCGCGATGCCTCATAGTTTCGGCGGACGCACTCGTTCAAAATGGGGTCGGCGATGGTCTTGACCATATCCCCGTCATAGTCCGCGCCGCCCAGCCGCTCCGCCGCCAGCATGGTGGAGTCCACCATGACCAGATCGGTGAGATGCCGGAAATAGAAATGCCGCATCTGCCGCTTTTCTTTCTTGGCGTCGTAGGAGGAGAGCTGCAGTTCCTCATTTCTCGCAATATGGGGATTGCGCAGCAGGGTGCAGGTGTCTCCGTGCTGATAGGCCGCGCCGGGAGCGTAGAAGGCGCTGGTTTTGAAGCGTAAACTTTTGGTCACATCATAAAATGCCTTGTTCCGCTTCTTCTGCGGAAGCGTCTCCAGCAGATAGCTTAAAAAGTCCATCAGATCGCCGGAGAGATAGCGGTTGTCCCCGGCCACGATCAGCCGCCCCAGAGAGTAGTTCTTCAAAATCTGTTTCGCCCTGCCGGCCAGCTCCTGCTGGTAGATCGGCTCACCGATCATGCGCGGATTTTTGCGCAGGATCTCTCCCAGCAGATGCTCCCGGTTTTTGCGAAAGGGCAGGATACCCCAGCGGTTCATCCGCTGCAGAAAGTATTCCTGCTGGAAGGCCTTGTTGGCGCAAAAATTGTAGTAGGCGACCTCGGTCTGCTTGGTGAGCCAGTTCCGCTCGTCCTCTTCCGGGCTGTGATCCCAGCCGTCGGGCAGATCCCGGGGACGGAACTCCTCCTCCCGGATGGATACCGTATTCAAAAACTGGTAGTTCAGTTCGGTGTGGGTCTCCGGTTTTACCTTGCTCACATTGGTGATGTACAGAGCGTGGCGGTAGCGCCGGAATGCGTCCCAATAGTCCGCCCAGGTCATCCCGCTGTCTTTCAGCCAGCCAACCCCCTTGAACATGCTCTTGGTGAGAATGATGTCCACGTCCTTGACGTTGTGCTCCTGCCCCCAGCTGTCCCGGATCACGGTCTGGCCGCACAGGTCCAGGATCTCCTGGAAGTCCACCTGATGCACCATCCCTTTGATGTAGGGCAGACGGATCTGAAAGGAGGTGTGGACGACCGCGCCGCAGAGCGCCCGGTCGATGACCTTGGCGTACTGCTTGGAGATAAGCCCTTCTCCGTCAAAGCAGGTGATGGGAATGTCCATCCGGCGCTCCACCCGGTGATGCTTCCGGGTGCTGTTCTGGGTGCCGTCGTCTTCCACCGTGACGACCGGGACGCCCCTGGTCATAACTACCGGGTTATCCACCACGATGACACGGTGGGGCTTGTCGATGTCGATCCCGTCCAGCCGTGTGCCGCTGGAAAGCATCAGGCCGTTGTAGGCGTAGAGCTTGCTGAGCTGACAGTCGCCGATGGTCATGTCCATCTGGATGCGGCGGCGCACCTGGTCGTACACATCCGCCCGGAGAAAGGACAGCTTGCTCTGGCGGCTCATGCTGCCCGAGCGCTCGAAGGCGAGATAGCGGTGCATCCCCGATCCCAGATCCAGGCACACCCCCTCCGGGCGGAACATATCCCGGGCCTTCTCCTGACGGATCTGCTGGCGGGGCAGTGTGCTGCTGCGGTCAAAGATCCCGGAGAAGTCCATGTAAAAAATCACATCGGATAATCCGTCAATGGGCCGGTCGTCTGTCGGCTCGGAAAAGTCGTCTCCCTGTACGACGCACATGATCTGAAAGAACAGCGCATTGCCGTCCTGCTCATGAAGGGCGGAAACCCGCTTGCATTTTTCCGTCGCCGCACGGTCAAGGGCAAAGTGCCACTGCCCGTTTTCCTGCGCGGCATAACTCATCACTGCCCGGGCGGACAGTTCAAAAATACGGTATTTGCTCTGGCCCATCTTCTCACCTCCGGATGGTCTCATTCTATCACAGAGAAGTGAAAAAAGAAATATAGACACTGCTCCCACAAATTCTGCGGGAGCGTTTTATTTTGTGTGAGAAAGGAGGCTGGATGCGATGAACATTTGAATCTGTGTCGGTCTGCCGCCGCTCTGCGCGGCGGCGCTCAAAGAGAAATCCGTTCCGTGGAGATGAAAAAGAAAGGTGGTGCAAAATGAAGTTTCAACAGTGGCCCAAACGCGATCCCCGCAAAAACTATTTTCTGGTTCCCAACGAAGTGTTTCATATCGGTCTCAGTCACCCGGAGATCTCGATCTACTGCTACCTGCTGAGCATCGAGAACAGAGAAACCTATCAGTGCTGGCCCAGCTACAAGACCATCGGCAAAGCGCTGGGGATGTGCGAAAACACGGTCAGCAAGTATGTGCGCAGCCTGGAGGAGAAAGGTCTCATCCGCACCGAGCCGACCATGATACGGAGCAAGGACGGCCGACCGCTCAACGGAAACCTGCTCTACACCATCCGCCCCATCCAGGCGGCGATGGAATCATTCTACGAGCGGCAGTTCCGGCAGCTGGAGGAGGATACCGCCCGTCAGAGGGCATCGGCGCGTCTGGCGGAATCCGCCCACAGAAGCCCCCAGAACGCCCTGTGTGCGCCTTTGGAGGAGCCTGCGGGGGTGGATACCCCCTCGGGCTTGGAGGGCGGATTTGGACCGCTTTCGGGGGCGTTTCCAGAGCTGACTCCCGAATCGCTTCCGGGGGTGGAGGAAAATGCGGGGACGAAGGAAAAAGCAGGATAAAACCCTGGCGTCACAAGCGCCGCCCGGCCGGTCACTTCTGCCCGCAGTGCGGGCAGTTTCGGGGGTGCGAAAGCTGGCGTCTTTGACGGGCGGAAAAAGGGCCGTTGGCGTCAGCTTTCCCTCAAAGCCCCGTGTTGCAGGCTTTTTACCGATGTCTGTTTGGATGAAAGGAGGATTTTTATGGGTAACGAAACGAAGGAGCGGCTCCCACTGCGGATGAAGCCGGAGACCAGCCGCAGGCTGGAGCAGTGGTACGCCGCGGACAACTGCCGGAGCAAAAATGAGTTCGTGGAAAAGGCCGTCAACTTTTATGTGGACTATCTGGAGATGCAGGATGCGCAGTCTCTGCTGCCCGCGGTGCTCCTGGCCGTGCTGGGCGGCAGGCTGGGCCGGCTGGAGGATCTCATCGCCAGGCGGGAGTACACCCGGGAGGTGGAGCTGGATATGGTCATCGGGATCATCGCGGACGCGATGGAGATCGACCGGGACGATCTGAAACGCAGGCGGGCAGAGAGCGTCCACAACGTGAAAACCACCAACGGTCTTATCTCGCTGGAGAAGCGGGTGCGCGCCGCCGAGGAGCCGAACTGGGATGGTGACCAATGGCACGACTGATCTTGAAAAGCCCCTATATCAAAAGCACCGGCGGCGCGGCCGGGTACCTGCGCTACATCGCAACCCGGGAGCGGGTGGAGATCCTGCCGGATGACCGTCCGCCCACCCGCAAGCAGGAGCAGCTCATCGCCAAGCTGGTGAAGGACTTCCCGGACACCAAAACCCTCTATGAGTATGCGAGCTACCAGGCCAAGCCCACCAAGGCGGCGGCCTCCGCCTTCCTCACGCTGGCGCTGGAATCCAACTGGGATGCGCTCCGTCAGTCGGAGCAGTATCTGAAGTATATCGCCACCCGGCCCCGGGCGGAGCGGCTGGGTTCCCACGGCCTGTTCGGCGACAGCGACGGCGTGTCGCTGGAAAAAGCGATGGAGGAACTGGAGCAGTATACCGGAAATGTGTGGACGCACATCCTCTCCCTCAAGCGGGAGGACGCGGCGCGGCTGGGCTTCGACCACGCCGCGCCGTGGAGAAATCTCATCCGCGCCCACCGCAACGAGATCGCGGCGGCGATGAAAATACCGCCCGCGGACTTCCGCTGGTACGCGGCCTTCCACGACGAGGGCGAGCATCCGCACGTCCACATGATGGCCTGGTCGGCCAAACCCGGACAGGCCTATCTCACCAAAGAGGGCATCCGCCAGATCAAGTCCAGGCTGACCAACGACATCTTCCGGGACGAGATGCTCCACCTTTACGAGCAGAAGTCGGCGTCCCGGGACGAGCTGGTGCGGCAGGCGCGGCGGGCCATGCTGGAGCTGGTGCAGGCGATGCAGGGCGGTCTGTGCGACCACCCGGAGGCCGAGCGGCTCATGCAGGAGCTGGCGGTGCAGCTGGGGACGGTCAAGGGCAAGAAGTCCTACGGCTATCTTCCCAAACGGCTCAAGGGGCTGGTGGACGAGATCGTGGATCAGATGGAGCGGCTTCCTATCGTGCGCCAGTGCTACGACCAGTGGCTGTTGCTCCAGGGAAAGGTGGATGGCTACTACCACGACAAGCCCCGGGAGCGGCTCCCGCTCTCCAAGGAAAAGGAGTTCCGGCAGATCAAAAACGCTGTCATCCGGGAAGCGGAGCGGCTGCGTCTGGGCCAAGTCACCTTCGAGGACCAGGACATGGGCCAGCGGGATGAGCCGGAGCAGTTCCGGAATGCGTCCAATGCGTACTGGATGCTGCAGGAGGTCATCCGAAATGAAACGCTGACGCTGGAGGAACGGAGCGGCGCGGTATCGGAGCTGGAGAAGATGGCGAAGGGCGGCGACCGCTACTCCCAATACCTGCTGGGCAAGCTCTGGCGGGACGGTCCTCTGCTGATCCCCGACGGAGTGGAAGCCCGGTATTGGTTCGAGCAGGCCGCCCGGCAGGGGCATCTGGCGGCGCAGTACGCCCTGGCCAAGCTGTACCTCTCAGACGATCTGGAGGTGCGGGACACCGCGCGGGGCATGGACTGGCTGCGCACCGCTGCGGAGGGCGGAAACCGATGGGCCATGTACCGCCTGGGCAAAGAGCTGCTCCGCGGCGAGATCACAAAACAGGACACGGCGGGCGCGGTGGAGTGGTTCACCCGCTCTGCCGAGCAAGACAATCCCTATGCCCAGTACCTGCTGGGCAAGCTGTTCCTCACAGGAAAGGAAGTGCCCCGGGACGAGGAGCAGGCCGTTCAGTGGCTGACCCGGTCGGCACAGCAGGGGAACGAATACGCCCGGTACCTTCTGGATCACCGGGAGGAACAGCGCCCGCCCGATGTGATGCTGGCGGTGACGCGGCTGCTCTATCACATGAGCCGAGTGTTCCAGGACAACTCCCTGCCCGAGTCCCGCCCCGGCGGCATCCAGATCGACCGCAAGCGGCTCAGAAAGCTGCGGGAGAAGAAGATCGCCCAGGGCCACAAGCCGGACGACCACGAGGAGCAGTGGCCGCAAATGACCATGTAAGCGGCGCAGAAAATGCGCCTCAAAACAAAGAATAAAATCCCTTCCGCAGGAAGGGTAGAAAGGAATCTGATGAAACGATCCAAGTATAACTCGTTCAACGAGCTTCCCCTGATGCTGACCGTGCAGGATGTGGCCGATGTGCTGGGCATCGGCCTGGCCCACGCCTACGAGGTGGCCCACCGGAAGGACTTCCCCACCATCACTCTGGGCAGCCGCATCATCGTCCCCCGGGATAAATTCATGGCGTGGATCGAGGAGCAGGCGGCCCAAAAGACGGAAATATTTTAGTAGCTATTTCCGGGATTCTGTGGTATTTGTTTGTGTTGCCAAAGGAGGGATGAAGAATGGCAAAGAAACGAGCAAACGGCGAGGGCAGCATCCGCAGAAAGCCCAACGGCCGCTGGGAGGGCAGATACACCCTGGGGATCGACCCCGCCACCGGCCGTGCCATCCAGAAAAGCGTGTCCGCCAAGACGCGCGCCGAGTGCAAGGAAAAGCTGGATCGGGCCATCCGGGACAACCGGGGCATCCCGATGGACCACAACGAGGATTACACCGTGGCGGAGTGGTGCAGGCTGTGGTTCGAGACCTACAGCAAGCCGGTGATCCGCCCCAACACCGCCAAGAACTACAGGAATATCATCGAGAACCACATCGTGCCGGCCATCGGGATGGTCAAGCTCAAGCGGCTCACCGCCATCCAGATCCAGCAGATGTACAACAATTCCAAGGCCAAGGGGCGGGTACAGCGGTTCGATACGCAGACCAGCGCGGCCCTGTCCGGCAGTACGGTGCGCCGCATCCACATGGTGCTGTCCTCGGCGCTCAAGCAGGCGGTCAAGGAGCGGATCATCCCCTACAACCCCTGTGACAACTGCCGCATCCCGCGCAAGGAGCACCGGGAGATGACCATCATCCCGCCGGAGAAGTACGGCGTCCTGCCCATGTTCTTCCTGGAGCTGTCCAGCGGCCTGCGGCGCGGGGAGCTGCTGGCGCTGCTGTGGGACGACCTGAACGTGAAGGACCGCATCCTGTCGGTGAGCAAGCAGGTCACACGCATCGACGGGGAGCTGGTGGTGACCGAGCCGAAGACCAGGAACTCCATCCGCAGGGTGGCGCTGTCCCAGCAGGCGGTGGACATCCTGGTGCGGGAGCACGAACAGCACCCCGACAACCCCATCCTGTTCCCATCGCCCCGCACCGGCGGCTACTGGAGCCCGGACGCAGTGTCCCGGATCAACCGCAAGCTGCTGGAAATGGCCGGCATCGAGGAGCACGTGCGCTTCCACGATCTCAGGCATACGTTTGCAACAATGGCCCTCTCCAGCGGCGTGGATGCGAAGACCCTGTCCAGCATGCTGGGCCACTTCAGCGCCGGGTTCACCCTCGACACCTATACGCACATCACCAATGAGATGCAGAGGGGTGCGGCGGAGAAGATAGGCGGCTTCATGGAAACGGTCACGGCCAAGCCGGAACCCGAGCCTCCCGGCCCGCCGGAGGAGAGCCGGTGCAAGGTGATCCCGTTCGAGAGAGTGGGGTAACAGAAGTAAAATCCGTTACCCTTGGGTAAAAGTTCACCTAAGGGCAACGGATTTGAGATGAGATTATCCAATGCTACTGATATACTCTTCCAGCTTCTGAATAAGCATGAACCAATCTGCGCTGGTCACAGATCCTGCAGCTACGGAAACAGCAACTTTCGTGGAAAAATCCGAAAGAAACTTTTTGATTCCATCCGCTGCCTTTTGCAGCCTTCTTTTCTTTGGAGCGGCAGAAGTGAGCTGTTCTTCAACAGATTCTAAATCGTCTTTAACATTATCAATTTCATCCTGAGGAACATCAGACAACAAATCCAAGGAGGGAAGAATTTTTACAAGCAAATCTGTGATATCCGAAACGGTGGATGTACTGATATTAGACGAAGTTATGCTTCCTGTTCCCTGTGCATTTGCAGTACCATAATTGTTTTCGATAGTTTGATACACTGCGGGAACGGGCAACTTCGTTTCTGCCTCTAAAACTATCATCTCCATGGAAATTGCGTCGTTAATGTAGTCAATCATTGGTTTAAATGTGTTGCAAACAAAGGACTGAATTATTTCTGTGAATTTTCGAGCAGAATGATAATACTGCATTGCTTCACCCCGCACGTTTACAGGAGTCCGCTTGGCGAGAAATTCCAGATAATCAAATTGAGCTTTGAAGTGTTGTTTTTCATCCACGGGGATAGATGTCTCGCGCCAACCACTGCTATGCGCTGGAAAACAGTCCCTGAAATCAAATTCTGTAGTGGCAAGAATATCAGCGATTAAAGCATGAATCCATTCTGTTTTTGTTAAGTAAAAATAGAAACGGATCAATGCAACATCCGCTGTGTCATCATCACAGTTTAAAAAATTGCTTGATACCCGTCTAAATTCGAGGCTAATTGTTCTGAGTTCATGCAGTGTAATCATATATCCACCCCACAGTACGGACAAAATATTTTGGATACACCAGCACAGTACAGGGCTTTAACATGCCGGTTGCAACAGGTACAACTGAATTCTACCTCTGATGTATCTTTATCCTTCAATTCCTTCGTTGCTACCTTTTTCAACGGACGATATTTCATTTTGATTATACCTTTGGAGTTGTTGATGGATTTCGCCATCTTACCAAAAGCCTTGTTGTGTTCCTCAACGGCATAATTATATGCCATTGCCTGAGCTTGTTCGATTACCTCATGGGAAAGGAATGCGTCCTTATATCGTGTAAGGCCGCAGTAGGGGCAGAATAAATCTTCGAATGGATGCTCCTCATCCTGATATTCTCCAGCTTGAAGTTTAAATTCCGAGCCGCAAAATGGGCACTCAAAAGTAACATACCCTTCGCTGTCACCTTGAATTTTAATGGTTAACTCCATATCACAACCCTCCCAAATGAGTATATCTTATAAAGTGCAGAAAAACAAGTTTAGCAGCATACGCTCTATCTTTTTGCCAATTAGGGATGGGTTAGGGATTTGGCGGTTTCGGCGGTTATTCTCACTCATGCCCCAGCCGCTGTTCCGCCACTGAAACCACCACAAAGCAGCAATCATCAAAACCACAAAAACCGAACTAAAAACACAGAAAACCGCCTATTTAGGCGGTTTTTCTGCAAAATTTGGTCGGAGTGCGGGGACTCGAACCCCGGGCCTCCTGCTCCCAAACAATGTGAAAAGATTTTTTCTGGTGATTTATAGTGCTTTTTTGCGCTTTTCAGTCGGTTCCCGGTACTCTTTAGGCCTCTATAAACCTGCGTTTCACAGGTTTTCCGGAGCTGTCTGTGGTCATTTATGTGGTCAAAAACGCTTCCCGTCCTGGGCCGGTGATGTTTCACCGGCCCAGGACGGGAAGCGTTTTTTGTGTTTCTGTTTGCCGCATTGTAACTCTGAGCAGGAGGTTATGCAAGTCCTTTCTGTGAGGTGCGCAGTTCAAATCCTGCGGCGCTATAAACAAGGAAATAACGCGTTGGAAAGAGGTTCACTTTGCTTCTTTCTGCATTTTGCTATAGTAGCTTTTGGGGAAGTACTCTTTCCCGAACTGCCATAAGTACTTGTCGATCTCCTTCAGAGAAAATTGCTCCAGGCCATAGTAGCTTCGGAATGCAATCAGAATATCCTTGAATCTTCTGTAATTTTTCAACTCTTCCGTACGGAAGCTGGCAAACCGATCCAGATCACGGAAATACCGAAGCACCTCATCCACATAGCTGTCGTAAATCGGGTAAGCTTCCGGGTTGTGATGGCTGCAGTATTTGCTGGCAAAAGAATAGAGATTCTTTTTCTTGCCGTTAAACTCTATCTGCCGGATGTCGTCCACAAGCGATTCGTCACCGGCCTTCAACCGCGCATCCATATCTAAACCCTTGATGTGCTCGGCGACCGGATAGACCGAGAAGATGTTAGTGCTGTAGAACTGATTCAGGGTAGTTACCTTGAGAAGGATATCTGCAATATCCCGGTTCTCGGGCGCCATCTCGAAAAACAAGCGGTTCAGCGCCCGCTCTTGTTCTCTGTAGGAATCCAGCTTTTCCCAGGTTTCCTGATATTGAATCACCGCCTGAACACTGGGAGCAGGGATCCCGGCACGTGCATTCTTAGGCTTTCTATGTTTGGTAATCTGGTATGTGTGATTTTGCGGGACTTCCGGAACCGCTCCATCCGAATATAAGAACCGCCGAAGCCGACGCAAATGCGCCATGTAGCCGTTTATATTTGAAGCAACATTACCCTTCGATTTCGCACTTAAAACAGCCTGCAAGCGGGCAAGTGCTTCCGTTTCAAAATTCTCGGATCGAAGCAGCGCCCAAAAGTCCAGAGAATCATCATGGCGCAGCAGGTAAAACGCATCCGTCCGGGATACTTGAACAGTAGACGGAGATAAATTCTGTGCCTTCAAGTATTGTGTGTATTGATCCCGAATCACCTCAAAGGGTATATCTTTGATTTGATCTAAAACCATATGGACACCCCTATCCTCCCAGTAAAACAAAGTGGTTCTTCCATGGAGTCTTCAGCATCCGCTCCATGCAGCGCGTCATAACGGCCGCGTGCTGTGGCTGCATCAGGCAGAAATAGTAGCGTTGAGAGGTTGTCTTAAATTTCAAACCAAGAGTTTCTGCGTTCGGGAATGCCCCGGACGCAATCAACTGCTTATTCTGCGCGATGTAAAATTCATCTGTCCGTCGTGCCTTATGCTGATAATATATCACGCTGGTACCGGCACGATAATACTCGGCCAACTCAAACGGCAGCACAAACTTGTTTCTCTTGGACGTGCCGTCGGCAGATGGTACGATCAGCCCATTATCCGGATCAACAAACACGATGTCGCAATTCTGCAGTTCCTGCAGCGCCCGGCTGTGCCATTCCCAGCGGAGCGTCTGGCGCTCAGATCTGTCCGCATCTGCAAAGTCAAGCGGTTTAGAATAAAAGGCTGCCTGCAGAATGTCAGGACGCTCCAAGGCGCTGACTTCCCGGTTGCCTGAATCAACAATCTCTCCCAATGCAGACCACAATTGCTCATCACAAGCTCGGAAATCGTTGTTTTTCAGATAGCCGATGTGCCGTCCGTCACCATTATGCGTTTCATCAGGAGTCAAATACCAGTTAACTCCAATGGATAATCCAGTTTGGCGAAGCTGCCGAAGCAAACCCAATTTTCCAAAATCACCAATATCTCCGGTATAACGGTTTTGCATGGCGTACACCTCCTCACGGAAAGCATGATATCAAAAACGGTGTCCAATAAACGGCTCTATATGGCAGAGCGATGGATCTGCTGTCATTCTATAGAATAATCGAAAAGCAGAAAACAAACAAGGGATTACTGAAATCCCGGCGACAAAAAACGCTCCCCAGCCCAAATCGGTGATTGTTCACCGCCCAGGACGGGAAGCGTTTTCGTATTTTGCTGGTCGCATCGTAATTCATCTCTCAGGTGCGCAGCTCAGCGTTTGCGGCGCTATAGACAAGGAAATAAGGGCGTTTTAGAGTTTCAAGTATTCTTCAATTTGATTTGAAAGAGAAGCCAACTCGGACATAATAGCGTCTTTCAATGTACTGTAACTAAGGTCAAAAGTTTTCTGTGTCATGCCATACATAAGATCATCTATAATTAGTTCGTCTTGTTTCAAATACACCCCCACTTTATAGTGTGCCATAGCATTTCTGAAATCTCTGGATTTGTACTGACTATCGATTGAAAAGCTGGTTCTGTGGGTTAAATTAACTTGTGGCAATAAGCCACATAAATAGTAATACAGGATGTATGAGAAGCGCAGTTTGGTTGGCGTTTCTTCATCAATTAGCTTGTCCACTCCGTAAATGATAAAGTTCAGCTGACACAAAAGTGAGAACAGCACAAACTTATATGAAAAGGCATTTCCAACAGGGGATTTTACAAAACCACCGAAATCTCGAGTATCTCCTTTTATGCCAACAGTTACAGGATATCTTTTTGTTGCGTCAAATTTTGCAGTGTAAGTACCCGCTATGGTTGCTATATTCTTTATCGCTGGACCGTAACTTTCAGCTTCCAGATGGTACCCCGGTAAGGTTAACGCCCATAGAATCGTATTGCCTGCATAGTGGCCGTCAAGCGTGTATGCTCCAAAAATATCATATAACTTCAATGCTTTGGCAATTGGCTTGCACAAAGAAGAAAAATGCTGATCGCTCTCTGTGTAAAATTTATGTAGCTGCTCAAAAATTTCAGAATAGGATTTCTCCCATAATTTTATGCTTGAGCGAGCAGCTTCATAAAACGCTTTTTCATCAGATTTAAACGTAGGTACACCAACAACTCCGGGGCTGAATCGGTTCATTGTAGAAATCCAATTTTCTGCACCATCTACTATCAGACCAAGATAAGGAATCATTGCGATCGAATAGTTTGGTGGCGAAATTGAATTCACGCCTAAAATCGTATATAGATATCTGAAGTCGTGTTGCAATAAATTGAAGGCAGCCTTTTGGGTCGGTGACATTTTCTCTTTATCCATTGTAGACCTCCATATCCGTCGTTAAAAACAGTATATCATATCTTTTGCGTCAGGTCAGGGTTAAAACAAAAAAGCACTTCTGTTTTAGAATCCAAGAAACAAAAATCGTGCTTATTTATCATTTTCTTGCTTTTTCTGACTGAATATGCTATCATAGTACACAACGCTGTCAGTGTTGTATTAGGCCTCGGCAGTATGGTTATATAAACCTAATGCTCTGCCAGGCGGCAGAGCATTTTTCGTATATCATTATGGAGGAGATATTTTATGGCTGTCAGTTATAAAAAGCTCTGGAAGCTGCTCATCGACAAAGATATGAAGAAGAAAGACCTGTGCGAAAAGGCAGGAATTAGCCCGGCATCCGTCACCAAGATGGGCCGTAACGGCCATGTTACCACGGAAATACTCCTGAAAATCTGCACCGCGCTGGATTGTGGTGTTGAAGATATTATTGAGATCGTTCCGGATCAGAATTAATGATGCTTATATTACCGATATATCCTGAGGAGTGAGATGAAGTGTGCCTATTACATTTTCAGAACAGTTTAACGTTTCTGCAGAAGTTCTTGAATCGACCGGTGTATTTGATGTCATCCTTGATATCGACACCAGGGTTTTCATAGATCCCGCACTTTTGGAGTTATGTACTGAGCCAGAGTTTTTGGACGCAAGAAAAAAGGTTGAAAAGTACTTTTCTGACATCATAACTTTGCTCAGGCATTCTAAAAATCCAACTGATATGTATTGGAGACGCGCAGATAGAATGCTAACGTTCACTGAACTGTCTGGTACATGCTTTGGGTACTCTCAAAATGGAACTGGCGGAAACGCAATTGGCTCCGTACTCAGAAAATCAATTTTGAACACCATTAAAGAGCTTATGGTTGAAGGAGAGACGGATCCAGTATTGTTTGAATTGTTAGGCGTGTTTCAAGAGGGAATTGGTTGCGATCGTGTAAGCGACCTAATAACATTTATTCTGAGAGAGAATATTCTTATATATACCCAGCGCGTGGTAGAACTTGCTGAGATTGATTCAATCGCAGTTAGTTTTGGACATAAAAGATACAAAACGTGCAGAAATCCTCACAATAACAAACCTCTTCTGCTCTTGCCCTCTGCTATTCTTAGCCCTCTACCCACGGCAGATTCTTTTGATGATATTGACTGGATTTGTCATGAGAATGAGCGGGTTCGAGAGGAAATTAACAGTTACTTTGATTTAGGAAAGAAAACGAGACTTCATAAATCTCAAATTCTTGCCTTGATGCATAGTAGTATGAGCTTTAGAACTGCTCTTGTTACCGCCTATAAAGCAACCCCTAAAACCACATATGATTTCTCCAAAGATCCAGCAGGCGAATATGTGTGGCTTTCTGCAGCAAGAGAATATGTTGAACAATACCCACTATCTCTTGCAGAACTTCCGCTGGAGACTATCGACGATGTCCTGGCAGTAACGAAAACAATCTGTAATAGATTCAAGACTTTGATCGAAGATAACGGACTCTCAAAACTTCTATATAATTCAAATGGAGCGCCCAAACACGAATCCGCGGCCCAACTGCTTTTTTACGGCATCGCTGATTCGTATTGTGATGCAAATGACATCGATCTTACCAAAGAAGGAAATAACGGAAGAGGTCCTGTTGATTTTAAACTGTCGCGAGGTGCAACTGATAAAGTCATCGTCGAAACAAAACTAACTTCAAATTCACAACTGCGCCACGGAATTGAAATTCAACTCCCAATATACATGAAACAAGAAAAAACTAAGCAGGCAATTTATCTGATTATCGACAATGGACATCCTAAGGCATTAGAAAACTTTATTGCCTTCTACAATGAATTGGATAAAGAGATAAAAGAAAAAATTTCTTACTTAGTTATTGATGCTGCTCCGCAACTTTCCGCAAGTAAAGCGTGATTACGCCCCGATGAGTCCGTTTTATTGTACAATGAAACAAATATACTGAGCACAGGAAGCAAGTTCTTCCTATAAGGAGTAATCATTATGTTACACCACGGCCTTTATGAACAAGTCATTAATAACGCCTTGACCAGCGAGCTTGCGGAGATCCCGGAAGCCCGCAAGGCCATTGTGCCTATCGACGAGGCCGAGGCCTCCAAGGTGCTGGCACAGTATCTGGCGGATGTCGTTCAGAAGGGCCTGGATAATGTTCTGGACAATGGCGGGGACATCTCTGCCCAGATCGAGCTGACTAACCAAATCGTCGGCCTCATTCAAAGCACAACAAAAGAAGCTGACTTTGCCGCGCTGGGCGTTGACCAGCGCGCAGAGCAGCTTCTTGCTCTTTTACGGGAGACAGATCCCCGGCTGGCTGTTGGCAAAACTGCCACAGATTTGAGCCGCCCGGAGAGTTCAATTGCCCAGAGCTCTCTGTTCACCGGCGCCACCCATGAGCCGCAGTTATATGCTGAGCTCAAGAAAGAAGTCGCCTCCGCCGACCGCATCGATATGCTGGTATCCTTCATCAAGTGGAGCGGCCTGCGCCTTTTGATGGACGAGCTCCGTGAGTTTACCGAAAGCGGGGGCGAACTGCGCATCATCACCACCTCTTACATGGGAGCCACGGATGTAAAGGCCATCGAGGAGCTTCGAACGCTTCCCAACACCCAGGTCAAGGTCAGCTATAACACAAAGACCACCCGCCTTCATGCCAAGGCGTATATCTTCTACCGCAACACTGGTTTTACGACGGCCTATGTTGGCTCCTCCAACCTGTCCAATGCAGCACTGACCAGCGGTTTGGAATGGAACACCAAGGTAACCAAGCGTGACCTGCCTGAAACCATCGACAAAATTGCTGCCACCTTCGAGTATTATTGGAATGACCGCGAGTTTGAATACTATGCGGAAGATCAGAAAGAGCGGCTGGCTCGTGCTCTGAAGGCGGAAAAATACTTCGACACCAACAATGCTGAAGTCTACACCATGGATATCACGCCCTACTCCTATCAGCAGGAAATCTTGGACAAGCTGGAGGCAGAACGCAAGGTTCGTGGCTATACCCGCAACTTGGTGGTCGCTGCCACCGGTACGGGCAAAACGGTCATCTCTGCACTGGACTATAAGCGTTTCCGCAAACAGAACCCGGATAAACCCTGCCGTCTGCTCTTTGTGGCCCACAGAGAAGAAATCCTAAAACAGAGCCTGTATACCTTCCGGGCTGTGCTCAAGGACGCCAATTTTGGAGAAATGTTTGTGGGCAGCTATAAGCCCGAAAGCATCGACAATCTGTTCATCTCCATTCAGACCTTCAACTCCCAGGACTTCACGGCAAAAACAACTCAGGATTTCTACGATTACATCATTGTAGACGAGTTCCACCACGCAGCAGCTCCAACCTATCAGAAGCTGTTGGCTTACTATCAGCCTCGTATCCTGCTTGGGTTGACCGCTACCCCGGAGCGTATGGATGGCAAGAGTATTCTGCCGTACTTTAACAATCGCATTGCGGCGGAAATTCGCCTGCCGGAAGCCATCGACCGCAAACTTCTGTGTCCGTTCCAGTATTTTGGCGTTACCGATACCGTGGATCTGGATGCACTGAAGTGGTCTGCCGGCGGCTATCAAAAGAGCGAGCTGGAGCATGTCTACACCTTCAGCGGTGCTATGGCCAACCGCCGTGCTGACCATGTTGTGTCCTCGCTGCTGAAATATGTAACAGACATCGATGATGTAAAAGGCCTCGGATTCTGTGTAACGGTAGATCATGCAGAGTTTATGTGCCGTTACTTCAACGACCACAATATCCCCTCCATGTTCCTGACAGGTAACTCCCCAGACGAGGAAAGAAAAACCGCCAAGCAACGCTTGGTGGCTGGTGATGTGCGATTCATTTTCGTCGTGGACATCTACAACGAGGGTGTGGACATTCCTGAGGTCAATACCGTTCTCTTCCTGCGTCCCACGGAATCATTGACTGTGTTTCTACAGCAGCTTGGCCGCGGCCTGCGTTTGGCAGAGGACAAAGAATGCCTGACCGTCTTGGATTTCATCGGCCAGGCAAATAGAAAATATAACTTCGAAGATAAATTCGCGGCATTGCTGTCGCATACGACACGCAGTGTCACCCGTGAAATTAAGGATGGCTTTGTTTCTGTTCCCAAAGGCTGCTATATTCAGCTCGAAAAGAAAGCAGCCAAATACATACTGGACAACATCCGAGCATCCTACGGCAATACCGCTGGTCTTGTTTCTCGTGTTGCGTCTTTCGCTGAGGACAGCGGCTTAGAGCTGACGCTGGCAAACTTTCTGGATTACTACCACCTGGACCCCAGAGCGATTTACAAGTTTTCTTCCTTTTCTCGTATCTGTGCCAGAGCAGACGTGATTGAGGACTTTGCAGAGCCCATGGAAGAAACGCTGACCAAAGCCTTCGCACGGCTTGCGGTTATCGACTCCCGGCGTTGGATTTCCTTTCTCTTAGACATCCTGCCTCGACTGGACAATGTGGACTTTAGTTCCATGACAGACACAGAAAAGCGTATGATGCAGATGTTCTACATCACCGTGTGGGGCAAGGCCGTAGATTCTTGGGATAACGAGGAAGTGTTGGATAACCTCTATGCTCTGTCGGACAGTACGGTGCTATTGGATGAGCTAATTAGTTTGTTCCAATACCGATTCAACCAGATCGATTTCATTGACGAGCCCGTGGATTTGGGCTTTGGCTGTCCTCTGGATTTGCATTGCACCTATACCCGCGATCAGTTGTTGGTGGCCATGGACTTCATGAAGCCCGCAACTGTGCGTGAAGGCGTCAAGTGGTTGCCGGAGAAGCAGCTCGATGTGTTCTTTGTGACGCTCAACAAGGCTGACAAAGATTATTCGCCCACAACCATGTATAACGATTACTCCATCAACGAAAGCCTGTTCCATTGGCAGAGCCAGAGTACTACCGCAGATAACTCGCCTACTGGCCAGCGCTATATCCACCATGCGGAGCGTGGCAGTAAAGTACTCCTGTTTGTCCGTGAATTCAAATCCGACCGTGTGACCGGCGGCGCCGGGGCATACACCTATCTGGGTACTGCGAGCTACGTCAAGCACGAAGGTTCCCGGCCGATGAATATTACCTGGCGCCTGGACCGGCCGATCCCGGCAAAGTTCCTGAAAAAGACAAATAAGTTGGTGGTTGGATAAATCTTTACACTCGAACCTGCACGCCGTAACAAATAGGAATGGTTCTTCCCTGATACACCAATACCCAGTCGGTATCATACTCAAGTCGAACATCGATCCATTCACCATCCATAAGGCAGCAGAAACAGTCGCCACAGTGTAATCCACCGTATAAAATTCCTGTTTCCAGCACGATGTCTGGCCTGTCTTGATTTAAGATTAAAAGTCCTGTCATAGTTGTCTCCTACAGGAGGATATTTGATGAAGTTTTTTGAAGTAATACCGAGCGAACTGTTTTCGCCGCTGGCATCTCCGAATCGCGTGCTTTACGCAGATGCGCTGGATGTCCTTTATAACGCATATCGCGAAAATTTAAAAATCCCAGAAGATATGCTTTATTCCATGCTACGGAGCAAACTTGAACAGCAATTGGCAGATGCTACGTTTGAGGGCGAAGATATTGATGTGGAGGAGTTGCGGGATGTTTCTGGTCGTGCTCGCTTTTTAATCCGAAAGCTTTGCAGCAAAGGCTGGTTTGAAAAGGAACGCGGTGATGATTTTGAAGAATACATTACTGTTCCCAGCTACAGTAGCCGAATTTTGGAACTGTTTCACCAACTTCGGGATGATAGCCCTATCCGTGGCTATTCATATGTTTTTGGTACGTATTCCACATTAAAAGTCGCAAACGAAAGTGACAATGTTTATGACAAAATGGCTGCGATTTATGGCGCCTATGATAGCACACAGTCGCTGATAAATTTGTTGCAAATGGTCTACCACAACGTAAAGCACTATTTTCAAATGCAGATTGATATGCAAGAAGTTAATGAGGTCTTAGCTGCGCACTTTAATGATTTTGGGCAGAAAGTGGTAGAAGCATACATCCGGCCGTTAAAAATTAAGGACTCCGTTCCAAAATATCGAGTGCCGATTCAATCTGTTTTAAGAAGTTGGGCCGGAGATGATGCGCTATTACTTGCAATGGCTAACGCAGCTTTACAAGATAAGCGTGGCGACAGTATTGAGAATTGCCGTGCCGATCTGCTACGAAAAATTTTCTGGATCGATGAACGGTACGACAATATGGAACATGATTATCTCGACGAAATTGATACCCAGGTTCGCCGCTATACAAGAGCAGCTACTCAAAAGGTAGAAAACTTGACCAATCGGGATCAAAACGTTCGAGGCAACCTAAACGTCTTACTTACCGCGTTGTCGCGTAATCGTCGTGCAAGCAATTTAGTTGACCAGATACAGCCTGTATTTCAACTTTATGAGCAGTCCTTCCTCTCTGAAAAAAGCTTATGGTACCGCAAACGTCCCGGAAAACGAACAAAAGCGGCTCCGGTTATTATACAGGAACCCACACTGGATGCTGATGCCGCCGCTCAGGCTGCGCAGTTGTTGCGTTCCGAATATGGCCGTGCTGCAATTGCTGCTTATGTGCAAGGCTGGTTGGGAGAAGATGATGTGCGCTATTCCAAGGATTTGGGTATTCAGGATGACAAGTCTTACATCATGAGCTTGCTGGCTGTGTTGACAAGTGGAGATCCAACTGCTGAGCATCAGATAAAAGAGCTGGGCGGCACTTTCAGTGAAAACGGCTATTCCATTCCCCAGATGCAGATTCGCCGGAAGGAGAAGAAAAGATGAATTTTGATTTCATTAATGGAGCAACTGCAAAAGAATTGGAGCAGTTCAGATCCGTTTGCAACCAACTCCTTAGCCGAACTTATGTTGTGCGAACACTGTATCGACCGGGTAAAGGAAGGGTTAATAATCCGGATTATACGTTCTTATCCCTTCATTATGAAGCTGTGCAAGAATATCTTAGTCTTTTGGATTGGGACTTGCGCAAAGATGATTTGAATGGCTATTTCTATGTCATAAATACCGATGAAGCAAATCGGTGTAATTTGAACAAAAAAGAAACCGCAATTCTTCTTGCTCTGCGTATGATTTATGAAGAAAACCAGGAACGGCTCGGATTGGAGCAAGATGCTATTTGTACCGTGCGTGATGTTTTAGAAAAAGTGGTAACAGACTATGCCATCCTCCCTGCGAAGCCCAATATGGATGAAGTGAAGCGCGCATTAACCCTACTGGAAAATCACGCTATTATTCAACGCATTGATGGAAAATTCAATCAGAGCAGCTGTAAGTTTTCCATATTACCGACTGTGTTGGCTGCGGTCTCGAGTGAAAAGCTGAATGATGTGGTGGCAGTACTACGAAAGGAGGATGATGTCGATGAAGAAACTGAAGAAGATTCTGTTGATTAATTGGCTGTATTTCAGTAAAGAGATCATCGAAGTGGGCGATGTTAACTTCTTAACCGGAAAAAACGGCGCAGGAAAATCTACTGTCATCGATGCCCTTCAAATCGTACTGTTAGGCGAAACCAACGCCCGCAATTTCAACCAGGCTGCCAATGAAAAATCTCAACGCACTTTGGACGGATACCTTCGGGCGGATATGGATGAAAACAACCCGTACTCTCGACGCGGAAAAGATTTTTCCAGCTATATTGCATGTGAGTTTTTGGATGAGACGGAAGGCACCAGCTTTGTCACAGGTGTTGTTTTCGATTGTCGCAGCGACGGAAGTAAGCAGGAACGCTTTTTCATCTATGTGGGCACTCTCCCGGAAAACTGTTTTATTGAAAACGGAGAAGCGATGGAAATTCCCACACTACGTCGCTATTTGAAACAACACTATACCAAGGCAGAAATTTATGATACCCAGAAAGAATACCGCAGAAATATGCTGTCCCGGTGGAATGTTCACAACGAGCAAGTTCTTAGAATGATGAAAAAGGCGGTGTCCTTCCGTCCTATCGTTGATATCCAAAAATTTATTACCGAAAACATCTGCGATATTCCAGAAAAGCCTGACATCGAAGCTATGCAGCAAAATATTAGGGACTACAAGCGTCATGAGATGTTAGCGCAGCGTCAGGAGGAAAAGCTGAGCGCACTGCAAGAGATTGGAAAGCTTTATCGTGAGATGAATCAAGCTATTGAACGCTGGCGAGTACAATCTTTCCTGGTTCTCTGGTCGCATAAGGAATTAGTCCAGGCACAGATTGACCGCCGCGAATTAGAAAAACGGGATTGTGCTGCCGACTTGGCTTCAACAGAAGACGCGATTGGGGCTCTTACTACTCAAATCGAGCAAAAGGAAAACCGGCGGCGTGAACTTGACTTAGCTTGTGCCCAAAGCAGTGTTTTTCAAGAGGAAGAAAGACTCCGTAATCAAAAGCAGATGCTGCTGGAGGAGCAAAAAAAGCTGATGCTTGATCTTCACACTGTGGCGATGGAAATCAAGAGAGATGCTTTGTGGTGGAACGATCTGTGTAACGCTATTATTGGGCTTGATTCGGAAGAAGTACTTGTTCCGGTGCAGAATGCCGCCGAAGAAGTGCTCAAGACATTCAACCTCTTTACAGCTGGAAACTATGAGATTTTCTCTCATTCGCTGACCCCGTTTGAAGAAGTACAGCAAGCCGTCGCAGATCTCTCTAATGTAATCAGAAGCACCCTCCACAAAATTGAGGATCATATCGCAGAACTACACACCCAGAAAGATCAAAAAAATTCTGCTTTGGCAAATCTTCGAAAAAATATCAAGGACTATCCACGAGGGTTACTGCAGTTTAAAGAACGTCTTGCGAACGAATTGGGAAAGCAGACTGAACGCCCTGTCAGAATCGATATTCTTGCTGATGTACTGGAACTAAGCGACGAACGTTGGCGCGGCGCTGTGGAAGGCTATCTAAACGCTCAAAAATTCTACCTTTTGATAGATCCCGCTTACTATCAGGATGCGTTGTCTATCTATGATCGAATCAAAAAAGAGTTTGGATCTTCCTTTGGCTTGGTAGACATTGAAAAACTTCGCGAGCAAGAACGGATCGATGCACGCCAGAACAGCCTTGCGAAAAAGATTGAAACCAACAATCCTCTGGCACGTAGCTATGTAGACTATTTGTTGGGACGTGTTGTATGCTGCGAAAACGCATCGCAACTACGCAATTACAAAACGGCGATCACTGCCGAAGGTATGCTTTATCAGGGATATGTCGCTCGCTCGATTCAGCGAAAGTGGATGGACGATGCATTCATCGGAAGACGTGCTGTAAGCTTACGTATTTCTCGACTACAGGATGAGTTGGCCCAGATTGAAAACGAATTGCGCCACTGGTCTCCTATTCGCCAACTTCTATCTAAGCAAAAAGAACCCTTATTTACGCAGTACTTTGTCCAAAATATAGTAGTAGAAAAGCAACATGCATACTTGCGAGGGATCGAAATCAACGGTGAAATTTCCAGCATTGATGAACAGCTCTCAAAATTGGATCTTTTGTGGTTGGATGAGCAGCGTAAAACTATTGCACTCCTTGGAGACGAAATCGTTGCGCTAAATAAAGAAAAAGAAACGAAGGTACTTCAGATAGGTCAGTACAAGGAGCGTATTCGCCAGCTTGACTATGAAGTTTTGCCTGATCATTACCAGCAGCTGACCGGTATCGAGGATCGTTTACAAGATGAATTTCCAGTTACATACCAACAGAACACTGGTATCCCCAGATATCAGCAGGAGCTTTCTCGCCTAAAACGCGCTGATGTCGTGCATAAAAACTTTAGCAACAGATTGGAACAGAGCGTTAATGAGCGTGAAACTACTCGAAGGAAACTTTTTACAGCACGCAAAGAATACACCGATCGATTCAAACCATGTTCTTTCCGGGTTGAGTCTATGGACAATGATGAGTACGAGGCAGAGCAACGACTCTTAGAAGAAAGTGAGCTGCCCAAGTATCGAGAGAAAATCAGAGCCGCTCGTGAAAGCGCTATGGAGCAGTTCCAAAACGACTTCCTTGCTAAGCTGAAATCCAGTATTGACCAAGTGCAGGATCAGGTAAGAAGTTTGAATCGCGCCCTGCGCCAAGCACAATTCGGAACAGATAGTTACCAATTCCGTGTAGAGCGCAATCCTGATTATGCTGAGTATTACGATATGATTATGGCACCAGAGCTCATGGAAGGCGACATGGGCTTATTTGCACTACCGTTCCAAGACAAATACGGGCATCTCATTGAAAAGTTGTTTGGGCAAATCACGACGGCAGATGATACTCAACTAAATGCAAGAAAGCAAAGTGAGTTACAGGAAAACATTCAGCGGTATACCGATTTCAGGACATATCTGAAATTCGATCTGGAGACCACAGACCAAAATGGCTCTAAGCAGCTTCTCTCCCAGACCTTAAATACAAAGTCTGGCGGCGAAACACAAACACCATTCTATATTGCTGTTCTTGCCTCGTTTGCACAGCTTTATCGGGTCAATGATACCTCCAGTTTTGGAAATACGGTACGTTTGGCAGTGTTCGACGAAGCTTTCAACAAAATGGATAGCGATCGGATTATTGAAAGCGTCCGCCTTTTGCGGAAAATGGGTTTGCAAGCTATTATTTGCACGCCGCCGGATAAGGTTTCAGATATTATGCCAATTGCGGATCGTACATTGCTGGTTGATAAAAACAAATACAGGATGCATATTCTACCCTTTGGTAAGGAGATGGCACAATGACAGAGCAACGCATCATCTTAAGCCGATTGTTAGATAAGTTCGAGAATAGCAAGCATCTTTCAGAGCCTGGAACATCTCATCGCCGCGTAATGCTGCGAGTGGATAAAAAAGAGTTACCCGAATACAGATATGAAGATGCTACAACCCGCGACGCTTATAATGAAGCAGCTCGCATACTTGAAGCAAGGCAAATGGTGCAGCTCGAATGGATCAAAGACCGTCCCCTGCTCTCTACGGTTGTGTTGAATCTGGAGCAAGTATCATTGTGTTACACCGCCCTTGGAAGAGCACATCCTAAAGCACGAGCAAATCATATCACCACTTTGATAGACGGCTCGCTGGAAGGTGTTTCTATTCCATGGATTGTTGCTTGGAAAGAGGATATCTGCTCGGAAGCGGTAGAGCATTTGAAAATCCCAAATTTCTGTAAATTCGACGATACCCTTTTACACGATTTGCTTCGTTCATTTCAGGAATACGCAACTCTTCCTGGTAGTATTACTATGCGAGCGTTTAGCATCAAGTGTTTCTCTGATACGAAATACTTCGAACGAAACATTCGTGATTTGTTTTTACGAATTGCCAGGAAGTATGATAACGCCTTAGCGATTGCTTGCGAAGAAAACAATCTTGGCGAGAAAGAACAGTTGGCGTTCTTGGGTATCTATGCGCGCCCGGAACATTATGAATTGGCCGGTAATTGTCTTATCCGCACGCAGCAAGGCGAATTGGATCTTAAGGCTTCTGGACGTTGTGGTTTGGCGTTGCCCAGTACTTTGATAGAGTCAATTGCTGAAATTGAGATGAGTTCTATCGACTGTATAACATTTATTGAGAACAAAACAAATTATGATGAGTATATTGCATCTGAGAAGCAATCTGGAGAGCTGGTAATTTATCATGGAGGCTTCCTTAGTCCCCAAAAACGACGGCTGTTTACATTGATCGCTAACGGAGTGGATGCAAAACTAAATGTGCGATTTTGGGCAGATATTGACAAAGGTGGATTTCAGATGTTCCAGCATCTGCAAGAGCTAATTCCCGCCTTGGTCCCAATGCGTATGTCTGGTGAATTTGTGGATAAATTCCACGAACACGGGCTTGCGCGCTCTAAAGAGTACTTGTCTGCACTGAAAACAGATCTAAAGACCGGAAAATACTTGCTGTTTCAAGATGCCATTGAAAAAATCCTAAGCTATGGCGTCACAATCGAGCAAGAAGCATTTCTGAATTAATTAGAGGGGCCAAAAATGAAACACATACAGTATAATAAGCTTGTTCGCGATCGCATCCCTGAGATTATAGAATCATCCGGCAAAACATGCACGGTAGAGATTCTTTCTGATGAAGACTATCTCCGCATGGTCGATGCTAAATTGGATGAGGAGCTTGCTGAGTATCACAAGGATCAGAACATCGAAGAACTGGCCGATCTACTCGAGGTCATCTATGCGGCCACCACAGCTCGCGGCTACAGTATAGAACAGTTAGAAACCGTCCGAGCTGAAAAAGCAGCTAAACGAGGAGCCTTTGATAAAAAAATTCTTCTAAAAGAAGTCGTTGAGGATTGAGGTGAAACTATGCCGACCTATCATTCTGCTTCCGGTAGTGTCGCGGAAGATCTGTTTATAGAGTTATTTAGTGAGGCTTTTGGTGCAGAGAAGGCCGGGTATCTCTATTCGCAGTATCATTTCTACGACATTTATCAGAATAGCCGTTATGCTGATTTTGTGTTGGAAAATGGTGCGCGGCGTGTGGCAATTGAAATAGATGACGAGACTTCTCATAACAAGAGCCTCGTCGCCTCGAATAAATTCTACGATGACTTGCTGAAGCAAAACAGCATGGTTCATTTGGGATGGGATGTTTACCGCTGGGCAGTACGCCAAATGCAGATTCAGCCGGAAGCGGTTAAAGATGAGCTTCGTGTTTTCCTTGGAAGCCATCCGCAATTTAAGGAAATCGAAGATTATCTCCCGCAGCAACGTGGCAAGGCTCTGGACGGAACAAATCTGGAGCTAAAGAATCATCAGATGGAGGCCTTGCGCTCCTTGCAAGATATGCGAGACAACAGCGAAACAATCGCACTCCTATATCATGCAACTGGTACTGGAAAAACAGTTACTGCTGTTATGGACGCTAAAAACTGCGGAGGTCGTGTTCTGTTTCTTGCCCATACACAAGAACTGATTAATCAAGCTACCGAAACCTTCCGCAAGCTGTGGCCGTCTGTGACGGTTGGCCGATACATGGATAGTATCAAACAACCCAACGCGCATGTGGTTTGCGGCAGCGTCCAGAGTGTCGCCTTGCATTTAGACCAATTTAAGGATGATACATTCGACTACCTCATCGTAGACGAGGCTCATCATGCGGCAGCGGATACATATCAAAAGGTCCTGTCATATTTCAAACCAGCCTTTACGCTGGGCTTGACAGCCACCCCAGAGCGAACCGATGACAACAAAGTTATTCTTGATATTTTTAAGAACACAGCGCACAAACTGGATATCCAGACCGCAGTAGAGATCGGTGAGCTGGTACCAATTCGTTGTATCCGCATCCACACCAACATTGATTTGACTAAGGTACGTTTCAACAGCGTGCAGTACAACATTCGCGATTTGGAAAGCAAAATCTATGTTCCCGAACGCAACCGCTTGATTGTAGATACTTGGTTGCAATATGTGAGGAACAAGCGCACCGTGGTTTTCTGTGCCTCGGTCAAGCATGCAGAACAGATCGCAGAGCTGTTCCGGGAAGCAGGGATCAAGGCTGCGTCGGTGTCTGGCGGCATGAAGCAATCTGAACGAAAAGAATTCCAAGATAAGTTCGTAAGTCGAGAAATTCAGATACTTTGCGCCTGCGATCTACTCAATGAAGGTTGGGACTGTCCGGAAACCGAAGTGTTATTTATGGCCCGGCCGACCATGTCAAAAGTATTATACACACAGCAGTTAGGCAGAGGCATGCGACTTTTTGAAGGCAAGGAAAGTCTCATGGTTTTTGACTTTGTGGATAATGCCAGCCAATATAATATGCCGCAATCTTTGCATCGTCTGTTCAAGCTGAAGGACTACAAGCCCGGACAATTGGCAATAGCTCCTGGCACAAAGAAGGCGGCAGAAGCAGAGCTCTATGCCAGAGGAGAGAAACCTGATGCACTAATCGACTGGCCAGTGGATGCCACAGATTATGAACTGGTAGACATCTTTAATTGGCAGGAAGAAGCGGAAGGTATGATTTCCCAGATGGAGTTTGTCCGTCGCGTGGATGTTCAAACCGAAACCATCGAGCGGTATGTCCGCGAAGGAAAACTCATTCCAGATTTGGTTGTTCCCATGAGTGAGCACCGGACATTCAAATATTTCAAAGAAGAATCTCTGCAGAAATACGCCGACCAGTACGGGTGGACAATCATCGATGATTCCAATCGCAAGGATATGTTCATGGATATGATCCGGCAGATGGATATGAGCTATTCTTACAAGCCTGTGCTGATAAAGGCTGTTCTCCTTTATGCAGACGATAAGGGACGAATCAAACTTGATAATATTGTATCTTACTTCAAGTCTTATTATGAAGGTCGCAGAGCAGCAAGGCTTCCTGTCGAAAAGAAAAACAGCATCTTTGCGAAGGGTGGATACACCGACAAGGAAGCCGAACGCAATATCCTCTCTAATCCATTCAAGCGCTTCGAAGATATGCAAATGCTGCGGCATACCAAAACTCTGGGCATCGTTCAGGTGGATGAGGCGGTGTGGAAGCATTTGAGCAAGGAAGAAAAGGTTGAAATGGAGAGAATTTGTGACACTAAGCTCCAGCAGTATTATGAGCGGCTGACCAAGTAAAGAATTGGCTATTCAGAAGCTGAACATGTAAACAGTATTTACAAGTTCATTTAGGAGAAAAGACTATGCCTCTTGAAATTGTTCGCAACGACATAACGAAAATGGCGGTAGATGCCATCGTCAACGCTGCCAAGGAATCCCTCTTGGGCGGTGGAGGTGTGGATGGCTGCATTCACCGTGCTGCAGGACCGGAGCTGTTGGCTGAGTGCCGGACGTTGGGTGGCTGCAAGACCGGCGATGCCAAAATTACCAAGGCGTATCGTCTCCCCTGCAAGCATGTGATACATACGGTTGGCCCGGTATGGAACGGTGGCAAATACGGTGAGCGGGAGCAGCTTGTTTCCTGCTATCGGATGAGCCTTGCATTGGCGAAGGAACACAAGTGCGAAACGGTGGCCTTTCCGTTGATTTCCTCCGGGATCTTCGGTTATCCCAAAGACCAGGCGCTGCGTGTGGCGGTGGACACCATTGGCGAGTTCCTCATGGAAAACGACATGACGGTCTACATCGTCATTTTTGACCGTACCGCCTATCAGATCAGCGGCAAGCTGTTCGCAGATATTGCCGAGTACATTGATGACCACTATGTGGACGAGCACACTGACTCCCGCCGTGAGCGCCTTCGCAGGCTGAACCGATTAGACAGCAAGGCTATGGCCTGCGAGGATGCCGTTCCTGACTTTATGGCCGCACCATGCGCACCCATGGCAATGAGTGTTGCCGGTAGCAGCTTGGATGATATGCTCGACGAGCTGGATGCAGGCTTCTCCGAAACATTGCTAAAGCTCATTGACCGTACTGGCAAAAAGGATTCTGAGATCTACAAGAAGGCTAACGTGGACCGCAAACTGTTTTCCAAGATCCGCAACAACCCGGACTACAAACCGTCCAAGACAACGGCAATCGCATTCGCCATTGCGCTGGAACTGGATCTGGAAGAAACCAAGGACTTTATTGCCCGTGCTGGTTTCGCGCTGAGCCGCAGCAGTAAGTTTGATGTCATCATCGAGTATTTTATCAAGCAGAAAAATTACGATGTTTTTGCCATCAATGAGGCTCTGTTTGCCTTCGACCAGAGCTTGTTAGGAGCGTGACCGAACATGAAAAAGTGCAGAATTACTGTGATGAAGGTTGCCCGCTACGATGACCTCATCGAGAAGTATGAAAACCCCATTCAGCACGCCTGCGACATGAAGGAAGGTCAGGTGTTCATCGCCAACGGCTGGGAGCGGCCCGAGGGATTTTGCCTTAGCGCATGGGAGAGTATGTCGGCCTTTGTGCTTACGCTGTCTCATGGCGGCGGAGATTTCTACGATGGCTGGATGAAGAATAAAAAGTCCGCTATGATCTCCTGCAACGATGGTTTCCGCCCGGTGAGTTTTCTCATCGAGGCTTTGGATGAGGATGCGGAATAATGAAAAAGTTTTACGATAAAAGTGAATTAGGTTTTGCCCTTGCGTGGATCGGCATCTACTGCGTGGGCATGTCCATCTTTGACGAGATCTCCCGCAGTATCGGTGTGGAGAGTTCTGCTTCTGCGGTGTTTGCCTTGGCTGTCAGCCTGTTCCTGTTTTTCTGGCTGAAAAAGCACAACAAGCTGGAGTGGTTTGGCCTGTGCAAGCCGACTGCTTCCGCAAAGGCGTTTCTGTTCTACATACCTCTGATTGTCCTCACCAGTAAGAATCTCTGGGGCGGAGCGGCGATACATTACGATGCCCCGGGTACGGTTTGCTTCATCGTCAAGATGCTCTGCGTCGGTTTCCTGGAAGAGCTGATCTTCCGTGGATTTCTGTTCAAGGCTATGTCCCGCGACAGCATCAAGTGGGCGGTGATCGTGTCCAGCGTTACGTTCGGTCTGGGGCATATTATCAATCTGATCAACGGCAGCGGCATGGGCTTGGCGGAGAATCTGGTGCAGATTTTCTTTGCCGTGCTTATCGGCTTCCTGTATGTTATCATTTTCTGGCGCGGCGGTTCCCTGTGGCCTTGCGTCATCTCCCACGGTGCGTTTAACTCCCTTTCCGCGTTTTCCGTCGATGGCGAGGCAATCGGTCGACTCGTGATTCTGTGTGTGCTCACGGTGGCGTATGCGCTGATTCTGCTGAAGACATTGCCGAGAAGTGAAGCAAATAAAGCGCTATATTGATTAATGAGGAAGTGGTTTAGAACCACTTCCTCATTTTTTACGTCAAATTGGAATTTTCAAATCCATGTTTGTCGGACTATTAAAAACCAAACTGCAAGGCGCTCCTATCGGGAGTATCGGCATCTTCATTTTCCGTCAGCAGGAGAAAACTGTATGACCAAGAAAATTTCGTCATTTCGTAACCTCAAGGTGGCTGCATTACTTTGCGCCGCTAAAGCGGCTATCCCCTGTGGAATTGCCGCAAGCAAGTTAGAATATAGACTATAAAGAATCCTCCGGATGATCTCAACCATACGGAGGATTAACTGTTTTATGGACACATGCCATTCCCTGCGGCTTTTTGTTTTATCACAGCGGATTGTAAGCATTCATACTGCTGGTGTGAGTTCCTTTTAAGGAGGAAATGAACTATGATGAAGCGAATCCATCAAAACCGGTCTTCACAGGGACTTTTGGGCGGGCAAATTGAAACGGAAAAAAGTATTTTAACGGAAATCGACGGCGGCTACCGATTGGTAGACAAATAACCCAATACGAAACGCCCTGGAAGTTCCAGGGCGCTTCCGTTTACAAGTATCGTTTTTTCTTGAAGTAGTAAATACATCCTCCCACAATTAATGCACTCAGCACAACCACCGCCGGATAACCATAGACCCAATGAAGTTCCGGCATATTGTCAAAATTCATTCCATACCATCCTGCAATCAGAGACAACGGCATAAAAATTGTGGTAACAATTGTCAAAAGCTTCATAATCCGGTTCTGCCCAAGATCCATCTGGGCCTGATACTCGCTGCTGACCTGACTGGCATATTCTCGCAGCATCTGGGTTTCCTCTTGTAAGCGATTCAACCTGCGAAGAATATACTGCAGCCTGCCGGAACTGCATTCATCCAACAAATCGGTAGAATTTTCCTGTAAAGTTGCCACCATATCATTCATCTGAGCGTAGTAACGGTTATGTTGATTCAGTTCCTTCCGGAGCCGGCTCATTTGCCTGATAAACTTGTCTGTCCGGTTATCCAATACCATCTGTTCAAGTCCGGAAATGCGTTCTTCCATGTTCTGAATATGGAAGAGGTCATCCATAATCAGAGCCAGAAAAAAATCCATCAGTAAATCATCTGCCCCATCCGCATGATGCGGGCGCATATTCCTGACCCGGTCCATACATTTGGCGGCTTCTCCGTCCGCATCAACAAAAAGAAGGTTGTTGTTCCACCATGTGAAAACGATTCTCTTTTCCTGCTGATGTGGTCTTGCCGGCGCGTGAATCTCGCCGAGGATTCGGTTTTGCTCAACCATCAGCCGACAGCCCTTAATATTTCCTGCGCAGAGCATAGACTCCGGCGGAATCAGCATAGCTGGCAGCTTATGGTCCTTGATTTCTTCCGGATTTAGAATGACTGCGATTTTCTCCCAAATCTCAACATCTTCTGGCCGGATTGGTTTTAGCGTCTCAGCTATGTGATAGTACATGATGTATTCCTCCTCATATCTCAACCCCACCGTAAAATCGCATGTTCCACCAATAAGTTATATGGTTGGACTGTGCGGTTTCACGGTGTCCTGCTTTTCTGAACGAAACCCGTTTTTCGAACATTTTTTCGAAAAACGTTTTTTTCTTTTCGGAAAGCCTGGCAATGCTTGGGTTTTCCGATTTTGTATTTTGGAGAAGATATTCCAAAAGTCCAGAAATGCAAAAGTATTATTTTTACTCCATGTCGCTATTTGGACACATGTTTTCCATAAAATTGAATCGTGCTCGGTCTCAAAGGCCTGTGGTATCTGGTATTTCAGGGTTTGATGAGGACGAACCTCATTGTAAAACTGAATATACTGTTTTACGCTTTCGCGGAAACCTTCTTTGCGACTGCGTTGTCATGAGGCCTGCCGGTAGCTGAAAATGATTGTTTGATACCATTTGATTGGAGCAATTTTCTAAATGCACCCGATGTGTACTGCTTTCATAACATGACAGAACTAAAGCCTTCTACAGCTTCGAACGCATCTTGCTCTTGCGTAAAATAAAGTATAGCATACAAGTGTGAAGTTTTCTACCATTCATACAAGAAACGCCCGAACATTTTCGTCCGGGAGTTCTCGGTATCAATCATAAATCAGTTCAAACTTCACTATTTCTTCTGCCTGTGCCTTGCAAGCGTTCATCTGCTGTACCCATTCCATTTGATTTTCTGCTTTTAACTGTTCTGTCACACCCTGCTTTTGAGCCATTTCATCAATCAATCTGTGGAACATTTGCTCCGCCTGTTGGTTAATATCTGCAAGATAACGGTTAAGTGTACCATCAATCAGCATTGTGGTGTAAACAATGTGCCTATGCTCTTTCAGATACTGCTTGTGGCGTTGTCCCCATAAGCCGATAGGCTGTGTTTCTTCTTCGGAAAGTATCAGACAAGGGATATAATAATCTCCCTGCAATTCATACCATAAACCGTTGCTTTCATCAAAAATGTACTTGTCCATATAATAAATCCTCCAGTATAATATATTCGCACATACGTCGCAGTTCTCCGATTGCCACTCGCTGTTATATCTTGTTATCAGATTTTCTTGCCCTTGTATTTGCCCTTATCAGCTTCCAAGGGAAGAATAAACATAAGTGAAATCGTATAATAAGTTAAGGTGAGCATTTTGCGATAAACCCTTTATTTTCAAAGCTTTTGGAGGATTTTATTAAAACCCTGTGAGGGTTAATAACCACTTATAAAATTGTGGTTTTCAAATTGGAATTTGAGTAAACAAGAGCAGTGCACCTGCAAAGGCGCACTGCTCCGTTTGTTCGTTTAGTTAAAAAAGCTGTCCCGGCAGCTTAAGTTTCTCTTTGTAAGAAAATATTTTGTCAAATTCTTCGGCGGCATCTTCATTAACGAAGTATCCTTGCGGTGGGGCATATTCCCCAGTAATGCCATCAAGGTATCCTGGGATTAATTCTTTGCAAAGAAAGAATGATGAATCCGCACCATCGGGCAAACCGTGATAACGAATACCAAAATCTCTGGCAAAAGTAAAACCGCTTTTTCCATAGAAATGGATATTACCCTCCGATCAACCACCACAATCAAAACAAAGGAGGACACACATTGAAAGAATCCAAGTTCACCAACTACGACGAGCTCCCGCTGTTCCTAAGCGCCAAACTCGTGGCGCAGACGCTGGGCGTCGGACGAGCCACTGCCTACGAACTTATGAACGAAAAAGACTTCCCCGCCATCCGCGTCGGCAGCCGCATCGTGGTACCCAAGGAAAAATTCCGCCAGTGGGTAGATCAGCAGACGGGAGGTGAAAACTGATGTACCAGCGCTGGCCCAAACGCGATACCGACAAGTGCTATTTCAAAATGCCCAACGAAGTCTTCTGTCTCGACCTGGACTCCAAAGAAATTTCCATCTACGCATACCTGCTTCGGTGCGAGGACCGCGACACCTACCAGTGTCATCCCAGCTACCGCACCATCGGCAAGGCGGTGAAGATGTGCGAGAACACGGTACGCAAGTATGTGCTCAGTCTGGAGGAGAAAGGTCTCATCCGTACCGAGCCGACCACCATCACAACGAAGGACGGACGCATCAGAAACGGAAGCCTGCTCTACACCATCTGTCCCATTCAGGAGGCGCTGGAGATCTTCTATCAGCGGCAGCTCACGCGCGCCGAGGAAGAAGCGGAGAAGGCACGACTGCGGAAACGGCTGGCGCAGCTCAACGAACAAAAATCCATCAACGAAACGGAAGGAGTCAGTGCATGATCATTTCTCTCGCAAACCTCATTGTCGACCACGACGCTACGACAGTCGCTATGCGCACCCAGGACACGATGCGGTATGTCCAAGCTGAGTGGAACAAGTCTCACGCAGAACCTATCGACGCCGCAGAGTTCCATAAGTTCCTCTGCGATGAACGCTACGGTGACCTGACCGAAGAGCAAAAGGAGTTCGTCCGTCTGCACCGTGACAAGATGCGGAACGCCTACGCAGGGATGGTGTGCCAACTGCTGCTGTGCGAGGAAATGATTCGCCGGAATATGGTGCCGGATTTTCAGACCTACCGCAGCGTGTTCTGCCCGGAAGGCGGTGATGTGCCGTGGGCGCTTCATCGGGCGGGATAATCGCCTTTGTAGCCGATTGGCAGTTGACGAAAAGAAAGCAGGAGAAAGGACCGGCGCCGTTAACGGCCCGGTCCACCCCACAAATGCCCGCAGTGCGGGCATTTTCAAGGGTTTGTGACCGGGGTCGTAGTGACGCTTTTTTGCAGCTTGCGGAACCAATTTGACGCTCTAAATCCGAAAAAGTCAGTGTTTACAAGGGTTTCCACCGACGGCGTACCGGCTCCGCGGCCCGTTCTCGCCTCGTTTTCGGGCATATTTCACTGTAAAACCCCTTCAAAAAATCAGTAGCTATTTCACGCAAAGTGTGGTAGTTGTTTGTGTTGCAAAAAACAAATCCCACCGAGGAGGTGACCCAAATGGCAAAACGAAGACCATCCGGTGACGGTATGGTGCGCCGCCGCGACGACGGCCGCTGGGAAGGGCGCATCGTCATCGGACACAAGAAAAACGGTGACCCCATCTTCCATCACGACTACGCCAACACCCAGAAAGAGCTAATGGACAAGCTCCACATGAGCATTGAGCGCTACCGCGACGTGGAGCTGACCGAGGACAGCCGCATGACGCTGGGCGAGTGGCTGGACACCTGGCTGGAGGACTACAAGGAAGGTACCATCCGCCCCACCACGCTGGCCAACTACCGCCAGTTCATCGAAGCCTACATCAAGCCCGAGCTGGGCCACAAGCAGATCTCCCTCATCAACGGTCACGACATCCAGAGGATGTATAACCGCCTGAAAAAGAACGGACGAGTCAACGAAGATGCAGACGGAAGCCACGCCCTCTCCGACGCCACCGTCAACCACATCCACACCATGCTTCACGGCGCCATGAAGGACGCGGTGCAGGCCAACATCATTCCCCGCAATCCCACCGAGGGGCCGACTGCACCCAAGTCCAACTACAAGCCGAAGAAAATCCTCAACGAGCAGGAGCTGGAAATCTTTCTGGATCTCATCCGCAAGGACGAAGTCTGGTACGAGTTCTTCTACACCGAACTCATGACCGGCCTGCGGCGAGGTGAGATCTGCGGACTCCTGTGGAAGGACTTCGATGAGAAGAAAGGCACGCTCAATGTCTGCCGCACGCTCCACCGCAAGGAATTGGGTGTGTTCTCTCTGGGGGATACCAAGACCAGCAAGGGCAACCGCACCATCATCCTGCCCCAGAGCATCGTGGGGCTTCTGTGTCAGAGAAAGAAGCGGGCGGTCAGCCAGTGGATCTTCCCGCAGCCAGTCAGCCCGGAGCTGCCCATGAACCCTGACTCGGCCTACCGCCGTCTGAAAGTCCTGCTCAAGCAGGCTGGCCTGCCGAACATCCGCTTCCACGATCTGCGGCACACCTTCGCCACCCACGCCCTCACCAGCGGCGTGGACGCCAAAACCCTGTCCGGCATCCTGGGACACACCAATGCGTCCTTCACGCTGGACACCTACACTCACGTGACCCCGGACATGCGCCAGCAGGCCAGCGGCATCGTCGGCGGGTTCATGGAAGACCTGCTGGGAAAGGAGTTGAAACCATGGCAAGAAAACGAAAAAATGGCGACGGAATGATTCGCCAGCGCACCGATGGACGATGGGAGGGCCGCTATGTCATCGGCTACGATGACAAGGGTTATCCCAAGACGAAGAATGTCCTCGCCAAAACAAAACGGGAGTGTGCCGAGAAACTGGAAGCACTCAAGGCGGAGCTGGGCGGCATCAAGTCGGACAAGGTCAAACCGGACATGCGCTTCGGGGACTGGATGGTGTACTGGTTTGAAAATCACGCCAAGCCTAAGATCCGCCCCTCCACGCAGGAGAACTACTGGGGCCGCATCCGCCTGCACATCAACCCGGAGCTGGGTCACATCCCGCTGAACAAGCTGACCCAGAACGACCTGCAGCAGTTCTACGGACGGCTGAAAAAGAATGGTCGAAAAGCCCATACCGACAAATACGGCAACGGGCTCTCCGACCGCATGGTGCGTATGTGTCACGCTACCTGCCGCTCGGCGCTGGAGAAAGCGAAGCTGGACGGACTCATCCGCACCAACCCGGCCATCGGCTGTAAGCTGCCGCCCAAGAAGGCCCGGGAGATGCAGGTGCTGGAACGGGACGAGCTGCAGCGCTTCCTCATCCAGGCCAAGGTGGAGGGGTACTACGAACTCTTCCTTCTGGAACTGGCCACCGGATTGCGGCGGGGTGAGATCGTAGCGCTCCAGTGGGACGATCTGGACTTCGAGACCGGCGTGCTGAATGTGAGTAAACAGGTCAACGCTGTGAAAGGCGAGCTGCAGTTCAGCACACCGAAAACAAAATCTTCCATCCGAAAGATCGTCCTGCCGCCCGCCCTTCTGGACGTGCTGCGGGAATACAAGAAAACCGTGGTCTCCCGGTGGATGTTCCCGTCCCCGTTGAAGTACGATATGCCCATCTCACCCGGCGTGGCGGAGCGGCAGCTCTCCCGCATTCTGGAGCTGGCGGGCTGCAAGCACGTGAGGTTTCACGACCTGCGCCACACCTTTGCAACGCTGGCACTCCAGGGCGGCATGGACATCAAGACCCTCTCCGCCATGCTGGGCCATGTGTCGGCGGCGACTACGCTGGACATCTACACCCACATTACCGACGATATGCAGCGGCAGGCCGCCGCGAATATCGACCGGGGCATTGGTAAGGCTGCGCCGCCTGAGAGTGGTTCAACTCCAGGGCAGGATGCTGTCCCCGGCCAGAGTGAAAAGCCCGGCATGACCGACTTCCAGCCCGTCCCGCGCAAGCAGCGCAGGCCCGGCACCGGATGCATCACACAGAAGAGTCCCAACCTGTGGGAGGGCCGCTACTCGCCAACCTGGATCGATGGCAAAAAGCACGCCCGCAACATCTACGCTCACACCCGTGAGGAGTGCGAGGAGAAACTCCAAGCGCTGATCATCGAGATGAAAACCGAGCTGGCGGAGCTGAAGCAGCAAAAAGCGGAGGGGACGCTGCCGCCGCCGGAGCAGGAGAAGGGCAAGAAGAAAGGAAGAAACAAAGCAAAGAAGACAAAGAAACAGAGTAAGCGTAAGTAAAAACAATCACCGCCATGGGTGCCAATTTTACGGCACCTATGGCGGTGATATGGTATTTTACAATTTTAGGATATGATACACGACTTAACCATTTATCTTTCTGGCCAGTTGGTTCCGTAAATAAGGGCGTATGGATGCGACGATGATTGCGCGAATTTTTTTCTGTTGACCAAGCGTAATGGAAGACTTGTCCCTTTTATTAAACATTTTCAGGATAAACTCGTAATCATCATATCCATCGTAACCATTGTATTCACAATCAAAGGCCCCTTCATCATACAGCTTTTTTAAAAGCTTTCGAGAGAAGAATTCCGGCGAAAGAGAAATAAACCGATTGTCTTCAACTGCATGGTACAATTTAAACATTTTCTCTCGAACTGCAGCTTCATCGTCCAAGTCGTCGCGACCAAACTTTTTGATGCAGGAACTTCCTATGGGAAACAAAGTGTTCCCGTTTATAGCATTTTCAATAGTGAATAGATAGTATAAATGCTCTTTGCCGCAAACACAGGATTCGCTAAGAGTATCATCCTCTTCGCAATCAGCGATTTCCCATTCTGTTACTGCAGTATCCCAATTGTTGGATTGAGACAATTCAATTACTCTTTTAATAAGTCGTTCCACGTAAATGCTTGCCATAAGCAATACACCACCTTTCGCTGTCGTTAAGTTTGCTATTATAGAAATACAGTAAATTACTTGCCGCGCTTGATTTGAATCGCCTTAAAATCGATTATCCTCGAAACAGCTAATGTGCCAGTCGGGAGATCGAGTAGATATTCGACTTCTATCGGACTAATGCTCAGCCCATACTCTACAGATAATTCATCCATAAACTCTTCCGCTGTAAAAACATTTTCTTGAAGCAACATCATGACGGATGCCTTCAGCAATGCTGGGGACGCAGTAATGAGAACATCATCTAATGGCTCCTCTTTTCTTTGACCGCGTCTTTGCATGATTCTAATCAACGATTGGTAGTCCTCTTTCGTGATTATATCAAGCTTTTCGGCTCTTCGAATCATTGCGGCAATAGAAACTTTCCATTTCTTCTTAAGTTGCTTGTAGTAAATGATGGTCTGCGGGCCAGCTTCTGCATCTTTTCTGAAAGTCTCTTCCGGAAGCAAAAAGGCTGCAGCAAAGTCATTGGCTTCACGCTCCCTACGCTTGAATTCCTCTTTTGAGAGTTCTTCAATGTCTTCGCTCCATTCATGCAAGCAAATATGTCCGAGCTCATGGGCTATATCGAAATGAATACGTGCAGCAGATGTTTTGTTGTTAGAATATGCGATGAGATAAGTTGGCATATCTGCCGTTCCCACAAACTGACTAAATGCATCGACGTCATCTGTACTTGTAGAAAAAGAAGTGACCAAAATACCATGTTGCTCAACAACAGATATGATATTATCAATTGGGCCACGCCCAAGTCCCCATGCATCTCTTAATGCATAAGCAGCTTCTTCGGGTGTAATACTTTCGGGAAGATTAAGCGGTTCGTACGCAGGAAACGAAATGTAATCCTGCAATAACGAATATACCTGCGCAAGAAAGTCCATTTTCACAATTTGTTCACTACGATATTTCTTGTTGGTGGTAAGAAGTGAACGAAAATAAACTGTGCCTTCTGTATTAGATGCAGGATGTTCGTAAAAGAATTTAACAGGAAAACTAAGCGCACGGGATAAACGGTCAACAAGCCCTTTGTCGGTTGGCTGACTTTTAGAAATCTCATACATTGACAGTGTTTGGCGCTGGCAACCAACTTGTTCTGCTAATTCGGCAACGGTTAAACCTCTATATATACGTGCTTTTTTCAAGCGTTCACCATTAAACTGGGTTTTCATATGGGGCGCTCCTCTTCAAATAATAATTGTTGATTGACTCATTATCTGTACCTTCGGGAAGCCATATAAGGACCGCCACTCTGGTGATCCTTATATGGCCAATCTATTAACCGTCTTTTTGAGCGGAAGTTTCCAAAGTCCGTTTTTCGGGTTTGCCTTTCTTGCGAGCCATAGCTTTGGCTGTAAGGGAAAGCCCTCGTCCGGGATTGTTCTCCGGTGCTGCAGGATCGGAAACTTTCTCTACAACGATACTCTCGTCGGCGTTAATGTACATAGACCAGTCGTGCTCGCTTCCTTGGGCAATGTCCAGGGAGGGAGTGACCATAACGGCACGGATATTTGTTAACCGATACCCCACTGTGTCAAATAACACCAGAACATGGTGACGTACAATGTCGACGTCGCTTCCTAAATCTTGCAACAGCGTCTGAACTAATTCCGCAAGTCGTTCTTCGTCGGAGAACTCATGAGGAATGAGACAAAGCTGCTGTTGATCTGCCAAAAGATCCTGGTTGAACTGGCGAGCCATCATATCGATGTAGTGCATCCGTTTGCGCTGTCGCTGTCGCTTTCGTAATTCTGTGAATCGTTTTTCCCGCATGAAGGTGAGTATGCATTGACTGGATTTTTCAAAAATCACCAACATCTCCCACGGACCACGATGCGCTTTTGCGATAGTGCAATCCTCTGTATCCAGGGTCTTAATAACATTTGTGTTCAGCAAATCCCAGATACGAGAGGGAACGCTGTTCCGGGTTCGAAGATCATTGCGCTGAATATCAGCTTGAATGTCATCACCGACAGCATCTTCCACGCAACGAACGATTTTGGCGATCAGATCAGGAGAAAAGGAAATGATGTTCGAGTGCATAGCGCACCTCCTCAGGAGTTTATGACCTAATTATAGGCTTTTCACTCGAAAATGTCAAGAGTGATATTTAGGCATCTCCTCAACCCCTGCGCCGCAATAAACAAGGAAAAAGCCCCCAGGAGCGATGCTCCTGGGGGCGTTGGTCCGAGTGGGGCGACTCGAACGCCCGGTCTCTTGAACCCAAATCAAGCGCGATACCACCTTCGCTACACCCGGATATTCAGTTTTTGCTATTATACCACGCAGCAGGCGAAAATCAAAGATTTTCCTGTCTGTGGTCATTCCTGTGGTCAAGGCCGTATTTCGGCCCGTTTTTATTGTCCGGCGAAATCCCGCAACTCGCCGTGTTTCAGAGCCTTCCGACCTTCGGCATTCCGGGTCGTGGATGGCGTGGGAGCCACTCCCAAAGCAGGCGCGCTACCAACTGCGCTACACCCGGTTATTCAGTTTTTTATCCGGCTGGGCGTATTCTCCCAAGCAAGTGTACTGCCAACCATACAACAATAGATTGAGTATAGTATATTTTTGAAAGGATTGCAAGCATTCCTTTTCTGTGTTAATATGAAGTTCAATAGGAATTGATGAGGTGACTCCCATGAGGATGAGAAAAAAGCCCAATCTCTCACTTAGAATGGAAAAATGCAGTCAATTTTTGATTACTTCTCCCGCAGATCACCGTGGCCGCTGGCATGATTTAAAGCCAGACGCCCAGGAACTGCGTCTGGAGCTTGGATGCGGCAAGGGCCGCTTTACCGCGGAGACGGCGGAGCAGAATCCTCAGTCCCTCTACATTGCCATTGAGCGTGTCCCAGACGCCATGATTGTAGCCATGGAGCGCTGCCGGGACAAAGGACTGAACAATGTCTTTTTTATTGACGGCGATGCTGCCCTCCTACGCCAGTATTTTGCCCCCGGTGAGGTGGACCTGCTCTATATCAATTTCTGTGACCCCTGGCCCTCCAATCACCACGCCCGGCGGCGCCTTACCCACGAAAATTTTCTGCTCCTCTACCGTGGTATCCTGAAGGATGGCGGCCAGATCCACTTTAAGACAGACAACAGGGACCTGTTTGAATACTCCCTGTTCCAGTTCCCCAAAGCAGGCTATACCCTCTCCGAGGTGACCCGAGACCTCCACAAGGACGGCGTCCAGGGCGTCATGACCGATTACGAAGAAAAATTCCACAGCATGGGCACCCCCATCAACCGCTGCGTGGGCACAAAGAAACATCTGGACCCGGAGCCCGAATTCCGTCCTATCGCCGGTCCCGACCGCACCCGGCGGGACGTGTCTGAAGTCCCCGCTCCCCAGGAGCCTTGAGTTTCTTTCCGCTAAGGCAGGATCTCAGGCGGCCTGGACTTGCTTTTTGAAACTTGACACAGCCCTCTCCGCAGGCGCAGGACGAGTGTAAATCGAAAGTTCTTTGCATTTTTCCATTCCTGTGGTAAGATGGTATTTATTGGCGAAACCGCTTTTGATTTCGCCGCACGGCGTCTGCCGCATCACACAAAGGAGTGTGACATATGACACACAGTACCAAACGAGATTCCTGGGGCTCCAAATGGGGCTTCATTCTGGCCTGCATTGGATCGGCGGTGGGCATGGGCAACATCTGGCTGTTCCCGGCCCGGGTCTCCAAGTACGGCGGGGCCACCTTCCTGATCCCCTATTTGATCTTCGTGGTCATCATCGGCTCCACCGGCGTGATTGGAGAGATGGCTTTTGGCCGTGCTACCCGCTCCGGCCCCATCCATGCCTTCGGCACAGCCACCCAGCTGCGCTTCGGCACCGAAAAGCCGGGCAAGCTGCTGGGTCTGATCCCGGTATTGGGTTCTCTGGCTCTGGCCATCGGCTATTCCGTGGTGACCGGGTGGATCTTCAAGTACACCGCCGGAGCCATTACCGGCTCTTTGTCCGCTCTGGACGGTCTGGACGCCTTCAGCGCCCAGTTTGGCGCCACTGCCTCCGGAAATACGGGCTGGCAGGTGGCCGGCATGGCTGTGACCATCGTTATCATGGCGTTCGGCGTGGGCAAAGGCATTGAAAAAGCCAACAAGATCATGACTCCCCTGTTCTTCCTTCTGTTCGTGGGACTGGCTGTCTATCTGGTCACCCTCCCCGGCTCCGCAGCGGGATACCAATACATCTTCGTGCTGAAGCCCGAGGGTCTGCTGGACCCCATGGTGTGGGTCTTCGCCTTGGGACAGGCCTTCTTCTCCCTTTCCATTGCAGGCAACGGCACTCTGATCTACGGCTCCTATCTGAGTAACGATTCCGACGTGCCTGCCGACGCCAAGATGGTAGCTCTGTTCGACACCTGCGCCGCCATTCTGGCCGCTCTGGTCATCATCCCCGCCATGGCGGTGGCCGGACAGCAGCTGGACAAGAGCGGCCCGGGCCTGATGTTCATTTTCCTGCCCAACGTGCTCAAGGGCATCCCCGGGGGCGGCGTTATCCTCATCGTGTTCTTCGTGGCCGTCACCTTTGCCGCCCTCACCTCCCTCATTAACCTGTTTGAGGCCCCCACCGCCACCCTCCAGGAGCTGTTTCACCTGAAGCGGCCCGTAGCCGTGGCTATTATCGGCGCCATCGGTATTGGTGTGGGACTGGCTATCGCCCCTATCGTCTCCGACTGGATGGATGTTTGCTCCATCTACATCTGCCCCATCGGCGCGCTTCTGGCTGGAATTATGTTCTTCTGGGTGTGCGGCAAGGACTATGTGCTGGAGCAGGTCAACCTGGCCCGGTCCAAGCCTCTGGGTTCTTGGTTCTACCCCATGGCCAAGTACCTGTTCTGCGGCGTCACCCTGATCGTGCTGATCCTGGGCGCTTCGGTCCAGGGCGGCATCGGTTAAATTCTTGCCGTCCTTCTTTGAGGGACGCAGCGTGCTCTCTCTCCATCGAAGAAATCGTATGCGCTCTAGAATCCCATGGCATCAGCGGGGAGGGCCGCTACGACTTCGGCTAACATAATAGATCAGAGGACCGCTCAGCGGTCCTCTTTCCTTTTCTAAGGAAATATGGTATGCTGTTACATACTGTCAAATCACATCGCTAGAGGTGTCGTTTCATGGAAAAATTATATGAGGAAAATCCCTATCTGACCCAATTCTCCGCTGTGGTGGAGTCCTGCGTCCAGGGAAAGAAGGGCTATGACGTGATCCTGGACCAGACCGCCTTTTACCCCGAGGGGGGCGGTCAGCCCTATGACACCGGGACTCTGGGCAGCGTCCGGGTGCTGGAGGTCCATGAGCGGGAGGGCCGTGTGGTCCACACCTGCGACCGTCCCCTGGAAGCGGGGACCCATGTGGCCGGGACCATCGACTGGGACCGGCGGTTCGATCTGATGCAGCACCACTCCGGAGAGCACATCGTCTCCGGCATCGCCCATTCCAAATGGGGCTGTGACAACGTGGGCTTCCACATGGGGGCCGACGTCATCACCATCGACTTAAACGTTTTGCTGGACGAGGCCCAGCTCCGGGAACTGGAAGCTGAGGCCAACCGCTACATCTGGGAGGACCATCCCATCTCCATCACCTTCCCCACCCCGGAGGAGCTGGCCGTCCTGGAGTACCGGAGCAAAAAGGAGCTGTCCGGCCGGGTCCGCATCGTCTCCTTCCCCGGAGCGGACACCTGCGCCTGCTGCGGCACTCATGTGAACTCCTCTGGACAGGTCGGCTTTGTCAAGCTGCTGTCGGTGCAGAAGTTCCGGGAGGGCGTGCGTATCGAGCTGGTGTGCGGCGGCCGCGCGCTGCGTTATGTCAATAATATCATGGACCAGAACCACCAGGTCTCCAACCTTCTGTCCGCCAAGGTCTTTGAGACCGGGGCGGCAGTACAGCGGCTGCTGGAGGAGAACAACGCCCTCAAGTCCCGCATCCTCACCATGGAGGACCACCGCTTCGCCGCCCTGGCGGAGGAGTACGCCGGGGCTGGGGACGTGGTGCTCTTTGAAGAGGACCTCTCCCCCGACGGCCTGCGCCGGCTGTGCGACCAAGTGCTTCACACCTGCGGCGGACGGTGCGCCTGCTTCTCCGGCCAGGAGGGCCAGGGCTACAAGTACGCCGTGGGCCAGGCCGGGGGCGACCTGCGGACCTTCGTAAAAGAGATGAACCAGGCCCTCAACGGCCGGGGCGGCGGCAAGCCCGAGTTTGTCCAGGGCTCGGTCCAGGCCGGGGCAGACGAGATCAGAGCATTCTTCGCGAAACGCTGAATTCCTTGTGGCCCAAGGGGTCCCGGTCCATGTAAACCACAGGTTAGCAAAATTCGAACCACCGGGCGGTGGTCCTTTCCCGCCGCCGCTGATACCCTTTGGGCAAAGGAGGTCGATCACTATGACGACTGGTCAGCGCATCGCGGCCAAACGAAAGGAACTGGAGCTGTCTCAGGAGAGCCTGGGGGAAGCCCTGGGGGTATCCCGGCAGTCCATTTATAAATGGGAATCGGATACCTCTTTGCCCGACATCGACAAGCTGGTGGCCCTGAGCCGCCTGTTCCACGTCTCCGTGGGCTGGCTGCTGGGGGTGGAGGAGGAACAGCGGTCGGCCCCCTCCCCGGAAAATGACCCCGGCGAGCTGTCCGAGGCCCAGCTGCGCATGGTGGAGGAGATCGTGGACCGCTATCTGGCCGCCCAGTCGAAGCCGAAGAAGCGCAGACGCTGGCCCTATGTGCTGGCCGCTCTGGCGGTCCTCTGGGGCGGCTGGCGGCTGATGGACCGTCTGGACCGGATGGACAACCAGTACAACAGCCTGTCCAGCTCCATCAACAACATCGCCTATTCGGTGGACCGCCAGATCGGCGCCATCACCAACCGGGTGGAGGAGATCCTGAAGGCCCAGAACGACCTGACCGCCGACTACGGCACGGAAATGACCGGCTGGGACCTGTCCCGAAACACCGTCACCTTCTCCCTGCGGGTGGTCCCCAAGACCTATGTGGCGGGGATGGAGGTGGTGTTCCTGGCCGACAGCGGCGACGGACCGGCGGAGTTCCCCGCCGAAGAGGGCCCGGGCCGGGAGTTTACCGGAGAGGTCACCTGTGAACTCACCGATTCCATCACCCTGTCCGCCGTCTTTGTCAATGGGGACACCCGGCAGACCCAGTTGCTGGACAATTACGGCGGGCTCTATCAGGGCAGCATGCCCCAGATCGACCTCAGCGGTCTGGAAAGCTGTTTTCTCCACGAGGAGCGGGGCGAGGACGGGCTGTTCCACCTCCCCGAGGACTACGGCTGGCTGCGGGACCAGGAGCTGGACACCAAATTCGGCACCGTGGAGGTGCGGGGCCTGAAGGTAGGGCTGTTCAAAAACTTCCGGCTGGTCACCTGGCTGGAGCCTTGTGAACAGCCAAAGAACTGGGACGTGAGCGGGGAGCAATTTTTCCGCTTTGACGCCATGGACATGGACCTGGAGAAGGGCGATATCCTCCACTTCGCCGCCATATACACCGACCAGTACGGCCGCCGGGGCGTCGCCCCCAGTATTCCCTATTTCGAGTGCTTCGGGGAGGAAATCAGCTGGCCGGACGACTCTGACGGCACTCCCTATTACGATTTTTCCAATTACGTCTTTTGACTCACCAAACAGAAATGAGTGATTTTTGATGAAACGACTGACCTCCCTGCTTCTGTCTCTGCTCCTGCTGGTCAGCCTGACGGGCTGCGGAGATGTGGGCGTCATCGGCGGCGCCGATGGCCCCACCAGCATCATCGTTGCCGACGGCAGTTCCCCGGACCAGTCCCTGATCCTGCCCGAGGCTTCCAATGACTCCTCCTATACCGTCATCGGCAGCGCCGACGGCCCCACCGCCATTCTCACCCAGAGCACCCTCCCCCAGGAGGGAGAGTACTACTACGATTTGGAGAATGTGGTCCTCTATCTGGAATATTACGGGACGCTCCCCGACAACTACATCACCAAGAAGGAGGCCCAGGCCCTGGGCTGGTCCGGCGGCAGCGTGGAGCGGTACCTGGAGGGGGCCGCCATCGGCGGCGACCGCTTCGGCAACCGGGAGGGCATTCTCCCCAAGGAGGAAGGCCGCAGTTACACCGAATGCGACCTGAACACCGACGGGGCCGACAGCCGGGGTGCCGAGCGGCTGGTATTCTCCAACGACGGGCTGTACTTCCACACTGAGGACCACTACGAGACCTTTACCGAGGTCTGGGTGGAAAACGGGGAGGTGGTCTGGTAATGGAGACCATCCTGCTGGACTGCGCCCGGATGACTGACCGGGAGACGGCTCACGACTATCTGGCCCAGGCCCTGAACTTCCCGGAATGGTATGGCCGGAATCTGAACGCCCTGTACGACCTGCTTACCGGATGGCTGGGTCCCACCCGTCTGGAGTTGGTCCATGTCCAGGCGTTGGGGGGGCTGGGCGGTTACGGCCGGACCCTGCTGAGCACGATACAGGAGGCGGCGGGCGAAACTCCCGGCCTGGAGTTGGTCATCCGGGAAAAGTGACAGATCCGGTAACAGCGGCGGCCCCTTGGGCAGATTTACCGGTCCGGCTTTTCCTTTAAGTCCGGTTCCTTCTTTACACCGTTCCCCCTTTCTGGCATAATACCCTTATAGAAAGGGAGGGACCGCCTGTGAAACAATACGTCATTGCCCTGGATCAGGGCACCACCAGCAGCCGGTGCATCATCTTTGACCGGGAACAGAACATCATGGGCGTGGCTCAGCGGGAATTCACCCAGCACTATCCCAAACCAGGCTGGGTGGAGCACGACCCCATGGAGATCTGGTCCAGCCAGTATTCCGTCCTCACCGAGGCGCTGGCCCAGTCCGGCGTATCCCCGGAGGAGATCGCCGCCATCGGCATCACCAACCAGCGGGAGACCACCATCGTCTGGGACAAAACCACCGGACGGCCCATCTGCAACGCCATCGTCTGGCAATGCCGCCGCACCGCCGCTTTATGCGAGGATCTGAAACAGGACCGGGAGTTGACCCAATATATTCAGGAGCACACCGGTCTGCTTGTGGACGCCTACTTCTCCGCCACCAAGCTGAAATGGATCCTGGACAACGTGGAGGGAGCCCGGGAAAAGGCGGAGGACGGGGAGCTGCTGTTTGGAACCGTGGACAGTTGGCTGGTATGGAAGCTGACCGGCGGCGCCGCCCACGTCACGGACTATACCAACGCCAGCCGCACCATGCTCTATGACATTCGGAACCTGTGCTGGGACAGGCGGATCTGCCAGACGCTGGGCATCCCCATGGCCATGCTCCCCCAGGTCCGTGATTCCAGCACCGTTTACGGCACCGTCAACCTCCAGGGGGTGGAGGTGCCCATCGCCGGCATCGCCGGGGACCAGCAGGCCGCCCTGTTCGGCCAGACCTGCTTTGCGCCTGGAGAGGCCAAAAATACATACGGCACCGGCTGTTTCCTGCTGATGAACACCGGTGACCGGCTGTACCGCAGCCGGAACGGCCTGCTGTCCACCATCGCCATCGGTCTGGATGGGAAGGTACAGTACGCGCTGGAGGGCTCCGTCTTTGTGGGGGGAGCCGTGATCCAGTGGGTGCGGGACGAGCTGCGCTTGATCACCGAGGCCCGGGACGCGGAGTACTACGCCTCCAAGGTCCCAGACACCGGAGGGGTCTATCTGGTCCCCGCCTTTACCGGCCTGGGCGCGCCCCACTGGGACATGTACGCTCGGGGCGCTCTAGTGGGGCTCACCCGGGGCACCAAGCGGGAGCACATCATCCGGGCGGCCCAGGAGTCCATCGCCTATCAGGTCTGCGACCTGGTGGAAGCCATGGAGAAAGACACGGGTATCTCCCTGTCCTCCCTCAACGCCGACGGCGGGGCCAGCCGGGACCGCTTCCTCATGCAGTTCCAGTCGGATATTCTGAACAAGCCGGTCCGCCGCCCCGCCATCCGGGAGACCACCGCTCTGGGCGCCGCCTATCTGGCCGGGCTGGCGGTGGGGCTTTGGAAGGACCGGCAGGAGATTCAGGTTCTTCGTTCCCTGGACCAGCAGTACCGGCCCCAGATGGAGGAGGCGACCCGTCAGCGGCTGCTCCGGGGGTGGCACAAGGCCGTGGGCCGCAGTCTGGACTGGGCGGAGCACGCCCCCTGATCCGATGGAGTTCGACAACAAGACAAGGAGCGAGCGATCTTGAACGATATTTTCATTCCCACCATGCTGTTCTGGGAAAATGGCAACAGCTGGTACGGAAGCAAGGGGCTGACCCGTTTTTTCATCCGGCCCGTGAAGCATGAGCCCCCGGAGGAGGCCCCCCAGAATGAAGCCTACACCACCCTTGACGCGGAGGTGTGGAGGGGGCCTTTGACCAAATCCCTCAGCGAGATCCTCGCCACCGCCTCCTTTCCCCTCTCCGAGGAGGGTCTGGAACAGATCTCCGCCTGGCTGGAGGCTCAGGCGGCAAAACTGAATGGATAAACAAAGACCGTCCGAAAACTTCGGACGGTCTTTGTTATTTCATTTGTTATTTCAGATGGGATACGATGGCAGCTTACGCCAGCTCCGGACCCTTGCTGATGGCCAGCTTCAGCAGGATGGGAGTAAGCAGCGCGGAGGCGATGACGCTGAGGACGATGGCGGGCAGGATCACCGGGTCGATCATACCGGCGTTGATGCCCTTCTGGGCCACCATCAAGGCAACCTCGCTGCGGGCCACCATGCCGATACCAATTACCAGGGACTGGTGGTTGGTCATGCGGCACAGCTTTCCGCCCAGCCCGCAGCCTATGATTTTGGACAGTACTGCCGCCACCACCAGCAGCAGGGCGAAGATCAGAATCTCCGAATTCATGGTGGTCAGGTCGGTCTTCATGCCCACGCTGGCAAAGAACACGGGAGTAAACACCATGTAGGCGGCGACGGTAAACTTCTTGGCCACGAACTTCCGGGACTTGGTCACGTTACACAGGATCAGGCCGGCAAAGTAGGCGCCGGTGATGTCGGCCACACCGAAGAGGGCCTCGGCGCAGTAGGCCATGATAAGACAGAAAGCCAGCGCCCAGATCGCCACCCGGCGGCTGTGCCAGTGCTCCTCGGAGATCCAACCGAAGACCCGGCGCACCACCAGTCCCACTACCAGGGTGAACAGGAAAAACAGGGCGATCCGGCACAGCACCACGATAGGATTGGAGCCGCCGGAACTGAGGCCGCTGAGGACGGACAGGACAACGATGCCCAGAATGTCGTCAATCAGAGCGGCGCTGAGCAGGGTGGTCCCCGTCCGGGTCTTCAGCTTGCCCATCTCGTTCAGGGTCTCAACCGTAATGGACACCGAAGTGGCGGAAAAGACGGAACCCACGAAGGCCGCCTTCAGCACGTTCATCATGGTGAACTCACCGCCGAAGAAGACAAAGTACAGTCCGCCGCACAGCAGCAGGGGCACCGACACGCCCATGACCGCGATGACGAAGGCCTGGGGTCCGGTTTTCTTCAGTTCCTTCATGTCGGTGTCGATACCGGCGGTAAACATGAGCATGATAACACCGATCTCCGCCGTCTTCACCAAGAAATCGGTGCTTTGCAGCACGCCGAAGCAGCTGGGTCCCAGGATGATACCGGCCAGCAGTGCGCCCACCACCTGGGGCATATGGATCTTCTCCGTAGCCAGGCCAAGGACCTTGGTGGACAACAGGATCAGAGCCAGCAGCAGCAGATAAGTATACGATTCCATTTCAACACACCTTACTTCCTCACCATGGATATGCAATCCGGTATGAATCATCGTTTCGCCCTATTGGGCAGTTTCTGTATTATAGCATTTGCGAAAAGGTTGTCAAGCGGAAAATCAAACAAATCCCGTTCCTTCATCCATTGTTGTTTTTTTCTGAACGATAGCCGCCCTCAAATCGACGGTTTGTCAAGCTGGCCGCAGTCCCTTCCAGAGCCGGAAGCTCCGTCCGCACACACCTGCTTTCGAGCCGTGCAGAACGAGGCGTTCTGACCCGGGACGCTCCGTTTTCCCATCCCCTCGTTGACGCTCTCCGTCCCCGTGTGTTACCATGAGAATAACCATACCATGTCAGAGGAGGTTTGCTCATATGCAGGCATTTGAATTCCACTCCCCCACCAAGATCATTTTCGGCACCGGGACCGAGGGCCAGACCGGCCGGCGGATCGCGGAGTACGGCGGCTCCCGCGTACTGGTGGTCTACGGCGGACAGAGCGCCGTCAAAAGCGGTCTGCTGGACCGGATCAAGGCGTCCCTGGAGGAGGCCGGACTGACCTATGAGACTCTGGGCGGCGTCACGCCCAATCCCCGCCTGAGCTTCGCCCGGGCCGGCGTGGAGAAGGCGGTGGCCTTTGGCGCCGACTTTCTGCTGGCCGTGGGCGGCGGCAGCGTGATCGACGCCGCCAAGGCCATCTCCCTGGGCGCCGCCAACGCTGAGCACGACCTCTGGGACATCTGGACCCGCAAGGTGACAGTGACCCAAAACCTCCCCATCGGCGTTGTTCTCACCATTCCCGCCGCCGGCAGCGAGAGCAGCAGCTCCGCCGTGCTCACCAACGAGGAGAACCACGTCAAGCGCGGCCTGACCTTTGAGCCCCACCGTCCCCGCTTCGCCATCCTGGACCCGGAGCTCACCTTCACACTCCCTCCCTACCAGATCTCCTGCGGCGTGGTGGACATCATGATGCACACCATGGACCGCTACTTCAACCCGGTGACCTCCAACGAACTCACCGACGAGATCGCCCAGGGCCTGCTGCGCTGCGTCATTCGGAACGGCCGGCGGGCTTTGGACCATCCCGGCGACTACCAGGCCATGAGCGAGCTGATGTGGGCCGGCTCTCTGTCCCACAACGGACTCACCGGACTGGGCGGTATCCAGGACTTCGCTCCCCACCAGCTGGGCCACGAGCTCAGCGCCATGTTTGACGCGGCCCACGGCGCCACTTTGGCCACCGTATGGGACAGCTGGGCCCGGTTCTGCTATCAGACCAACCCCGCCCGGTTTGCCCAGTTCGGCGTTCAGGTGTGGGGCCTGGACCCCGCCGGGAAGGACGACGAGGCCCTGGCCCTGGAGGCCATCGAGACCACTGCCGCCTACTTCCGCTCCCTGAACATGCCCACCTGCTTCTCTGAGCTGGGCTGCGGCATACTGCCGGATGAGAAGCTCCGGGAACTGGCCCACCGCTGCACCTTCTTCGGGACCCGAACCATCGGCTCCTTCCGGGTACTGGGCTACGAGGACATCCTGGCCATCTACCGGCTGGCCAACCACTGAATTTGGAGTGAGGCAATATGAAAGAAAAACGGGACAGCATGGCCGACGCCTACTATGTGGGGCTGATGGGGGCCGCCGGCTACCGGGACAAGGATCTGAAAAAGCCGGTCATCGGCATCGTCAACTCCTGGAATGACGTCAACCCCGGCCACAAGCCCTTTAAGGAACTGGTCAATTATGTGAAGGAAGGGGTATGGGCCGCGGGAGGCGCACCGGCGGAGTTCACCGTCCCCGCCCCCTGCGACGGCATGGCTCAGCTCATCGGGATGCAGTACATTCTGCCCCAGCGGGACCTGATCGCCGCCTCGGTGGAGGCCATGGCCAAGGCCCACGCCTTCGACGGACTGGTCTTTCTGTGCTCCTGCGACAAGATCGTCCCCGCCATGCTCATGGCGGCGGCTTCTATCAACGTTCCCTCCCTGTTCCTGACCGCCGGCTCCATGGTCCCCTACGACGCCGGGGACCGGGTACTGGTCACGCCGGACCTGAAGGAGTCCATCGGCGCCCGGAACGCGGGGAAGATCACCGAGGAGGCCTTTGCCGACTATAAGGAGAACATCTGCTTCTCCTGCGGCACCTGCTCCATGTACGGCACTGCCAACACCATGGGCGTCTTTGCCGAGGTGCTGGGCCTGTGCCCCATGGGGTCCACCACCATGCTCTCCTGCTCCGCCGCCAAGGTACGCCAGGCCCGGGACGTGGGAGAACGGATCGTGGCGCTGACCCGGGCGGGGATCACCGCCCGGACCTTCTTGACCCGGGACTCCCTCCGCAACGGAATCCTCCACGTCTCCGCCACCGGCGGGTCCACCAACTTTGTCATGCACGTCATGGCTATCGCCCGGGCAGCCGGCGTCCCCATGGATCTGAAGGAATTTGACGCCATTCAGGAGCAGACGCCCGTCATTGCGAAATTCAAGCCCTCCTCCCCCTATAATCTCACCGACTACCACCGGGCCGGCGGAGTTCCCGGCACGCTGAACGCCATCCGGCGGCATCTGAATCTGGACGTGCCCATGGCCTTCGGCGGCACTCTGGGGCAACTGCTGGATTCCCTTTCCCGGCCGGTGGACCCGGCGGTCATCCACTCCGAGGAGGACCCCCTCCACCCCGACGGCTGCTTCACCATCCTGTACGGCAATCTGGCTCCCCAGGGCGCCGTGGTCAAGAAAAGCGGCGTGGACCCCAAAATGTTCTATCACCGTGGACCGGCGGTGGTCTTTGACTCGGAAGAGGACCTGATGGACCACCTCCTCCACTCCAAGGTGGAGCCCGGCTGCGTCCTGGTCATCCGTTACGAGGGCCCCAAGGGCGGTCCCGGAATGCGGGAGATGTCCATTCCCGCCGCCATGCTCATGGGCATGGGACTGCACACCTCGGTGGCCATGATCACTGACGGCCGCTTCTCCGGTGCCTCCCGGGGGCCCTGCGTGGGACATATCGCCCCCGAGGCCTGGGAGGGTGGGCCCATCGCCTGCCTTCGGAACGGAGACATCATCACCATTGATCTGGAGCACAAGCTGCTCCAGGTAGAGCTGTCCGACCAGGAGCTGGAGGAACGCAAGCGTCACATCCGCCGCCCGGACCACCCCGCCCCCGGTATTCTGAATGCCTACCGGGACGGCGTGGGCGGCGCCCACGAGGGTGCTCTGTGGCTTATGGACTAAGTGCAAAGGTCAAGCACACAAACAAGGCCGGCGAAAAAGCTTTTTCGCCGGCCTTTTTATATGTCACGGTCATGTATTGGGTTCCAGGGGCTGAACGGAATAGTGCAGCTCCGCCGGGGAGTGGGGGTACTGGCGGTAAAAGGCCTTGATGACCCGCTCACAGACCATGCAGCTGTTTTCATAGTTTGCCTGGGGCAGCATCAGGATAAACTGGGACACGCTGCACCGGGAGGCAATGTCGCCCCGGCGCAGATTGAGCCGGATCTGCTCCTGCAAATTCTCCATCGCCCGGTCAAGACTGCGCTTGGGCAACTCCTTTCCGCCCTCCCCAAGAACGGACAGCAGCCCGATATGGACCGCGTCCCCGCTCCGGGCGATCATCCGTGCCTCCGCATGGTAGAGCACCTTAAAGAAATCATAGTCACAGACCAGCGCGCCGGCGGGGGGTTCCTGCTCCCGCAGCTGCTCCCGGACCACGCCGATGGGCACCGCCCGGTCATTGACGGTACGCACTGCCTCCCGGTACATGGCCCGGATCTCCTCTGAGGGCATGACGCCGAAGTTGGAGAACAGCAGCTCGCTCATCTCTTCGTAGGCGGCGATAGCCTCCCGCTGCTCCCCCGTATCCAGCAGGTTCCGGATCAGATGGCGGTACAGATCCTCGTTATAAGGTTCGACCTCCAGCGCCCGGCGGCAGATGTCAATGGCCTCCTCCCTGCGTTCCCGATTCTCCAGCAGGATCAGGCTCTCCTGGGTCACCTGGATGTACAAATTATGGAAATAGGCGGCGATGGGCACCACCCAAGGCTCAGAGGACAGCTTGTTCAGAAAATCTCCGCCGTACAATTCGATGGCCTGGAGATACTGCTCCAGCCGCTGGTCCTCATCCTGGGCCGCCGCTCCCGCCTGGCACAGCTGGTCAAAGGTCTCCACATCAAACCAGATGGGGATCTCCGTATTCCAGGCATAGCTGCCGTCCCGGCGGACGATCAGCTCGTGCCCCGCGTTGCTGCCCAGCTGGTTCAGCATCGTCCTGGCCCGGTGGAACATGGTCTTCAGGGCATTCAGCGGATTGGAGCTGTTCTCCTCGTCTCCCCAGAGCAGGTCGGTCAGCTCCTCCTGGGAAACCGCACGGCTGCGGCAATAGATCATATAGGCCAACAGCAGCCAAACTTTACGGGAGCGGTTTCCGCTGTCGTCCATTTTGGCGTCATCCAGTTCGATGGAAAAACTGCCCAGCATACGCACACGCAGCCGTTTCTCCTCCATAATACACACCTCTTCCTTTCTCTCCCGGGTCGTCCCGGCGTTCAGGCAGAGAATTATAGTTGTGCTTATATGATAATAGCACAAATTTTCTAAAATTGCAATTACACCTTTTCAAAAGTTACAAATATTATCTATTTTTGCGTTACATTAAAAAAATCTTTTCTTTTTCTCCCGTGATATGTTATACTGATGATGAAACATCATTTTAGTTTTTAGCTTTTCTTCCAAATGAGGTGTATCGATATGCTGCGACTGATCTTACGGAGCGCTGCTTTTATTCTGGCCTTCCTTCTTTTGGCCGGGTGCGGTCCCGCTCCCTCCTACCAGACAGAGGGCCCCTCCTCCACCGACGTCTCCTATATAGACACCGTCACGATTGAACAGGCGGATCTGGAGGATGAGATGATAGCCCTGTCCGACGCCCCCGCCGCTCTTCCCACTATGTTGACCTCCTCCGCTCCCGGCACGCTGGAAAAGCGGAACAACAAAGCTGTCATCGACTACTCCAACACCCAGGACGGCTATGTGATGGTCCAGTACACCGCCTCCACCGACAAGCGGCTGAAGGCCCAGGTCAAGGGCCCCACCACCACCTATACCTACAATCTCACGGCGGGACAGTGGGCCACTTTCCCCCTCTCCGACGGAAACGGGACCTATCAGTTCGTTGTCTATGAGAACATCGAAGGCACCAAGTACGCCTGCGTCCTGTCCCAGTCCCATACCGTCACTCTGACCGACGAGTTCGCTCCCTTCCTCCGCCCCAACCAGTATGTGGACTACGCCCCCGCCGTCAACACCGTGGCCAAGGCCGAAGAGTTGACCAGGGACATCACCGAGCCACTGAAAAAGGTAGAGGCTGTGTACAACTTTGTGGTGGACAGCCTGACCTATGACAAGCAGCTGGCCGCCACTGTCCAAAGCGGCTACCTCCCCGTTCTGGACACGGTACTGGACAAAAAGTCCGGGATCTGCTTTGACTACGCCGCGCTGATGACCGGGATGCTCCGCAGCCAGGGCGTGCCCTGTAAGCTGGTGGTCGGCTACGCCGGTTCCACCTATCACGCCTGGATCAGCGTCTGGTCCCAGGAGACCGGCTGGGTGGACGGCGTGATCTATTTCGACGGTGCCTCCTGGAAACGGATGGATCCCACCTTTGCCTCCTCTGGAAAACAGAGCCAATCCATTATGGCTTACATTGGAGACGGGTCCAACTACGCTCCAAAATACTTTTATTGAGCGCCCCTTGCGCGGCGCTTGTATTTCCGCTGTCCCCCTTCTCCCGCTCCTCTTCATACCATTCCGTCGTAACATACCATCATGTGGGGGTCTTATGAAAACACACAGCTTATCCAACGACGAGCTCAGCGGCCTGTGCCAGGCCCTGTCCCTCCTGCTTCACGCCGGCATCCCCCTGGGAGACGGCCTGTCCCTGTTGTCGGACGAGGACGTCCCCTCCTCCCTCCGCGCCATACTGGACGGCATGGCCCGGCAGACCGACCAGGGCAGCTCCCTGGCGGAGGCCGTCCGGAACGCCGGATGTTTCCCGGACTACGTCTGCGGCCTGCTCACCGTAGGAGAGCGCTCCGGCCGCACCGAAGAGGCCCTTTCCTCTCTGGCGGCGTACTATGAAAACCGTGCCCGTCTGGACCGCCGGCTGCGCTCCATTCTCCTGTATCCCGCCGTCCTCCTGCTCATCATGCTGGCGGTGCTGGTGGTGCTGCTGACCCGGGTGCTCCCCGTTTTCAACGATGTCTATGCCAATCTGGGCAGCCGGCTCTCCGGTCTGGCCGGAGGGCTGCTGGCGCTAGGCCGGGTGCTGGACCGGGCCATGCCTGCGCTGTTCGTTCTGCTGGCTCTGGTTTTGGGCCTGCTGGTCCTCTTTGCCTCCTCCCCCGCTTTCCGCCAGCGCGCTCTGGGCTGGTGGCGGAAGGGACGGGGGGACCGGGGCGTCTCCCGCGAACTGAACACCGCCCGCTTCGCCCGATCTCTGTCCATGGGGCTGAGCAGCGGCCTGCCCCTGGAGGAAGCGATCTCCCTGTCCGCCGCCCTGCTGGACGATGTGCCCGCCGCCCGGCAGCGCTGCGCCCACTGCCTGGCCCGCCTGGAACAGGGGGCCCCGCTGACCCAGGCCATGACGGACGCGGACCTGCTGCCCAAAGGGGAATGCCGCCTGTTGGAACTGGGCCTGCGGAGCGGCTCCGGTGACTCCGCCATGTCCCAGATTGCCCGTCGGCTGTCCGAGGAGAGCGAGGCCTCCCTGGAGGAGGCCGTGGGCCGAATCGAGCCCACGCTGGTCATCATCACCTCCGCCCTGGTGGGTGTGATCCTTCTGTCTGTGATGCTACCCCTCATGCACATCATGTCTTCCATTGGGTGACGCCTATGGGACAGCATTCGCGCCGCGGGACCGCCGCACTCCGGTCCCTTCTGTTTCCCGCCGCCGTTCTCCTGGTTCTGTTCTGCTTCCTGGCCGGCCTGTCCGATCTGGACAACCACCGGAGCGGGGAGGAGCGGCAGCGGCTGGAAGACTCCATCCGCCGGGCCGCCGTGGCCTGCTACGCCGCCGAGGGGATCTACCCCCCCGATCTGGCCTATCTGGAGGAGCGCTACGGTCTCCAAATCGACCGGGAACACTACACGGTATTTTACAACATCTTCGGATCAAACCTGATGCCCGACATCACGGTTTTGGAGCGTGCTAATGAACCATGATGGAAAAGACAACCACATCATCGGCGGTCTGAGCGTTCTGCTCCTGTTCAGCCTTTTCGCGATCTGCGTGCTGTTTGTCCTGCTCTTCGGCGCCGACGCCTACCGCCGGGTCACGGAGCGGGACCAAGCCGCCTATGACCGGCGCACCTGCGCCCAGTATCTGGCGGCCAAGGTCCGCCAGACCGAGGGGGGCGGAGCTGTCTGTCTGACCTCCTACCGTCAGGCGGGGGACGTCATTATTCTCACCGAGCACATCGGAGGAGAGGACTATGTGACCTGGATCTACTGTTATGACGGCTGGCTCCGGGAGCTGTTTTCCGCCGCAGGCGAGGCGTTCTCCCCGGACGCCGGCGAGAAACTGCTTCCCAGCCGGGGCATGTCTTTGAAACTGGAGGACGGTCTGCTGTCCTGCGAGCTTCTGATCCCGGGCGAGGACCCTGTCCGCTTGACGCTGGCCCTTCGGAGCGGAGAGGGGGCGGCTCCATGAGAAGCAAGGCTCCCCTGGTCCTCATGGAGCAGGCTGTCATGGTGCTGGTCTTTGCCCTGGCCGCCGCCCTGTGTCTGCGTGCCTTCGTCTGGTCTGACCAGCTCTCCCGGCAAAACGAGGCCCGGGACCGGGCCCTGCTGGAGGTCCAGAACGCCGCCGAGACCCTGAAACACGCCGGAGGAGACACGGCCCACGCCCAGGAGGAAGCCGCCCTGAGGCTGGGCGGTCAGGTCTCCCAGGGCCTGTGGTATATATTCTACGATGAAACCTGGTCCGTGACGGACCAGGAATGGGCCGTCTACCGGCTGGAGGCCCAGGGGGAGCCCTCGGAGGTAACAGGACTGTGTCAGGCCCGTGTCCGGGTCATGCCGGAGCGTGATCCGGAGGCCTCCGCTCTGGCGGAGCTGACCGTGGCGTGGCAGGGGGAGGCGGACGGCCATGGCTGACAGGGAACGCTTTTCTCCCCCTGTGGTGGGCGGAACCTCGCTGCTGGTCATCTTCTCCGTGCTCGCTCTGACCGTCTTCGCCCTGCTGTCCCTGTCCACAGCCCTGGCGAACGACCGGCTGAGCTCCGCCGCCGCCCAGGCCGTGTACGACTACTACCAGGCGGACTGTCAGGCCGAGGCCATTCTGGCCCAGTTGCGCCAGGGCCGGCAGCCCCCGGGCGTGGCCCGCCAGGGCGACGTCTTTGTCTACTCCTGTCCCATCTCCGACACCCAGACCCTTTGGGTGGAGGTTCGGCTGGACGGCGATGCCTATACCGTCCTGCGCTGGCAGGCGGTATCCACCGCTCCCTGGCAGCCCGACGACAGCTTGAACCTGTGGGACGGCGGTTGAGTTCCGCTACACCTGAAAAAGGAGGCGCTTTCATGGCAGCATTGATGGATTATCTGAATCGCGCGGTGACGGACGGCGCGTCCGACCTCTTTATCGTGGCGGGCGGTCCGGTCAGCGAAAAGCTGGACGGCCGCATCTGTCCCATCAGCCCGGAAAAGGTCCTCCCCCCTCAAACCAGCCAGCTGATCTCCGATCTCTACGCCCTGGCTGACCGGCCTATGGAGGACTACCGCCGCCGGGGAGACGACGACTTCTCCTTTGCCGTGCCCGGTCTGGCCCGTTTCCGGGTGAACGCTTACCGCCAGCGCGGCTCTCTGGCCGCGGTAGTCCGGGTGGTGTCCTTTGATATTCCAGACTGGCACGCCCTTCATATCCCGGAGCAGGTCATTCGTCTGGCCGGCGTGGCCCACGGTCTGGTGCTGGTCACCGGAACCGCCGGAAGCGGCAAATCCACCACCCAGGCCTGTATCATCGACCAGATCAACAAGACCCGCAACTGCCACATCATCACCCTGGAGGACCCCATCGAGTTTCTGCACAGAGACCAGCAAAGCATTATCAGCCAGCGGGAGATCGCCATCGACACGGCCGACTACCTGTCCGGTCTCCGGGCCTGCCTGCGGCAGGCCCCCGACGTCATCCTGCTTGGGGAAATGCGGGACCACGAGACCATCCGCACGGCCATGACCGCCGCCGAGACCGGCCACCTGATCATCGCTACCCTCCACACAAGAGGCGCCGTCAACACCATCGACCGCATTATTGACACCTTCCCTCCCGCCCAGCAGAACCAGATTCGGATCCAGCTGAGCACAGTCCTCCATACTGTGGTATCCCAGCAGCTGATCCCCGACCTGCACGGCTGTCTGGTTCCCGCCTACGAGATCATGCACATGAACAGCGCCATCCGCAGCATGATCCGGGACAGCAAAACCTATCAGATCGACAACGCCATCTCCGCCGGTGGGGGCGAGGATATGCTGACCATGGATCAGTCCATTCTATCCCTTTACCGGGGCGGCCAGATCACCCTGGAAACGGCTCTGGACCATGCGGACCACCCGGAGCAGCTGCGCCGCCGCCTTGGGCTGCGCTGACCTGTCTTGAACCACTCAGCCGGAAGTGTTCCTCCTTATATGGATGGAAACTTCCGGCCTTTTATATGTTTCGCACAGCATCACAGGGATTACACATTGCCGCCCCCGCTCTCCATTGTAAATTTTACCCAAATTTTACTCTTACATTTTGGGCATATTTTTTCGGAGTTCTGAATGTGATTTTGTGATATGTAACCGGTTTTGTAACTTTCGTATGATATACTTCTATTATCGTAAAAGAACGAAAGGGGGCGACCCTCGCATGGAAAACAGAATACGGGGCAACGAATACCGGACCACGATCGTCTGTGTTGACTCTTACACAAATGGCGTTCTGGCCGGCCGGTTCTTCAACCCGTACCGCCGAGAGGGTGAGCGCTTCCAAAGCCTGACTCAGTTTTTGGTCAAGATGGAACAAGTGCTGGATGTCATGAATCTCCCCCAGTCCTTTACCTCGGCACGGGCCTTTGCACCGCCCCCCAAACGCAAACCGGGAGACGCCCCGGCTACAGAGGTTCAGGAGGGTACGCTGGCAACCTTCGCCATACGCGTCATCTTTCGGCAGAATGCCAGTTGGCAGGGTTCCGTCAATTGGCTGGAGGAGGGCCGGGAGCAGAGCTTCCGCAGCGTTCTGGAGTTGGTCCTGCTGATGGACAGCGCATTGGGTGAGGCAGAAGACAGGTAACGTACGCTTTCCCACCGCACCGAAGCACAGCCATGCCGGACGTCCGGCACAGAGAACGTACCGGCGGCACCCCAGCGGACTGCCCCCAATCTTCCATCCTTGTGCCGATCTGTGCTGACGGACGGCCCGCCGCCCGGGTCCGCCCGGCTTTTGAATGTAAACAAATGTCCCCGGTCCTGACGGACCGGGGACATTTTTGCAGTAACGGGAACAGATGAGATTATTGAGCGGGATGCAGGCCGGCCTGCTCCAGACGGGAGCGGATCATGGGACCGATCACCATGGCGATGACCATCTTGGCCAGGTCGCCGGGGATGAAGGGGAACACACACAGGCCCAGGGCAGCGCCCACGGCGTAGCCCGCCTGGAAGCAGAACCAGGCGGTGCCTAAGGCATAGCACAGGGCGGTGCCCACGATCATGCCCGCCAGCTGGATGCCGCGGTTCCGGGACTTATCAATGACGATGCCGGCAATGATGGCCATGGGGATAAAGCCGATGATATAGCCGCCAGTGGGGCCGAACAGCTTGCCCATGCCTCCGCTGTAATTGGAGAACACAGGCATACCCACCATGCCGATGAGCATATAGACCAGGTAGCTGAGGGTACCCCGCTTCCATCCCAGCAGATAGAGGGAGATGTAGATGGCCAGATTGGTAAAGGAGATGGGCACCGGGCCAATGGGAATGGACATGGGACCCAGGACGCAGGTGACCGCCGCCATCACAGCGGTCATAGCCAGCGGATATACCTTGCTTTTCGTTTTCGTTTCCATAATGATTCTTCCTTCCTTACTTTTCCAGCTGATAGCCCAGACGGGCCGCCATGGCAATGTCTCCGGCCACGCTGGTGCCGGTGGTCGTCAGCATGTCCCCGGTGATGGCCGCGTTGGCGCCGGAGCGGAACAGCGCCTCGCCGCCGTCCTCAAACTGCCCCGGCCCGCCGCCATCCGGATCCAGGCCGTGGGATTGATGTACCGGAAAACCGCCACGGAACGCAGCACGTCTTCCCGGGAGATGGGGTCCACACCCTCCAGGGGCGTCCCCGGGATGGGGCTGAGCAGATTCAGGGGAATGGAGTCAACCTCCAGCTCTGCCAGACTCAGAGCCATGTCAATCCGGTCCTCCCAGGTCTCTCCCATGCCCAGGATGCCTCCGGAGCAGACCTGGAGGCCCGCCTCCTTAGCCCGGAGGATGTTGTCCACCTTGTCCTGGTAGGTATGGGTGGTGCAGATGGAGGGGAAATACCGCCGGGAGGTCTCCAGGTTGGCGTGGAACCGCTCCACCCCGGCCTCCTTCATAGCTTTCAGCTCCTCCAGGGTCTGGAGTCCATGGGAAGCGCACAGAGCCAGCCCTGTCTCCGCCTTCAGCCGGCGGTAGGCGGCCAGCCCCTGCTCCAGTTCCTGACCGTACAGCCCCCGGCCCGCCGTCACGATGGAATAGCGGTGGATCCCGGCGGCTTCATTTCGCTTGCCCTCGGCCACGATCTCCTCCAGCGGCAGGAAGGGATACTCCTCCACGTTGGTGTGGTTGTGGCAGGACTGCGCGCAGAACTTGCAGTTCTCTCCGCAGCGTCCGCTGCGCCCATTGATAATGGTACACAGATCGAACCGGTCGCCGCACAGCGCCTTTCGAATCCGGTCCGCCCCCTGGCACAGCTCCTCCAGGTCAGCCGTCACCAGTACGGACAGGTCATCCTCCCGACCCAGACGGCGGCCCGCAACAATTTCCTCGGCCAAATGTTTCATCTTTCAGTTTCACCTTCTGTTGTAAACCTTTCAACGTTCAGAGTATACATTCTATTTTGTTCGGTTGTCAACCCTTCTTTCAAAAAAGTTTACGTTCAAGTTTGAAGTCGATTCTCGGATGGTAGGATGGTGCTTTCCGGCTCTGTAGGTTTGTCAATGATGTGTTACACATTTGGAAAAGCAGATAATACCTGTTTGGGTGAACGCCAGTTGAGTGGTCTCATAGGAAAATGATTGTAAGAACGTTCACGGATTGCCAGCTGT
>Ga0129306_1000432_pt1 | contig 65673 bp, 55 predicted proteins | sample P827metagenome_FD_94438 | JGI IMG/M metagenome (GOLD analysis project Ga0129306, IMG submission 94438) | Capybara group fecal microbial communities from Wisconsin, USA - P827 metagenome | ecosystem: Host-associated > Mammals > Digestive system > Large intestine > Fecal | place: USA: Wisconsin... | reverse complement strand
GTGGAGCATAGGAGAATCGAACTCCTGACCTTTTGAATGCCATTCAAACGCTCTACCAACTGAGCTAATACCCCGTTTCCCCGTTTGGGATTACAAAGGTAGTGCTTTTTTCGGAAACTGCAAGAAAATTTTGCAAGAATTTAATAATTACATAACTTTGCAAGACGTTTTGCATGGGGGTGTTTTGGTTTTGACAGCGTTGATGCAGGACGGTAAGCATGCCGGGCGTGGGAGCCTTGCCCGTAAATCTCAGACTCCGAAAAATCAGTTGCCAACAACAACTACGCACTCGCTGCTTAATTCGCCCAAGGCAATTAGCTTAATCCGCGTGGCCAAGGCTGCCACGCCGACGAGTATCCCTCGGACATTCCGCCCTGTATTGTCCGGCCCAGGGGTATCATCCAGACAGGGACGCTCCGGCGGACGCCTCTAAAGCCGGCTAAGACTCAAAGGCTAAGGACGGGTTTGCCCGCCATCCGGCTGGCCCGTCACAAAAACCAAAGGACGGATAAGCATGTAGAAAGCCGCCAGGTACGGCGTTTGGACAGCGGTTCGAGTCCGCTCACCTCCACAGATTACAAAGGGCCTGCAATCGCTGCGGGCCCTTTGCCGACCTAATGAAATACGCTTCCTTGGAAGCTTTTCTTCCTAATAGCCGGAGTTATACGCCGCCCTAGCTGCCGCCGGGAGTGAATTGTACTCCGTGATGCTCTTGGGGGCGTCGGCATCCCTGCCGCTTAGGGCCCCGGCGTTGTACAGCTGTTTCTCCCTTTCCGACGAATCCACGTCACCCCAGGGCGTCTCCCCGGGATAGTAGGGGTACATGCCTGCCCGCTTGGTGTCGCCGGGGGCGTCCGGGAAGAAGTACATTCCCACCTTGTTGAAAAGAATGGGTATGCCGTCCGGGTAGACGTCCGGGTCCCACCAGCCGTTGGCGAGGGTGAGCCTGTAGTCGGCCCCCACGATGGCGATGATCTCCGCGCCTGGATTGGTTTTCGCGCTCAGTTTAGCGGCCTCGACGGTGACCCTGCCAGCCTTCCCCTCCCAGAAGGGATGGAGGTAGACGTAGCCGTTGCCGGAAGGATCGGCGGGCGTACCCACTTCCAGGACATTGTAGTTGCCGTCCGAGACCTTCTTCACCTTGACCCCGTTGTAGGTGCCGGTACGCACCTTGAACGCCGGGGTGTTGCGGGCGATGATGGTCCTCCAGTTGGGGACGTTGAGGATGTTGTAGTCGAAGCCTCCGGTGGCGGAGCCCTCCAAGCCCACCATGTGGTATGTTTGCCCCGTTCCCCTGTTCCAGCCCACAGTGTATGTGTAGTCGGTCTCTGAGTTGTCCTGCCACCAGTAGTTCTCCGTGAAGCTGTCGCCGGAGGAGGATGCAATGTGGTTGACCCGTTCATGAGCGAAGTTCACATGCTCGGGGACGGTCTTCTCTATGGCTACGTTCTGGTAGCCCCCCATGCAGTTCCACTTCCAGGAGGCGTCGATGACCGTTATGGGGGCATCAGCGAGTATCATCCATGCCTCTGCTATTGCCAACGCTCCTCCGGGTGCCAAAAGGCCAAACGAACCTATGGTGTACATAAGTGCGCTAATGGTCGCATAGAATGCCATCGCCCTCTTGGCCAGGGTGACGGACTGGTTGTACTTCCAGGACTCGATGTCGTCCAGGCCGTCGGCCTGCGTTCCGGAGAAGGTGTCGGCCATGATGCTCTCGCGGATGACGTTCTTGTCCTCCCGGACGTCGAACGTGGCGAAGGCGTTGTAGTGGGTGTAGACCCTCACTATGGAATGGGGTAGGGTGAAGGTTTCGCCACTCACCAGGTGCGTGAGGTTGAACCCCACGGTCACCGTTCCGCAGCCCTGGTCCATGGCGGAATCCGAGCCTAAGAACGAGCTTTCCCTGATGACAAGGTTACTACCCGAAAGTGATGCGGCGGGGGCTTTGGCATCTGCCCTGTCGAAGGTCCGCGTCATGCCGGATGGCACCGAGACAGTACCTCCGCGGGTGAGGTCCACGGTGAGGAGGCGCTTGGGCCACTGCCTCAGGTACTCCACGTGGTAGGTGTGGGTGTCGGAAGCGTCCTCGTTCCGGACCGAGACATGGTCATTCTGCGTGGTCCGCCCTTTGTGCACCTCGTACTCATACGGCGTGGAGGGGACCTGTTTCCCGTACATGGGGTTGTCAATGTGGTATTCCGGGTCGATTGAGAGAACGTACCCGTGGGGGTAGCGGATGCCGATGCTCCAGCGTGCCTGGTTGGCCTGTGACTCGTCCCAGCGCGGGTCGAAGTCGAGCCCGCGGAAGGAGGTGGTCATGAGGTTCACGGTGAAGTAGTTGCCAGGATGGGCAAGGGCGTCCCTGAGGGAATAATGGCCGGTGGAGGTGTCGTCACAGGCGGCCATGAGGTCATGCTTGTCCTTTAGGTCCGGGTTGCTGTAGAGGGTACAGCCTTCGGGGAAGGAGGACGGCGCCGTGCCCGCGGATGTGGCGGAGTAGGTCAGCTTGATGTCATAGCTGGAGCTTGCGCCCGTGGCAGTGAGGTAGACGTCCTGTGTTGGCGTTCCTGGGCCATGGTGCGTATCGTAAATACTTATGTCAGGGGTTTTTACGGACACGGAGGGAGCGGTTATTAAGGCGTTCCCCTCCATAGCCTCCGGAGTGCCGATTATCTGCGTGAACCCGTTGGCCCCGGGCCACCAGGGGAGCATGGAGGCCTTCAGCTGCCAGCGCTTGGCAACGTTCGAGGGCAGGGAAGTCATCTCCACCTTGGTGATGGTCACCGGGGAGCCGTGTGCTGCCGTGGTTGGGTTGCAGGTGGAGTGCGATATGATGTAGTCGGCGGAGTTGGAGGTGAAAAGAGCCGAGCTCGTCCACTCGATGGTCTGTGTCTCCGGGTAGTAATCCTGGCTCTTGGGAACGGTGTTCCAGGAGTAGTCGAAGTCTGTCATCACCAGGACGTTGGCCTTCTCGTAGAGCTCTGCCTGCCCGCCCTTCACGGAGACTATCGTGCCCTCGTCCGCACCGTCGCGGGCCTTGAAGGAGACGGTTCCGTAGTAGGAGTATGAGGTGCGCCTCTGGCCGCTTCCTGTGCCTTCCGTGCGCGAGAGGTTGTCGCTGTACCAGGTGACCTCTATCACCGCAAGGTCCGTGGTGGACGACCCTCCCTCGGTGACGGTGAAGGAGGCCTCGCTTTGCTGTAGGGATGTCTCGAAGGGTATGGTGATGGTCTCGCCGGGCGCGACGCGGAGCATGGAGGTGTTGGTCCACTGGAAGCCGTCGGTGGGGGCGTCCAGGGTGATGCTTATCTTCCGCTGGCGGTTCCGGACGATGTCGAAATTGGACTTCATGTCCGCGTTCTGCCCGGGGTAGAGGCGGTAGCGGAAGGCCCTCTCCCCGAATCCCGGCCGGGAGGCCGTGACGGAGAACTCGATGTACGAGCAGAGAGCCACCTCGTCCGCGAGCTCGGTGCCCACGTTGCTCCACTTGGAAGCCGTACCGGAGGGGTCTCCCTGGCAGTTCTCCAGGAAGTAGAGCGTTGCCGCCGCGGTGCTCCTGTTGTCCCCGTCCAGGGTGTTGACGGCCGCGAGGTCGTCGCCCGTGGCGTAGTCCACCACGCTGAGCTTGGATGCGTCGCTCTGGCGGAAGCCCGCCCCGCTGCCTGTGTAGAAGAAGGGGACCTCGGTGTTGCTTCGCGATGCCATGATGCCCACGGCGGAGACGCTCCAGCCGGAGGCGGCGAAGCGCGAGGTGTTGATCCTGAGATCGTATCGGGCGTAGAGGCGCCTGAGGGTGAAGACCAGGGGATCGGACGCGCTCCCTAGGACTACGCCCTCCATGGCCCCTGACATGGGCATGCCCACGGTCTCCATGGAGAGCATCGCTGCAGCGCTCCCGCAGGTGTAGGTGAGGGAGAGGAGGTCGTCCTTGGTGAGGCCGATGTCGGAGAGGAAGCCGTTGAGGACGGTCCCGGTGTCATCCCCTGGGTTGACCACCACCAGGATGTCCATCTCGACGCCCAGGGGGAGTGTCCACTCGAAGGTCTTGGACGCGGTGTGAAGTGCCACGGGACGGTCTTCTCCGTCCAAGTAGATGGCGCCGTCGGAGTCGAAGGCGAAGAGCCAGGCGCTGCGGAAGCCCTCCACGTCGGTGGATACCACGGACTTGGTGCCGTCCTCCTTTTCACCGTAGAGCGATACCGGTACGGAGGCGAAGCGGAGGGCCTTCCCTGCGGGAGGGGGAGTCTCCACCACAGCGGAGTCTTCCTCCGTATGGCGGCATCCCGCAACAAGAAGGGCAGAGAGGGCGATAAGTATACTTGCAAAACGTTTCATGGGTAGTAGGTTTATACTAATTAAAGGTCTATCTCCGGGTCATCCGGGTTGTCCCAGCCGTCGTTCCAGTCGGTGTCGGTGACGTTGACGTCGATCTCCGTGGTCTCCGCCTCGGGGTCTGTGGACCCGCGCCCGTGAATGGTGACGGAGGCTGCGGTGTAGATGCGATTACGCACCATCGAGGGCACCGTGATGCCCCAGTAGAGGGTCTCGTCCCCAAGGGTGGCCTCTATGACAAGGCGGGTGCAGCGGACGCTCCAGGCGGACGTCTCGCGGTCGTCGTCGGAGGCCTCCGTGTGGTTAGGGAAGGCGTAGAAGGAATGCGCCGTGGTGTAGGGGGACGAGGGCGTTATGACGGCATTGATGCCGCGGTCCCCAAGGAGTGCGTCGAACCCCGTATCCCCGGCCTCTCCGCGGTGCCATCCTCCGGTGTTGTACCAGGCCTGGCGGCTGCCTGAGAGCTCTGCATGAATCAGGTCCATCCCGTAATGAGTTGTTCTGTAGGCGTTTGTAACGTAGATACCCTTCAGCGTGAAGGTCTTGGCCGCGAGGGCAGGCTTTCCGCTGAAATCCACCGCCACACCCGTTATGTCAATGCGGGAGACGAGTCTGGAGACAGAGATGGTCTTGTTCTCACTCACTGCCGACGACGGGTCTTCTGGGTCGTAGAAAGTTGCCGAGGGGATAAAGGACATGGATCCGAACATGAGAAGATTCCCTATGGCGTTGTCCAGCAGCCATGCCACCTTCTCCACAAGGTCCGAAGGGGAGTGTACGGTAGCCGGGTCAAACGCCCCTGTCCCGGAGGTGGGGTAGTTGACTATGGCATAGCAGGTATACATGCGTCCTGCCCTGAGGACCATGGGAATTGGTGCTCCTACGGCCGATGTCTCGTGTGTGTACCACCCGGATGCCTTGTCGAAGGCGAAGACCGCCCAGCGCCCGATGGCCGTCTCTCCGGCGGAAGTGATCCCCGTGGCCTTGGTGGCGGGTCCGGAGGCGGAGAAAAGGACGCTCACCGTGGGCTCGTCCCCGGCGGGAGAAGGCTCCTCCGGTATGACAGGGGGTCTTGCGCAGGAGACAGCCGTCAAAAAAATTGCGGAATAAAGCAGTGATTTACAGATATTTGTGCTCATATTGCGATATTGTTAGAATTCATAGTCCAGATCCACCGTGCCCCAGGGGCTGACGCTCACGGAGACCGTGGTCTGCTGGTAGTCGACCTCTATGTAGACGTCCGGAAGGTTCTTCTCCTCCCAGGTGATGCCTCCCAGGCGAAGCAGGATGTCATGAAGGTCATAGGAGTTCTCAAAGCCCGTCCGGGGATAGACGCTCGCCCTTCCGTAGAGCTCCAAGGTAAGGCTCCTGTCCCCTTGGCGGGGGAGTGTGAACTCATACCGGCCGATGGTGCTCTCCTTCGGCGCAAACTCGAAAGGACCCTTCACGGGTATCCCCGTCTGTGGGTCTATGCCTGAGGTCCCGGAGCGCACCACCACGTCGAAGGGGAAACGCCCTCCGGCGCCCATGAAGGTCTCGAATCCCACGAACTGGAGCGTGACTTTCGCGTGCTCTTTCACCAGCTCCACCGGTACTGTAAAGGACTCCTCTGAAACTGGCTCGGTGAAGGTGAAGCGGTATAGCGGAGGATACTCCTTGCCGATGGGAACCGTCCAGGCGTCCCCCTCCCGCGTGAGCCCCTTCCAACCCACGAGGCCCCAGCCGCGGACCGCCTCCGTACCCCTTACCACCATGTGGAAGCGCCCGTCCAGGACTTCCCCCACGGAGGTAGTCCCGCCGGCTATGAACTTCCCCTTTGGGTGGCTGTACACAGAGGTGAGGAGGCTGTCGTAGCGCGGGAAGAGGCTTCCGTTGAGAAGCTCGTAGTAAAGGAAACTGGGGCACCAGGAGCGGTCCTCCAGCACCAGGGACCGGCAGGAGAGAAGGGTCCCGAGGGAAGCCCCGACCACGAGTAGGAATCGTATTATCTGCTTCATTCGTTTGCGTTTTTACATGGAAGGGGGCCCGGGGGTCGAACCCGGAGAGGCCTTCTTTTCCTGCCCCCTTGTGAAGCCTAGAACTCGTAGGTGAGGTTGGTGGTGCCGGTCCAGGGGTCGACGGTGATGGTGGGGGTGATGCGTCCAGCCTGGAGGTCATCGTCCTTGTCATCGTTTTTCTTGCCCAGGGCGGTGATGGTGAAGTTGGTGACGCGGTAGACGTTGTTCGCGACAAGTACCGGGAGGTCAAGGACGTAGTAGGTGTCCTCGTCCACGGTGGAGTAGGCCGTGGCCTTCACGTGGGCCTTCACCACCAGGCGGGTCTTTCTCTGTGAGAAGGAGTCCGCGTGGGAGTCACCGGCGGTCTTGTTGGGGTAGGCGAAAAGGATCCTGGAGAGGGCCGACGGTGAGCCGGCGGAGGTGCAGCTGTGGCTCCATACGTCAAAGGTGACGGCGGGTGCGCCGGAAGCCTGGAGGGTTCCCTTGTTGTACCAGTAGGAGTAGTTGGTGTGCTCGGAGTCCTCCAGCGGGAGCGGCAGGACAGAGGATCCGGCCGATGCTGTGACCCCGCTCACACCCAGGCGGCTCTTTCCCACGACGTTCTTCAGGTAGAGCTCCTCGATGGAGAAGGTCGCGCCCTCGAGTGCCGTCCCGCGGAAGTCCACTGTGACCTGGTCCAGCTGGACCATCGCCGCGAGCCTCTTGACGAAGACGTTGACGGTCTGGGGAGCTGCTCCGGCGTTCTTGTTCTTGTCATACTCTGTGACGGTGACGGTGTTCTTGCCGGACATCACGAGGCTTGTGGGTGTGTTCATGGAGAGGTCGGTGAGGGTCTCCTCGAGATTCGTGAGGGTGGACACCTTGGGCGTGAGTGCCAGGCGGTCATGGTTGAGGATGGCGTAGACGGTCTTGGGGCCCGTAAAGGTGGCGAGTGTCACCGAGGTGGAGTTGTCCACGGGGGAGACGGCGGCATAGTAGGAGGTCTCGAGGAGACTTGCCGAGTCGAAGACGAAGACCTGTACCTTATTGATCTGGAAGTCCTTTCGGTCTGCGAAGGCGGACTTTGTGAACTGGTCCTCTGGGATGTCGATTTTGATTGTGATGGCACCGGAGGCGGTCTCGTCGGTGAGGACGGCATCCGCGGGCTTGTTGCAGGAGAGGGCGGCGGCCAGAAGCGCTGCGCCAGTCAGGAAGATAAGATTTTTTTTCATAGGTGAAAAGATATTAAGTGATTGGAAATAAAGTGTTTCAGTTATCTCGGTTGAGACCGTAGCGCTGGATCAGGACGTAGATCTCCGGGTCGAGGTTTCCTCGGAAGACCAGCGAGTGGTCTGCCCTGCAGGCGTCCATGTAGTACTGCACGGCCTTCTGGTCGTCCCCGCGCCTTGCATGGATAAGAGCCATCATGTAATCTGTCTGAGGGGAGTGGGGGAGTTCGTCCAGGATGGCCTTGGCAGAGGCGTTGTAATCCAGTGAGAGGTAGGCCACGGCGGTGTTATAGTCGTGGTAGTCCTTCAGAATTCCGAGTGCCTTTTCGTACTCACGGTCGCGGATGAGCTGCACGCCCCTCATGTAGGCGGTGTCCAGCTCCGTGGTGTGGACGGTGTCCTTTAGCATGCCGCGGCGGTGGAGGTGGAAATCGAACCGGACGGTCCTCAGGCGCGGATAGAGGTTCTCCCTCATGTGGATGTAGAAGGGTTCTCCCTGGAGAAGGCGCTCCCTCTCGTCGAGGTCGCTGACCTCCATGGCACGGGCAAAAACCCTTCGGTCGGCGTCCGACAGCGCTTTGTCCTCATCCACAAGGACCTTGAGGTACGGCCAGTTTTCGCCGCTGGAACGGGAACGGAATCTTATGGGCGGGATGTCCGCCTTCCTGGCCTTGACACGGGATGTCCGCTCCCTGCCGTTCTCGTCCACGGTGATGGCGAAGGTTCCTGCCGCCTCCCGGTCCAGGACCCTCTGCACGGAGTCCCGGTAGTGCTTTATATAGTCCTCATAGTAGTTCGCAACGGACGCGGCGCGGCGGGCGGAGAGGGTTTCGTTCTGCTTCCTGCCGCCTTCCGGGCTTGCCGAAGCTACTATCACTATGGAGTCCATCTCGAAGGTGTCGCTCCCCAGGAGTTCCAGGATGTTACCCTTGATGCGGCCCATCTCGTCGCGGTTGTGGCCCATGGAGAGGTCAATGTCGGAGCTTCCCTTCGCAAAGTCAACGTAACAGGCCGTATGGGCCTCTGCCCTGCGCTCTATCACGCGTGTAAGGTAGCGGTCCGTCCCGTCAACCATGGAAGAAAGGGAACTGATATAGAATGTGAGGGGTTTTGTTTGGGGCATGCTGTAGAGGCGCCTGTCCTCCTCGAAAATCTCTCCGGAAAGGACGATGTCCACCTTCCTCAGGCGCGGTCTTGTCTTCAGGGACTGGGTGTACTGGTATACGAAATTGCCATCCGAGTCCCGGAGGACCGTATCCAGCCTGACCCCTTCGGTCTGGATGGGCGCCTTCACCAGCTGGTTGAACTTGCGTCCCCTCAGGAGCCATTTTGACTCGTGACGATGCCTCCTGGACCACCAGGTGTAATGGCGTATGGCATCGGCCTCTGTGGGGCCAAAGAGCGAATGGAATTCTTCAGGGTCCACCCACGAGGAGTCGCTGCGGTACTTCCACAGGTCCACCATGTTGCGGGATATCCATATCTCCAGGCTGCGGCGGTCTATGAAGGCCGTGGTGTCCGTAATTATGGACGACAGGTACTTTTCGTAGAGCTCGTAGCCTCGGAGCTGGGCTTTCCGGTAATCTGCGCCGGTTATGAGGACACTTTCCAGCCTCAGGCTGTCTTCCAGGACGAACATGTCCGGGTAGAACCGCAGCTGCCAGCGGGAGTCGATCATCTCCCCGGGGACGATTACCTCGAACCTCAAGTCCACCTTGCCGTGCCTTTCAGCCACATTCCTGAAGCGGGAGGTGATTACCGCCGCGTCCAAAGTCTCCGTTGCCACCATCTCGCCACTCTCCTCGTCACGTACCGCCTTCATAATAAGGATAGTGTTCCCGTCGTCGTCCTTGACGGAAAGTGTATCCCTCTTTGAGGCGATTACTTTGCGCTCTTCCTCTATCTCACCACGGGAGAGGGCGAGTGTGGCGGCAATCTCGCCGCGGCGGACCCTGTCAATCTTTGACTGGGCTCCGCAGCCGGCAAGAACGGATGCCGTTGCAATGACATAAATTACTCTCCTGTCCATCAGCTTCAGAAAATCAGTTGAATTGCAACGCGTGCATCCGGGAGAAGGAAGGCTTTGCTGCCGCTTTCCGTCTTTACCCCGCAAACGGGACAGGCATAGACGGTGTATATCTTTCCGCCGCCCCAGAGTCCTGCACCCAGGTCCAGGTTCCAACGGTCGGAAAGCATAACAGCATAGCCGCCGTAAAGACCTCCTCCCCACGCATCTCCCTCCTCTGTCTCACGGCTGAGGACACCTCCTTCATTGTATACAGAGTATCTTGCATCGGCCCCCATCCACCATCCGGAGTATATGTGCCACGGCCACCACCGCGCACCTGCCCTGATGGTGCCCTGGCGCATCTGGAACTGCGCCTGAGGGTCTCCGGCACGGTAGGACCACGGGTTCAGCCCTGCGCCCATATGAAGTGAAAAGGATCTGGAGAGGGCGGCCGACGCCTCTACGTTCATGGTTCCAAGACTTAGCCAGTCCACGGCGTTGGTCCCCACGGAAAATCGCTGGGCAGCCGCGTTCAGGCTCAGAAAGAGCGTCACCAGAAGAAAGGTCCTTTTCATTTTACAGGTCTCTTTGTGGCTGCATGTTGGTGTCGTCTCTTTCAAGGACCTGGACGCTTCTTGCAAATACGTCCAGGGCTACGCGCTCCACACTGTCTATGGATGTGTATTTGCGGATTCTCAGACGGCCGGTCACTTCCACCCACGATCCTTTCTGTATCTTGTCAATCTCAGGCTTGATGACGCCGCCGGTCTCCCAAAGGGATGCATTGAACCAGGTTGGTTCTACCACGGAGTTGCCCTCGCGGTCCCTTGAGGCGTACTCCGTAACCACGGAGAAGTTGCATACGCGGTTGCCGTTGTAGGATCCTATGTCCGAGCGGCCCACGACTCCCCGCAGCTGGATTATGTTCATGAATTCCATTTTACATTTACTTTAAGGTTTGACTTCAAAGCCTCCCGCCGGGCGCGCTTCCGGGACGGGCTTCGAGGTGCAAAGTAAATGTATGGTCAACAGAAAAAACGCCCCGGAAGGCCTCCAGGGCGCAGATTTATACGAATCTGAATGCTTTTGACTGAATCTGTAAAGGATTCGTTGGATTTATTGCGGAGGTTAAGATTTTTTCCACCGATTCACTTTTCCTGCGGTATTACGGATTCGTATAAAATCTTGGAAATCTTTTAAACGATTCTTGGAATTGACGGAAGGCTTTGTCATATTTGCCGCAAAAAAGGGAGAAAGGATGAGTCCGAAGTACAAACTGGAAGAGAAAGTGCCGCGCTGCATGTATTGCGGTGCAGTCATAAGCCTGGCTAGCGGAAGACCGGACCGCAAGTTCTGCAGTCCGGAGTGCAAGAACGCATTTCACAATGCCAACCGCAAGATTACAACCAGCCACTATCATGACAGGGTATTCCGCATGCTGGAGAACAACTATTCCATCCTCAAGCATCTCCTTGCCATGGGAGTCACCTCAATTGACCGCCGCACTCTCCGTGAACTCCACTTCAACCAGGAATACTCCACATCCTACTGCAAACTTGGCCACCGTCACCACTACACCTGTTTTGAGATCCACTACGACATCACGCCCACCCGGGCTATCAACATAGAAAACATCCTTGACAGCCACCTCGAATAAAAAGTGAAGGTACCGGTCCAAAACCTGGACCGGTACCTTCAAAAACACTGGTAAAATGCTGGTACCCTGCAAAAAAATGGACCGGTACCGGCACTAGCTATGCTTTGGCCTTCTTTCTGGGATCTTTGAACAGTATCCAGAAGAGGATACCAACCACGGCGGCGTAGGCGGCGAAGATGTACCAGGCGTTTGGCCAGTTGGTGGGAGTGTTGAACACGTCGCATGCTTCTACAACTGCACCGGCGGCGAGGGTGCCAATTGTGGCGCCGAAGCCGTTTGTCATCATCATGAACAGGCCCTGGGCGCTGGAGCGGATGTCCGCGGCGGCGTTCTGCTCAACGTACAGGGAACCGGAGATGTTGAAAAAGTCGAATGCGAAACCGTACACTATGCAACTGAGCACAAACAGCAGTACGCCGGGCATGGCGGGGTTGCCAAGGCCGAAGAAGGCGAAGCGGCCAACCCATGCGAACATAGCAATGAGCATCACGTTCTTGATGCCGAACTTTTTCATGCAGATAGGAATTAGCAGGATGCAGAGCGTTTCAGATGCCTGGGAAATAGCTATGAGGGCGTTGGAGTTCTTGACGGCAAAGGCGTCCGCGAATGCGGGATTGGCTGCAAAGCTGCCAAGGAAAGTATTGGCGTAACCGTTTGTAATCTGGAGCGATGCGCCAAGGAGCATGCTGAAGATAAAGAATATTGCAAACTGGCCGTCCTTGAACAGGGTGAATGCCTTGAGGCCAAGGGCCTCTGCCAGAGACTGCTTCTCTCCGCTCTTGTTAACGGGGCAGCGCGGCATAGTGAGAGAAAATGCAAACATCACAATGGAGAGGATTCCGGAAGAGAACAGCTGGAAGAAGGTCTCCTGCATCCGTGCGCCATTGATGGAGAGGAAGTTTGTGAGAAGCATGCTGCAGATGAAACCCACGGTTCCGAATACCCTGATGGGCGGATAATCCTTCACGGGATCCATACCTTCTTTTGCAAGGGCGTTATATGCCACGGAGTTCACCAGGGCTATTGTTGGCATGAAGAACGCGACGCTGAGACTGTAGAGGACGAAAAGGGGAGCGAAGGCAACCACTTCACCCGCAGTCATGCAATAAACGCCGGAGCCAATCATGAACAGGCCTGCGAAGGCGTGGCACATTGCCAGCACCTTCTGGGCTTCCATCTTGCGGTCTGCCAGGATACCCATGAGGGTGGGCATGAAGATGGACACTATGCCCTGCATGGCGAAGAACCACTTGATCTGGGGGCCAAGGCCAATGTTTCCGAGATAACGTCCGAGGGAGGTAAGGTAAGCGCCCCAGACGGCGAACTCTATGAAGTTCAGGAGGGCAAGCTTTACCGAGATAGGTTTAATGTTTAGTTTCATATGAAGGATGTTATTTTCGTATTCACAAAAATACAAATTTTTCCGTAACTTTGCGTATTGAAAAGGAAAGAAGATGTTCAAATTTGTCCTGCAGGCCCAAGATTCCTGCTCCGGTGCACGCGCCGGAGTAATCTCCACGGACCACGGAGATATCCATACCCCCATATTTATGCCGGTGGGTACCGTGGGCTCCGTGAAGGGAGTCTATCACAGGGACCTCAAGGAAGACATCAAGGCGGAAATAATCCTTGGAAACACCTACCACCTGTACCTGAGGCCCGGTCTGGACACCCTCAGGAAGGCCGGCGGACTCCATAAGTTCGAGCACTGGGACCGTCCCATCCTCACAGACAGCGGCGGCTTCCAGGTGTTCTCACTGGCTCCTATCCGCAAGCTCACCCCGGAGGGTTGCAAGTTCTCCTCCCACATAGACGGCAGCAAGCACATCTTCACTCCGGAGAACAACGTTGACACCCAGCGCATAATAGGGGCAGATATCATAATGGCCCTTGACGAGTGCTGCCCCGGCGACGCAGACGAGCGCTACGCCGCAAAATCCCTCAAGCTCACCCAGGGCTGGCTGGAGCGTTTTGCAAGGCATTTCGATGAGACTGAGCCCCTTTACGGCTACTCCCAGACCATGTTTCCAATTATTCAGGGTTGCGTGTACCCTGAGCTCCGCAAAAGAGCCGTGGAACATGCCCTGAGCCTCGACAACGCCAACCGTGGCGGCTATGCCGTCGGCGGCCTTGCGGTAGGTGAGCCCACGGAAAAGATGTACCAGATGCTGGAAATCACCTGTCCGCTCCTTCCTAAGGACAAGCCCCGCTACCTTATGGGCGTTGGCACTCCCGCCAACATTCTGGAAGGCATCGAGAGGGGAATCGACATGTTCGACTGCGTAATGCCCACCCGCAACGGCCGTAATGGCATGCTTTTTACATGGAACGGCATCATGAACATGCGAAACTCCAAGTGGACGGACGATTTTTCGCCTCTTGACCCCGCCGGCACCTCCATGGTGGACTCATATTACAGCAGAGCATACATCCATCACCTTTTCATCGCAAAGGAGATGTTTGCCGCCATGGTGGCGTCGGAGCACAACCTGGCGTTCTACCTGGACCTCGTTAAAACGGCCCGTGAACATATTGTAGCGGGAGATTTCTCAACCTGGAAGGCATCGGTTCTTCCCCAACTGAGCCAACGCCTATGATGGGACTTAAAAAACTGGACTGGTACATAATAAAGAAGTTCCTCACAACCTTCTTTGTCTCCATCCTGTTCCTCTCCGTAATCGTCATCATCTTCGACGTCAGCGAGAAGATTGACGATTTTGTCCGGACGGAGGCCCCCCTGAACGCAATCGTCTTTGAATATTACATAAACTGGATTCCGTACTTCATGAACATGTACGCCCCCATGTTCGTGTTCCTGACGGTGATTTTCTTCACCTCCAAGATGACGGGGGACTCGGAAGTCATAGCCATACTTTCCAGCGGCATCAGTTTCCACCGGATGGTGGTTCCTTATATTATATCGTCCGTCCTCATTGCAATGCTTTCCCTTGGGCTAAGCCTCTGGGTAATTCCCCACGCGAACGGCACCAGGGTGGACTTTGAGCAGAAGTACATCCGGAGAATGAAGGTGAAGATAGGGCACGACCTTCACTACAAACTGGAGGACGACCGTTTCGTCTATCTGGAATCCTTCAGCGCCTACAATAACACCGCCTACAACTTCACCCTGGAAGACCTTTCCGGAGGGCAGCTCCGCTCCAAGCTCACCGCTGAAAGCGCCCAGTACGATACCCTGACCGGCAAATGGAAACTCCGCAACTGGTTCATACGCGACTACGGAGAGGGCATGACGGACCAGATCCGCAGCGGCCGCCGGCTGGACACGGTGATCAGCCTCACCCGCGAAGACTTTTTCCGAAACAAGTTCACCATCCAGCGCCTGAACGAACCTGAACTGGATGCCCTGATAGCCACGCAGAAGGAGCGCGGAGACGCTTCCGTAAAGCATGCGCTCATAGAGAAAAACCAGCGTTTTTCGCTGCCGCTGTCGGCTATAATCCTCACAATCATTGGCATTTCCCTTTCCACCAAGAAGAGGAGGGGAGGAATGGGCCTTAACCTGGCGGCGGGAACGGCGCTTGGCTTCTCGTACATCCTGTTCATGCAGTTCAGTGAGATGTTCGTGGCGACGGACACCCTTCCTGCCTCCATCGCAATCTGGCTTCCCAACTATCTCTATGCCATAATTGCGGCCGTACTGTACATAAAAGCACCTAAATAATGAAGGTAAGAATTGTAAACCATTCTCCTTTTGACACCCCCGCATACGCTACGGAGCAGTCTGCGGGCGTGGATCTCAAGGCCAACATCCAGGAACCCGTTCAGCTTGGTTCCCTTGAGCGGAAACTCATCCCAACCGGCCTCTTCATAGCTCTTCCCAAAGGTTACGAAGCCCAGGTCCGTCCCCGCAGCGGCCTTGCCCTCAAGCACGGAATCACCGTCCTGAACACCCCGGGAACCATCGATGCGGACTATCGGGGAGAGATTTGCGTAATTCTTGTCAATCTCTCCAGGGAGCCTTTCCTGATTAATCCCGGTGAGCGCATTGCCCAGATGGTCATTGCAAAGCATGAGACCGTTCAGTGGGAAAAAGTTGAATCTTTGGACGAAACCGCCCGTGGTGCCGGCGGCTTTGGAAGTACAGGAAAATGAATAAGTTATACAATGCTTTTTTGAAGTGCGGCAGCGTCTGCACAGATACCCGCGCCCTTAAGCCGGGCCAGCTTTTCGTAGCCCTTAAAGGAGAGAATTTCGACGGCAACGCTTTTGTAGAGAAGGCTCTCGAAGCCGGCGCCGCAGCAGCCCTTGCCAGCATCCCTTTTGCCGATGAGCGTGTCCTCACCGTCCCGGACACCCTTGAAGCCCTGCAGCAGCTGGCCGCATATCACAGGCGGCAGTTCCACATCCCGGTCATAGGTCTCACCGGTACCAACGGAAAAACCACCACCAAGGAACTGATCAAGGCGGTCCTGAGTGCCAAATACCAGGTAACAGCCACGGAGGGCAATCTTAACAACGACATAGGCGTACCCCTGAGTGTACTAAAGATAAATGCCGATACCCAGATTGCCATCATTGAGATGGGCGCCAGCCACCCGGAAGACCTGAAGCCCCTTCTGGCAGTTGCCCAGCCCACTCACGGGCTCATCACCAACGTTGGCAAGGCCCACCTCCTGGGCTTTGGCAGTTTCGAGGGAGTCAAACACGCCAAAGGTCTTCTGTACGACTATCTCAAGGCCCACGACGGCACCGCCTTTGCCAATGCCGACGACCCCGTCCTTCAGGAAATGCTCTGGGACCGCGAAATGTCCCGAATCCCGTACGGGATGGAAGGTGTGACGCTCCTGCCTACGTCCGCCTCCCAGCCTTTTGTCCAGCTCCGTTTTGCCGACGGTTATGTCCTCAAAACCCATCTTGTAGGCGCCTACAATGCCAATAACATGCTGGCAGCTCTCAAGATTGGATGGCTGTTCGGTGTGCCGGAGGAGGATGCCCGCGCTGCTGTAGAAGCATACATCCCTTCGAATAACCGTTCCCAGCTGGAAAAGACGGCAAAGAACACTCTCATAGTAGATGCCTACAACGCCAATCCTTCTTCCATGGCCGTGGCACTGGACAACCTGGCCCTCTGCGAAGGCCGCAAGGCCGCTCTCCTTGGAGACATGAGGGAGCTTGGCGAAGAATCCGCTGCGGAGCACCTCCGCATTGCGGACACACTTGACCGCTTTGACATTGTATATCTGGTAGGAGAGGAGTTCACCAGAGCTGCCGCCGGCCGCTATAAGTGCTTTGCAAGCTCACAGGAGCTTGCGGAATACCTCAAGGCCAACCCCATAGAAGGCTGCACCGTGCTTGTAAAGGGCTCCAGGGGAATCCGGATGGAGAACGTTATAGCCTCTTTATAGCAAAGCGTGCAAGGCCTGCTACGGCGGTGCCTATGACAAGCCCGAAGAGAGCTCCCACAAGGATATCACCAACAAAGTGTGCCGCCAGCATTACGCGGCTCAGGCTCACCAGCACCGCCCATATCATTACGCACCAGCCGTAGGCGGCGTAAGTGTGCTTTGTGTCGTTCCTTAAGCCTATGAGAGAAGCAATTGCAAACCCGAACGTGTTGGCGGCGTGACTGGAAAAGAAGCCGTATGGGTGCCCCGGCTTAACGGGATGCCGCACTCCGTGCTCCAGCATCCAGGGGTCAAAGCAAGGTCTCAGCCTCTGAAAGCTCTCCTTCACCAGCCCGGACAGCTGGTCCGTTGCAATAACAGCCAGAAATAGCGACGCCACCACAATGAGTCCCTTCTTCCACCCCAGTTTCCAGATCATGAACCCCATGATTACCGCATAAACGGGAAACCACACCTTAGCATTGGAAAGGAACTTCCAGAAAGGGTCAAGCGCCTCCGTACCAAGCGTATTAATCCACAGTGTCACCTGCTGGTCTATATCCACAATGTTCATTTGTTCAGGGCTTTCCAGAGTTCTTCCTTGAGGTCGTTGAGGCCGGTCTGGGCAACGGAGGAGATGAATACGTGGGGAATGTCCTTGGGGAGCTTTTTGGCAATCTTTGCCTGCTCCTTTTCATCTATGAGGTCCGTTTTGGTAATGGCCAGGACACGGTCCTTGACAAGGAGTTCCGGGTTGTATTCCTGGAGCTCGTTCAGTAGCACTTTGTAGGCACTGGGGATGTCGGCTTCGTCCGCAGCCACCATGAAAAGTAGCACGGAGTTGCGCTCTATGTGGCGCAGGAAGCGCATGCCAATGCCACGGCCCTCGTGCGCGCCCTCGATGATTCCCGGGATGTCCGCCATCACGAACGAGCAGTCGTCATAGTACCTGACGATGCCAAGATTCGGCTCCAGGGTGGTGAAAGCGTAGTTGGCAATCTTGGGTTTGGCCGATGTAATTGCCGCCAGAAGCGTGCTCTTTCCAGCGTTGGGGAAGCCCACAAGGCCCACATCGGCAAGGACTTTCAGTTCCAGGATGAACCATCCTTCCACGCCGTCCTCTCCGGGCTGGGCGTAACGGGGAGTCTGGTTGGTGGCGCTTTTGAAATGGTCGTTGCCCCAGCCGCCGCGGCCGCCTGGACAGAGGATGTACTCCTGGTCCTTCTCTACCAGTTCCGTTATTACCTCTTCTGTTTCAGCGTCTTTCACAACCACGCCCTGAGGCACCTCAAGGACTATATCGGCCCCGTTCTTGCCTCTCTTCAAGGCTTCCTGGCCGTTCCCGCCGTTCTCTGCGCGGACCACCTTCCTGTACCTTAAATGAATAAGAGTCCAGAGCTGCGGGTTCACCCTGAGGATGATGTGACCACCGCGGCCGCCGTCTCCGCCGTCCGGTCCTCCCTTGGGGACGTACTTTGCCCTGTGAAGATGCGCACTCCCGGCCCCTCCGTGCCCGCTTGCACAGAAGATCCTGACGAAATCGATGAAATTACTCTCTGCCATAACCCTGCAAAGTTACGCTTTTTATGGCTGTGAAGCAAATCCCCGCTGCGGGTACCGGTCCATTCCAGATTATTTGTATATATTCTGGGCCGTCAAGTCCGACGGCGTGAGGATAAGAGTGCAATAGTGGCTATCATTATAAATTACTTGATAGCATTAATCTGTTCTAAAGAAAGACCGGTGATAGCGGAAATCTCATTGACGTCATATCCTTTAGCAAGCATTTTACCAGCGACCTCAGTCTTGCCTTCAGCCATACCTTTTTTCAGAATGAATTGTTCCGCGCTATAGTTGTCGCGGAGGGTCTTGAGGCGTACGTCATATTCTGTTCTCATACTCTGGTCCATTTTAAGATACTCTGCGGCCTGAAGTAGGTCTTCGAAGAACTTGTCGCTATGAGTATCTGGTTTCTCTGCAAATGTAGGCAGATTCTTGAAGAAATACAAGAACTTGTCTTCAAATGATTTGCAGGACTCATATTGCTTATTGAACGCTCCTGCCTCCATGAAAACGTATTTGATTTTGTCCGTCATTGGTTCATGAGTATATTCATCAAGAAGGGAGTATCTGTGAACAAAGGTATCACTTCTGGAGTTTGGGATCTTGAAATTTAGGATTCCCAGGAAATAGACTGGTTTAAGGGAGTAGTCCCATGTGCCTTGTGGGGCTTGTTCCAGAATTGGGTAAGAGGAGTAAAACAAGGCTCGTTCGGAAAAGTGTTCCTGTTGTTTGACCTGGACCTCAACAAGGAATTGACCTAGTTGTTCTGATTCACACTGAAGATCAAAAACAGCGTTTCTATCCTCCAGTGATAAGCCGTGATGCTCTACATTGACAAAGGTTAAAGAAGAAATCCTGACGCTGAATACATGCTCCAGTAATTCTTTTGTCAAATGCTTGTTCTTTTCGGTCCCAAAAAGAATCTTGAATGCGACATCGACCATTGGGTCGACATACTTGGTAGGGGGAATGATAATCTGTTCCATAGTTCAATAGTTTTGGAACAACAAAAATATGGCAAAAGATTCTGCAAAATCGTTGGATTCGTATAAATCTGAAGTAATAATCTGAATCATATTCTGATACTACACCGTGGTATTACAAATAAATCCAAAAAGTAGAAAATAAAACGTAGTTTTAGTTGCATTTGCCATGCTTTATTCATACCTTTGAATATTGGAAAGTTAGAGATGCGTTATTTGGTTCTCAATCCAGTGTCTTTTCCTGCCCTTCGCTGCAAGCATTGGGTGTCTTTCGGCATATCGCAAAGTCCTGAAAATCAAATCCAAAACAAATTATTATGAAACAAAAACATCTTTACACAGCCCCATAGGCTGAAACCCTCGTGGTAAGATTCGAGGCTAACATCCTGTCCGGTGCGGACGCATTCCATCAAGGTGGCGGCGGAAGCTATGGCGGTAACGACACTAATGAGAATGGCGATTTCTAGTATTCAGGCCATGAAAAAGTTCAGTTCATTATTTGTGTCTGTGGCTGCAGCAGCCATGGCACTGGTTTCCTGCCAGGTAGAAGATTCCGTTATCGATAATCCTTCAGAGGAGGCTGTAACCATCCGTGTTCATGCCAGCGCGAATGAGCTCAAGTCCGATGATCCGGCAACCAAGACCTACATCGACAACACCAACACCATCCTCTGGGGCACCGGTGAGTACATGAAACTTGCCCTTACCGCAGGTGAGACCACCACATTTGCAAACAGCACCGATGCTTCAGCCGATGCTTTCAACGGCGATCCCGAGGCTATGTTTGAGTTCAGCGTGACTCCTGAATCGGCAAACGAGTATGTATATCAGGGCCTTTACCCTGCATCCGCAGCTGCAACCAGCAGCAACACGAATGCAGCCAACTACAAGGTTAACCTTCCTGCCATCCAGAATGCAACGGCTTCGTCCTACGACCCCGCCGCATACATCATGGTTGCTAAGCCGGAGACTTTCACCTCCGTGCAGACTGACTGGGTAGCTTCTTTCCGTAGGGGTACCGCTCTGAACAAGATCACCCTGAAGAACTTCGCTTCAAGTGTTGAGATTAATAAGGTCAAGATTACTGCCGAGGGCAAGAAGCTTGCCGGCGGCCGTCATTTCAACCTTACCACCGGTGAAGGCCTTGAAGTTTACGGTACCGATGCCGCCATCGATGTCCTGTATGCCACCCCGCTTACCGGCACTACAATGGACGTTTGGTTCACTTCTTGGGACACCGAGATTGCCGAGGGTGAAAAGCTCACCATCATTGCTTACACCACCGACAACAAGAGCTACACCAAGGAAATCACCGTTCCTGCAGGCAAGACCATCAAGTTCCAGGAAGGCTACCTGAATACTCTTGGTGCTAAATTTGACGGTATTGATCCGGAGAATGTTACCTCTCTTGATGGCGATTATGTCATTCTTGCAAAGAAAGATAACAGCACGTATTATGCTCTGAAAGGTGTAGCTGACGGTAGCCGTATCGCTTCTGTGGATTACACTGGCAACACCACAAGTTACAACGGCGAAGCTTCACTCGTTTGGACAATCGCAACAAGTGGCAGTGGCTATACTATCAAGAATGGCAGTAACTTTATTGGCTGGACATCAGGCAACAATGCTGACCTTGTTGCTGAGGCTTCTTACGATGCCGCCAAGTGCTTAATGGGTATTGATGATAACGGTGATGGCACATATAAGATTTATGTCGCTGCTGACGCCACTCGCATCCTTGCTAGGAATCAAAGCAATGCTTATTTCGCATTCTATACTGGTTCCGGTTATAACGCACTCGTCCTCGTTCCTGCTACAACTCTGGAGCAGGTTGCTACTCCTACCTTCGATACTGCTGCCGGTGAAGTCACTTCTGGTACCGAAGTTGCCATTTCTTGTGCAACCGGTGGAGCTACAATCCACTACACCGTTGACGGAACTGATCCTACTTCATCAAGTGCATCTTACAGTTCACCTATCTCTATTACTGCTACGACTACCATCAAGGCTATTGCAGTGAAGGATGGTATGGCTGATTCCGAGATCGCTACTGCAACTTATTCTGTTGCTAGTGCCGGTAGCGTAACCCTCACTGATAATGATATTACTACTGGAACTAATACTGTAGCTGGTACCGAGAATGGAATGCTTGCATATCGTTTGGGCACGAGTAGCAATAACGGCTCTGTCACTTTCGAGGCTGGTTATTCTTCAATCACTTTCAGGCTTGAGCCATACTCAAATACTCCTCGTACTTTCTCTGTGACTAACGGAACAATCAATGGAGAAAGCGAACTGGCGCCTAGCGCTGGTGCTCCAAGTGGAACTATTAATGCTGGATTCTCAAGAACCGATACTGGCACCGAATACACTATTATAGTAACTGATCCTTCCCAGGAAGTTGTGTTTAGCGGACGCAGAGGTATTGTATGGGGCTTCACGGCAGTTCCCGCTGGCCCCGCTGTTACCTGGAACCTCGAGAGCATCGCAGTTACCACGGTACCCACCAAGACAACCTATACCGAAGGCGAGAGTTTCAATCCTGCAGGAATGGTTGTGACAGGTCATTTCGTGGATGCCGATGACAACACCAATACCAAGGACGAGGAAGTAACCGGTTACACGATTACTCCTGACGGCGCCCTTTCCACCACCGATGATCACGTGACCATCACCTATCAGGGCAAATCTGTAACTCAGGCCATTACTGTTAACCCCGCACCCGCCGGAAATGACGGTTCTCTTGAGCATCCTTACACTGCCTCCGAGGCTCGCGCACTTGCTATCAGTGGTGATACTGGCTCATATTACATTTCCGGTATTGTTACTAAGATTCAGAACCAGTACAGTGCAAGCTATGGCACTGCAAACTTCTGGATTGATGAGAATGGTACAGATCAGACCGTTTTTGAAGGATACAAGATCAAGTACTTCGGTAATGTGAACTGGGTTGAAGGTAATGCTGAAATCACTCTCAACGATGAGGTAATTATCTATGGTACTCTGACCATGTATAATACTACTCCTGAGACCAGCAGCGGTTATCTTGTATCTCTGAATGGCAAGACCAAGGGTCTGACTCTTGCTGCCCCGACAGTTACCACCAATGATTCTGCCAAGCAGATTACCGTAGCTTGGACGGCTGCAACCGGTACGGAAAGTGCTGTCAGCTATGTCATCAACTGCGGTACTCAGTCCTACAATGCCAACGCAGCCGGCAGCCATACCTTCACAATGGCAGATTATGGCACTTACAACGTGTCTGTTGAAGCAACGGCTTCTGATGCAGTAGCTGCAACAATAAATACTTCTGCTGTTTTGACTGATCCTAGCAGTGCAACTCCGTACTAGGTAAAGGTCACTGATTTGTCGACTTTAAGTGCAAACGACAAAGTTATCGTCATTAATATGAATCATAATGCCCTGCCTGCATTCACAGCCACAGGAACAATTTCAGAATCTGATATTAGTTCGGACTATGATTCTACAAATGACAGATTCTCTGTAACTAGTGCTGTGGCTAATTGTGCCATAACTCTTAAGGCTCCGACTACGACTGTCAATGGCAAAACAGTATTCAAACTGTTTATGAGCAATAATAATTATATTACTAAGACTGGCACAAGCGGTACAGGCTTTAACCCTGTCACAACGCCGACTGATGTTGGCGGAGACTGGACTTTGTCAATGGATAGTAATGGCCGTGTAAATGTAAAGAATAACTACTCTGGTTCAACTCGTTGCTTGATTTGGCGTGCAGGTTCCACAAATAAGTTCGGTGCATATGCGTCTTCCAATGTGAATGATTCAGAGTATTACAACGTTTATCTGTATAAACTAGCCAATTGAAGTTCACCCACTCCGCAGGCGACCGCTACGGTCGTTACCGGAGGGACTGACGGATTGAGTTCTGGAGGGGCAACCCTCCAGGGCTCGTTCTCAGGAGAAACAGGAACAATTACCGAAGTAGGCTTCTACTACGGCACTACAAACAATCCTTCAACGAAGGTAACTGCAACAGGAACCAGCTCTCCTTTCAGCAAGGCCCTCACCGGCCTTAACCCGAACACCACCTATTATTACAAGGCCTACGTGATCGAGGGCGGGGAGGAGCGCACGGGAAGCGTGCAGTCCTTCAAGACCAAGGCGGTTGCTACTTCCGCGGTGTACAACGATGCGGCTTCGGCGGTTACTTCGTCATCGGCCCAGCTTAACGGTCATTTCTCCGGGGCGACCGGTCAGATTTATGAGACTGGTTTCTTCTGGGGAACATCGTCCGGTAATCTGAGTGAGACTGTGACCACTGACGGTACCAACGCGTCCTCCGGCAACTTCTCCTGCACCATTGGAGGCAGCAGTCCGCTATCGGCCAGTACTACCTACTACTTCAAGGCGTATGTCCTTGAGTATGACGAGGCCTCCGGCAATATTGTAGAGCGTGTCGCTTCCACGGTGCAGTCGTTCACAACGGCCGCCCAGCAGCAGGTGAACACGAACTACCTCACCGACTACGGGATGCCGGACGTTTCCGGACTTGGTGTAAGCCTGAGGCAGAGTGGTACTTATACCGACCGTGACGACAAATGGTACAGCTACAATACCAGTAACAACAAGCGTCAGATAGCGGTTCATACCTACTCCACCGGTGCTCCGAACAATGCTGAGACACTCAACTACGTGGTTCTTTACGACGAGACCAAGTACGCACCTGTATGGACATATCACGTGATGAACTCTACTTATTGGCCGGACAACAATGAGGGCAGGAATGATTCCTGGATGAGTGATCCCGCCATAACCCTCGCGCAGCAGACGGGCCTGGATAATGGCGGTTCGACCAACAATGGCGGTTGTGGATATAGCCGTGGTCACCTTGTGGCGTCGGACTATCGCCAGACTACGGTGGCTCAGAACAAGCAGACTTTCTATTACAGCAATCAGGCCCCTCAATGGCAGGATAGCTTCAATAGTGGTGTCTGGTCAACTCTGGAGAACCGGGTGAAGACGATGACCCCAAGTGGAACTACAATGCTCTATGTGATTACTGGCGTGCTATACGAGGGAACCACCACCACGCTTCCCAGCGGGAGCAAGAATGTGCCTATTCCCAGCCACTTCTACAAGTGTATTATGAAGTGCACGTTCAACGGCTCCACCGTTACGGGAGCTCAGGGAATTGCCTTTGTATATACAAATCAGGCACATATCACTAAGGACACCGGTTTGACTTACTACGGAACTGATGCCAATACGGGTAATGAGTATTTCGTTACCTCCATTGACGCCATTGAGGAACGGGCGGGATTCGACTTCTTTGCAAATGTCCCGGCGGCATACCAGAATGCGGCTGAGTCAAATACAAACCACTACTGGTTCACCGGTCAGAATTAGTAGATTACTGACACTCTTTATAGCAATAGCAGCGGCCCCTGAGTTTGGGACCGCTGCTTGCTTTTTCTTTAGCTCAGATGCTTACGCTATAATGAATCAAGTTGCTCCGGCGTTAAACCCGTAGAGCGACAAATGATTCCATTGTCCACGCCTTCTTCCAGCAACTTCTTTGCCAAGCGTTCCCTCTCTTCTGCCCGTCCTTCTGCCAGTCCTTTTACCCGACCTTCTGCTAGACCTTTTTCAAGACCTTCTGCCCGACCTTCTTCAAGGCCTTCTTCTCTGGCGTAGGCCTTTTCAGCGATGATGTCAAGTTCTGTTCTCATGGTGCTATCGTATTCTTGTTGTTTTTCGGGCGACCAGTTGGCGAACTCTGTAGCATTGTACAATTCAATAAGCAGCGGGTCATCAAAACCTTCCGGTCGTTCCGGCAACTTGTGCATGTACTTTGTTGAGTAGGCAAACTGCTCTAACAGTGTTTTGCACTTGTGATCTTCTCCAAATTTCGCTTTGAGTCTTCCCAATTCCAGATATACGAAATGTAGCGCTTCCGTCATCTGTTCACCGCTTATGGCATTTCGTATGTCATACCGGCTTACAAGGCCGTGTTCCAATGACTCTTCTGTCATATGGCGGATGCTGAAATTCAAAATGCTTACAACATATACCGGGCAAAGGCCGTAGTCCATCTTATCCTCTCCCTTACCCTCACGCCGCTTCTCAAGTTTAGAAGCAAGCTGTGCCCTTATTGGGTAAGTGGCATAGCAAAGCATTCTGTCAGCATAGTTCTTTTGAGGAGAGTGCTGCATCTCCACAATGAACTGTTCTCCGTTCTCACTTGTGCAATACAGGTCAAATGTAGTGATTTTGTCTGAAACAGACAAGCCGTGGTTCTCTTTATCCCTCAAAATTAGCGTTTTAATGTGTTTGCCAGGGATCAGGAGTTCGATGATTTTGATTAGCAGCCCTTCGTTTCCGGGCGCACAGACGGCCACCTTGAAGGCGTCGTCAAAAAGAATGTTAGCAAAACGAGACATAGTCAACTAATATTTTGGTTGACTACAAAAGTATAGAAAGAAAAACTGAAAAATCTGTGGATTCGTATAATTCTGAACTATTTTTCCGAAGATTATTCTGATACTACACTGAGGAGTTCAGAAAAATCAAAAGATTTGCTTTCTCTTGTTAATTATCAGTAGTTAAAGATTCCGGGTCAAGCCTGGAATGACAAGACGGTCTGTGAGATGGTGGCGGCGAAAGGTAGCCGGCGGCATCGTCCTTTTCCCAGCCGCCGGATGCCTTTTGCCGCTACCGGCAATGACTCCCGTCGCGAGACACACACATATTGGACCTGGTCCTAGCTCATAGGAGCTTTCTGTCCCTGAAAATGGCTGTTTTTGCGGACGGAGCGCGCCGAAAGACCCCGCCGTCCCTGAAAATGCCCGTTTTTGCGGACGGAGCATGTTGTAAAACTTGCCTTGCAAAGGATGAAAAAAATGAGTATATTTGAAAACTATATTATGGACAGTTTGGTGTGTGATTTCAGCGGGGTGTACGGGGACCAGGGATTTGTGGTTCCCGGGGCGATTGTGGTGGATTTGAAAGGCATTGAGGGGACTTGCTGCTATTGCACTGCGGAGGAGGAGATTGTAGGGATGCTGCCGGCGGAGCTGCCAAGGCTGAGGTGGATAGACTGCGGGGATTACCATTATATGACGTACATCCTGGCTATGAGGGAGAAGGAGCCGTTCAGCCTGCTTCTGCTGGACAATCACAGTGACGACCAGGAACCGGCTTTCCCCGGAGTCCTGAGTTGCGGAGGGTGGGTGAAGACGCTGAAGGAAAGGTGCCCCATGCTGCAGGAGGTACTGACGATTGGACCTGAGAGGAAGGAGTACCCGGAGGGATGGGCGAGGGGGAAGAGGGTATATATTTCTCTGGACAAGGATATAATGTCTAGGGAATATGCTAGGACTGATTGGAACCAAGGGGACTTTACGTTAGATGAAGTTGAAAACATTATTAAACAAGTAGTGAAAGAGATTCCCGGGACAAGCCCGAGAATGACGGAGGGGACAAGCGCAAGAATGACGGAAGGAATAGTCGCTATTGATATTTGTGGTGAGATAAGCGTGCAGAAGGGCGCAACACCTGAGGATTTGAGGATTAACAAACTAACCAACATACAATTACTGAAACTTATGGACGATATTGAACTTAAAAGAACCTGTCTGTACGGGGAGCACGTAGCCCTGGGGGCGAAGATAAGCCCGTTTGCCGGCTACGAGATGCCCATCCAGTACAGCAACATAGTGCAGGAGCACCTTGCCGTTCGCGGGAAAGTGGGAATGTTTGACGTTTCCCACATGGGAGAGGTCTTCGTGGAAGGCCCTGAGGCGGAGAAGTTCGTGAACTGGATTTTCACAAACGATATCCGCGGTTTCGAGCCCGGTAAGGTCCTCTACGGCATGATGTGCTACCCTGACGGCGGCACGGTTGACGATCTCCTGGTCTACAGGGAGTTCCAGAAGGACCATTTCCTGCTGGTGATCAATGCTGCCAATATTGACAAGGATTTTGCCTGGATTCAGGAGCAGGTGAAGGGCTTTGACTGCACCGTTCGCAACGAGTCCCCGGTCTGGGGCCAGATTGCCGTGCAGGGGCCTGAGGCTGAGAAAACCGTCATGGAGGTCCTTGGCATGAAAGAAGCCGCAGACCTTGGCTTCTACACTTTCTGCGACCTTGAATACAAAGGTAAGCGCCTCATCCTCAGCCGTACAGGATACACGGGTGAGGATGGTTTCGAACTCTATACCACACTTGAGAATACCGTGGAGCTGTGGAAACGCCTCCTTGCCGCAGGCGTAGAGCCCTGCGGCCTTGGATGCCGTGACACCCTCCGTTTCGAGGCCGGCCTGCCGCTGTATGGAGATGAGCTGAGCCCGGAGATAAGCCCCGTGATGGCCGGCCTTGGCATGTTTTGCAAGTATGAGAAAGACTTCATCGGCAAGGGAGCCCTGCTGGACCAGAAGGCCGGAAACATAGCCCGTAAACTCGTGGGCATAGAAATCAAGGACAAGGCCATCCCGCGCGCCGGATACCCTGTGGAACTGGAAGACGGAACGGAGGTTGGCATAGTCACCACCGGCTATCACTCCATCTCCCTGGACAAGAGCATCTGCTTTGCCCTGGTGAATAAGGAATATGCCGCCCTGGATACTCCTCTTTGGATCCGCATCCGCAAGAAGGTGTTCCCCGGAAAGGTGGTCAAGAAAAGATTTTATCAAACTAACTATAAAAAATAACACATTATGTCAAAGATTCTCGAAGGACTCAAATATGCAGAGTCCCATGAATGGGTAAAAGTTGAAGGAAACATAGCCGTTATAGGCGTTACAGATTATGCCCAGAAGGAAATGGGCGACATCACCTACGTGGACATGCCGGATGTTGACGATGAGGTTTCCGCCGGCGAAGAGTTCGGCGCACTGGAAAGCGTGAAGGCATCGTCAGACCTTTTCAGCCCCGTTTCGGGCACTGTCGTCGAGGTGAACTCAGAGCTTGAGGACGCCCCGGAGAAAGTGAACGAGGACGCTTTCGCAAACTGGATCATCAAGGTGGAATTGAGCGATGCCGGAGAGCTTGACGCCCTTATGGATGCGGCTGCCTACAAGGAATTCATCGGCGAATAGGAAATGACCAGAAACCCTTACATTCCGCATACGGAGGCCGATGTGAAAGCCATGCTGGAGCGCATCGGGGTTCAGAAACTGGAGGACCTTTACAGCGACGTCCCTTCGGAGTTTCTGAAAAAGGGCGCCTACGCCCTTCCGGATGCCCTCTCGGAGCAGGAGATCCGCGACCTGTTCGCGTCCCTGGAGGCCATGAACAGCCGCCTCAAGGTATTTGTGGGGCAGGGCGCTTATGACCACTACACTCCCGCCGTAATACCTTATCTTACCCAGCGCAGCGAGTTCATCACCGCCTACACCCCTTACCAGTGTGAGATATCCCAGGGCACGCTCCGCTACATTTTCGAGTACCAGAGCATGATCTGCGCCCTCACCGGCATGGACGTCTCCAACGCCTCCATGTACGACGGCCCCACCGCCGCGGCAGAGGCCATGATGATGTGCACCGCCTGTGCCAAGAAGAAAAACCGCGTTCTCCTTTCCCGCACCCTTCTTCCGCATGTCCTCAAAGTGGTGGAGACATACGCGAAGTTCCACGGCGTGGAGATAGGATACATCGATGCAGTGGAAGGGGAGTCCTCCCTGGAATCCCTCAAGGCGGAGCTTGCGAAGGACAACGTTGCCGGCGCCATCCTCCCGTCCCTGAACCGCTTCGGCATTATAGAGAACCTGGAAGGCTTTGCCGATGCCATCCACGCCGCCAAGGCCGTGATGGTCCAGTACTGCGACCCTTCCGCCCTTGCCGTAGTGAAGACTCCTGCAGAGTGGGGTGCCGATATTGCCGTTGGCGACGGCCAGCCCCTTGGCCTTCCCCTCAGCTATGGCGGCCCTTACGTGGGCTTCATGGCTGTGAAGAAGGATTACATGCGAAAGATGCCCGGCCGCATAGTCGGCCAGACCTCAGACAAAGAAGGCCGCAGGGCCTTCGTGCTCACCCTTCAGGCCCGCGAGCAGCATATCAAGAGGGAGAAAGCCACCTCCAACATCTGCTCCAACCAGTCCCTGATGGCACTCTGGGCCACTATTTACCTCTCTCTCATGGGCCCTCAGGGCCTCAAGGAGGTAAACAGCATCAGCAGCGACGGCGCTCATTACCTGTACGCCAGGCTGCTGGAAACCGGCAAGTTCGACGAGGTTTTCCCCGGCAAGCCTTTCCTGAAGGAGTTCGTGCTCAAGCCCAAGGAGTTCCCTGGCCTCATGCAGAAACGCCTGGAGGAGGCTGGTTTCTTCGCCGCCCTTGACACGGAGGAAGGTTATGTGAGTTTCTGCGTCACTGAAAAGCGTACGAAGGAAGAGATTGACGCACTTGTTAAAGTAATAAAGGAGAGCTAGGCCATGAAATACTACGACAGACTCATATTCGAACTCTCCAGAGAAGGCCGCACAGGCTATTCCCTTCCAGAGAACAAGTTCCCCGCAGGGCCGGAAGTGCCCTTGGCGCTCCGCCGCGCGGAGGATCCTCTTCTTCCCTCCGTCAGCGAGCCGGACGTCGTCCGTCACTATAACAACCTCTCCCAGATGAACTTCGGTGTGGATACCGGCTTCTATCCGCTTGGCTCATGCACCATGAAGTACAATCCCAAGATAAACGAAGAGATGGCATCCCTTCAGGGATTTGCCGGGCTGCATCCCCTCATGCACGCCGGTCTCACCAAGGGCGCCCTCAAGGTTTATCAGGAGATGAACCGCCTTCTGGCGGAGATTACCGGCATGTATGCCTTCACTTTCGACCCCTGCGCAGGCGCCCACGGAGAGCTCACCGGCCTCATGATCATGCGCCAGTATCACATGATGAGGGGAGACTACGGGAGAACCAAGGTCATAGTCCCTGACAGCGCTCACGGGACAAATCCGGCATCGGCGGCAGTGTGCGGTCTGGAGGTGGTGCAGGTGAAATCCCTTGAGAACGGACGCATAGACGTAGAGGCGCTGAAACCTCTCCTTGGTCCCGATGTGGCCGGTATCATGATGACCAACCCCAACACCCTGGGTCTTTTTGAGACTCAGATCAAGACCATAGCCAAGCTTGTTCACGATGCCGGCGGCCTTCTCTACTATGACGGCGCCAACATGAACCCCATGATGGGCGTAGTGCGTCCAGGAGACATGGGTTTCGACATCATGCACCTGAACCTGCACAAGACCTTCTCCACGCCTCATGGCGGCGGCGGTCCCGGCAGCGGTCCCGTGGGTGTTGCAAAGAAGCTGAAAGACTGCCTCCCGGACATCCACGTTTCCGGTTTCCACGGAAACTTCGGCGTTATCCTGAGGGCATACGCGTACATCCTCTCGCTTGGAAAACAGCACCTGAGGGAAGTGGGACAGTACTCCGTCCTCAGCGCCAACTACATCAAGGAAAGCCTCAAGGATGTGTACAAACTTCCCATCGAGGGCGTCTGCAAGCACGAATTCGTCTTTGACGGCCTCATCAACGACGGCGCCCATGGCGACGTTCCCGGCGCCACTACGCTGGATGTTGCCAAGAGGCTCCTGGACTACGGCTTCCATGCTCCCACCATCTATTTCCCGCTCCTTTTCCACCAGGCCATAATGATTGAACCCACGGAAACGGAGTCCAGGGAAACACTCGATTCCTTCATTGAAGTGATGAGGAAGATTGCAGCGGAGGCTGCGGAAGATCCCAACATCCTCCACGACGCCCCCCACTGCGCTCCCATTACCCGTCCGGATGAGACCGCGGCCGCCCGCAATCCCATCCTTAAATACCAGGATACGCTATAAGAATGAAGCTTTTAACTGTACTTGACCGGTTCCAGAAAGGAGATCTCCTTGACATTGGGGAAGTTCTGGGAAGCGACCTCTCGCCGCGCCTGAGAAAGTCCCAGATGGTCACGGAACTGGCCGGCTACATACATAAGGAACCCGGCAGATGGCTGTCCCACCTCATGGAAAGGGATATCCATCTGCTCCGGGATCTTGTTCATGCGGGCCCGGAAAGGGTACAGTATCAGGATTTTGCATCGTATCCCTCCATTGTGGAGGTCTCCGGAATAGTGGAGTACGATGACTCCGACGCCAACTACCACAAAGTCTGGATAAGCCGTGAGATCTATGACATAGTTTCTCCGGAGATAGACTCCGTAATCAGCGATGTGGAGCTCACCGGACAGTATGAGCTTGAGAGGGTTGCGCTTGGCTATCTCAACCTTTACGGAATTATCCCCACAAAGGAATTCCTAGACCTTCTTTTCGACTGGCCGCTCAGCGAAAAGACCCGGAAAAAGGATAATCCCATCCAAAATTTCATGCAGCGCAGCCCGCTTGTGAAGCTGTGCCGCTATGAAGACAGCTGGGGAGACAACATGGTTTCTCCCTGCATAGAGAATCCGGAAGAGATGTTCTCTCTCATGGGTGAGTTCAAGCAGGGAAAGCGCCTGAAGACCTTCTCGCGCGCTCAGGTGCTTGAAGCCGGAAGCGGTGCGCCTTATTTCACCGTTGGAATGGACACTCCGGAGGGTCAGGCCCTTGACGCAGTGTACCGCAAGGCCGGATACACCGGCTTCGAACTGGTGAAGGCAGAGCACGATACCTGGATTGAAGCCCAGTACACGGCCGCTTCCAATCCGGGCCTCTTCGACCCCATTTACGATGCCCCAAACGCCAACTCCTTCAGTGACCGCGAGTGGGAAGCAATGTGCATGGCCGTATGCGAGTATGCAGACAGCGTCTCCAAATGGTGCCTTCAGGGCCGGAGCGCCAGGGAGGCTGGCCAGTGCCTTTGTGACCGCGATGCCTGGAAAGCCCCTGACGACAGTTTCTCCGCGCCCCTTCCGGAAGACGAGGATTACCCCCGTTGGACCATGCCGGAGCCCACGGTAAGCGACGGCTACGGTGGCCTCACATCGGACTTCCCAATAGGTTTCGCAATTCCTCACGTGGCCCCGGACGATCCCTGCCCCTGCGGCAGCGGACTCCGCTACTGCCGTTGCCATGGAAAATACCTCTCATAGCATACTCATAGAGCCAGTGGCGCACTACAGGGGCCCTTTCGGCTCCAAATTCGGCATACCCCGCCAGAGCGGGCTCACGGGCATTGAGGGCCGTATAGTATTCACTGAAAAGTACCGCGTCCGTGAGGCGCTCCGCGGCCTTGAAGGCTTCAGCCGTATCTGGCTCCTGTGGGGCTTTTCCGCGAACAAGCCTGCAAAAGGGGAGTGGCAGCCAACCGTCCGTCCTCCAAGGCTTGGAGGAAACGTTTCCATGGGCGTTTTCGCCACCCGTTCGCCCTTCCGCCCCAACCCTCTGGGCCTGTCGTGTGTGGAACTTGTGAGGGTGGACAATCTGGAGCTTGTGGTAAGGGGCGCAGACCTTGCGGACGGCACCCCAATCTACGACATCAAGCCGTATATCAGTTACGCTGACAGTTTCCCGGACGCCGTCTGCGGATTCGCCCAGGATGCCCCCGGGCCGGTCCTGAAGGTGGTTATTCCGGAGGGCCTGGGCATAGAGGCCCGTACTCGGAAAGCACTGGAGGAGGTGCTTGCACTTGACCCCAGACCGGCCTACCAGGAAAGCCTTGATAAAGAGTACGCCATGACCTTTGAAGGGGCCGATGTGCTTTTCCGCGTCGAAGGAGATACCCTTACCGTTACAGATTACCGGGCGCTGGATTAGAAGTCCAGGTCCACTCCAATGTTTATAGTGAAATTCTTGCTGGTGGGCCCATCCCTGTGGGTGAGGCGCCAGAATCCGTCTACCCTGAAGAAACGGAAGATGTTGGATATGCCGATGCCGGCCTCCACGTACGGCGTTTCCAGCGTGCCGCTTGCGTGTGGAAGGACGAATATGGCATTGGTGGAATTTGCCGGGGTAATGGTTCCCCAGGCGCAGCGGATAGTGGCAACTTCGCGGAGGTCCAGTTTCTTTATCAAGGGTAACTTTCCAAGGAAGAATCCGTTGAAATTGTGCTCGTAGAAGAGGTTTAGCCAGCGGTCGCTGATAAACTCGTAGTAATCCATGCAGGAGAAGGCCCAGCGGTCATGGAAATAGGTCTGGTTGGCCTCGTGAAGCTTAAGGAGGGGATAGGGGGCACTGCCCCAGATGATTCCGCCTCCGGCCTTGAGGTTTCCGAATCCCATGATGGACGACGGAATCATCCAGTCTATGACAAGGTCTGCCCTGAGGTAAGGGTCTATGTCGTGCGAGAAGCCGTTGAAGCCGTAGCGGAAGGAGAGGTTGGTTACTGGGTACTTGGTGTAGACCTGGGTCTTCTTGAAGTAGTTCCTGGTAACCTTTTCATCGTGCGAGAAACGGAGACCAAGCCTCAGTTCGTCCATTCCGAAGCTCTCTTCAAGGGTGCCGTCCTGATGCAGAAGGGGAACATCGGCATTGCCCCATATCCGGTTGTTGCGGTACTCTGCTGCCATGGAAAAGTCCGGGACGAACTCATGTTCATAGCGTATTCCAACGCTACGGACCATACTCTGCATGGTGCCCATGTCCCTTGCGAAGATGGAAGAGAACATGTTCTGGGCACTGAATACCCCGGTGCCGCTGGAAAGCTGCTCGAAGTCGCGCTTTGCCCAGACATCCAGTTTTCGGGTTGTCTCCCTCTTGATCATCCACTCCACTCTGCCGTTCCACTTGACGTCCTGGTCCTTGAAGCCGTAGCCCACGTACCCGCCAAGGCGGACCTTCTTGGAGAAGTACTTCGTGGTTCTGCCGCCAAGCTGCAGGCGGAGGCCTTCAGTGTCGTTGTAGATTATGGTGCGTGCCCAACGGCCAAACTCGAACTTCCACGGTTTCTGCTCAATGTACTGGGCGGAGAGTGCGTGGACTACAAGGTATGTCCACTTGTACATGGGCGTGTTCTGGATGTTGTCGACCATCTCGAAAATTCCTTTCTCACGCTCCGAGAGCTCATACGGACGCACCGCCGCCCAATACTCCTTGTCTCCCTCTACCAGGTCTTTCACTATGACCTGGTTTTTGGATCCCAGAATTTCCGGGTCCTCTATCTTTTCAAATACCGGGTCTCCGAATACCTTGGTCCTGTTGGCAAGGAAAGAGACTATCTTGGAGTTGTCGTTAAGGGTGACGGAGAAGTCCAGGAACAGCTTTTCTTCCTTGTTGAACCACCTTCCGTCAGGGAGCCTCCGGTTCTGGATTTCCACGTTTATGTGCCTTATCCAGTTTACGTTGGATTCTCCGGAAAGGGCCGCGCGGACGCTCCTTATGCCAAAGTCTTCCGCATCTATAAGCATTTCACCGTCTATGGTGGGGGACGTCACCAGCTTCTTGGGATGGAAGCGCAGGACGTAGGTCTTTCGGCCTTCCACATGCAGGCTGTCCACCAGGAAGTAATTGTAGAAAAGCTGGGACGATGCCGCCACGGGATTGGGAATCTCCAGACTGAAGACGGCGAGCTTGTTCTCGTAGAAATTGGTGTTCAGGAGGTAGGAACCCGTGAACTGGCTCAGGGTGTTCTCCTCGTCGAAGCCGGAAATCTTGCTGGCAATGATCTTTTCCCTGTCCATCTGCCTCTCCCTGGAGTGGTAAAGGATAGATTTGGACTCCGAAATCATGAACGGAATGTAGGACTTTCCGGTTACGGCGGATGTGTCTGCATAGTTCTTCACGAATCCAAGATGACGGTCCACGATGCCTACGCTTATGAGGTCCTCAAGGTTTGTGGCATCCATCTCTATCTTGGTGTAGAGGTCCGCTCTCCAATCCTCTGCGTTATGTGGATTGTGATGCTCGCGGGCGGCGTCAATCTTCTTCAGGATGGACTTGATGTAGCGGTTGTTAGGTTTCACAAGGGCGGCCTGGAGCTGGCTTATATCCTGCTTGAGGTGGAAATTGGCCTCTGAAAAGGAGCCTTTTGGAACTACTATGCTCTGGGTATAGTAACCAATCATTGACGCCGTGAGGATAGTGGCTTCAGGAGAACGGGTCTCCAGGTTGAAATTGCCATCCAGGTCCGTTGAGATGCCTATTGTGGTATTGTCAAAGTAGACGCTCACAAAGGGGATGGGTTCTCCGGTAGCATCGTCAACCACCTTGCCCCTGACCTTTGTGGTCTGGGCTGCCGCCGCAAACGCAGCCGCAAGCAAAAGCAGTATGACGGTTAACTTTTTCATCTAATATATCCAGCCAAGTATGGTGAGGACCCACTTTGCGGGGAGTATCCTAACAAGAAGGGCAACGGCCTTATAGTCTATGCGGGGTATGACGCGGACGGCCATGTGGCGGCGTTTAAGCTGCTTTAGTACGGCCTTTGCTATGATATCCGGGCTCATTCCGCCGGTTTCGTCCTTCTCAATCTTCGCAAGGTTCTTCTTCATCCCTTCCGCATAGGCAGGGTCAGATGCCTTTGCAATCATCTTTCGGGCCGATGTAAACCCGGTAGCGACGTCTCCGGGGAGAATGCTGCAGCATTCTATGCCGGTGCCCTTCAGTTCCATGGAGAGCGACTGGGAAAGGGAAAGCAGCGCCGCCTTTGCCGATGAGTAGAAACCCTGGTACGGCAGCTGGAGAACCGCCATCACGGAGGTAATGGTTATTATGCGGCCGAAGCCCTGCTTCCTGAAAACGGGAAGGCAGGTGCGGATGGTCTTGAGGGAGCCGAAGAACGTTGTCTCGAACTGCTCCCTGGCCTCCGCGTCCGTTGTGTTTTCTACTGGACCGTAAATGCCGGCGCCGGCATTGCAGACTATGGCGTCCAGACGTCCGTCGGCCTCAAGTATCCTGGCTATAAGCTTTTCCGTGTGGGATTCGTCGTTGATGTCCAGCATCACTGGGACCACCAGGGGGTGCTCCACAGGTATGGTACCCCGCCTGGAAGCGGCATATACCTTGATGCCGGCACCTGCAAGGGCAAGTGCTGTTGCGGCACCAATTCCACTGCTGCCGCCTGTTACAAGCGCTACCTTTACATCCATAGTTGTGAACGGTTTACAAAACTTGCCGGCATGGGCATATTGTAGATTCTGCTTCTGAGGAAACTGCCAAACTGCTCTTCCGGAACGGCGTCCAAAGCCTCCACGGGGATGGTTTCCCCGATTCCCATGCGCGGATGAGTTCCGCGCTTGTTGTAAAGCTCGTGGAAAAGACGAACGAAACGAATTCTGTAATCCATGAGCCCCAGGGCATAGTAGAAACTGGAATTTCGGTCGAAAAAGCGGATTGGAACAACGGGCACGCGCGCCTTGCGGATGAGCTTGAGGGCGCCTTCCTGCCACGGGCGTTCGGATATGGTCCATCCTTCCCGGGGCTTGAGGTCTGCCACGGCACCTGAAGGGAAAAGGCACAGGGGCTCTCCTTCACGGAGCTGGAGGAGGGCGCTCTTGATGCCGTTAATGTTTGTTGCGGTGGTCTTCTTGTCCTTAATAGCGGGATTAACGGAAATGAAGTTTGGCGCCAGGCCGTGGATACACATGAGGAACTCGTTCACCATCACCTTGGCCTTTGGCCTTACGTGACCTATGACATCCAGAAGTGAAATGCCGTCCAGATGGCCGTAGACATGGTTGGAGATTGTGATGAACGGACCTTCCGGGAGCATCTGGAGGCGCTCCGGATTTCCTATGCGGAAGTCTACGTCAACATCGTCCAGAATGCCTTTGGCGAAGTCCGGCCCCGGGGTGACGCCGGCTTTTTCCAGGCGGTCGTGCGTGGCGTTGACTTTGTCTATGCCCGTCAACTTAAGCCCCAGCTTAAACAGGAACTTACCCCTCTTTCCATTGAAAACGGGTAGCAGCTGAGGGGCCTGTTCCGGGGTAATGACCATTACTTATCTTCCTCCTGTTTTTTGATGGGGTCAATCTTGGAGAAGTACTTGGCGTCCTTGAAGAAGCTGACAAGATAGAACCCTCCTATCAGAAGAGTAACCAAAACGGCTATGTAGTCCATGATGCCTATCATGAAGTCGTTGTGGAAAAGGGTCATGGGAATCTTCCACTCAGTGAGCCAGGGGATGTAGATGAAGCAGATATTGGTAATGAAAAGCAGCAGCCTGAACTCCGTGGGGCCCAAGCCTGCATAGGTGAGCTTCATCTCTCCCTTGAGGTGGCAGTTGATGTAGACGTAGATGCTTAGCATGAAATAAGCCACCAGCGCCAGCATGGCGAAAGACATGTTCACAAGGGGGCTTGTGCCTACTCCTATGAACATGATGGTCTCGTTGATTACGTCTACGTTGTGGTCTATATAAAAACCGTAAGTCTTTCTCTGCGTGTTCCTCACGCGAGCGAGGGAACCGTCCATGGAATCTCCGAACCAGTTTACCAGAAGTCCGAAGCAGGAGAGCCACAGCCAGTTAAGGTTGAGGTTTGAAAGAGCGTAGCCGGTAGCAATGATTACTGCTCCCAGGAAGCCCACGAAAGTGAGCATATCGGAATTTACCCAAGATGGCATGCGCTTTGACATTGCCACCAGGACCTTTTTCTCCGCTTTATTCAGGATGGAGGTTTGAATTCTTGCGGCCTGTCTTTTGTTTTCACTCATTTTATTGATGGTATAGTTATAGTTTACAAAGTTATAAATATTTTCATTTAAGTCAAAGATTTGCTATTTTTGTATCCGTGTTCAAGAAGGTATTATACGCCATTGCAATAGTCTCAGCCTTTGTTTTCTCGGTCTGGGCTGTACGTTCCGTCAAAGCTTCCCTGGAACAGAAGAGATGGCTTGCCCTTGGCCCCATAGAGAACCATCCCAGGAGAGTCTACGACGTCAAGTTCGCCCGTGAGTTCAATGACATGAACGATGTCCAGCTCGCTGCCGCGCAGGTGCTTGGCGTACCTCCCGTGAAGGACAGGGCCGCCGCAGAGAACTCCAAGAAGAAGCTTGTGAAACTGGAAGACACTGATTCTTACGTGGTGGATTCCCTCACTCATTCCATTCCGTATCTGGTTCCTGCAGCCAAGGAGCTTCTGGACAGGATAGGGGAGAACTTCCTGGACTCACTCTCAAGCAAGGGCCTGAATCCCAATAAGCTGGTTATCACCTCCGTTCTCCGTACGGAGGAAGACGTTGCAAAACTCCGAAGGCGCAATCTCAACGCCTCAGAAAACTCCACCCACCGCTATGGAACCACCTTCGACATATCCTACTGGCACTATGTTAAGGTTCCTGACCTGCGCGGCCGTCCGTACGAGGATGTCCGTCCGGAGTATCTTAGGGCCGTATTGTCTCAGGTTCTCAAGGATCTGCATGATAAAAAGGCCTGCTACGTCAAGTATGAACGTAAGCAGACCTGTTTCCACGTTACCGTAAGGTAATCCTCTTAGCTCTTGTTTTTCAGATGCCTTTTCTGGAAGCGGTTCAGAAGTTTCCGGATGTGCTTCCATCCCTGCTGGGCGAAGGTGTCAGAGTGGCGGTTTATCTTATCCGGATACAGTTCCGCAAATGATATGAGGATGCCGGAGTCGTATATGTCGCCGAACTCGTCGTTAATACCGGTTCCGAAGTAGATCATTGTGGGAGAGAGGTTCATGTAGGTGTTCACCAGCGGCGGAATAGGTACGCCAAGCTTCATGACCTCCGCCTTCAGGATTTTGTAATCCTCCTTGAAGTCGTTCCCCTTGAAGAGTTTCTGGTATTTCTTCTTTTTCTGGACCTTGACCTCCTTGCGGATGTGGATGAGGCGGCTCTTTTTGCCGAAGTACTTGCGAAGGAACACCATTATCATCTCCCTGGCCTCGGTGGGGTACTCCTTGTAGATGGTCATTTTCCCGAAGAAGTGGTTGACGCGCTTCTTGTACAGGACGCCCAGGGCGGCAATGCCGTCGAACAGGTTGTCAAGTGCGTAGAGCATCTTGGACCCGGCCTTGGAACTCTGGTACTCCAGCGAGATGAAGGACCGTCCAAGCTCCAGGGTATAAGGCAGATAGTTGTCCAGGAACTTCTTTGAGAACTCGAACATGTGGGACGATGTCAGGATTGGCTGTCCGAAGCGGTTGTAGACGGCCTCGTCGCATATGCAGAAACGGTATCCGCCTATTATCTGCTCCGCATCCGGGTCCCACAGTACCAGCTGGCGGTAACCGTAGGCGGGGTCCGTGTCAAACTTGTCTATGTCCAGGGGCTCGCCGGTGCCGCCGCCGTCGTTACGGAAGGCGATTTCCCTTAGGCGGCCAATCTCTTTGATTACGTTAACCGCGTCTGGCCCAACAACATAGAGCTTGTTGCCGGCACGGTTGGTGTCTCGCAGAAGAGTATCCTCATTAAGCTCTGCCTTGAGCAGTTCTTTGTCTACGGGAGGAATGATAGGTTTCATAATTCGTACACTTTTTCTCTGACCCACTGCGCCCACTCGATGGGACGTTTGGAATTGTCGAAATGGCTCCAGGGAATGGGCTCGCCTATTACCAGGCGGTAAGTCTTGCCCTGGGCTTTGTAAAGCTCGTCCACAAGAAGGATCATGGCAAGGGGAAACTTCTTGTTTATGCCTGTCACCTTGCCAATCCAGTCCACGAAATAGAACTTCCGTGAGTTCTGCCCGTAGAAATGCATTGGGACTATGTCCCTGTGGAATTTGATGCTCTTTGTGAGGAAGGTCTTTGTCCATTCAACGTCCTGGACCTTTCCATTTATCTTACGGGAGACCTTTCCGGCCGGGAACATGAAAATCTGGTCAGTGGAGGAGTAGATGGCGTCGGTTTCGGCCGCCAGGGTCCTGGCCTGGGCGTGAGAAACTTTATTGACTGCAATCATAAACCCGTCCAGCTGGTGGAGATTCATGAGGAAGTCATTGACCATGCACTTGAGCTGACCGTCGAAGTACCTCCCAAAGACGGCGACGGCGTTAATTGCATCCACTCCGCCAAGGGCGTGATTGCCGGCAATTGTGTAAAGTGTGCCGTCCTTTTTCAGGTTCTCAAGGCCCTCTACGTTCACGGTGACTCTGAGGTATTTAAGGACCTCCTCGGCGAATTCCACACCGGTGTAGCCTTTGCGGAAAAAGTCGTTGAGCCACTCCTCGTGGAGAATGCGTCTGGCAAAGCGGATAACGAACTTTGGCGTTTTGGGGCCAAATTTCGCCTTTAGCATTTTTTCGACATTGATTGTGTAGTCGGTCATTTGAGGGTTTAGGTTTCTGAGTGGTAAAATTAAGGAAAAAAACGCAAACTATCACAAAAAAGACATATATTTGTGTTCATGAAGGGAAGAAGCTTCAAGGAAATCATTACCAAACTGCTCCTGTTCTCGGTCACTTCGCTGGCCGGGACCATTGTGGATCTGGGACTTCACTGGGTCCTGTCGCACTTCGTCTTCCAGGGCAACTACTGGGGCAGTTACTGGATTGCTCCGGTGATTTCCTTCGAGGTAGCCGCCATGACCAATTTCTTCATTGCTTATTTCTTCGTCTGGAAAGAAAGGGTCACTTATCACGGCAGCAGGTCCTTCTGGAGGCATTTCAGCGGTTACAATGCCGCCGGCGTGGGCGCCTTTTTCCTCAAATTCTTAGTCATGCAGGGCGTCCATTTCCTGTTTGTCTCCCTTCGCTGGCTTCAGGGCAACTCTTTCGAACCCGTCATCTGCAACCTCATAGGCCTCTGCTTCTCCGGCCTGTTCAATTTCTACATGAGCGAGTTCGTAATATTCAACAAGAAAAAACCGGAACAGTAGCCTGTCCCGGTTTTCTGTTATTTGAGAACTCCCAGCTCCCTGCCAACCTTTATGAAGGCTGCTATGGCTTTGTCCAGGTGGGCCTTTTCGTGGGCGGCGGAAAGCTGCACGCGGATGCGGGCCTGGCCCTGGGGCACTACGGGATAGTAGAAGCCGGTGACGAATATGCCTTCTTCCGCCATCTTGGCTGCGAATTTCTGGGAGAGGGGAGCATCGTACAGCATTACGGCTACGATGGCGCTCTGGGTGGGCTTGATGTCGAAACCGGCGGCCATCATCCTGTCGCGGAAGTAGCTGACGTTCTCTACAAGTTTGTCGTGAAGGGCGTTGCTTTCTTTAAGAATCCTGAAGGTCTCCAGGCCAGCGGCTGCAATCATGGGCGGTATGGAATTGGAGAACAGGTACGGGCGTGAACGCTGGCGGAGCATGTCTATAATCTCCTTGCGGCCGGTTGTAAAGCCGCCCACAGCGCCTCCGAAGGCCTTTCCAAGGGTGCCGGTGAAGATGTCAATGCGCCCGTAGCAGCCAAACTGCTCCGCAACGCCGTGGCCGGTTTTTCCTACCACTCCGGCGCTGTGGCTTTCGTCCACCATCACAAGGGCGTCGTACTTCTCCGCGAGGTCGCAGATCTTGTCCATGGGGGCAACGTTGCCATCCATGGAGAATACACCGTCCGTAACTACGATGCGGAAGCGGTACTGCCGGGCTTCCTTGAGCTTTGCCTCAAGGTCTTCCATGTCTGCATTGGCATAACGAAGGCGCTGGGCCTTGCAAAGGCGTACCCCGTCAATGATGGACGCGTGATTCAGGGAGTCCGAAATTATAGCATCCTCTGCCGTGAGAAGGGGTTCGAACACACCGCCGTTGGCGTCGAAACATGCGGCGTAGAGGATGGTGTCTTCTGTATGGAAATATTCTGCGATTGCCTTCTCCAGCTCTTTGTGAAGGTCCTGAGTTCCGCAAATGAAGCGGACCGATGACATGCCGTATCCGCGCTTTGCCACGGCCGCCTCCGCAGCCTTGGCCAGACGGGCGTTGTCCGCAAGGCCAAGATAGTTGTTGGCGCAGAAGTTAAGAGCCTTGGAACCGTCTGCAAGGGTAATCTCCGCACCCTGCGGAGAGGCTATTATACGTTCATTCTTGTAAAGTCCCGCATCTTTGATGGACTGGAGTTCGTCCTGCAGGTGTTTCTGAAATTTTCCGTACATGGTTAGTTTGTTTTTGTTCCCAAAATTACGAAAATAATATTGATTTTGTACAAAAAAGAGGTTAAATTTGCGTAATTAAAAGTGAATACCACATAAGCATGAAGAATGTCCTTGTTATAGGTTCCACGGGCCAGATTGGCTCTGAGCTCACAATGAAAATCCGTAGGGAAGTCCCCGGCAGCACTGTTGTGGCCGGTTACATTCCCGGAGCGGAGCCAAAAGGTGAGCTTCTGGAAAGCGGCCCGTCGGAGATTGCTGATGTCAGGAATGCACAGGCCCTTGCAGATATCGTAAGCAGGTACCGCATAGATACAATTTATAACCTTGCCGCCCTTCTGTCCGCCGTAGCGGAACGCAAGCCCCTCCTTGCATGGGACATCCAGATGAACGGCCTTCTGAATATCCTTGAAGTTGCAAGGGAAAAAGGCGTAGCGGTCTTCACTCCTTCCAGCATAGGATCATTCGGCCCTGAAACGCCTCACGCGGGTACTCCCCAGGACACCATCCAGCGCCCGCGCTCAATGTACGGCGTTACAAAAGTCGCAACGGAACTGCTTTCAGATTATTACTTCCACAAATACGGCGTAGATACACGCTCGGTCCGTTTCCCGGGTTTGATCTCCTATACTACGCTTCCCGGCGGCGGAACCACGGATTATGCCGTCGAGGTCTATTATTCGGCAGTGAAAGGGGAGGAGTTCGTCTGCCCCATCGCCCCGGGAACATACATGGACATGATGTACATGCCGGATGCCCTCAAGGCCGCCGTGGACCTCATGTGTGCAGATCCGTCCCGCCTCAGGCACCGCAACTCTTTCAACATTGCATCCATGAGTTTTGAGCCGGAACAGCTCTTCGCCAAAATCCGTGAGTACATCCCCGGCCTCAAGGTCCGTTATGAGGTAGACCCTGTCCGACAGGCAATTGCAAACTCCTGGCCAGACTCCATGGACGATTCCTGCGCCCGCGAAGAATGGGACTGGAAACCCTCCTACACGCTTGACCAAATGACCCGGGATATGATACGTCACCTCAAGGAAAAGCTTTTGTAAACGATTGTATTTTAGAAAATGAAATAGTTGATAACACTTTTCAACTCTGATAATCAGCACTTTAGTGCAGATACTAAAAATATTTCAAAAAAAAGTTAATAAAAAATTTGCAAATCAAAATAATTGTCGTACCTTTGTACTCGGATTGAGGAAGCAAGGTTCTCTTGACGGAATCAGTCTATTGGTTATTAGTTTTAGTGTTATTAATTATGTGGTTAGTAAAAGCGTCCGCCTGTGACAGGCCGACGTTTTTTTTATGTCTTTTTGGCTCTTTTTCCGCTTCACCTCCGGTCATGTACCCCGGTACACTCCCTCCGGCGAAACGGAAAAATAGCGCAAAAAGCCATTTAAAAAATACCCCGATTTCATTCTTGCAGGATTGAGGAAAATATGTTATTTTTGCTTGACTGAAAACGTTGGGTTATGAACGAGATATTAAGAGATTTGAATGAGGAGCAGAAAAGGGCGGTGGAGTGTATCTCGGGCCCAATGCTCATTGTGGCCGGGGCTGGTAGCGGCAAGACGCGTGTCCTTACTTCCAGAATTGCATATCTTATTGAAAAGGGTATAGCCCCGGAGCGCATCCTGGCGCTTACTTTTACCAAGAAGGCCGCAGGGGAGATGAAGGACAGGATTGCAGATATGGTGGGCGCCCGCCAGGCTAGAAAAATCTGGATGGGCACCTTCCACTCTATCTTCATCCGGTTTCTCAGGGAATACTCACAGTGGCTTGGCTTTCCCCAGACCTTCACCATCTATGACACCACGGATTCCGTGAACGCCATAAAAGCTGTAATCAAGCAGCTAAGCTTAGATGACAAGATATACAAACCCAAGGAAGTCCTTTCAAGAATTTCCCGCGCCAAGAACGCCCTTGTAACTCCCACTCCGTATATGAACGGCACTGGCGGCTACCGTGAGGACGACCGCCTCCACAAAAAACCGGAGATTTACAGGATATATTCGGAATACTGCCGTGTCTGCAAGCAGTCCGGCGTAATGGATTTTGACGATATCCTTCTCTATATGAATATTCTCCTAAGGGGCAACCAGGAGGCGCTGGAAGCAATATCGTCCCGCTTCGACCACATTCTGGTGGACGAGTATCAGGACACCAACATGGCTCAGTATGTTATTCTCAAGAAGCTGAGCGCCCGTCACCGCAACCTCTGCGTTGTGGGGGACGATTCCCAGAGCATCTACGGCTTCCGCGGTGCGGAGATTCAGAATATCCTTAGCTTCAGCACAGACTTTCCGGAGGCAAAGACTTTCCGCCTTGAGAGGAACTACCGTTCCACCCAGAACATAGTGAACGCGGCAAATACCGTAATAGCCAGGAACGAGGGCCGCATCCCCAAGCAGTGCGTCTCCATGGGAGAGGCAGGGGAGAAGATACACGTGGTGAGTTCTTATACGGAGCAGGAAGAAGCCATGCAGATTGCATCGGCAATTTTAATGCGTATGCGTATGGAACATGCAGAGTATGAGGACTTTGCAATCCTTTATCGTACCAATTCGCAGTCCCGCGCGCTGGAAGAGCAGCTCCGCCGCCGCAACATACCATACATGATCTATTCCGGCAACTCCTTCTTCGAGAGGGCGGAGGTCAAGGACATGATGGCCTACTTCAAGCTTGCCGTGAACATAAATGACGATGAAGCCTTCCGCCGCGTTGTCAACAAGCCCGCACGCGGAATAGGCGACACTTCGTTGAATGCCCTCGCTGCAGCTGCAACTGCCAACCAGATTTCACTGTTCAAGGCGGCTACTCTTGAAAACCTGGAAGAATATGGTCTCAAGGGTGCTGCCGTGGCCAAGATACGTGCTTTCTGCGGCCTCATCTTAAAGTCCGGGGCAGATACCGGTACGGCATATGACACCGCCATGACCCTCGCCTCGGAATCAGGCTTGTTTTTATTCTATAAGGCAGATACCTCTATAGAAGGCCAGTCCCGCTTTGCCAACGTCCAGGAGCTTCTGGACAGCGTAAAAGCGTATGAGGAAGAGATTCAGGGCAATTACGTAAACTCGCTGCTTGAGGATGGCATTGTCCAGAGCGCAGAAGATGTTCCTGCTTCGGAAATCCCCAAAGTCTCGCTTGGAGACTATCTGGAGAACGTTTCCCTTCTCTCCAACGTGGATGTGGCAGAGGATGAAACCCGCAACAGGGTGGCTCTTATGACAGTACATTCAGCCAAGGGTCTGGAGTTCCCGTATGTGTTTATTGCCGGCATGGAGGAGAATCTGTTCCCTTCCGGCGGCTGGCTGCTTACTCCAAAGGACCTGGAGGAGGAGCGGCGTCTGTTCTATGTAGCCCTTACGCGAGCCAAGAAGGCCGTCGGCGTTTCCTTCGCCCATACCCGCATGCGTAACGGAAAGCATGAAAGCAACGGCCCCAGCCGTTTCCTGAGGGAGATTGCACCGCAGTACCTTGACAAGCCTCTTCGCCGTGAGGACTTCATGACGGGAGGAGGTGACATGGATCATGACTTCTCCGAGGAGCGTTCCTCCTTTACCAGCTGGCGGGCGCCGCAACAGCAGCCAAAGCCTGCTGCATCCAAACCTGTTTACCAGCCTGCACCCCGTCCATCCTTGCCTGACAACCGGCCGCCGGTGATTGACGCTAACTTCCAGCCGGATCCCATGTCTTCATTCCATGTGGGTGACCGCATAGAGCACAACCGCTTTGGAGCTGGTAATGTTCTGGAAATTAGCGGAAAAATCCCCGAACTGAAAGCGAAGATTCACTTCGACCAGTACGGGGACAAACTCCTGCTTCTGAAATTCGCGAAGCTGCGTCACATTTAGGTTTACATACCCTTGACCTTGGCAAGGAAGTCTTTTACACGCTGTTCGTACTCCTTGGGGTACTTGACGTAAGAGTTGGCGTGTACTGCACCGGGGGCAACCCACATTTCCTTGTAGCCGTTGACTTTGGCGTCGTAGTTCTTCTGAAGGTGAGAGAAGGGTACGAAATCGTCAGCGTCGCCGTGGATAAAGAGCATGGGAAGTGTGCTCTTGGCAAGTTGTTTCACTGACGATGCCTCCTTGAACCCCCAGCCATATCTGCTGCGGCAAACGATGCTGGCGCTGTTGAGGATGGGGAAAGGCGGGAGGTGGAAGCTGTCCTTGAGGTTAACCGCAAACTGATCCCATACCGACGAGTATCCGCAGTCTTCCACAATAGCCTTGATGTATGGAGGGAGAGAGTCTCCGGATGCCATCATGACGGTGGCTGCACCCATGGAGACGCCGTGGAGGACGGTAAAATCGTTCTTGAAGATCTTGTAGGCCTCCTCTGCCCATTTCTCCACGTCAAGGCGGTCGAACCAACCCATCTGGATTGCGTCACCTTCTGAATAACCGTGGTACTGGAGGTCCGGAACCATTACATTGTAGTTGAGGCGGTCCCTGTACATGCGTACAAGGTAGAGGAATACATAGTGGTTGTCTCCGTAACCGTGAACTACCACTGCGGTGCCCTGTGCGTTCTTGGGGTCCTTGGCGGGAGCATAAACAGCGTGGATCTTGACGTCGTTATGTCCGGTAATGGTCATGTCCTTCATGATGCCCTGGGCCTTGAGGTTGTCGTACCAGGCAACGGTGCCGGCTTCAAGGGAATCTGCCTTGTGGCGGGTTCTTTCAATGTCTTCCACTCCGTGGGGGTTGGTAACGAGGGCGTAATTGCACATGTACTTACCAGCCAGGCAGGACGATGTTGAAACTGCGATAGCGGCGATGATTGCGATTCTGGTTAGTTTTTTCATATTGTATTGGTTATTAACAATCATAGAACTGGTTGACAAGTTTTGACATGAGTTCCTTGTCCTTGGCGGCGGCCTGGTAAAGGTTCTTGTCGTCATAAGCGCGGAGGGCCTTCACAATGCCGTCTATCATCTTGGGACGGAAGACGTCTTGCGCTTCGTAGACCTTGCGGACTTCTTCAAGAGCCTCTGCAGATTCTGCGCAGCAGGTGGGAAGCTGCTTGAGAGTGGCCAGCTTGGCGGCGCTTTCCGCCTTATGGATGTCCATGTCAACGTACTTCTCCCGGGCAATCCTCAAAGCTTCCTCAGCGGGCATCTCAAGGCCTATGCGGCAGGCTGTGCAGAGACCGGCCATGAGCTGGTATGCGTCTGCGGAGCAGTCCGGAGAACGCATCTCGAAGGTCTGCTTGGCGGTGGTGTCGCGAGGAGCGGACTTTTCCAGGGGATTTGCCAGGGTGCACATGTCAACTCCTGAACTCCATCCAAGGGGCACACGGACAAGGGCGCTGCGGTTGCAGTCTCCCCAGCACACGTTTGTGGGGGCCTCCTGATGGGGCACCAGGCGGAAGTACGACGTGGGGACCTTGTTGCCGAAAGCCGTAATTGACGGGGCCATCTCCATGAGGCCCGCGATGGCGCGGAGGGCATAATTGGAGAGTTTTCCGTCCGGACCCAGGGTAACGTTGCGGCCGTCCTTCATGAAACGCATGTGTATATGCATGCCGCTTCCGGCTTTGCCAACAGTAATCTTGGGGGCGAAGCTGACGTCCAGGCCTCTCTTGTATGCCAGATTGCGGATAACCCATTTTGCCAGAACAAGCTGGTCTGCAGCCGTAACAACGGGGCAGGGGAGGAATTCTATCTCGTTCTGCTCCCAGATTTCACCGTCAAGGGTGAAGTTGCCCACCTCTGAGTGGCCGTACTTAATCTGGCCGCCGGTTTCTGCAACATACAGCATGCACTCGCGGCGGAAGTCGTTGAGCTTGGCGAAGGGCTCGCTTTCATGGTAGCCCTTCTGGTCCGTGGCGGGGAACAGGTTTTCTGCCTTGCTTACTACATAGTATTCAAGTTCTCCCATGGCCTCGAACTGCAGGCCGGTAGAGGCTTCGAAGGCCTTTTCAGCCCTCATGAGCGTGGCGTGGGGAGAACAGTCGAATTCTCCGCCGTTTTTATCGTAATACCCGCACAGAAGGCACAGGGTTGGTGTCTCCTGGAAAGGATCCACAAAAGCTGTCCTGTAGCGGGGAATAACGTAAAGGTCGCTGTTTCCGGCCTCTATGAAGGAGGGGAACAGGCTGCTGCCGTCCACTCGCTCTCCTTCCGTGAGGACGGTTTCAATATACTCAAGGTTGTTTACAGTGAAATTCAAGGTCTTTATTCTCCCGTCTTCCGCCGGATACATGAAATCTACCATGCGGATGCCGTTTTCCACGATAAAGCGGATGATGTCTTCACGGGTGAAACACTCCGGCCTTTTCTGGAGAAATGCCACTACCTTGTTGGGATTCAGTGAAATTTGTTTGTCCATAGTTTTAATGCAAAACACTCCCCTGTGGGGTTTAGGGGAGTGTTCTGGGAGCGAGATACGAGTCTCGAACTCGCGACCTTCGGCTTGGGAAGCCAACGCTCTACCAACTGAGCTAATCTCGCGTAAGCATACAAATATACAACTATTTTCCGATAAAATGCCTATCTTTGTAAAAAAGATATCAGCAATGGCAGTTCAGAAACCGTCTATTCCAAAGGGCACCAGGGATTTCGGCCAGAAAGAGATGGCCAGGCGTAATTATATATTCGACACAATTCGCAGCGTTTTCCGCACATACGGCTATCAGCAGATAGAGACTCCTGCCATGGAGAATCTTTCCACACTTCTTGGAAAGTACGGTGAGGAAGGAGACAAACTCCTTTTCCGCATCCTCAATTCCGGCGACGCCTTTGCCGGAGTGGATTTCCAGAAGCCACTGGTCTCCCAGGTCTGCGAAAAGGGCCTGAGGTATGACCTTACTGTCCCTTTTGCCCGCTACGTGGTCCAGCATCAGAACGATATTTCCTTCCCCTTCAAACGTTTCCAGATACAGCCCGTCTGGAGGGCGGACCGCCCCCAGAAAGGCCGCTACCGTGAATTCTACCAGTGCGACGTTGACGTAATAGGCTCCCGCAGCCTCCTGAATGAGCTTGAACTTGTCCAGATGGTGGACACCGTTTTCGGCAAACTGGGCGTCCGCGTTGGCATCAAGATTAACAACCGCAAGGTCCTCACCGGTTTTGCAGAAATTGCCGGTGCCCCGGACAAGGTGGTGGATATCACCGTCGCCATAGACAAACTGGACAAAATCGGGCTTGAAAAGGTGGAGGAAGAGATGCGGGAAAAGGGAATTGGCGAAGAGGGGATTGCCGTCATCCGCCAGATACTCTCCCTGAGCGGCAGCGTTCCGGAAAAGGTTGCCTCCATGCGCGGCCTCTTCCAGGGCGGAAGTGCCTCCGGAGTCACCTCCGAGGCTGGTCTCAAAGGCCTGGAGGAGTTGGAGGAACTGTTCGGTCTCATTGGTACCGCAGGCATAAAGGCCGATGTAGATCTTGACCTCTCCCTCGCACGCGGACTCAACTACTACACCGGCGCCATCTTCGAAGTCAAGGCCCTGGACTGGGCTATTGGCAGCATATGCGGAGGCGGCAGGTACGACAACCTCACCGGTATCTTCGGCCTCCCGGACATGTCCGGCGTTGGTATCTCCTTCGGAGCAGACCGCATCTACGACGTCCTGGAAGGCCTTAACCTCTTCCCCGCAGCCCTGGAGCAGGCCACAACCCTCCTCTTCGCCGTCATGGGGGCCAATGAAATGCGCTACGTCATCCCCGTCGCCCATGCGCTCCGCGAGGCCGGCGTTGCAGTGGAGATTTACCCTGAACCCTCCAAACTCCGCAAGCAGTTTGAGTACGCGGAAAAACGCGGCATACCGTTCATATCCATTAACGGAAGCAATGAAATGGAAGCCGGCTCGGTAAACCTCAAGAACCTTGTAACCGGTTCCCAGCAGGCCTTCCCGGCCTCCGACGTCCCCGCCATGCTTGACTTCATGTCGTAGATCCATCGTTCCGGATTTGCCCCCGGAATCTAAAAAATTTTGCAGTTTCAAATTTTATTGCTACCTTTGCAATCCCAAACCGCGGAGTAGAGCAGTCGGTAGCTCGTCGGGCTCATAACCCGGAGGTCAGAGGTTCGAGTCCTCTCTCCGCTACTACAGAGGATTTCCGAAAGGATGTCCTCTTTTTTTTTACCTGCTGCACTTTAGCCGGTTCTTAGTACAGAAAACAAAGAAATTATTGGTTTTCTGTGCGACAATTCTTATATTTGCACTTGTTATGGTGCAACAAGTTCCCTATAAGGAGTTGAAGGCTTTAGGCAACGTGCCCATAGGCATAGAAGTCCTGCAAAGCCTGTACAAGGATTATCAGTCGCCCAATATGCATATTTCCATGTTGGAAAAGAAGGGACTGTTAATCCGTTTGAAGCGTGGACAGTATGTGGTCTCTCCAGAAATCAGCGGTAAGGAACTGTCCGTAGGTTTGATTGCCAACCACCTGTATGGTCCTTCTTATGTTTCCCTTCACTGGGCATTGAGGTGGTATGGGCTCATCCCTGAACGAGTAGAGGCCGTAACTTCTGTAACCACCCGACACACTCGCGAGTTTGAAAACTCGCTGGGGCGGTTCACCTTCCGAGGTGTATCACAGGAGTATTTCCCCATAGGCATAAAGAGTCAGGAGGATGTCGGGCTACACTTCCTGCTGGCCAGCCCGGAGAAGGCCATCTGCGATATGCTCATGCAGGAAAAGCATGTGCCGGACCAGTCAATCTCCCGGCTGGAAGTTTTCTTTGAGGACGATATGAGGATGGACCTGGAGGACCTTCGGCAGATGGATGGCAGCATCATCCGACAGTGCATGGAGGTGGGGAACAAGAAGCAGGTTTTGGCGAATTTATTGAAACTGATCGAGCGATGACGATATTTGACGAAATGGTGGCGGAACTTGGTCCACAGACTTCTATTGACAAGACGAACGCCCAGCACGAGGTGATGCAGCAGATTGCTTTGTCCGGATTACAGCGGGGCGGTTTCTTCGAGCACGCCGCATTCTATGGCGGAACTTGCCTGCGAATCTTCCACGGGCTGCGCCGGTTCAGTGAAGATATGGATTTCACCCTTACGGAGAAGAATCTGAACGTGCATTTGGAGGACTACTTCCCCGATATTATAGAGGCATTCAAGTTGACTGGACGGGAGGTCGAGATCAAGAAAAAGGAAAAGAAGTCTTTCGGCAAGGTGGAATCGGCCTTTCTGAAGGATAACACGGATGTCTATGATATTTCATTCCGGACGGAAAAGAGTTTGAAGGTGAAAATCGAATTGGATACAGACCCGCCGCTGGATTTCGAAACAGAACAGAAGTTGCTTCTTAAACCTTTTTCATTCATGGTGCGTTGCGTCACGCTGCCGGGTCTTTTTGCGGGCAAGGTGCATGCGCTGGTATACCGAAATTGGCAAAACCGTGTAAAGGGACGTGACTGGTATGATTTCGAGTGGTATGTGGCGAACAAGGTTCCCCTGGATTTCGCCCATCTGCAGAAGCGGATTCAGGAATTCAACGGAATGGAACTCACAAAGGAGGGATTCATATCAGCTTTGAAGGAACATCTGGCCAGCACTGATATAGACCAGGTGAAGCAGGATGTAATCCGCTTTCTCCGTACCGATCCGCATTCGCTTGATATCTGGTCAAAGGACTACTTTCTGCAACTGGCCGATATGATTGTGTATAAAGAATAAAGGGGATTTAGTGTATGGCTTGCAACGCTGATTTCGTTCAATTCATCGTGGACCAGTGCTCCGGTGCCGGAGAGATCGCCGTAAAAAAAATGATGGGAGACTATTGCATCTACTGCGATGGCGTCCTGTTCGGCCTGATTTGCGACAACAACCTCTATATCAAAGTGACGGAACCCGGAAAGGTTCTACTGAAGGAAGTCATCCTTCGGCCACCTTATGACGGAGCCAAGGACTATTTCTACATCAGCGAAGTGGACGACCGTGATCATTTAGTTGCTTTGATCAAGGCCACGCTTCCGGTGCTTCCGAAGCCGAAAGCGAAAAAGAATCCGTTCAAGTAAATTCGAATTCTCGGTATAAAGCTTCAATGAACCGCTGGATTCCCAGCAGTCCCTCCAGGAACCGGAGGTTCGAGATTCGGAGGGTCTGGTCTACAAAGCATTGAAAACCAGCCCAAAATGGCTGGTTTCTTGCGTTTACGGATATCAGACTAAAGCGCGGATAGAATAGTTCCATCTGTAAGGATGTGGATCTGTTTGGTGGAGAAAGGTGTTTTTTGTTTGTATTTCACCGTGTAGTATGCTGCGGCTCCGTTTGATTGCTCAAACAGATAGACATCGTCAATCTTGCGATTGCAAAATTTGCGTGCGGTTGTCATGACGGAGGCCGGGACTTCATAGTGGGTAGCGCCGGGGAACATCGTATCAAAGGTGTGTAGAACCACCTTCGGGGGTTGCCCTATCCTATGCTTGCAGCCTGGGAGAAGGAAAGTTATTGTGATTAAAGCAAATAGGAGCATCTTTTTCATGTTGCATGGAGTTTTCCGAAAGATAGCATATTGATGTTTCGGTACAATTACAATGGCGGCTTGCGTAGTTAAAATTCTGTTACAATTGATTTCGCGTCTTGAGAGATTCGGCTTCTGTTCGTATATTTGCACTGAAATAATCTGAATATGCTGATTGTATTGAAACTCCTGGGCGCCATTGCCATCCTGATATTCGGTATGAAAATGACCAGCGAGGCCCTGCAGAAAATGGCCGGTCCCCAGCTGCGTCACCTGTTCGGAGCGATGACGGGCAACAGTTTCTCCGGCGTGGCTACCGGAGCCCTGATTACGGTAGCGGTCCAGTCATCTTCGGCAACCACCGTGATGACGGTGTCGTTCGTGAATGCGGCGTTGCTCACCTTGACGCAGGCCATATCGGTCATTATGGGCGCCAATATCGGTACCACCCTGACTGCCTGGATTCTATCTGCGGGGTTCTCCTTCAATATCGTCAATATCGTCTGGCCTGTCTTGTGCATCGGTATCATCCTGATCCAGATGGGGCGGCATCGTTATTTCGGTGACTTCCTGATTGGACTAGGATTTCTCCTCTATGCGATGGTCCTTTTGAAGACGACCGGAGAGGAGATGGACCTGGCAAGCAAGCCTGCCGTCGTGGAATTCTTCTCGAGTTTCAAGACCAACTATGCCACCATCCTGCTGTTCCTGCTCATCGGCACCATCCTGACGGCCATCCTCCAGAGTTCTGCCGCGCTGATGGCCATTACGATGGTTCTCTGCGCCACAGGAGCCATCTCAATCTATCAAGGCATTGCGCTGATTATGGGTGAGAACATCGGCACCACATCCACGGCCAATCTGGCAGCCCTGAACGCAAATACGCAGGCGCGGAGGACTGCCATGGCCCACCTGGTATTCAACGTATTTGGTGTCATATGGATGCTCATCGTTTTCTTCCCTTTTGTGAGGACGGTCTGTAGCATCGTGGGACTTGACCCGGAGGCGCTGCAGCAGGACACTACATTGCTTTCCTTTACGCTGGCGGCTTTCCACACCGGATTCAATGTCATCAATACGGCCATTCTGATATGGTTCATCCCGCAGATTGAGAAGCTTGTCTGCAAGATTGTACGGCCCAAAAAGTCCGATGAGGAGGACGAGTTCCGTCTGCAGTATATCAGCGGCGGTATTATGAAGACGCCGGAAATCTCGGTGCTTCAGGCGCAGAAAGAGATTGTCGTTTACGGGGAGAAGACCCAGCACATGTTCGCCCTGGTCCGGGAGCTTTATGCCGCGAAAGACGAGCAAAGTTTCTCCAGGCTCTTTGACCGTATCGAGAAGGGAGAGGAAGGCAGCGACCGGATGGAGAATGAGATTGGCCGATACCTGGGTGACCTCGGGTCAGCTCATCTGTCCGATGATACGAAAGAGATGGTCAGGGCTATGCTTCGGCAGATCGGGGAGCTGGAGTCCGTGGGGGACAGTTGCTTTAATCTGGCCCGCATCCTCCGGCGTAAAAGGAGCAACAAGATTGAGTTTACCGAACTGCAGGATGACGGTATCCAGGAGATGTTCTCGCTGGTACACGAGGCCCTGACGCGGATGAATACTCTTCTTTCAGGACGGAAGGAGGACTTGAGCCTTGCCTTGTCCGATGACATCGAGCGCAGGATCAATGCCTGCCGCAATGCGCTCAAACAACAGAATTTCGAAAACCTGGACGCACAGTTGTACGGATACGATAAAGGAACCGTTTATTCCGACATGATCGGTGAATGCGAAAAGACGGGAGACTATATTATGAACGTGGTGGAAGCCCGGCTCGGTGCTGTCCGCAACGGAATCCGCTATCTGGGCATACAGATGGATACCGATGCGAAAAAGGTGACCGTGGACGGCGAAGATGTGTCTTTCACGAAGACCGAATATGAACTCCTGAAACTCTTTCTGGAGAATCGGGGAAAGGTCTTTTCGCGGGAGCAGCTGCTGTCGGCCGTGTGGCCTGATGATGTCATTGTAACTCCCCGGACTGTTGATGTGAACATCACGCGCATCCGGAAGAAAATCGGCAGGTATGCCGATGCGCTTGTGGCCCGGGCAGGGTTTGGTTATTCTTTTCAGGAATAATCCTACTCCGATATTACAAAGATAGAAGAGCGAGAAATTCGGATTTATCGGTATATAACATCAATGAATCGTGGGATTTCCAACAGTCCATCCAGGTAGCGCCGTTACTCTATGTCCTGCTGCTTGCGCTTCCAGTTAAGGACGGGTAGGAGGAAGGCGATTACGGAGGAACCAATCCAGAAGATGCTGGCGTAGGTGAAGTCGTGAGCACCGTCCACGATGTTGTTGTCCAGGAGGAGACCTGTGACTATGTTCTGAAGGCCGGCAGCTGCGTACGAGGCCATGCCAACAATGCCAAGGGCTGCGCCGGTTGCCGCTCTGGGAACAAGGTCTATGGCCATGAGGCCGCCAAGGAAACTGATGAGGACGCCGATGGCGATTCCGAACAGGACCATTGCCACGATAGAGACCCACTTGGCAGGACCGCCGAAGAGGAACAGCACAAGGGCTATGGCTTCAAGTATACCTGCAACGAATGCGGGATATTTGCGGTCACCTTTGAAGACCGCATCTGACAGCCAGCCGGAGAACACTGTTCCAAGAACTCCGAAGATGGGGTTGATACCCACAATGGCACCAGCCTCAGCAAGACTGTAGCCGCGGGCCTCCTGCAGGAAGATGATACCCCACTCGTTGATGGCGTAACGGCTCATGTACATGAAGGCGCTGGCAATTGCCAGGATCCACACGCCGGGGTTACGGATAACAGCGGCCTGAAGGCGCTTGGTTTCCGCCCTCTTCTCTGCGGCGGGAACGGGTTTAGGCTGGGGCTCGCCGGCCAGGGTTTCAATTGAAGGCAAGCCTTTGCTCTCCGTGCTGTTGTGCAGGAAGAAAACAATGATAAGAACACCGAGGATGCCGGCCAGGGCGGCTCCGAAGAAGCCCCATCTCCAGCCAAGAGCTGCCACCATGGCGCTCACGAACACGAAGGAGAGACCTTCGCCAATGTTGTGCGAAGAACTGAAGAAACCGTAGAATGTACCCCTGATTCTTAGCGGGAACCACCTTGACAGTGAGATGATTGCAGGCGGGGCGCCCATGGACTGCGCCCATCCGTTAATTGCCCAGCAGACTGCGAAGCAGATGAACAAGGCGCTGTTGGCCAGGGTTCCGTTCATGGCGCTTACACCAAGGATACCCATGGTGAAGTTCATGGCAACGGAAACAATAAGGCCGGCGGCCATGAAGCGTTTGATGTTGGCGCTGTCCGCAAGGAAGCCGTTGATGAGTTTGCCAATGGCGTATGCCCAGTAGAGGCAGGCGCCGATGATACCCAGCTGGGTCGCGTTCAGAAGGCCGGCATCGATAAGAGGCTGCTTCATGACGCCCATGGAAAGGCGGCAAACATAGTACAGTGCATAGCCGAACGTAGCAGCCAGGAAGGTCTGGATTCTCTGGCGCTTGTAGGTCTTGTCTACCTTTTCGGCGGGGACGGGTTTCGCCATGGGGGCGTTCTCCATCTTAAAGAAGTCTAGTACACTCATATAGTTAAGCTAATTAAAAGACCAGTGTGGAAACAATAGGGTAGTGGTCCGAAATGAACGACTTGTCGTCATACTTTTCGGTTACTACACGGAAATCCAGGGCACCCTTGAAGCCGTTGAAATAGATGTAGTCAATCTCTTTCTGGGGTTCAGGCTGGTAGCCGTTAAAGGAGAAAGTTGCATCGCTCTTCTTTGCTACCTTGCGGGCGTTATTCATAAGGCGTTCAACGTCGTCCAGGCAGGGGTCTCCTGGCTCCACGTTGAAGTCTCCCATGAGAACCAGCGGGATGTCCGGGTTCATTTCTTTGATCATTTCCATTACCAGTGCAAGACCGTTCTTGCGTGCTTCCACGCCCCTGTGGTCAAGATGTGTGTCCACAAGGTAGAACTCTTTTCCGCAGCGCAGGTCTTTCATGAGGACCCAAGTTGCCGTACGGGGATACTTGGCGTCCCAGCCGATTGAGGGGATATCAGGAGTCTCAGAGAGCCACCATGTGCCCTTTTCCTTGAGTTCCAGAACCTCTGTATTGTAGATGACGGTCATCCTTTCGCCCTCTACTCCGTCATTTCTGCCTATTCCGTAGGCTTTGAAGCGGGGGCATTGTTCAACAACATATTCCTGCTGGAATGGAAGGACTTCCTGCATGCCAACAATGTCAGGTTTGACAGCGTCCAGCATGGCTATGACTGCGGTTTTACGGTTTTCCCAGGAGTTCTCTCCGTCGTTGGCTTTTCCGTAACGGATGTTGAAAGACATTACTTTAACAGTATCCTTTCTGGCACAGGATACTGGTAGGAGCACAATAGCCGCCAGTAAAAAAGAAAGAACGTTCTTCATATACTTAAAGTGATTCTAATACACTCATGAGTGCTCTTTCCATTACTTTGTATCCGGCAAGGTTAGGATGCACGGCGTCAGAAGCATAATCCGGTTGCAAGGCACCTTCCGGGGTACGAAGTGCAGAGTTGTAGTCTACAAGAGGGATTCCGTGCTCTGCGGTATAGGCCTTTATCAGCTCATTCAGTTGAGCAATCTGAGGCCTTGGGTCTCCAATGCGTTTTCTCCAACCAATCTCTCCAGCTGGGCACAAGGTGCACATTACTGGCTTTATGCCGTTGTGCTGCGCAAGCTCCACCATAGAGACAATATTACCGAAAACGTGTTCTACTGAAATGTGGCCATTATTTCTGGCAATGTCGTTTATTCCTATAAGGAGAACCATATAATCCGGTTTCAGCTCAATGACATCCGGACGAATGCGGCTCAGAAGCTGCATGGTAGTCTGTCCGCTTATGCCTCGGCCAATAAAGTTGTGTTGGTCTAGCCATTGTTTGTCATAGCGGACCCAGTTGCGGGTGATGGAGTCTCCGAACAGGACTGCCCTGGGCCTTTTGGCCACCTCGGAATTCTGTTTCTCATAATAATCGAAACGAGGCCAGTCCTTGTCCGTCTTCTCCCAGGGCTCAGGATGCTGGCGGATAACCGCCGCCCAGCCGCCTCCGGGGGCCATTTTCACGGTAATCCTGCCATCTGCAGGGAGGACGGTCCACTCCTGTTTGAAGTCGCGCGCTGCGCGGTGGGCGTTGGCTCCGTCGCGGAAGATTTCCATGACGGGGGAGCCTTCTATGAAGGAGAGATCCAGCGTTATTTCACGTGCGTTCCAGTCTGTCATGGCACCAACGTACCACGTTTCACCCTTACGGCGGGCCATTGCCACGTACTCTCCGGCCTTGCCTTCAAGGGCCTTGGTTTCATCCCAAGTGGTGGGAACCCCGGCAATGTATTTGAGGCATTCCGGCTCTTTCATGTAATTGGAAGGGGAGTCGCAGAGCATGGTGAGCGGAGCATCGAAAATGACGTACTGGGCCAGCTGGCGGCAGCGGGTGCCCTGTGACATGGCCTCTGAGTTCACATAGCGGAAATTGTCCTTGGTGGCGTTCCGCATTGCACCCTGGGTATAATCCGAGGGGCCTGCAACCAGGCGGACGAAGGGAATGGTGACCTCATACTTTACCAGGTCCTTTTCGAATGCCTTTCCCCATTTGGCATTCTCCAGACCGTATACACCTTCGAAGTTTACTACGTTGGGGAAAGTCCTCTGAAGACCTGCCGGCTTGAAAGCTCCGTGGAAATCCAACATGAGGTGGTACTTGGCAGCTGTTTCGGCGGCGTGGCGGTAGAACTTGACCATGGGCTGGTCGTCCCTGTCCATGAAGTCCACTTTGAAGCCCTTCACGCCCATCTCAGAGTATTCCTTGCAGGCGCGTTCCATATCCCTGTCAAATGCCCAGTAACCGGCCCAGAGGATAAGACCTACGCCCTTACCCTCTGCATATTTGCAAAGCATGGGAAGATCTATCTCAGGGATAACCTGGAAAAGGTCCGCCTTCTTGTTCACGGCCCAGCCTTCGTCCAGGATTACGTACTCTATACCGTTCTTGGAGGCGAAGTCTATGTAGTACTTATATGTGTCGTTGTTTATTCCGGCTTCGAAGTTTACACCGTATATGTTCCAGTCGTTCCACCAGTCCCACGCCACCTTGCCGGGTTTTACCCAGGAGAAGTCCGCGTCTGAGGCGGGTTCGTCACCAAGGAGCCAGGGAAGGTCACAGGTGAGAAGGTCCTTGTCTTCTTTTGAGACAATGACTATTCTCCAGGGGAAGGCCTCTTTGGCTTCTGCCTTGGCAATGTAGCTCTCACGAGTCTGTACAAGGCCCTGGAGCATATTGTGGCCGCCCTGCTTGATTTCCTTGGGGTAAGGGGCGAAGACGGCTTCAAGGGAGGTGTCTGCATCCTCGTTGGAAAGGTACATTCCCGGATAGTTGGTAAGGGCGCTTTCCGTGATGCAGACCTTCATGCCTTTGGGAGCATCGAGGGTTACGGGAAGAAAGGCCAGGCGGCCGTTTTCCCACTTGGAAACTTCCGTCCTGGTGTACATTGCCTCGAACGATGTTGAGAACTGACTTTCGAAGCTGTCCCTTTTACGGCAGTAGGGGATGAAGCCCTGGCTGTCCCGGCCAAGATTAAACTCTGCGGTCTCTCCAGCCACGTTAAAAGGGGCCTTCTTGTCTGCCACAAAGCGGTATGCGGCACCGCCGTCGTATGCGCGGAAGATTACGGAATAGCCGCTGCATTTGAGAGTGAGCTGGTTATAGGCTTCCTTGACTGTTTCCTGACGATAGACAACGGGCTTTACTGTTCTGTTGACGCTTTGCTTGACGGTCTTTTTAACCTTCACGTCCTTTCCGAAAGCAGTGCCGTCCTCAAGAGTCATTGCAATTGCCGATGGCTCAAGGACCTTTACTCCCTGCCTTTCCACGGACCAGCGGAGCTGTTGGCCGGCATTGATTTCAACTTTAAGTTCACCGGATGGGGACTGAAGCTTGTAAACTTTATCCGCAGCATTTAGATTAAGGCCCAAGGTAAGGGAGATGATTGCGGTCCAGATATAATGCCTAATGGTCATATTTTTTGTGTTTGATTCTTCAAAGTTAATAATAATGAAGCAACAGTGCAACAGTTCAGCGCACTTTTATTATCGTGAAGAATCACTTCCCGACGCAGTCGGGGCAAATGCCGCGAAGGAGCATGGACGATGACTCCACTATGTAGCCGTCAGGGATGTCTATGGCAGGAACGGATATGTCCTTAAAGCAAAAAGTCTTATGACATGTTTCGCAGTAGAAGTGGACGTGAAGGTCGTCGTCCTGGCCTTCCGCATGGCTGTGGCAGAACTCGTAGCGGACGCCGTCCCCGGTGTCTTCCAGAGTGTGTACCAGATGGGCCTCGCGGAAAACCTGCAGTGTACGGAAGACGTTGCTTTTGTCTATGGTTTCCAGCATGTCTTCCAATTCTGTCATGGTCAGAGGCCGATGTGCGTCTGCCAGCGCCCGAGCAATCATGAGCCGGTTCGCTGTTGCCTTTACTCCGTGTTCTGCAAGAATCTTCTCCATTAGCCTAACAATTGGTCTATGAGTTCTTTACAGTTTCCGGGAATGATGATGTGGTGGTTGCCGATTGGATTTGTAAGGAAATACCGTGCGCTTTCAGGAGATATCTGCAGCGCCACCTGTGTGCGGCAGAGATTGTCCTCATACTGGTTGTACAGCAGCCGGCCCTCGCATGCGAAATAGCGGTCCACTTTTCCGGACACTTTGAAAAGGGTCACGGGGCCTTCCGGGAACTCTCCGTGGATGCCCACGCCTATGCCGGATTCGAAGTGGGTGTCGTACTTCCAGTTGCCAACCATGTTGAAGGGAATGGTGCAGTGGGCGAAGAGCACCCTGCCGCTTTCGGTGTCTATCCTGGCGGGGTTTGCCTGGAAGCCGCAGATGCCTGTCAGGGCATTTGAGATCATCATTGAAAGAAGGGCCGGAACGTCGCCTTCACAGGCGGCGGGAATGCCATCCGAATTGAAGGAGGCAAGCGCCAGGCATCCGGTGTTGCCAACAGTGGTTAAGAGGTCGAAGCACCTCAGCGTAAAGGCGCTGAGACGATATTTCTCAACCAGCACTTTAAGCGCGTTATATATCTGAACCGCACCGGGATAAGCCGCCCTTACGGCAGGCGCCATTTCCACCTCCGAAGGGGCGGGGGAACCCTCTGCCCGCGCAATTTCCTGGAGCAGTTCCTCCATTGGAACTTCAACTATTCTTACCCCAAGTCTGTCCATGACCGCCATGGAATCCGCATGGCTTGAGATGAGCCAGTCCGACGGCTGGCCAATGACGCCTATCCTGGCGCCCTGAAGGGCTTTCCTGGCGTTATCCACTGTCTCCAGAATATCTATCCTGTGGCGTATATACTCCGGGCTACCGTGCAGGACCTCGCCCTTCAGGCCCTGCTGGCGAAGGTATGACAGAATCTCCAGTGACGCCGCCAGTGAGTTGCTCTTGCCCGATGTTAGGAGATAGTACTTCTCCACGCCCCGCGCGATCATCTCCGGCAGAAGTCCCTTGAAAATGCCCTCGGCGCCTCCTGTACGCACATAGATGAGGTCCAGTCCACCGGTCCCGAAGTCCCGGAACGATGCCCCTTTGAACTCGAATCCACCTTCTGGAAATACCCCTTTAAGAAACTCGTCACTCAGCCTCTGCACCGACTCCTCGTTATGTAGCCCTGAAGTAATGGTATAGATATTAACCATATGAATAAATCTTTTTTACATTTATTTTTGAGACATTTTTTCGTTTCGCCGTAAGGAGCGTACCGGGGTACGTGACTGGAGGTGAAACGGAAAAAGGGCCAAAAAGAAATAAAAAAGGGAAAGCACCTTGTATCGCACCGCTACAACCTCTTACCCTTGCTGCATTCCTGCCCTGGGGGAGTTGGGAGGGAGCTGGTCGTACAAGACTTTCCCGCTGCAAAGTTAACTATTTTCCTTAAACTTTCAAACTGTCGAATATGAACGGGAGTATGTCTTCCACCTTCTGGAACTTGCGGATGCGCTTTTCTCCCACCCAGATGGTCTTGAGGGGACGGCCGGACTTTTTCTGGTACTCTGCCATTACCTGGCGGCAGGCGCCGCAGGGGGAGGCGGGGGACTCGCAGAGGACTCCCTTGTCCGCACCGGCAATTGCCATGGTGTCAAAAGGGAGGTCCGGATAGTTGGCACCGGCCCAGAACATGACCGTACGCTCTGCGCATAGACCGGAAGGATAGGCGGCGTTCTCTTGATTTGCACCTTTTACTATGGTGCCGTCTGCAAGCCTCAGGGCCGCTCCTACCTGGAAATTTGAATATGGGGAATACGATCCTTCACGGGCCTCGTTGGCGGCTTTTACAAGCTCTTGATCCTCCGGGGACATCTCTTTGACGGAGTCGTATTCAGTGTAGTTAATCTTCAGTGTTATTTCTTTCATGTGGGAAAGATAAGAAATATTTTCTCTTTAAGCAAATTGCTCTATTCTTTCAAAGGGTTCAGGGAGAGGAGAATTGCACCTTACGGTCTTCCCCGTGAACGGGTGATGGAACACCAGTGTTCCGGCGTGCAGGGCCAGGCGGTGGAGGGGATTGGTCCGGGCTCCGTATTTATCGTCTCCCGCAATGGGGTGGCCAAGGTCTTCCGAGTGGACGCGAATCTGGTTTTTTCGTCCGGTGGAAAGGGTGAACTGCGCAAGGGTATAATCCGCCGGACCGCGGTGGCCGTAACCAAGTACCTTGTAATGGGTTATGGCCAGCTGTCCATCCTTGGTCTCCGATGGTGATGAGTACATCTTGAGGGACTTTTCGTTCTCTGCGAGCCAGCTCTGGACGGCGCCTTGTTTTTTCTCCAGGCGGCCTTCCAGCCAGGCGGTATAGGTGCGTTCAATGACCAGTTCCTTCCATTTGCTCTGGAGAATATCCTTTGAACGCTCGTCCTTCGCGAATATGACAAGGCCCGATGTTCCCTTGTCCAGGCGGTGTACAATCCATATCTTGGCGGTGGAGCGGTCCGGCTGCTTCCCACTCAGGATGTCTTCTTTCCGCTGCATCCTTGCCGATACCTTAATATATGCGTTAAGAAGTGCGTACAGGGTCTTTTCCCTATGGCCGGTCTTGGCGGCGGAGCCATGGGCGGTGGAGACGGTGAGAAGGCCGGAGGGCTTGTCCACTACTATGTAATTGTCGTCCTCGAAGACTATGCGTACGCCGGCTTTAATGACTTCCTCGCGGGCGTCGCTGCGGGTGGCTCGGGCAATGGAAATGCCCTTGGGGAGCACTGTGATGGTGTTTCCCTTTCGGAGAGCGTGGTCGAAGGCGGTGACGCTTTCCCCGTTAACCTGAATCTGCCCCTTGGAGAGCATGTTCTTGACGCCGGTCTTTGACTGCCCCGGGAAAATCTCATAGAGGTATTCCAGAAGGGGAGCGTCGTGGCCAACCTTGAATATCTGTCCGGTCATAGTTCTTCGATGTATTTGTGAAGGTCCTTGGGCAGCAGGCCCAGGAACCTGTCCAGTGTACCGTGTGGGATGATTATGGTCTCCAGGGATTCGCAATCGTCAAATGCGTCTTCCCCTATAATCTCTATTTCCCTGCCTATTTTAATCTGGTAGAGGTTGATGCAGCCCTGGAAAGCACGGGGACCTATTACGCGGAGGCCTTTGGGGAAGGTGACCTTTTCCAGCTGCCAGCAGTCCACGAAGGCGGCTTCACCTATAAATAATAATGAAGCGGGCAGCTTGATTGTCTCAAGTTCCCCGCACTCGGAGAACGCTTCCGCGCCTATGTGGGTGAGGGTCGAGGGGAGTTTTATATGCTCCAGGAAGGAGGACCTTTCCTCCAGGGGGATTTCTTTGCCGGCAGGGGGCGTATCGGCCATATAGTCCCGGAAGGCGAAAACGCCGTCACAGATAATCCTGCAGCCTTCCCTGACCTCTACTTCAGGAGGGAAATTCTCAGCGTCAAGGAGCTTTGTGCCGTCCGGGGAATAGCTGAGACGGTTGGCGTCGTCCCAAATGTCCCTTGCAAACTCTTCCGGGGAAGAAGTTGTGGGGACTGAAAGAATTTCCTGGAGGGTCATACTAGAAGGTCTTGACGTATTCGATGTCTTTCTTGAGCATTACCTTTGGGTCCGTCTTGAGTACGCGCTGGAAAAGCATGAACTGGTATGCTGGGGAGAGATAGACGCGGTGCTCGTTCTTACCCTTGCGCCACCACTTGTAGAAGGCAACGGGATCTGTGTCGAAAGGTATCTTTGCGGGGATTTCAGAGGGAAATCCGGGGAAGTCGATGGGCATCTTGAGGCCGGTGATGCGCTTGTAGTACTCGAAATCCGCCCTGCGGAGTTTGGAGACAAGGGGAGCAAATACTTCGTACTGGTCTACCTGGAGGGCTTTTTCCTTGACGATGAGCTTGTGGATGCGAACGGGATCCTTTACCACCCATTCGCCAACCTTAAGAGTCACAGGCCCTTCCGCGCATTCCAGCGTGAGAAGATCCTGCGACAGATAGGTTTTTTCCTGGCTTGGTGGGTATAATTCCATTATTTACTCCTCTATTATTGCAAATATATGAAAAATATTTCTTTTTTCACTGAAATTTTTTAACTTTGGGGTTGTAAACGGCAAATTAACCACTAAAATTTATAATTATGGCTTACAAAATCATCGACATTCAGGGTATCGGCCCCGTTTATGCAGAAAAACTCATTGCAGTTGGAATTGAAACCGTAGATCAGCTTCTTGAGAAGGGTTGCTGCCCTAAGGGCCGCAAGGAACTCGAAGAGAAGACCGGCATTCGCGGTGACCTCATCCTCACCTGGGTCAACCATGCAGACCTGTTCCGTGTAAAGGGTGTTGGCCCACAGTTCTCCGAACTCCTTGAAGCAGCCGGTGTTGACACCGTTAAGGAACTCCGCAACCGCAACGCTGCTAACCTCGCAGCCAAGATGCTGGAGATCAACGAGGCAAAGCACCTTTGCAAGCGCACTCCCGTTGAAAAGGAAATCCAGAAGTACATTGACGCCGCCAAGGCTCTTGAGCCCAAGGTGAGTTATTAGAATTTTTAAAAAAATATTTGGAGTTTCAGTTTTTTTCCTTACCTTTGCAATCCCAATTCGAAAGGAAAGGGAAGTTCACTGAAAACTTGGTGCGGTAGTTCAGTCGGTTTAGAATACCGGCCTGTCACGCCGGGGGTCGCGAGTTCGAGCCTCGTCCGCACCGCTTAAAGATGCCTTACAGGTCACTGTGGGGCATCTTTTTGTTTCAGTTTTCGCCATTTGGTACTAAAAATTGCGTCTGGTACTGAATTCGGCTTTTGCGGTCCCTTCCGCACCGCTCAAAAGTGCCTTTTACACGTGTAGGAGGCACTTTTCGTATCTATTTCTTCGTATTTTGGTACTAAAATGGTACTAATTCAGGATAGGAAAAGGTCCGGAACCATCAAAGCCCGGATCCATACGAAATTTTAACATTGCGCCTCACGGCTCTATGTTACTCGCAAAGGTACAAATTTTTTCACTTGCCCTCAACTTTTCGTATCTTTGCTCCCGCCGACCCATGACCTAAACTTTACTGCCATGAAAATTCTTATTGACAATGGCCATGGGATTGAGACCCCGGGCAAACGCTCCCCTGACGGCCGACTGCGTGAATACGCCTACACCCGCGAAATCGCCTATGCCGTCGTGACCAGCCTCCAGGACATGAACTTCGATGCCTCCCTCCTTGTCCCTGAACAGGAAGACATCCCGCTCTCCGAACGTTGCCGCCGCGTGAACGAAATCTGCAAAGAACACGGCCGCGACAATGTAATCCTCGTGAGCATCCACGTCAACGCCGCCGGACGGGGCGACAGATGGATGAACGCCACCGGCTGGTGCTGCTACACTTCGCGCGGTCACACGAAGGCCGACGAACTGGCCACCTGTCTCTGCCAGGCCGCCATCACCTACCTCCCCGGCCATCGCATCCGCACCGACTACAGCGACGGAGACCCGGACTTTGAAGCCGGATTCGCCATCCTCACCGGCACTCAGTGCGCGGCAGTCCTGACTGAGAATCTTTTCCAGGATTCATTATCCGACGTGGACTTCCTGCTGAGCAGGAAAGGGAGAATCGCAATCACGACGCTGCATCTGGAAGGCATTGTCAACTACATCCAGAGTCTCAAGTAAGAAAGATCCTTCACTCCGTTTAGGATGACATCCCGTTGTCATTCTGAGGAGGG
>Ga0129306_1000428_pt1 | contig 66024 bp, 49 predicted proteins | sample P827metagenome_FD_94438 | JGI IMG/M metagenome (GOLD analysis project Ga0129306, IMG submission 94438) | Capybara group fecal microbial communities from Wisconsin, USA - P827 metagenome | ecosystem: Host-associated > Mammals > Digestive system > Large intestine > Fecal | place: USA: Wisconsin... | reverse complement strand
CTTCAAATTCGGCCTTTTTTGACGGTAACGTCCCTCGTTTTGGGACGCTACCGTCACTTATTCGTTCTTCAATGATTCCACTGGATTGGCCCGGGCAGTCTTGAGGTAGTGATACAGCACCACGGCCGAACACAACGCCCCCACAATCACCAGCGCCAGCAGGAACACCGACGGCATAAAGCCCACCCGGTGCGCGAACTGCTGCAGGTAATACCTCACCACCAGCCAGCCGACGGGCGCCGCAATCACGTAACAGATGGCCACCGTCCGCAGATACAGCATCAGGCCCTCCGACGTGATCTGGCCCATGTCGGCCCCGAATACACGCTTTACGGAAATCTCCATCCGCTTGTACTGCACGTCCATCAGCACCTGACCCCAGATGCCCACCAGCGAGAGCAGTACCGCCAGCAGGGAGAACAGCCACACGGCCAGCCGCAGGCGCTCCTCGCCGCTGTAAAGGTTCTTGCCGATGGCATCGTAGAACTGCACCTCAAACGGCATCGTAGGGTCCATATCCCGGAGGATGGTCTGGATCTTCTCGGTGGCAGCCAGGCGGTCGGAGCCTTCCGTCAGCCGGAGATAAGCGAACGGCATGGTGTGCCCCTTCTCGGTATGCACCTGGAACGCCACCGGAGAATCTGCCTTGCGCATGGAAGTGATGTTCACATTCTTGATGAATCCAACAATCGGTGCACCGTCGCCGAATTCATCGGCATATACCTCCATCTCGGCGCCGTGCGCCTTGAGATCCTGCGTGAACAGAATCGGGCCGAACTCGCCTTCATTGAAATCCCTTCCTTCGAGGAGTTCCAGCCCCAGCACCTGCGGCAGATTCCAGCTGCAGTAGATCATGCTCATCGACACCTGGCCGTCACCGAAATCCGCACCTTCCGTCATATAAGTATCCGAGCCGCCGATGAGATCATTCGCGTAGGCTACGTCCTTCACTTCAGGAAGCGCACACAGCTGTTCCCGCAGCCAGTCGGACTTCGCTCGGCCGTTCTCGCCGCCAATATTCACCACCGCCAGGTTATTCTTGTTGTAGCCGCATGGATACTCCTGCATGAACTTGCTCTGACGCTGGACGAACAGCACGAAGATGAGCAGCGCCGTAGAAATAACGAACTGCACGCCTACCAGAATGGTCCGCAGGTTCTTTCCGGAGGCCGACAGGCCATAGTTGCCCCGCAGGATCATCGCCGGCTGGCCACTCGTGGAATAGATGCCCGGCCAGATACCGGCAATAATACCGGTAGCCACGGCAACCGTCCCGACGAACAGCAGCAGCCCCCAATGCTTGCCGATGGAGAAAGACTGCATCAGCACACCCCTGGACAGCAACGCATCGGAAACCGGTCCCAACAGCAGGGCGGCCACCACAAAGGCGCAGATGCACCAAATGACCGCCTCCGCTACAACCAAGGCACGCAGCCTTCGTGTCGATGACCCCAGGATCTTCTGGAGGTTCACGCTCCGGATGCGCAGCGGAGTAAGCGCCACGTAGAAATTGGTAAAGTTGATCAGGCCGATGCCCAGGATCAAGATAGCGATGGCAATGAGCAGAAGCAGCTGCGAACGGCTGCCGCTCTTATAAACATTACCCTCGTTCCGGAAGTAGATGCTGGTCAGCGGCACCAGTTCGATGGGCGTAAGCCAGTCTCCCTGTGGAGGAAAGTCGAAATGGGCGTTGAACTCATCGGCCACAGCCTGCGCATTGTCGGTGCCGTCCAGCAGCAGATAACAGACGAAGTTGGCTCCGCCGTAACTTCCTTTCTGGACATCTCCGACGGTCAGGTACAGGTCATTCCCAAGCTGTGTGTTCGTAGGGAAGTCCTCATACACGCCGGTCACGGTGATCTCGCGCGGAATCTCCATATATTTGGCATCCGTCTTCAGCAGCTTGCCAATCGCCCGTTCTCCCGGGAACAGGTTCTCCGCCAGCGACCGAGGAATAATCACTGAATTGGGACCTTCCAGCGCATGGGAATCGCCCTCAATCATCTTGATGCCGAACACATCGATGAAACGCTCCGACACGAAGACCAGATCCCGCTTGTAACCAACGGGGTCCTTTCCGTCCTCTGCCACGGAGTAATAAATTTCTCCCAGGAACGGCATGATCGTGCATCCCGCCTCAATGTGGGCCGATGAACCGATGATATCATCGGCAAAGCCTCTCGGCAGGATATTTCTAAACAGCGACTCATCACCTTTCTTATCGGCCCGGAAAATCCGGTCGGCCGTCGGATGGCATTTGTCAAAGGACAGCTCATAATCCGCCTGCAGGAATATCAGGGCGAAGGCAAGCAACGCCGCCACCAGTCCCGTGAAGTTCAGGACCACCGCTACCGGATACCGGCGGATCAGACTCTTTAGGTTTCGTAGTATCATATCACATTCGTCATCCCGGGCTTGACCCGGAATCTCTTTATTCTTTTTTCAATTCTATGGCCGGATTCGTCTTTGCCGACTTCAATACCTGCCAGATGACGGAGACAAAAGCGATAAGCCCAGTGAGCAGCACGGCCACCACGAAAATCCACCAATAGCCTTCCAGCCTGTAAATGAAATCTTTGAGGTATTCCTGCGCGGCATAGACCGCAATCGGAATGCCGATGATGCAGGCTATCCCTACAAGCACCATGTATTCGCGTATCGTTCTCCATGCCTCGGTGTCCATTGTACCGCCGAAGACCTTCCGGACGGCAATGTCACGGGATTTTTCATCGGCATAATAGGTACTCATGGCCACCAGGCCCAGCAGAGCGATGATAATGGAGAGGAGCATAAAGATCTCCACCAGCCTCATATTGTTACGGGCCGGTCTCCAGGCCTCAGCGATATTCTCGTCAACCCAGAAAGCTAAGCTGCCGTAAATCTGCTTACCCTTGATGTAGTTATCGTAAGCTTCCAAGATCTGCGCTTTCGCCGCTTTCCGGTCCGGGGTGGTTTCTATGACCCATCCGGCGAAAGGAATGTCATCAGAGCGCATCAGTGAAACGATGGCATAGTCTTCTTCTCCCATATTGGCGTTGTTGGTCGGGAAAGATTTGAAAACACCGGCAACCTGTTCGCATCCCTTCGTCCGTCTGCTCAGCGTGCCACTGATGTCATGATAGTCCGTGTCGAAGCCGGTTGCGGCAAAACTCTTGTCCGAGAACCAGACGCTATTGAATTGCGGGGCATGGAAGTCTTCCAGAATCTCAAATCCGAACATCGAGAATGCGGTACTGTCCATCCTGATCAGTTTGTAAAGGATGTCCTGTCCATCCCGGGTGGTGCTGTACTGCCCCATATTGATACTGCCTGGCACACCTGAACTCCTTCCGATCCGTCTTACGCAGGGAAGCGCCTCAAGGGCATCTTTCAAAGGAGCATCGTCTTCGCCGGAAAAAACCTTGAGGAAGAAGATGTTCTCGATGTTGCAGTTCATCGGTCGCTCCTGTGTCTTTCGCATCTGTGCCTCCATCGTGATGGCCAACGCAATAAGGATGACCGCCAGTGCATTCTGCAGCACAATGAATACCTTGCTGAATACCATTTTGCTTCGGCGCCGGTATCCACCTTTCATTACATCCACGGGTTTATAGCGGCCCGCCATCATTGCCGGGAAGATACCGCAGAGCACTCCCACAAGCAGAATGATGACGATATATGCAATTACATAACCTGGAGACCAGATGACCTTTATCGGGATATCCGGATTGTTCAAAAGCGCATTCATAGCCGGACAGAAGGCTTCTGCAAGCAATAGACCGGCCGCAAAGCATATTGCGGTAAACGCGATGGATTCCGCCACGTACTTCCAGATAATGCCGACTCTTGATGCTCCGGAAAATTGCCTCACGGCCATTTCCTTTGCCCTCTTTCCGGTGAGTGCGACAGACAGGTTGATGTAGTTCAGTATGGCCGAAAGAAGGAGCAAAAGCCCAACCAGCATCAGAACTCTGAGTGTCGCTTTGTCTCCATGCCTGAAAAATCCCTCCGTCTCCTTGAAAAACAATTCATCATACCTTGAAAGTTCCAGATGTTCAAAGAAAGCCTGCCCATAGATGCCTGAATAAACATCTTTGCAAACGGCTTCCAATTTGTCATAGAATACTTTCCTGTCTGTCCCGGGCCGGACCTTGAGTAACGTGACCGTGCTGCCATAGTTGTCGAAAGGCTGCCAGTCGTCTTTGTAAACAGCAGCATTGAGGAATATATCATAAGGCTTGATGACCGTGCCCTTCAGGTCGTCCAATATGGCACCCACCACATAGCTGTTCCCGCTGATGTCAAGGGCGTCACCCATCGAAAGGCTGTATTTTTTGGCAAAAGAGGCCGAAAGAATGACATGGGTCGGAGCTGAAAGCACATCTGCGGAGCCTTCTACAAAACGAAACTGAGGACATATCTCAAAGAACGCCGGTTCTACGCCAACGCTTTCTGCCTCCGTATTCTCTCCCCGAATGACTGGATGTACAGCTACATTGCACATCCTGGAAACAGACTCGATTTCCGGAATGTCCCCAATGGCATCAGGGAAACCATACGTCAGCGCAGGGAATCCCGGCGTCCCAGGCACATAAACCCGCTCCCGGTCCGGATTCTCCCACGTCACGGCATATTGCTGCCATACATAGGAACCTATGATGATCACAAACGCCAGGCTCACGGCGAGTCCCACCGCCTCGATGGCGGTGTAGAGCTTGTTGCGGGAGAGAAACTTCAGATAGCTTTTCATATTTTCGTTTTTACTGCGGGTAGCGTCCCATTATTTTGCAGGGTACCTTCAAATTCGGCCTTTTTTGACGGTAACGTCCCTCGTTTTGGGACGCTACCGTCACTTATTCGTTCTTCAATGATTCCACTGGATTGGCCCGGGCAATGCGGAGGCAGTTCAGAACTACCACGCCCAGCACGATGGCCAGCACCAGGGCCGCTCCGCCGATGAAATACAGCGGATTGAGCGATACCTTTTCGGCAAACTGCTCCAGCCACTTGTGCGCCACGAAGTAGGCGGCGATGCAGGCGATGACGGCCATCACGGCGGACAGTTTCATGATTTCCCTGGCAAATACGCGCAGGATGTCCCGGGTGGTGGCGCCGTTGATCTTTCGGACAGCCATCTCCTTGCTGCGGCGCAGGCTTTCGTCGCGGATGAAGCCGATGAGACCCAGCAGTGCAATCAGCAGCGAGAACATGGCTCCCAGCGCCATGGTATTGCGCATCTTCTTGCTGTCGTCGTATGCGGCTCGCATCTCATCCTCGTAGGAAAGAATATTGATTTCGCGGCCTTCCAAAGCCCGGGAGAGAGCTTCCCTGACCTTCGGCAGCGCATCGGGGCGCACTTTGAACAGGGTGTGCGGCATCCAGGAAGACATGGAGCCAATCTCGCCGTAGAACAGGGCGCTGGGGCGCGGGTCCACACCGGTCAGGTTGCCGATGACATAACTCTTGTATACGCCGGAAATGGTGAAGTAACTCATTTCCGTATCTTCCTCCCTGTCGTGGCCGGTGATGAACACCTGCTTGCCCACAGCGCCGTCGGACCAGTCGGCAAAGTCGGCCATCCGGGCCACAAATTTCTCATCGACAGCCACTTCGCTGGAGTCCCGTGGCGCCCGGCCATCCAGGAACTGGATGCCCATCAGCTCGTAGAACTCCGGAGAGCATTCATACTGATCGGCGATGTTGAACAGTTCTTTATACTCGCCGGGAAGAGATACGTTGTCCCCACTGGAACCTTGATAAGGGAGATTGTAGCTGGCCGCTACGCCGCTTACTTCGGGGAGGCTCTTCAGGGTCTGGTAGGCCCTTGACAGCGCCTGCCGGTCTCTGTCAAACAAATCGAAGTAGTACAGGTTCTTGTAGTCATAACCTGTGTCGGCGTGGGACACTTTCTGGTACTGGCGGCCGATGAGGATCATCATCACCACCAGGAACACGTTGATAAGCACCTGCACGCCCAGCAGCCCCAGCTTCCAGCGGCGGGAATTCTCCGTATAGTTCTTCAGTGCCGCATAGACCGGGATTCGCTGATACAGTTCGGCCGGAACGACGATCGAGATCATCAGCACGCACAGGATCACCAGGACTATGGCCACGATACTCTGGGGCACCAGAAGCGTCTGGAACGGCACGCCCAGCAGGTTCTCAATAATCCCGCGTCCAGCGAAGATGATAATGGCGGCCAGGCCCAGTGACAGAATGATATGCAAGAGGGCCTCCTTCGTCAGCATTCCGTAGATATGCTTGCTTTCAGCACCATAACACTTCCGTACGCCCACTTCCTTGGAGCGCTTCACCAGGGATGAAATCACGATCAGGATGTAGTTCAACAGGCTGATGATGATCAGCAGCGCAGCGACAATGGACAAGAGAATCACCTGCGTCTTTACTTCCGTGGAAGAAGTATGCATCGTGCTGAAAGGGGAGAGGAAGTAGCTCAGCTGAAGCCCCATCGCCTCAATCTGTTCCATAGGTTGGTGTGCCTCCTGCATCTTGCGAATGGCATCGGACAGCGTAGTGGGATCAATGCCCGGCATCAGTCTTACATAGCCCCGATATCGGTCGTTACCCAGCCAGTTGTCCGTGCTCTCCTTGTTGTAGGTGGTCATCGAAAGGAGGATGTCGTAGTCCAGGCTGCCGTTCTTCGGGAAGTCCTCAAAGACACCCTCGATGGTCAGTTTCAACTCTTCCACATCGGCATTGGCGATCTGCTTGCCAATGACATCTCCTCCCAGCTTTTCCGCGAAACTGCGGCTCACCATCACGCAGCCCCATTTCCCAAGCGCCTTCACCGGATCGCCTGCCAGGATTGGCCGGTCAAACACTTTGAAGAAGCACGTGTCGGCACAGACGAGGGTTCCTTTGAGTTTGTTTCCTTGTTCGTCCAGGTAGGTGTCGCCGTTGAAAATGAACGTCGTACGCGTACCCGCCTCTACGCCTGGAACTTCCTCCATAAAGCCCACAGCCACGCCGCCACTGACCTGGCCATAATCTTTCTCGTCCCCATTCTGTGAGTACCAGGTCCGAATGGTGTACACCCGGTCGATGTCCTTGTAGAAGCTGTCGTAACTCAGCTCAAAGAACACCTTGGCAATGAGCACGATGCCCACGGCCAGCCCGATGCCCAGGGAGAGGACTTTGATTAGAATATCTGAGTTTTTCTTCATTATCAGATTCTTCGGTCGCCTTCCGCTCCCTCAGAATGACAAGGAAAGGCTTCATCGCGACAGTCTTGTCATCCTGAGCGAAGCGAAGGATCTAAAGTTCATTTTTAACGTCGGAGACAATCTGGCCGTCGAAGAGGTCGATGGTGCGCTGGGCGCAGGCGGCGTCCTTCTGGGAGTGGGTCACCATGACGATGGTCGTTCCCTCAGCATTCAGTTCTTTCAGCAGGTCCATTACCTCCTTGCCGTTCTTGGAATCGAGGTTACCGGTGGGCTCATCGGCGAGGATCAGCTTCGGGCCGGCGACGACGGCACGGGCGATGGCCACGCGCTGCTGCTGACCGCCGGAGAGCTGCTGCGGGAAATGGTAGGCACGGTGGCTGATGGCCATGCGCTTCATAATCTCGGTAACTTTGGCCTTACGTTCGCCGGCGCTGATGTTCAGGTAGCGAAGGGGTAGCTCAATGTTCTCATAGACATTGAGTTCATCAATCAGGTTGAAGCTCTGGAACACAAAGCCGATGTTGCCCTTGCGGAACTTGGTGCGCTCCTTCTCCTTGAGGCCGCCGACTTCCGTGCCGAGAAGTTCGTAGGAGCCGCTGGTGGGATTGTCCAGCAGGCCAAGAATGTTGAGCAGCGTAGATTTGCCGCAGCCCGACGGGCCCATGATGGCGACAAACTCGCCGTCCTTGATTTCAAAGCTGACGCCATTAAGCGCCGTGGTCTCGATTTCTTCCGTCCGGAAGATCTTGGAAAGGTTGGTAACTTTAATCATAATTATTTGTGTTATAATTGTTTGTTCTATTGTTAAAGATTCTTCACTTCGTTCAGAATGACAGGCCAACATTCAGACTGTCCTCTTTGTCATCCTGAGCCACCTCTTTGTCATCCTGAGCGTTAGCGAAGGATCTACTCATTCTTCAACGATTCGACCGGGTTGGCGCTGGCTGCTCTCCAGCTTTGGAGAGTGACGACGGCCAGGGTAATGGCGGCAACTGCCAGCAGCGCCACGAGGAATATCCACACCGGAACAGGAGCCTGGTAAGCAAATCCCTTGCGCCAGGCGGTCATCAGCCAATAAGCGACCGGAGCCGCCAACAGGAAACTGAGACCCGCCATTACCAGATATTTCTTATTGATCATCTGCAAGATGCTGCTGACAGTGGCGCCATTGACTCTCCGCACGGCAATCTCCTTGCGGATGAACTGCGTCTCGAAGAACACCAGGCCGATGATACCGATGATGGCAATGAGCAAGGCCACAAAGGAGGCGATGGTGATAAGTTTTCCCAGCGACTGTTCGCTCTGGTACATTTTCTCGATACTCTCATCCAGATGGCTGACTGACACCATATGGGGTTCCCGTCTGGGGTCGAACTTGCAGACGGCCTCTTTGATGTAATCCGATACCTCTTTGAAATCGGCCCCGGGCGTAGCCCGCACGTACATTTGTGAGAAAGACCGCCACCCATCTTTGCCCCAGTTATAAAGTACCAACGGGCCCATTGCATGTTGCAAACTCTTGAAATTGAAATCCTTCACAACACCGATAATCTCGCAACTAGCCACGTGGCCGTACATCAGGCTTCCGACGTGGTACTGTGGAAACATCTGCATGAAGGTCTCATTGGGAATGATGCTGCCGGCCTCATTCTGGTTGTCAGACTCACGGAAATCGCGGCCATCTGCCAGTTGCAGGCCGAAGAATTCCATAAAGTTGACATCGACGGGCAACACTTCCATAAATACCTGGTTGCCATCGTCCCCAGGACGGCTCCAACCCATCTTCTGGTCTGAGACAATCTGACCGTCAGCGAAAGTCACGGCTTCAATGGAAGGATTCTGAAGCAAATGGCTCCTCAGGGCGTCTTTCTGGTTCCCGGCCGGATATCCGCACCAAGTCTGAAGGACGCGCGCTTCATCGAAGCCCATGTCCTTCCCCATCATAAACTTGGTCTGCACGCCCACAAACAGGGCCATCAGGATGAAAAGGAACGACAATACAAATTGAAGCCCCACAAGCATATTGCGAAGAGCCTTTCCCTTCACGCTGGTTCCATAAGAACCTTTCAAGACCAATGCGGCAGGCTGGGATGTGGAATACAGGGCCGGGGCAAGACCGGCGATGACGGCCGAGATCAGCGCCACGCCCAGCATCAGCGCCAGGATGCCGACATTATTCTTCAGTGACAAGCTGTCCGACACATACGATGCCCAGGAAGTTCCTGCCACTACGTGCATGATGAGGCAGGCAACCGCAAATGCGATGAGCGCGATAAGCCCGGCGTGCATCAGTTGCCGTCCAATCAGCGAGCCTCGTCCTTCGCCCAGCACTTTTCGGGTATTGATGCTCTTGATGCGGAAAGGAATCTCCGCGAAAGCGAAATTGATAAAGTTGATAATGGCGATGATAATGAGCAGGAAGGCAATCGCGGCCAGCGTAATGGTAATCGCCTTGCTGGCGCTGGCGATATTGGCCCTCACATCACGCTCAAAATGGGCATTATGCAGGTTAACGATACGGAATCCTCTGCGGAATTCCTCTGTCTCATCGGCATCGTGATCGTCACCGTATTGTTCCAGAATGGTATTCACCATCAGCCCCTCCGTTTCCTTGGCCCGGCACGGGTCTTTTATTTTCAAATAAGCGGCGAATGACCACTCATTGGGCGAATCAAGGCAATCGTCCCCCAGATTGACAAGCACGCCATAGTGCATGCTGAAATTTTGGGGCAAATCCTTAAAGACACCAATCACACGGACCTGCTCGCCACTACCGGCCTTAAAATTTTTGCCGATGGCGCTCTCGTTTCCGAAGAATGTCTTCGCATATTCCTCGCTCACGACAGCTGTCTCGCTTGCGGTGAATTCCCGCGCCGAGCCCTCTACCCACTCAAATGGGAACACGGAGAACATAGAACTGTCAACTCTTGCAGAAGGAACGGATAGTACCGTCTCTTCACCGTCTTTGTTTAGAGTCGCCTCCTGGGGCATCCATCCAAAGGTCCCCACCGCCTCGATATTGGGGCTGGCCGCCTTGGCGGCCTCTATGATCGGCCGGGAAAAAAAGGTACTATACAGCCCTTTATCCATCCAGTTGTTCTCCATCCGGAACACCTGAGAGTGCCCTTCGAAATTGGCGTCATAGGTCGTGTCCCAGCGGACCTGCACCATCAGGATCATCGCAGCGGCAAAGGCCACGCTCATCCCAAGGATATTTATCAGCGTCGAAACGCCTGTCTTTCTGAATACTTTCATTGCTATTCTTTCTTCAACGCCTCGGCGGGATTGGTCTGTGCGGTCTTGATGCTCTGGTAGAGTACGCTAATCGCAGCAATAATGGCAACCGCCAGTCCGGCGAGGGCAAATATCCACCAGTGGAGGTCGATCTTATGGCCGTAGCCGGAGAGCCAGCGGTTCATGATGAACCAGGCTATGGGGATGGCTATCACGAAGGCGATTCCCACCATCTTCATAAACGACAGCACCAGTTCCTTCAGGACCCCGGAATAATCAGCCCCGAAGACCTTCTTTACCGACACGCTGCGGATTTCCTGCTGCATGTAGTAGGAACTCATCGCAAAGAGGCCCAGGGCGGAAACCAGGATGGAGAGCAGCGTAAAGATGAGCACGATGTTCAGCACCCGGCTCTCATCGGCAAAGCCGTCCTCAATCATTTCCTCGATATACTGAGCTTCGAAGAACCGGTCCGGGAAGACTTCCTTGCAGGCGGCTTCCACCTGCTTTTTCGCTGCAGCCTTGTCTCCTGTCGTTTTCACAATCAGCACCCAAGGATAATCGTTGTCCGGATTCTCTCCTCGATTGTAGATGAGTGCAGCGCTCTGGTCAGCCTCCAGAGGACGGATCTTGAAATCGTAATAAATGCCGCCAATCTGACGGGTTCCATTCTTGGCCGACTGGAATTCCGTGGCCGTTTCCTCTATACCAATCTGCTTGAAGGCGTATTCGTTGAGCCACCAGGCACGCTGATGATTGTCCTGCTTCACTTTCAGACCAAGGATTTCGAAATACTTATCGTCTCCCTGGATCTGTTGGAACGATACCCAGCGGCCGTCCGGCAGTTCCATCGTCCAGTTGTTCGTTCCTCCCAGCGGGATGCCATCACCCTGGCCCACTTCTTCCACGCAAGGCTCCGCACGCCACTTATCCAGCAGCGGATGGATATCGCCGGTCTTTCCGAAGGCATTGTCTACCACCAGGATGTCCTTGGTATTATATCCCAGGTCGGCCGAAATCATGTGCCGGATCTGGAGGCCCATCGTGAGAGCGCTCACCAGCATCACGACGGCCACCACATTCTGGATGATGATGATGACTTTGCTATAGACCGTCTTGGTCTTGAGCCTGAGCGTACCGCGCACAATCTCGATGGGCTGCGCCTGTTGAATCAGCAGGGCCGGTACAATTCCTGACAAAACACCGAGTATCACGATAAAGCCCAGTACCAGCAGCACATTGACAGGCGTAATTGCCTTGAAAATGGACACCTGGTATTCCAGCAGGCGGGAAACCGCCGGACAGAGCGCCTCTGCCAGCAGGATGGCCAGCAGCATCGAGATGCCGCAGATGAGCGTACTCTCAGAGATGACTTTCAGGAAGATGCTGCGCTTGTCGGCACCCACCAGGCGCCTGGTGGCCATTTCCTTGGCACGGAAGCCCGTGAGGGCGGTGGTCATATTGATATAATTGAGCACGGCAAATGCAAGGAGCAGGATGCACATCGCCAGCAGCAGGTTTACGAAACTGCGGTTCCCGAACTGAATGGTCTCCGTCCAATCTTTATTCCCATCATCCAGGAAATACATGTTCCTGAGAGGAATCAGCCGAACATTATCGTATTGGCTCTTGTACACCCAGAAATTCTCTTCGCACCAATCCAGGATGTCACTCTGCCTGGCCTGAAGGTCGGCACCCGGATAGGCCATCACAAAGCAGATGCCGCCTCCGGCGTTGCTCATACTTTCATTATGGGCCGAATTGATCTTGGGCATAATTTCGCCCCGCATCAGTACGTCCGGAGCTTTCAGGATGGAGTTCCCGAAATCTTCATAGACGCCGCAGACAGTAAGCGGATAATCCGCATTATTATTCAAGGTTATGACCTGGCCAATAGGATCCTTGTCCCCGAAATGGGCATTGGTGAATTCCCGGCTCACCATGCAGCGGTCCCAGGACACGAGCCAGTCGGCCTTATTGCCTTCCACCAAATCATAACTGAACATCTCAAAAAAGGTGCTGTCCGCCGCCATCGTGCTGCCATAGACTCGTTCTCCGTTAATGTTGAATGCTGCCGCCGATGCGATGTTGGCCACGCAACACCCCTTTTCTATTTCAGGAAAGTTGTTCTTAAGATGCTTGTCCAGCCAATAGCCCATATTTACGTTATCTTCGCTGGCAACAGCATAGATCCGGTCCGCATTCTTTTGGAAAGAATCCGTGGACAGCTGTCGCTGGATATACGCTGCCAGCAGGAGCACAAATGCCATCGACACCGTAAGACCCACAAGGTTGATAGCCCCGTATAACTTATTCTTCCTAAGGAAGTTCCAAAAACTTTTCATTGTCTTTACATTTTAGATTCTTCACTCCGCTTCGCTCCGTTCAGAATGACAAATGAATGTCAATCTGAGCATTTCCTTGTCATTCCGTGCATTCCCTTGTCATTCTGAGCGAAGCGAAGAATCTATATTCCATTCTGCCGCCAAATCATTCCTATTGGGATTCATTGAATCGATCAAAGCATCCTTCTTCTTTCTGACCCACCCTTTCAATTGTTTTTCTCTAGCAATAGCTTGTTCTATATCAGAGAATGATTCAAAGTATACTAGTTTTTTACAGTTGTACTTTTGGGTAAAACCTGGTATCAATCCCGCCTTGTGTTCAGCAACTCTTCGCTCCAAGTCGTTAGTCACGCCAACATAGATTGTTGTGTTATTCAGACTTGACATAATGTAAGTATAGTAAGTATTGTACATAATATCAATTATTTAGATTCTTCGCTTCGCTCAGAATGACATCACTGTCATGTTGAATGTAATGAAACATCTGGATTCTTCGCTTCGCTCAGAATGACAGTATAAAGCAGAATGACTGTTTAAAATACCAAAACGTCCGAATCGCCATAGGTGTCATACCCGGAGGTAATGACCTTCTCACCGGGCTCCAGGCCCTCGAGGACCTCGTAGTACTGCGGGTTCTGGCGGCCGATGCGGATCTCGCGCTTGACGGCTTTGGTGCCCTCTTTGTTGACGACATAGATCCATTTGCCGCCGGTCTTCTGATAGAAGGTGCCGCGGGGGATGATGACGGCTTCTTCGGGCTGGCCCAGCTGGAGGTTCAGATAGTAGGTCTGTCCGGCGCGGATGTTGTCCGGCTGCTCGCCGTCGAACTTGAAATCGGCCTTGAACTTGCCGTCACGGACCTCCGGATAGACTTTCCGGATGACCGTGGAATAGGTCTCGCCCTGGCGCTCGAAGGTGGCGGACAGGCCTGCGATCACGCGGTCAATGTAGTGTTCATCGATTTGGGCCTCAACCTTATACAGACCCACGCTGTTGATCTGGCCGATCTTCGTGCCGGCAGCAATGGACTGGCCCAGGACCACGTCCAGCAAACCCAGTTCACCGTCGATGGGGGCCTTGACGACCAGGTTGGATTTGCGCTTGCGGATCATCTGCATGTTCAGCAGCATATTGTCAAGGCTTTCTTCCATGCGGTCAATCTGGGTGCCGCGATACAGGCTGTCCTGCTTGGAGCGTTCGCGGATCAGTTCATATTTCTGTTGTGCCAGCCGATAGTCTTCTTCCGCTTTCAGGTAATCTTCCTTCGCGATGAGTTTGTCCTCATAGAGGGCTTTCTGCTGCTCGTAAGCGCGCTTCAGTCGCTCCACCTGCGTGCCGTACTCCAGCACATTCTGGCGCACGTCCAGTTTCTGCTGTTCCATCTGGATCTGCGTATTGCGGAGGATATTTTCCTTCTCGGCCAGTTCGGCTTCGGAATTCAGGATCTGCAGGTCCAGGTTGTCGTTATTGAGGATGAGAATGGCGTCCCCCGCCTTCACCGGGGAACCTTCCTCGATGAGGATCTTTTCCACGATACCGCCTTCCTGAGGGCTCAGCTGGATGGTCGTCATCGGCTGTACACGCCCGCTGATGCGGATATAGTCGTTGAATTCCCCTTTCACCGCCGTGCTGATCGAGATCGTGTCCTTGTCGATGCGCAGCGTCTTGTTGTTCGGCCGAGCAATCAGATACACGATAAATACCAGCAGCAGCGCTCCCAGCCACCACGGCAGGGCTTTTTTCGTAAACGCCACGCGCCAACCTGTTTTCTTCTCGATAATCTTATCCATATTTTTAGATTCTTCGGTCACTTCGTTCCCTCAGAATGACAATGATGTCATCCTGAGCGTAGCGAAGGATCTATTGGTTAATGTATTCAACACCATTGTAATAACGCACCACCGCCTGCTTGATGAGATACTTGAACAGGGAGTTCATCTCGTCGGCACGGGCACGGATGTAATTGTTCGTAGCCGTCTGGTATTCGATGGAGGAGATCAGTCCCTGCTCCATCTTCTTGGCATTGAGCTGGTAAGCTTCTTCCTGCACAGAGGCTTTCCGGAGCGCCTGCTCATAGGCGGACAGCGCGCCGTCCCGGTCCTGCACGGCCCGCTGCACCTCGGAGGCCACCTCGCGCCGCTTCTGGTCGTACTGCGCATTCATCTTTTTGAGCGCGTTGCGTTTGCGCGCGATGTTGTCGTGGCCCTGGAGACGGTTGTAGATGGGGATCGACATCGAGAACTGGATGTATTCACCCTGGTTGTTCCAGAACTGATCGCGGAAGGGAGCGACCTGGATGTCCTTGCCGGGATAGTTGAAGTAGCTGGTACTCCAGCCCGCGTTGAGGCTCAGGCTCGGCAGCAGCTGCCAGCGGGCCGTCGCCAGCTCGCGCCGGGCATTTTCCACCTGCCAGCCGGCAATCTTCACCCCGGGATCGTTGGCCAGGGCGTAATCGACGATCAGCGACTCTTCGGTCACACCGGGCTCCCGCAGAAGGGCCGCGATGTCATCCTGGACGTTGGCGAAGGAATTGAAATCCGTCACGATCACGAGTTCCTGCTCCACGGGCCAGAACATCAGGTCGCCGAGGTTGGTGCGCTGGTCGGCATAGTGGTTCCGTGCCTCGATGGCATCGTACTGCCGGTCAGCCAGCTCAGCCTCCGCCTGCACCACGTCGGCGTGGCTTTTCTGGCCCAGTCCCTCCTGTTTCTGCAGCTTCCGCAGCGTGGCTTCCGCCACCGATACCTGTGCTTCATAGATATCACACAAGCGTTTGTAATAGACCACATTGTAGTATGCTTCCATGACAGCCAGGCAGATATCGGCTTCCACCTGCTTCTCTTTCGTCTGGCCGATAGCCAGCGCGGTTTTGGTGATTTTCATGTTGTTGACCGCACTGAACCCGTCGAACAGCGTGATGCCCGCTCCGAGGGAATAGCCGTTGTGGAAAGAGGTTTCCGTGACATAGATATTGGTCTCCGGGTCGATGCTGCGGCCGAAATTGTAGTAGGCATAGGTGCTGCCGTTGATGGTCGGCGTGAATGCCTTCAGCACGGCGTTGCGCCGCGCAACCTGTGCATCCCCTATCTCCGCCTGCTGGATCCGGATTTTCGTCGAGTTCGAAATGGCATAGGTCATGCAGTCGCGCAGGGTCATCTCCTGACCCCGGGCCTCCGTCCCGATGACGGAGGCCACGGCAACTAAAGCAATTCCTATGAAAAAAAAGATTCTGTTCATGTTGTTTTCTTCCAATACACCCGGAAATCAACATCCGCTGTGCCAAAACAAATAACAACATGATTCACAACTAATTAACAAGAAAATAAAAAGTGTAAAGCCTGTCAAGACTTTACACTTTCTTTACAACTGTCTTTACACTTTCGCCTATCGGAACACCAGCTGGAAGACCGTCCGCTCCGTATCGCTCCGGACGAGGTCGATGGTGCCGTTGTGCTGCCGCATGATCTGGCGGGCCAGGGAGAGGCCGATGCCCGAGCCTTCCTGCTTGGTGGTGTAGAACGGTACAAAGATTTGTTCCTGCGCGGAGACCGGAATCGCTTCGCCGTCGTTGGCCACCAGGATAATGGTCTCATCCTCTTCCCCCATCCGCGCGCTGATGTCGATGTGCCGGGCCCCGGCCTGCAGGGCATTCTTGATGAGGTTGATGAGAATCCGGGAGATCTGTCCCTCGTCTGCATAGATCATCAAATCGTCCTCCTCCGGACGGTATATGCAAGTGGCACCGCAGCTGGCGGCATACTCGCTGTCCAGCGAAATCACCTTGTCCATCAGTTCCTGCAGTTCGATGGCGCGACGGACCGGCTTGGCCACGCCGGAAAGCTGCCGGTAGGTCTCCACAAACTTGATGAGGTTCCTGGACGAATCGCTGATGGTGTCCAGCCCCGTCCGGATATCCTCCTTGCGATAGTCGTCCTCTTCGATCGATTTGGACAGATAATCGCTCAAGGAGGCGATGGGCGACACCGTATTCATGATCTCGTGCGTGAGCACGCGGATGAGCTTGGTCCAGGAATCCTGCTCGTGGGCCTGGCGCTGCTTCTCGAAGATGGTCCGGATACGGTTCAGTGTACGATTGAACTTGTTCCTGTCCTGAAAACGGAAATTCAGTTCCCCGTCCTCCATCGCATCCATCATGTAGGCCACCTTCTTGATGTCCTTCCGGCGAGTCCGGAGGGTAGCAATCACTGCCGCGATGACGGCAACGATGACGCAGAGAAGGATGATTTGCCAGGTGGACATAGATTCTTCGCTTCGCTCAGAATGACATTACAGCCCGTATTTCTTCATTTTGGCGTACAGCGTAGGCCGGCTGACGCCCAGCATCTTGGCAGCAGCGGAGATGTTGCCGTTACAGCGCGTGACCGCTTCGCGGACCAGACGTTCCTCTTCGACTTCGTCGTGCAGGAGATTCCGGGTCAAGCCCGGAGTGACGGACGTGCCCGGAATGACGGAGCCGCCATCCGTCATGCCGGACCCCGATCCGGCATCTCTTCGGATATCCCTCTCCGTCAGCTCCTTACCGTCAGAAAGAATGACCGCTTTCTCGATACAGTTCTGCAGTTCGCGGATATTGCCGCTCCAGCGGCCTTCCGTCAGCCTGGCGGCCGCATCGGGGGCGATGCCACGCAAAGGCCGGTGATACAGCTGTGCAAACCGTTCCAGAAACAGTTCCGCCAGCGGGACGATGTCCTCCTGGCGTTCCCGGAGCGGCGGCAGCGCGATATGTACCGTATTGATCCGATAATACAGGTCCTCGCGGAAGCGCCCTTCCCGGACCAGCGCCGCCAGGTCCATGTTCGTTGCGCAGATGAGCCGGATGTTTACCGGAATAGCCTGGGTGCCACCCACGCGCACCACGCTGCGGTTCTGGATCACCCGCAGCAGCTTGGCCTGCAGGTGCAACGGGATATTGCCGATTTCATCCAGGAAGAGCGTGCCGCCGTCGGCCTGCTCGAACTTGCCCACATGGTCGGTATAGGCGTCGGTGAAGGCGCCTTTGACGTGGCCGAAAAGCTCGCTTTCGAACAGGGTTTCGGTAATGGCGCCGGCATCCACCGCCACCATGGGTTTCCCGCTCCGGAGGCTGCGGGCGTGGATTTCCCGGGCCAGCACATCCTTGCCGGTGCCGTTCTCCCCCGTAATCAGGACGGTGGCATCGGTAGGGGCAATCTTATCGACGGTTTTCCGGATGGCTGCCATCGGCCTGGAACTGCCCCAGAACATCGGACTGTCACCAGCAGGTGCATCGGCCTTCCGTTCATCCCGTCCCATCGCCTTCCGGGCCTTGTCCCGCGCCGCGGTCAGCACCTCGATGAGTTTCTCGTTGTCCCAGGGCTTTACGATGAAGTCGAAAGCGCCGCGCTTCATCCCTTCCACCGCCAGCTGGATGTCGGCATACGCCGTAAACAACACCACTTCCACTTCCGGCATCATCTTCTTGATCTCCCCGGCCCAGTATAGGCCTTCATTTCCCGTATTGATGGACGTGTTGAAATTCATGTCCAGCAGCACCACGTCGGGCCGGAAATGCTCCAGCGTGCTGACCAGCGTCCTCGGAGAAGGCAGTGTCTCCACCTCCGAAAAATGCGCCGGCAACAGGATCTGCAACGCCTGGCGGATGCCGGCGTTGTCATCTACAATGAGGATTTTTCCTTTTCTGAGCGTCATAAGCGAAGCCAAAATTACAAAAAACTCCCCACTTGCGCTATCAGAAAAAGATTATATTTGTAGCAAGTAAAAACGAATCCACCATGGTTGAACCTGTCTACACCCCTTCCCCCAACCGGTACGAAACGATGGCCTACCGCCGCTGCGGACGCTCCGGCATCCAGCTTCCCGCCCTTTCCCTGGGCCTGTGGCACAACTTCGGCTCCTACAAACCCTTCCAGGACGTGAAGGCGATGGCCCACTACGCTTTCGACAAGGGCATCTGCCACTTCGACCTGGCCAACAACTACGGCCCGGAATACGGCACGGCGGAGGAGAACTTCGGCCGGCTGATGGAAGTTTCCTTTCGCCCTTACCGCGACGAACTTTTCATCAGCACCAAGGCGGGCTGGGACATGTGGCCGGGGCCCTATGGTAATTTCGGCTCCCGCAAGTACTTGATGGCCAGCCTGGACCAGAGCCTTCGGCGGATGAAGCTCGATTACGTTGACATCTTTTACTCCCATCGCTGGGATCCGGAAACCCCCATTGAGGAAACGATGCAGGCGTTGGTGGATGCCGTCCGCCAGGGGAAAGCGCTGTACGTGGGCCTGTCGCGCTATCCCGCCGACAAGGCGCAGGAAGCGTACCGCTATCTCGCGTCACACGACGTGCCCTGCCTGCTCTATCAGGACCGTTACAACATCATGGACCGCGTTCCGCAGGAAAAGGGCCTCATCGATCTCTGCCATGAGCACGGCGCCGGCTTCATCGCATTCTCGCCACTCCAGCAGGGCCTGCTGACGGGCCGCTACCTCAACGGCGTCCCGGCCGATTCCCGCATGGCGCGCCGCGGCACCTCCCTGCGGGAAGAAATGCTTACGCCCGGCATGCTGGAAGCGTTGAAAGCGCTGAACGAACTGGCACTCCAGCGCGGGCAGAGCCTCGCACAGATGTCCCTGGCCTGGCTGCTCAACGACAGCCGCGTGACCTCAGTCATCATCGGCGCCAGCTCCGTGAGCCAGCTGGCCGACAATCTCAAGACCCTGGACAATACCGCGTTCTGCGCCGCGGAGCTTCAGCGCATCGAGGAACTTTCCGCTCCCATCCAGTTACGGTAAAGGCTATTTCAGCAATTCCGGGCGCAGGGCCTTCGTGCGGGCGAGGGCCTGTTCGTCCTGCCAGGCGGCGATTTTCCTGGGGTCGCCCGACAACAGGACTTCGGGCACTTTCCAGCCGTTGAATTCGGCGGGACGGGTATAGACCGGCGGGGCCAGCAGGCCGTCCTGGAACGAATCCGAAAGAGCGGAAGTCTCGTCGCCGAGGGCGCCCGGCAGCAGCCGCACGACAGCGTCGGTAATGATGGCGGCCGGGAGCTCGCCGCCGGAAAGCACATAATCCCCCACCGTGATCTCGCGCGTGATCAGATGCTCGCGGATGCGATGGTCCACACCTTTGTAATGGCCGCAGAGAATCAGGAGGTTCTCCTTGATGGACAGTTCGTTGGCAACGGCCTGTGTAAAAGGCTCCCCGTCGGGCGAAGTGAAGATGATCTCGTCGTAATGACGCTCGGCCTTGAGCCTCTCCATCAAGGTATAGACCGGCTCGATCATCATCACCATGCCGGCGTCGCCGCCGAAACTGTAGTCGTCGACCTGGCGCCAGCGGCCCTTGCCGTATTCACGGATGTTGTGGACGTGGATTTCAACGAGCCCCTTGTCCTGGGCGCGCTTGACGATGGAATAGCCCAGCGGGCTTTCGAGCAGTTCCGGAACGACGGTCAGAATATCGATTCTCATAGGCTTTTCTTCGGTCCCACAAAAATAGCGATTATTTGTAAAAAAAGACTATATTTGCAAGCTACTATTAAAACATGTAAAGTCATGAGTGAAGATCTGAACCCGGTTGCTCCCATCGAGGAACAGCCCGTAGAAGTAAAGGAAGAAGTTGTCGAAACCCAGGCGGAGCCCCAAGTGGAAACACAAGTGGAAACCCCTGCCGTGCCGGCGGCCGAAACCGAAACGGAAACCGCAAAAGAAACGGAAAACGAGAAGACGGATTTTTCGAACCAGGGTCTCAAGGAGATTGTTGACACGTTCAAGGGCCTGATTGAAGGCGAGAACATGCAGCAGCTCTACAAGCATGCCGAAGCCCTCAAGGCGGCATTCTACAAGAACCTGCGCAAAGAGAAGATCGCCTCGGGCCTCGAACAGCCCGCCGAAACGGCTGAAAATGCCGAAGCGCCGGCCGACGAGCCCGTCTCCGTCAATCCCTTCGCCGAGATCGAACGCGGATTCAAGGATCTTTACAGCCAATATAAGGTAAGACGTTCCGCTTACACCCAGGAACTCGAGAAGAACAAGGAAGAAAACTACCAGGCCAAGCTCGCCGTGATCGAAGACCTCAAGGCCCTCGTCGAAGCCAGCGAAGACCTCAACCAGACCTTCCCCCGCTTCCGCGAGATCCAGAACCGCTGGCGTGCCATCGGCCCCGTGCCGCAGGCCAAGGTCAAGGACCTGTACGACACCTACCAGCACTATGTGGAGAAATTCTACGACTATGTAAAAATCAACAAGGAGTTCCGCGACCTCGACTTCAAGAAGAACCTCGAAGCGAAGGAGAACCTCTGCGAGAAGGCTGAAAACCTCGCTGAGCAGGAGGATGTCGTGGGCGCCTTCCGCACCCTGCAGAAGCTCCACGAGCAGTGGAAGGAACTGGGTCCGGTGAGCAAGGAATTCCGCGAATCGGTATGGGAGCGTTTCCGCGCCGCCACCGCCGTGATCAACAAGAAACATCAGGCTTTCTTCGAAAGTCAGAAAGGCAACCAGAAAGAGAACCTGGAAGCCAAGACGGCCCTCTGCGAGAAGGTGGAAGCCATCGCCCAAAGCGAAGTCAAGGATTCCACCGACTGGAACGCCCTGACCAAGGAGATCGAGAACATCCAGAAAGAATGGAAGAAGATCGGTTTCGCTTCCAAGAAAGACAACCAGAAAGTATACGACCGCTTCCGCGCTGCCTGCGACGAGTTCTTCGCCAAGAAGCGTGAATTCTATTCCGACTTCAAGAGCCAGATGCAGGAGAACCTGACCAGGAAGCTGGAACTCTGCGAGAAGGCCGAGGCCCTGAAAGACAACGACGACTGGAAGAAGACTTCCGAAGCCTTCATCGAGCTTCAGAAGCAGTGGAAAGAGATCGGTCCAGTTTCCCGCAAGAAATCCGAGCAGGTCTGGAAGCGCTTCCGCGCCGCCTGCGACGCCTTCTTCGACAATCGCGACAAGCACTTCGGCAACGTTAACTCCGAGCAGACCGAAAACCTCCAGAAGAAACGCGCGCTCATCGACGAGATCCGTGCCTTCGAGGTGGAGGGCAAGGAAGAAGCCCGCGAAGCCCTGCGCGAATTCCAGGAGCGCTGGAATGCCATCGGCTTCGTGCCTTTCAAGGAAAAGGCCCGCATCCAGGATGCGTTCCGCAAGGCTGTCAGCGAGAAATTCGGTGAATTCCGCGAGTCGGCCGGCCGCTTCGCCGGCAAGGCTGAGCGCACCGTCCGCAGCGAACGCGACCGCCTGGTCCAGAAATTCATGAAGAAGGAACAGGAGATCGCCACCTGGGAGAACAACATGGGCTTCTTCGCTTCTTCGAAGAACGCCGAGGCCCTGCTGGAAGAGCTCAACAAGAAGATTGACATCGCCAGACAGGAACTTGCCCAGCTCGAAGAAGAGATCAAGGAATTCGACCGTCAGCACGAGCAGGAGTAGCGCATGAACGACAAGAGAAGCAGCATCATCGGCTTTGCCCTGATCGGCGTTATCCTGCTGTTGTTCAGCTGGTACAACACCAAGCAGGTCAACCAGCGCCAGCAGGAGGCACTCCTGCGGGATTCCCTGGCCACCGTCGCCGCCCTTGAACGCGGCGAGGAGGCCGACGCCGACAGCACCGGCCTCGACGAAAACGTCCCGGATGCCGGTGAAGACTATCAGGACCAGTACCTCAACCAGGCCAGTCAGGCCGAAACCGCCTACTATACCCTGGAAAACAGCAAGGTGGCCATCCGGATCAGTTCCAAGGGCGCCCAGCCCTACGAGGTGCGCATCAAGGACTACTATACCTATGACAGCGCCGCCCTCTTCCTGGTGCGTCCCGACAAGAGCCTCTTCGACCTGGAGCTCAACACCAACCAGTGGGTGAACACCAGCGACCTGCATTTCCGCCCCGTCGAGAGCACCGACAGCACCCTCACCCTGCGCCTCCAGTTCGAGGAGCACGCCTGGGTGGACGCCGTGTACTCCCTGGCCGGCGACAGCTACATGCTGGGCTACCGGCTGCACTTCGTGGGCATGGACCAGGTGCTCGACCGCCGTACCGGACAGATGACCCTCAAGTGGGTGCTCGACTTGCCCCGCCTCGAGAAAGGCTACCAGAACGAGCGCAACTACTCGGGTGTCGCTTATAAATATCTGGCCAACAACGAAGTAAAGACCCTTGGCAAGCGCCGCGACATGGCGGAGGAAAACTTCAACTCCACCATCCGCTGGTTCGGCTTCCAGCAGCAGTTCTTCTCGGCCATCTTCGTGTCGGAGAACGGTTTCCCCGCCGGCAAGCTGGTCAACCGCTTCTATCCCGACAAGGATCCCGAAGGCAACCTGATGCAGTCGGGCGCCGAAATGAGCGTCGCCCTCGACAACCGCAGCGCCGACTTCACCCTCCCCTTCAATTTCTACTTCGGTCCGAACCACTTCTACACCCTGAAGAGCTACGGCGAAGACTTTGAGAAAGTGATTCCGCTGGGCGGCAAGGTCATCGGCACCATCAGCCGCTTTGTCATCATCCCGACTTTCAACTGGCTGAGCCGTTTCATCAGCAGCTACGGCCTGATCATCCTGATCCTGACCATCATGATCAAGCTCGTGATCTCGCCGCTCACCTGGAAATCCTACGCGTCCACCGCCAAGATGCGGGTACTCAAGCCTGAGATCGACAAGATCAACGAGAAATACCCCCGCCAGGAAGATGCCATGAAGAAGCAGCAGGCCACCATGGACCTCTACAAGCGGGCCGGCGTGAACATGTGGGGCGGATGCCTCCCCATCCTGCTCCAGTTCCCGATCCTGTGGGCCATGTTCCGCTTCTTCCCGGCTTCCATCGAGCTGCGCCAGCAGGGCTTCCTCTGGTGCCACGACCTGAGCGCCTACGACTCGATCCTGGACTTCGGCTTCAAGATTCCGCTCTACGGCGACCACATCTCGCTCTTCGCCCTGCTGATGGGTGTTTCCATGTGGGGCTACTCCAAGATGACGATGTCGCAGCAGGCCAGCACGCAGACCATGCCCGGCATGGAATTCATGCAGGTATGGCTGATGCCGATCATGATGGTGTTCATCTGCAACAACCTCTCGGCCGGTCTGAGCTACTACTACCTGCTCTCCAACATCATCACCATCGGGCAGAACTGGGCCATCCGCAAATGGTTCATCGACGAAAACAAGATCTACGAAAACCTGAAGAAGAAGGCCAATTCGAAGGAACCTGTCAAGAAATCGAAGTTCCAGCAGCGTCTGGAAGCTGCCTACAAGGCTCAGCAGGAACAGGCGCGGCAGAACAAGAAATAATCGATCATGTCCATCGCAACTGCCATCGAGCAAATCAGACACGAACTGCCATCAACCGTCCAGTTGGTGGCAGTTTCCAAATTCAAGCCCGTCGAAGACATCCGGCTGGCCTACGACGCCGGTCAGCGCGCCTTCGGCGAGAACCGTCCCCAGGAGCTGGCCCTCAAGGCCCCGCTCCTCCCCGCCGACATCCAATGGCACTTCATCGGGCACCTGCAGACCAACAAGGTCAAGCTCATCCTTCCCTACGTCACCCTGATCCACTCGGTGGATTCGGAGCGCCTGCTCGCCGAGATCGACAAGCAGGCCAGCGCCCTGAGCAAGACGGTCGACTGCCTGCTCGAAGTGCACATCGCCCGGGAGACCACCAAGCAAGGCTTCCTTCCGGAAGAAGCCGAAGCGATCGCCCGGCACATGGGCGAATACCCGAACGTCCGCCTGCGCGGCGTGATGGGCATGGCCACCTTCACCGACGACTTCGAAGAGGTGCGGCAGGAATTCCGCATGCTCAAGGCCCTCTCGCAACGGCTGTCCGACATTCCGGGCTGCGATCAGGTTTCGATGGGCATGAGTGAGGACTGGCGCATCGCCGTCGAGGAAGGCACGACAATTGTACGTATCGGGACGTTTATTTTTGGAAAAAGAAATTGAAAGAGATGAAAAGACTTCTGCTTCTGTCGCTCGTCGTCCTGTCGGCGGTCGCCTGCAAAACCATCACCCCTGAAACCCGCATCGCCCAGATCGACCAGTTCTTCAATGGCAAAGAAGCCATCTACAGCGCCAAACTCCAGCAATTCACGGGAGAAAAACAACTCGACTACCTGACCCTCCAGCTGATGCAGGAACTCGGCGCCAAAGATCTCTGGACGCTGGAAGACGACGGACAGCAAGTGCTCGTGGCCGAATTTCCCGGCAAGGAGAAAAAGAACCCCCAGATTTCCCTGATCTCCGCCTCCCTCGACGATCCGACGGCCTGCGCGACGATCCTGGAAGTCCTGGAAGCCTACAAGAAGATCAAAATCCAGCATAAGAACACCATCCGGGCCCTCTTCTACTCGCCCGCTGCCGATTCCACCGGCCGCAACGGCCTGAGCCTGGCCAACCGGGATATCCGGGAATCCGCCGAGATGGTTCAGTTCGACATCGAGTTGAGTTCGCGCGGCGACCAGCCAAAGCATACCTTCGTCCTCGATGAATCCCCCGTCTTCGCCAAGACGCTGATCGAGGTCATCCCGGGCTACATGACCCCGCTGGGCAACTTCAAACTGGTGCAGGGCACGTATCCGAACGCCGCCTGGCCGATGAAATGCCCCATCTACCGCTACCAGCTCACAGCGGACGACTTCCAGAAGGAAGCCGCCGCGATGACGGCCTTCACTTTCCTGCTGAATTAGCTGTGCGGGTCCGGGGCGCCGCCCCGTGACTAGAACGGGTATCCGATGCCGAAGTGAAAGGCGTAATTGCCGTTGAACCAGTCGTTGATACCCATGAATTCCTGCTTGTAGGGGTCATAGACGACCAGGCCCATGTCGAAGCGGATGAGCACCATGCCGAAATCGAGGCGTGCACCCAGTCCCACGTCCATGGCCGTGCTGCGGAACAGATTCTTGAACGAAAAGAGGCTCCGCGGATCGCGTGACTGACCGTCCAGGCCGTCCGCGTCAATGTTCCACACATTGCCGATATCGGCAAACACCGCCCCTTCCAGCTTCCAGAACAAAGGGAAACGCATCTCCACATTGGCTTCCAGGTGCATGTCACCCGACTGGTTGGCGATGGCGAAACTCGTGTCGCGCGGCGCCATACCCGGACCGACCGCCCGGGCCCGCCAGCCGCGCATGCTGCTCGCGCCGCCGGCATAGAAGAGTTTCTCGAAGGGCAGCGACACGGAATTCCCATAGGCGAAGCCCATGCCCGCCAGGGCCCGCACCGCCAGGGCGTACTGCCCCACATCGCCGAGGCGGAACGTGCCCACCGCCTGCAGTTCGCCGCGAACGTACTGCGCATACGGAATGCCGGCGATCAGGTCCTCTCCTCTTTCCCCTTTCTTGAACAGGCCCGTCTTGCCCAGCAGGCGCATCAGGTTGCCCGACATGTCATACTGGAAGCGGGTGTAGAAATAAGTGACTTTCGGGTTGACCGAGGTGTTGGTCGAGAAATAGAACGTGCCGCCGCCGCCCAGGTCCAGGTGGCTGCGGAAGGAATTTTTCAGGTAAGGGTCCCGGATGCCTGCGATGAAGGCGGAGTCGAGGCGCGTGGCGCTGACGGCACTCAGCTGGACCGGTTTGAACTGGTAGTAGAATTTCTTGGCGATGTTCCAGTTGAAGCCATAGGCGCCCGTCACGATGTTGCGGGTATACTCCGGCCGGTTCTGGAAATTGTAGGTGAAGTTGATGTCCATCTGCGGCAGGTTGACAAAGGGCATGCGCAGGATGAAATCGGGATACCAGGGGATCTTCAGGCCCGCGTTGACGGCCAGCTCGGTCGCGCGGGTCGGCGAGCGGAACATGAACTGGAAGTTGCCGCGGAAACCCAGCGAGAGCACTTCTCCCCCGCCGAAGATGTTCTTGTGGCTGTACGACACGGAAGGCGTCACACCGAAGAGGCCGGTGGAATTGAAGGAACCTTCCAGGTTGAGTTTGAGGGCCTGGAGGCGGGCCTGCTGCAGCAAGACGCGGCAATCCACGGCCGTAGAGTCAGACTCGGACTCCCGGAGCATCATGTTGACGCTGCTGAAAAGCGGAATGCTGGAATAGCGGTCGTACTCCCGCTTGATCTTCTCTTCGCTGTAGAGTTCGCCGGGTTTCAGCTGGTTGAGGTTCTGCAGGAACTTCTGGCGGACGCGCATGCCCGGCTGCGGCATAAGCGCGACGGTGCCGATGGTGTACTGCCGGTGCTCGCGGGCGGCATCTTCGCTTTCGTTGCGGGTGTAGTTTTCAATCTTGACAATGAGATCCGCCTCGTCGCGGTGGGTCGTCGTATCGGCGTAGAAGAAGAAATAGTTCTTGGAGAAGCCCCAGTAGCCGTTGTTCCGGAAGAGGCTGGTGAAGCGCTCACTTTCTTTCTCGAGTTCTTCCTCCGAGAGGAAATTGCCGGGCACGACAGTGTAGTTGCTGGAGTCGGCGGCCATCAGGCTGGCCAGCGTGGAGTCTTTCACCTGGTAGTCGATGGAACGGATGGGAAACTGCTTCCCGAGGGTCACGTCGTACTCGACCCGGGCGGTCTGGTTCCTGACCTCTGTCCTTGTGTCGATATGGGAGTTGTAGTAGCCCTGGTAGGTCAGGTGGTCCAGCATGCTGGTGACGGACTTGTCGATCAGGGATTCTTCGAAGACGACGGGAGCCTGGCCGATCTTCTGGCAGAAGCGGTCCCAGCCTTTTCCCTTGCCGTTCTGCCAGTTGTAGATATACAGGCCCGGGTGCCACTTGCCGAAGACATAGTAGTTGGACTTCTGCTTGATGTACGGAGCCAGGCTCGAGGGGTTGTAGCTGCTGCTGTTGGTGATGACGACCTTGTTCTCCGCCAGGCGCAACTCGTCTTCCGACAACATTTTCGTCGTCGAGCATCCTGTTGCCAGAAGCATCATCCCGATCAGGAACACCCCGAATTTCCGCATATTATGCAAATATAAGAAAATTTGTGAGAAATACGGCTCGCAGGGCGCATTCGGTCAGGCATAGCCTGATTCTCCCGCTTTTTGTTCCCGGCAGTTTGCAAAGGATTGCACAAAATTCATTATTTTTGTTAATCTTAACCTTTGCTTTATGAAACGCACCCTCTTGATCACCGGCGGAGCCGGGTTTATCGGCTCGCACGTCGTGCGGCTGTTCGTCAACAAATATCCCGATTACAAGATCATCAACCTGGACAAGTTGACCTACGCGGGCAATTTGGCCAATCTGAAAGACGTGGAAAACAAGCCCAACTACCGTTTCGTCAAGATGGACATCTGCGATTTTGACGCTGTGCTGAAACTGATGCAGGACGAGAAGGTGAACGGCGTCATCCACCTGGCCGCCGAGAGCCATGTGGACCGCTCGATCAAGGATCCTTTCACCTTCGCCAAGACCAATGTGATGGGTACGCTGACGCTGCTCCAGGCCGCGAAGCTCTGCTGGGAGCCGTATGGGTACCGATTGCCCGTTTCCGAAGAAGCCCCTTCACGGAGTTTTTGCGGGAAGGCGGGTGCGGATCGCCGTAGCGGATGTGAAGGGGCATCTTCGGAAACAAAGTGCCGCTTCTATCATATTTCCACGGACGAGGTATATGGTGCGCTGGAGATTACCGATCCGGCCGGTGTGGAGCCGCCGTTCACGACAAAAGCCTCTTCCGGCAAGCACCACCTGGCCTACGGCACGCAGTTCTTCACGGAAGACCTCAAATACCAGCCGCACAGCCCGTACAGTGCCGCCAAGGCCTCAAGCGACCACTTCGTGCGCGCCTACCACGACACCTACGGCCTGCCCGTCGTGGTAACCAACTGCTCGAACAACTACGGTCCGTACCAGTTCCCCGAGAAACTCATCCCGCTGTTCATCAACAATATCCGTCACGGCAAACCCCTGCCGGTCTATGGAAAGGGCGAGAACGTGCGCGACTGGCTCTACGTCGAAGACCATGCCCGCGCCATCGACCTGATCTTCCATGAAGGCAAAGAGGCGGAGACCTACAACATCGGCGGCTTCAACGAATGGAAGAACATCGACCTGATCAAGGTGCTCATCAAGACGGTCGACCGTTTGCTGGGTAATCCCGAAGGCACGAGCGATCACCTGATCACCTATGTCACCGACCGCGCCGGCCACGACCTGCGCTATGCGATCGACTCGACCAAGTTGCAGAAGGAACTCGGCTGGGAGCCTTCCCTCCAGTTTGAGGAAGGTATCGAGAAGACCGTCCGCTGGTACCTGGACAACCAGGCCTGGATGGACAATGTCACGAGCGGTGACTACCAGAAGTACTACGACGACATGTACAAGAATCGCTAGTTTGAGCGTAACGGAGCGGGTGGTATTTGGCGAAGCGACCTTTTTTCGGGAGCGAGACAAATACCAGAGCGAGTGAAGCGACAACAAATGCTTTCAAAGAACGAAATAAAGGAAATCAAGGCGCTGGGACAGAAAAAGTTCCGCGACGAGCGCAAGCTGTTTGTCGTCGAAGGCGAAAAACTCGTGGCCGAAGCCGTGCAGTCCGGCTTTGATGTCGTCGCCCACTACCGCGTCGAAGACATCGGCGAAGAGGCCATGGCCCGCATCAGCCAGCTGACCCACCCGTCCCCCGCCCTCGCCATCGTCCGCCAGCCTGCACCAGGAGCCTTCACCCCCGCCCCCGACGAACTCGTCCTCGCCCTCGACGGCATCCGTGATCCCGGCAACCTGGGTACCATCCTGCGCATCGCCGACTGGTTCGGCATCCACCAGATCCTCGCCTCCGAAGACACGGTCGAAGTCTACAACCCGAAAGTCGTCCAGGCGACGATGGGCGCCATCTTCCGCGTGAAGATGCTATATTGTCCTCTCAGTCAGGTCATCAGGGATTGCGTAGCAGCGGGTGGTATTTTGGGCCGCGAGCTTTTTTCAGCGAGCGGAACAAAATGCCAGAGCAGCGAAGCAATCCCCATCTATGGAACTTTCCTGGACGGCGACAGTATCTACGATATGCCCTTGACAAAAGGCGGCATTATCGTCATGGGATCAGAAGCCAACGGCATCTCGCCCGCAGTCGCCGGCACCATCACCCACCGCCTCTATATCCCGCCTTTCCCTGCCAACGCCCATACCAGCGAATCCCTCAACGTCGCTGTCGCCACTGCCATCACCTGCGCCGAATTCCGCCGCAGGATGGCTTAAAACCATTGAATATGAAAAAAATCCTGCTTCTCATTGCCCTGCTCGCCGGCATGAGTTCCCTTCGGGCACAAGATGTCCATCTCTATCTCCAGGAAGAACAGCTGCCTAACCTGGTCAATTGCCTTCCGGCCCCGCCCGACACCATCGGCGAAGCCTTCACCCACGACATCATGCGCTATATGTGGGGCAAGACCCAGCGTCTGGACACGGTCCGGCTCGCGCAAGCCAAACGCGACGCAGTCTGGGACCTTGACACCCTTTCTGCCATTTACAGCGAGCCTTTCGGCCTGAAGATCGACAAGGAAAAGACGCCCGAAATCTACCGGCTGTTCATGAACGGCATCTCGACCATCGAGCAGATCCGCCTCCGCCCCAAGGCCTATTATTTCCGGATGCGGCCCTACGCCCGCTTCCACGAGAGCTCCATTTTCCCGCAGGATGATGAATGGCTTTCCACGGACGGCTCCTATCCTTCCGGTCACACCATCCGCGCCTGGAGCGCCGCCCTCCTGCTCTCGGAAGTAAACCCCGACGCAGCAGAGGCGCTCTTTCACCGGGCCGTCGAAAGCGGAGAGAGCCGGGTCATTGCCGGCTGCCACTGGCAGAGCGACATCGATGCCAGCGCCACCGCCGCCTGCGTCGGTTTCGCTGTCCTGCAAGGCAATCCGGATTTCCAGCACGACCTGGAGAGGGCGCGCGCAGAGTTTCAGGCCGTCCTGGAACCCTGCCACGCGAAATGCTCACGCTTTAACCAGCACTAAGAAACAGGACTGAGGCGGTAGACGACGACGTCGTGGGAGCCGACGGTCGCGGAGACCGGATTCGGAACCAGCTGGCGGCGCAGTTTGCCCTTGCCTTTCACGAGGGTCGTGAACGGCTTGGCGGCAGCGTTCCACAGGTCTTTGACACGGTAGTTCACCGTGGCGAAATCCGTCCGGCGACCGCTCAGTTCATCGTCGACCTCGAGCGCGGTCCAGTCAATGCAGACCGTAGCCGACGCTTCACCGACGTTCAGGATGCAGAACGCCCAGTCACCGCCGGACAGCGGCTTGAACCAGTATTGTACATCTCCCTCGCACTTCAGGCGAAGACCCTGGATACCAAGGGGATCCTGGTCAATGGCGATGACTTCTTTGTTGGTGATGGTAGCAAGCGTTTCCGGCGTCATGTTCGTGATGTCGTTACCCAGGATCAGGGGCGCGGCCATCATGCACCAGAGGGTGAAGTGCGCGCGGTCTTCCGCAACGCTCATCCCGTTGCCCACCTCCAGCATGTCGGGGTCGTTCCAATGACCTGGACCCGCATATTTCCGCAGCGGCTCGTTCATGTCCACGATCGGCATCACGCCCAGCGGCGTCCACATGGGATTCCCGTTCGCATCGTACCGCTGCGGGATGGCCAGGAAGCCCACGCCGATGTCGCCGGTGGTCCGCCATGAATGACCGACCTCCGCCGCCCACTCCCAGGGCTTGCTGTTGCCCCACTCGCACATGCTGAAGAAGATCGGACGACCCGCCCAGCGGAGCGCGTCGCGCATCAGCGCATAGGCCCCTTTCGGATTGATGTTGTTGGTGTAGCACCAGTCGTATTTGAGATAATCGACCCCCCACTGCGCATAGGTGAAGGCATCCTGATACTCGTGTCCAAGACTGCCGGTATAGCAAGCGCAGGTATTGGTGCCGGCATCGCTGTAGATGCCCAGCTTGAGGCCGCGGGCATGCAGATAATCGGCCAGCGCCTTCATGCCGGACGGGAATTTGGCGGGATCTTCGTGCACGAAGCCCTGCGCGTCACGCTCCCCGTGCCAGCCGTCATCGAGATTGAGATAGACGTAGCCGGCATCGACGAGACCCAGCTCGACCATCTTGTCGGCAATATCCTTGATGAGCGTTTCGTTGATTTCCGTCTGGAACTTGTTCCAGGAGCTCCAGCCCATCTGCGGCGTGTCGGCCAACCCTTCCCATTTCGGAAGGTTGCCGTCGGGTTTGCGGTCCTGAGCGCCGGCGAAGCAGCACAACAGCAACACCGCGAGTAGCAGTAATGACTTTTTCATCGTGGAGAAATATTGATTATAACTCCAAATATAACGAAAATAAATTTATTTCGTTACGTCGATGCGGGTGTAATCGTGGGCGGCCACGTGGAAATGGACCGTGTGAGCCTGGGCGGCGACACCCAGATAATCGAAAGCCTCCTGTGGGATGAAGACGTCCACGTCGACAGGCGTGGGAGCGAAATTGGCGACGATGGCCATGCCGCTGCCCGCATAACCCCGCATCCACGCGAACTGGCGGTCCGGATTGAAATGATCGGAAGCCGGATTGGCATACATCAGATCGAAGGTCTTGCCCTTCGAGAAAATGGCGTCGGCACTCGCGATGCGCAGCAGCCGGCAGTATTCCTTGTACACGACCGACTCTTCGACCGTCAGACGGCCGGACAACGCCCGGCAGATCGAAGGAACGGAACAATAGTCGAAAATCGACGTACGGCCGTCCCGGCCGCTGTATCCCTCCGCCTCCATGCCCCGCTCCCCATACTCCTGCCCGAAATAAAGCATGAACGAAGCCGTGTTGAAAAGCAGGGAGACCGCGAATGCAGCCATGCCGGCCTTGGCACTGCCGGCGAAGAAATCGGAGGCGAGCCGTTGCTCGTCGTGATTCTCCAGAAAATTGAGCATCTGCGGCTGATGGTCGCCGAGCTGCTGCCACTCCTGCGTCAGACAGGAAGCCGGCCGTTCGCCCTGCACGATGCCGCGAAGCGCATCGTAGAAACCCGACTTGTCGTAGAGCAAGTCGAAGCCCGCGCTGCCATAGCGCCGGTAATTGTTCTTGTCGTAGACTTCCGCGATGAAGATCAGGCCCGGATGCTGCGCCCGCAGCGCCCGGAAAGCCCATTCAAAAAACGCGGCGGGCACGAGCTCCACCATGTCGCAGCGGAAGCCGTCCACCCCCTTTTCCACCCAGAACTTCAAGACGGAGAGCATCTTGCTCCAGGTGCTGCGCTGCTCGTAGTTCAGCTTGATGGTATCGAACCAGTCCGTCTCCGAGGGCCAGGCGTGGAACACGTCGTTGCCGGTGGCCAGGGCCGGATCCTCGACATAGGAACTCTTGAGCGATGCGGGCAGGTGCAGCGGCCCGTCGAGCCTGTAGAAGTTTTCGTCGGAGAAGTAGCTGCGGTACTCCCGGTACACATGGTTGGGCACGAAGTCGATGATGACCTTCATGCCGGCCGCGTGGGTACGCCGCACCAGCGCCTCGAACTCGGCCATGCGGTTGTCGACATTGACGGCCAGGGCCGGATCGACGTCGAACCAGTTGCGGATGGCGTAGGGCGAACCGGCCTCCCCCTTCACGAGCGAAGGGTCGTTGTCGGGCACGGAGCGGAAATGCGTGCGGGTGGCGTGGGAAACGACGCCGGTGTACCAGACGGCATCGACCGAGAGGCGCTTGAGGCGCGAAAATTCCTCTTCGTCGATGTCGTTGAACTTGCCGGAGCCGTTCTTCGCATAAGAGCCTCCAGGAACACAGCTGCGGTTCCCGAAGGCTCTCAACAGAAGCTGATAAATAATCACTACCAGTTCAGAATCTTGTAGAAGTCGTAGTCCTCCGGATTGGGGACATACTGCTTGGCCGCCTCGTAGTCACGCGGGGTGATGTAGTTGAGCAGGTGCTTGTACACGACCTGGGCCTGGTCGCCCTCGATGTCCACAAGCCGCGGCGGAATCTTGCCCGTCTCGGGATCCTGGAGCTCTTCGAGATAGAGCGGACGGATGGTTCCGATCTGGTCGACGAACACCATGCAGCCGGTCTCGCCCTTGATGAAGAGTTCGTAGACGCCGGCGCCGAGCTGCGAGCAGTAGAAGAGGTCATAGGCAATCGGCTGCTGGCAGCGGATGTCGTAGCCGATCTCCACCGGACGGGTCTTCACCTTCATGCCGATCTCCTTGAGCTTGATCTCAAGCATATCGTTGAACAGCTGAGCCTTGGAAATCTTGCCGAGTTCCGGATGGCCGTGGTCGTCGTAGGTGAACTTGATGCCCGTTTCCTTGAGCTGTTCGTCGCTGAGCATGTGGAACACACCCTCGGAGACGATGATGCCGCCGTACTCGATGCCGCGCAGCTTGCGCTTGATGATGGCACTCACCGACAGGCGCACGATCTTGTCGACCGTGATCTCGCTCTTGTTGAACATCTCGGGGATGATGATCATCGGATAGTGGCAGGAAGCACCGATACCCATGGCCAGGTGACCAGCGCTGCGGCCCATGGCCGAAACGATGAACCAGTTGCCGGACGTGCGGGCATCCTCGTACACGGTCGTCGCGATACGGGTACCTTCCGCCTTGGCGGAATTGTAACCGAAGGTCGGCGCGTTCATCGGCAGCGGAAGGTCGTTGTCGATGGTCTTGGGCACGTGGATGTTCTGGATGGGGTATTTCTTCTCTTTCAGGAACTTGCCGATGCGGTTGGCCGTCGATGCGGTGTCGTCGCCGCCGATGGTCACCAGCAGACGGATGTTGTTCTGCTGGAAGAATTTCAGGTTGAAATAGCGGTCAAAGTCTTCCTGGGTCGGTTTGTAGCGGCTCATCTGCAGGAAGGAGCCACCACGGTTGAAGATCGAATCTGCCAGCGCGAAGTTGAATTCGATGAAGTTGGGAGATGCGGAAAAGAGTCCGGAATAACCTCCGTGAAGACCGAGAACGCGATAACCCTCAGCCATGAAAGCCTTGGCAATCGTTCCTTCGACGGTATTGATGCCCGGGGCCGGGCCACCGCCTGCCAAAATAACAATAGATTCCCTCATAGTATGTTTAGTGTTTCTTCTTCTCATTTGACCCCGCAAAGATATTACTTTTTGCTAAATAATCGCTAATTTTGTAGTTTATTGACGAGGTATGGCCAAGATCAGCAAGACAACGGCGAAAGAACGGATTGAATTCCTGAAACGGGAGCTTGAGAAGCACAACTACAACTATTACGTGCTGAACGCCCCCACCATCACGGATTTCGAATTCGACCTGCTCATGGGCGAGCTCCAGGGCCTGGAAAAGCGTTTCCCCGAATTCGCGACGGAGGACAGTCCCTCCCGGCACGTGGGCAGCGACCTGACGTCCGGCGCTGCCGGCTCGGACTTCGTGCAGGTGGCCCACCGCTGGCCCATGCTCTCGCTGGGCAACACCTACGCCCGCGAAGAGCTGCTGGAGTTCGGCGAGCGCATCCGCAAGACCGTCAGCACGCCCTGCCATTTCTCCTGCGAGCTGAAATTCGACGGCACCGCCATCTGCCTGACCTACCGCGACGGACGCCTGCTGCGCGCCCTGACCCGCGGCGACGGCACCAAGGGTGATGACGTGACCCGCAACGTCGTCAACATCCCCGCCATCCCGAAACAACTGCACGGCAGCGGCATTCCCGCCGAATTCGAGATCCGCGGCGAGATCTACATGCCCTTCGCCGCCTTCGAGCGCCTCAACGCCGAACGCAGCGACGCCGGCCTCGACCCCTTCGCCAATCCGCGCAACGCCGCTTCGGGCAGCCTGAAACTGCAGGACCCCGCCGAGATGGGCACACGCGGACTGGACTGCGTGCTGTACCACCTGCTGGGAGAGAACCTGCCCTTCCAGACGCATACCGAAGCCCTCCAGGCTGCCCGCAGCTGGGGGCTTCCTGTTTCTGAATACAGCCGCCGCGTCGACGGCATCGACGCGGCCCTCGCCTATATCGATGAATGGGACACCCGCCGCAAGACCCTTCCCTTCGCCACCGACGGCATCGTGATCAAGGTCGACGAACTCGAACTCCAGCGCCAGCTCGGCTTCACCGCCAAGTCGCCGCGCTGGGCCACTGCATGGAAATTCAAGCCGGAGCAGGCGCTCACGCCGCTCCTGAGCATCGACTATCAGGTGGGACGCACCGGCGCCGTCACGCCCGTGGCGAACCTGGAACCGGTGCTGCTTTCGGGCACCGTGGTCAAACGGGCCTCGCTCCACAACAAGGACCAGATGGACCTGCTCGACATCCACATCGGCGACTATGTCTATGTGGAAAAGGGCGGCGAGATCATCCCCAAGATCACGGGCGTGGAACTGTCGAAGCGCCCTGCCGATGCGCTGCGGCCCCAGTTCCCCACCCATTGCCCCGACTGCGGCACCCCGCTGGTGCGCGACGCCGACGAAGCGCGGCACTACTGCCCGAACCAGGAGTCCTGCCCCGTGCAGATCAAGGGGCGCTTCATCCATTTTGCCGGGCGCAAGGCCATGGACATCCTGGCCGGCGACGCAACGGTCGAGCAGCTGTATGACCGCGGCTTCATCCGCACCCTCCCCGACCTCTATGCGCTTACGCGCGAGCAGCTCATCGCGCTGGAAGGCTGGCAGGAGAAATCGGCCGACAACTTCCTGGCGAGCCTGGAAGCCAGCCGGCAGGTGCCCTTCGAGCGCGTGCTCTATGCCCTCGGCATCCGCCACGTGGGCGAGCAGACCGCCAAGACGCTGGCACGACACTTCGGCTCGATCGACGCGCTGATGGCCGCCGGCCGTGAAGACCTGGTGCAGGTCGAGGATATCGGCGACACGGTGGCCGACGCCATCCTCAGCTGGTCGGCATCCGACGCCGCCCGCACGTGTGTGGAAAGACTCCGTGCCGCCGGCTTGCAGCTGGCCGTCAGCGACACGGCGGAAAACCGCCTTTCCGACCGGCTCTCCGGCAAGACCGTGGTCATCTCCGGCAATTTCTCCCTTTCCCGCGAAGCCATGAAAGCCCTGATCGAAGCCCACGGCGGCAAGAACGCCGGTTCCGTGAGCGGCCGGACGGATTTCCTGCTGGCGGGCGAGAAAGCGGGCCCCGAAAAACTCAGGAAAGCAGAGAAGCTCGGCATCCCCGTCCTTTCCGAGACTGATTTCCAGCAACTGATCGAATCCGAGTAAGCCATGCGCCTGTTCTTCGCCCGCATACGAGACCTCCTGCACAGCTTCGTCAAATTCATGACGAAGGATATCTGGGTGCTCGATTTCAGCGAACTGAGCGCAGCGCGCAAGCAGATGGTCAAGAGCGCCCAGGCCATCATGCTGACAGCCCGGAACTTCGGGCGCGAGCATGTAGGCCGCGAGGCCATCGCCCTGAGCTGGTTCACCACCCTGGCCTTCGTGCCCATGATCGCGGTGATCCTGTTCATATCCAACGGTTTCGGCTTCGACCAGCTGCTCTACAAAACCCTGACCGAATCGTTTCCCACCAGCACCCAGCTGGTGCAGGTCATCATCGAATACGCCCGGAACCTGATCCGATCCACCGAGAGCGGCGCTTTCGGCTGGATCTCCTTCCTGAGCTTCGTGTGGACCATCTTCTGGCTGATGATCAACATCGAGGTCTCCTTCAACCGCATCTGGCGGGTCCGGGAGCCCCGCAAGCTCTGGCGGCGCGTGGCGGTGTATTTCGCCATCCTGTTCGTCACGCCTTTCGTGCTGATCCTGCTGTTCTCGGGCTGGGCCTGGTACGCGCGCTTCATCGGCCTGCTGGAAGGCCATCTGGGCGCTTTCGACTTCATCACCACCAACATGTTCTGGCTGGCGTTCTACGGCGTCGTCGTGCTGGCCCTGTCGGTGATGTATAAATTCATTCCGCACGCCAAGGTGCGGTACGGATCGGCTCTGAAAGCCGCCCTGATCGTGGGGGTGGTATTCCTGGCCATCCAGGCATTCTACATGGGGACGCAGGTGATGGTGCTGCGCCTGGGCGCCGTCTACGGGGCCCTGGCCTTCATTCCCCTGTTCATGGTCTGGCTGAACCTGTGCTGGCAGACCATCCTGTTTGGCGCGGAGCTTTCCCGGGGCTACACCCTCGTGGACTACCGGGAAGCCAAGGAGCGCGGCCTGTCCGACCTGACGGCGGAAGAGGCGGTCATCAAACAAGAATAGAGGCACATTATGTTTACAGAAGAGGACATTAAACTGATTGAAAGGGAATTCGAAGGACTTCGGCAGTCCAGTCTTAAGCGCTGCGCCGACGAAGAGCAGTACAAGCTGGTGCTCAAGGCCTTCGAGTTTGCCAACGAAGCGCACAAGGGCGTGCGGCGTCGCAGCGGCGAGCCGTACATCCTGCATCCGATCGCCGTGGCCAAGATCGTGGTCGACGAGATCGGGCTCGGCTGCAAGTCCATCTGCGCCGCCCTGCTGCACGACGTGGTGGAAGACACCGAATTCACGGTCGAGGACATCGAACGGCTTTTCGGTGCCAAGATCGCGTCGCTTGTGGACGGACTGACCAAGATCAAGACGGCGCTCGACAACGACAACAAGAACAAGTGGCAGCCCAACCGGGTGAGCCTGCAGGCCGAGAACTTCCGCCGCATCCTGGTGACGCTCAACGACGACGTGCGCATCGTCCTCATCAAACTCGCCGACCGGCTCCACAACGTACGCACCATCCAGTTCATGCCGGACTACAAGCGCGACAAGATCCTCAGCGAGACCATGTACCTCTTCATCCCGCTCGCACACCGCCTGGGCCTCTACAGCATCAAGTCGGAGATGGAGAACATCTGGCTCAAATACCGTGAACCCGCCGCCTACGCCTCCATCGTGCATCAGCTCGACCAGATCATGTCGGAACGCGGCGCCGCCATCGACGACTTCATCGCCCCCATCCGTCAGGAGCTCGACAAGGCGGGCTACCAGTATACGATCCTCAAGCGGCTCAAGACCCCCTACTCCATCTGGAAGAAGATGACCACCAAGAACATCCCGTTCGAGCAGATCTTCGACATCTATGCGGTGCGCATCATTTTCGAGCCGCGGGGCGAATTCAACGAACGTGAACAGTGCTGGTACATCTTCTCGATGATTACCGGCCTGTATTCTTATAAGCCCGACCGCACCCGGGACTGGGTGGACAATCCGAAGGCCAACGGCTACGAGGCGCTCCATCTGACCGTGATGAGCAATGCCGGCAACTGGGTGGAGGTGCAGATCCGCTCGCAGCGGATGAACTCCATCGCCGAGCGCGGCATCGCCGCCCACTGGCTCTACAAGGACGCCGGCACGGGCGGACGGGGCGACACCGAGATCGACCGCTGGATCGAACAGGTGGGAGAAATCCTCGAGAACCCCAACATCGACGCCATGCAGTTCCTCGACGAGTTCCACCAGGAACTGGTCACCACGACGATCTACGTCTTTACGCCGAAGGGAGAATCGAAGAGTCTGGCCAAGGGCTCCACGGCCCTCGACTTCGCCTACAGCATCCACTCCGAAGTGGGCAACCACGCCATCGCCGCCAAGGTCAACCAGCGGCTGGTGCCCCTCTCCCAGGTCCTGACCAACGGCGACCAGGTGGAGATCATCAGCTCCGAAAGCGCCCGGCCCCGCCGCGAATGGCTCGATTTTCTGACCACCAGCCGTGCGAAGAGCCAGGTGATGGACTACCTCAAGTCCGACAAGAAAAACAACATCAAGGAGGGTATGGAGATCCTCGACCGCAAACTCGACGAGCGCAACATCACCGAGCGCAGCCGCGTCATCAAGAAGCTGGTGGACTATTACAAGACCATCGGCGGCAAGGACGACCTCTACAACAAGATCGGCATCGGCGTGATCGACCTGAGCGACCTCGACAAGGCCCTCAAGACCAACGCCGAGCGGCGCAACGTGCAGATGTGGGGCGTAAAACTGCTCAACCCGATCCGCAACACCTCCATCAACAAGAAGAGCGAGTTCCTGTTGCAGGAAGACATCGACCAGGGCACCATCTCCTTCAACATCGCCCAGTGCTGCTCGCCGATACCGGGCGACAGCGTGGTGGCGTTCATCGAAGACGACGGCACGGTCACCATCCACAAGAAGAGCTGCGCCGTGGCCACCAACCTCGCCTCGAAGGAAGGGCACCGCATCGTATCGGCCAAATGGAGCAAACACTTCATGATGTCGTATCTGGCAAGAATTTCGCTGGAAGGAATCGACCGGGTCGGCGTCCTGAGCGACCTCGCCCGTGTGATCTCGCTGGTGCTGGGCGTCAACATGCGCCAGCTCCACATCGAGGCGCACGACGAGATCTTCGAAGGCTTCATCGACCTTTATGTCCACAATACCGACGACCTCGACAAACTGATCCGCGAACTGTCGAAAGTCAAGGGCATCGAGCGGGTCAAACGTGTTGAAATCAAATGATCATGAGAAGAATCACCGCAACGGTCATCCTCCTGACCCTCTTTATCGGGGCCTGCCTGTCGAGCCATTCCTGCGCCAACACCACCACGGCGCCGAGCGGCGGGCCGAAGGATACCATTCCCCCCATACTGGTCAAGCTCACGCCCCCGACCGGAGCCACGAATTTCCCCACGGCCGGTGGCAAGATCACCCTCCAGTACAACGAATACACCGTCGTCAAGACGGCCACCGACATCCTGCTTTCCCCGCCTACGCGGAGAAGGCCGCAGGCCAAGGTCAAGGGCAAGAACATCGTGGTCACGCTGCAGGACACCCTGCGTGCCGACCAGACCTACACCATCGACTTCGGCAACGCCCTGGCCGACAACAACGAGGGCAACCTGGCGCCCCGGCTCGTGTATGCCTTCTCCACCGGCGACGTCCTCGACTCTCTCTATTTCACCGGCACGGTCATCAACAGCCAGACCCTGCAGCCGGTCAAGGCCGCCCTGGTGGCCGCCTACATCGACCAGTCCGATTCGGCCTGCTTCAACGCGCGCCCGGACGCCGCGGTCAAGACCGACGATTGGGGATACTTCGTTTTACGCAACCTGAAAGACACTGTCTACCAGCTATTTGTCTACTCCGATAAAGACAATGACTATAAGTACAATCCGGACGAAGACGAGATCGGCTTCCTGGACTCCCTGTACCATCCCGTGCGGGTCGTGAACGACTCCGTGGCCGAGCTCCATTCCTTCGACATGAAGGACACCCTCCACTGCCAGGCCCGGGAATCGATGGTCTCGATGGTCACCTTCAAGGAGCTGCAGACCGTGCAGTACCTTCAGAACATCGGCCGGAGCACCGAGCGCCAGGGCTACCTGAAATTCAGCGCCGGCGACGTGCAGATCAACAGCCTGGAGTTCGTCGGCCTCCCCGACTCCTCCATCATCCTGCAGTACAACACCACGCGCGACAGCCTCGACTTCTGGATCAATACCGACTACAAGCTCGACGACAGCCTGCTGATCCGCCTCAACTACCTCAAGACCGATTCCACCGGCCAGCTGGCGCCGGTCGACACGAGCGTGATGCTCGCCGTCAAGAAAGTGGAAGAAGAAAGCACGCTCCGGAAAGACAAAGACAAGGAGAAGCAGGCGCCCGACACCGTCTTCAAGCTGCAGGTCTCGGCCAACGACGAGACGGTCGAGCAGTTGGGTGTCAGCCTGGCGAGCGCCCTGCCCCTCCTGCAGGTCCATCGCGACTCCATCATCCTCGAGGAAACCAACCCGAAAGGGCAGAAATCCCGGAAGGCATTCCATTTCAAGCAGGATTCGAGCGACATCCGCCGCTTTATCATCACCCCTGAACAGGCCCTTGTCCGCGGCTACGAATATGAGCTGACGATTCCGCAGGGCAGCTTCATCAACCTGTACAAGCTCCCCAACGAGAAGAATTCAGCCAAGTTCAAGGTGCCGCAGGCGGAGAACCTGAGCCTGCTCGACCTCCGGCTTTCCGGCGTGGAAGACCGCTATATCGTGGAACTGACCGACGAGAAAGGTTCGCGGGTCTACCGGACCTACCATACGGACAAGGAAGGGTCGCTGGTCTTCCCCTACCTGCAGGCCGGCAAGTACATGATCCGCATCACCTGCGACAAGAACCGGAACGGCTACGCCGATACCGGCAACCTGCTCGCCCGCAAGCAGCCCGAAGTGGTGCGCTTCTACGAGTCGACCCCCGGCAACAAAGTGTTCGAGATTCCTGAATCGGCGGAAATCGAGCAGCACATCGACCTTAAAAAAATGTTCCAATGAGACGACTGCTCTGGATCCTGATCCTGCTGCTGGCAGCCGGGACGGCCGGCGCCCAGGACAATTTCATCTTCGACATGCCCAATGACTTCGCGGCGCTGGACACGGTGCCGACGAAGCCCAAGTTCAAGAACATCCACATGATCGGCGTGTCCTACACGGTCAACCTGAGCGGTGTCACCTCCACGCCCAAGATCGGGCAGGAACGCATCTGGACCTTCAAGAACTTCGGCGTGAGCTACACCTACTACCACGCGATGTGGAACCACCTCTTCAATTTCGGCGTGGTGGTCGGCGCCAAGCACGGCTACGAGGGTTTCACCTCGCCCTACGACGGCTACGGCGAGACCTTCGAGATCCTGGAATTCCCGCTCCTGTCGCAGTTCAAGATCGATCTCTCACGCTTCCGCGTGCTGATCAACCTCGGGCCCTACTACGGCTACCGGCTCTCCACCGACAAGGAGGGCGGCTTCACGAAATACGACCAGCGGCACGACTACGGCGTCATCGCCGGCGCCGGCTTCGCCGTGGTCTTCAAACCGCTCGAATTCCACATCGAGGCCAATTACAAATACGCCCTGGCCAGCATCTATCACACCAACAAATACAGTGACATTTACTGGATCTTCACCTATCCCCAGAACATCATGATCAGCGCTTCGCTGCACGTCCATCTATGGTAGCACGTTCCGTTTCTTTCCGCATTGCCGGCCGCGTCCCCATCGGGGGCGGCCAGCCCATCCTCGTCCAGACCATGTGCAACACGTCGACCGACGACATCGAGGCCTCGGTGGCCCAGTGCCGGGCGATGGCCGCGGCGGGCGCCGACCTGATCCGGCTCACGACGCAGGGGCTCAAGCAGGTGGAATCGCTCCGGGAGATCAAGCGCCGGCTGCGGGCCGAAGGCATCGTCACGCCGCTGGTGGCCGACATTCATTTCCTGGCCGACGCCGCGCTGGCAGCGGCATCCGTGGCCGACAAGGTCCGCATCAATCCGGGCAATTTCGCCAGGGAGCACGAAGTGGCCTGCGCCAAGTTCCGGGAGCTGATCGCCCTGTGCAAGCAGAACGGAACGGCCATCCGCATCGGCCTGAACCACGGCTCGCTGGGCGAGCGCATCACGCAGCGCTACGGCGCCACGCCGCTGGCCATGAAGGAAGCGGTGATGGAGTGGCTGCGCATGTGCGTTGAGGAGGATTTCTTCAACGTGGTGGTCTCGCTCAAGGCAAGCAACGCGCTGGTGATGACAGAGGCCTACCGCCTGCTCTACGCGGCGATGCGCGACGAGCTGGGCTGCCTCTTTCCGCTGCACCTGGGCGTGACCGAGGCGGGCAACGGCGACGAGGGCCGCATCAAGTCGGCCGTGGGCATCGGCACGCTGCTGGGCGAAGGCATCGGCGACACGATCCGCGTGTCCCTGACGGAAGATCCGGTCCACGAGATTCCCGCCGGCCGGCAGATCGTGGCGGCCATCGCCGACGGCTACTGCCCCCGCGGCGGCCGTACCCGGGTAGAGGCATCCGACTGGAACGATTTCATCATCAAAGCTTCCTGCCTCTGGGGGCCTTCCCTGCTCGACAAGAAGATCGACGATTTCCCGCTGGAAGGGTCGTCCATCGGCGGCGCGCCAGTTCCGGCAGCCGACGGCGAACGTTTCCGCGACATGCTGCTGCAGGCCTGCCGGCGCCGTTTCACGCGACCCGAATACATCGCCTGCCCCGGCTGCGGCCGCACGCTCTACGACCTGGAGTCGACCTTCAATGAAGTGAAGCGCCGCACGGCCCATCTGGCCGGCGTCAAGATTGCCGTCATGGGCTGCGTGGTGAACGGGCCCGGCGAGATGGCCGACGCCGACTACGGCTACGTCGGCGAGGGCCGCGGCCACGTCACGCTCTACCGCGGCAAGACCCCCGTCCTGCGGTACGTTCCCCAGGAAGAGGCCATCGACAAGTTGTTGGAATTGATAGAAGGCGACCGGAAATGATCGTCATGCCGGACTTGATCCGGCATCTCGTTTAGCCGTTAATGACCCGGATGACTTCCTGCGCAAGGGCGTCGGCGACGGCCTCGGTGGGCGCTTCTGCGTAAATGCGGATGATGGGTTCGGTGTTCGACTTGCGGAGGACGAACCACTTGCGCTCCGCCTCGAAGTCGATGCGCAGGCCGTCCATCTTGTTGATGGCGGCACCGGCGAAGTGCTTCTCGACGGCGGCCAGGGCGGCCTCGATTTGGGCAGGGTCGCTCATCTCGATGCGGTTCTTCGACACGAAATAATCCGGGTAGGTGGCGCGAAGGGCGGTGGCGCTCAGCTTCTTGTGAGCCATGTTGCTCAGGAAGAGGGCTACGCCGATGAGGGCGTCGCGGCCAAAGTGCAGGTCGGGCACGATCACGCCGCCGTTGCCTTCGCCGCCGATGACGGCCCCCACTTCCTGCATCATCGTCGAGGCGTTCACCTCACCGACCTTGCAGGCATGGTAGCGGCAGCCGTGGGCCTCGGTCACGTCGCGCAGGGCGCGCGAAGAGGAGATGTTCGACACGGTCGGGCCTTTCTTGACGGAGAGCACGTAGTCCGAGACGGCCACGAGCGTATATTCTTCCCCGAAGGGGACGCCGTCTTCGCAGATGAAAGCCAGACGGTCGACATCCGGGTCGACAGAGACGCCCAGGTCGGCCTTCTCCCGGACGACCGCCTCGGAGAGGCCGACGAGGTTGGCCGGCAGCGGCTCCGGGTTGTGGGCGAAACGGCCGTTCGGTTCGCCGTTGATGGTCACGCATTCCACGCCGAGGGCCTTGAACAGGGCGGGCATGCAGATGCCGCCCACGGAGTTGATGGCGTCGAGCACCACTTTGAACCTGGCGTCGCGGATGGCCTTCAGGTCCACCAGCGGATAGTTTTTGACGGCGTCGATGTGGGCCTGGGTGAAATCCTTGCGGGTCATCGTGCCCAGCGCGTCCACGTCCATGAACTCAAAATCTTCGGCCTCCGCCACCTGCTGCAGCGCCTTGCCTTCGGCATCGGTCAGGAACTCGCCTTTCTCGTTGAGGAGCTTGAGGGCGTTCCACTGCTTGGGGTTGTGCGAGGCGGTCAGGATGATGCCGCCGTCGGCTTTTTCGAAGAGCACCGCCATTTCCGTGGTCGGGGTGGAAGCCAGGCCCGCGTTGACTACGTCGACGCCGCAGGCCAGCAGGGTGCCGGAAACGATGCTGTCGACCATCTCGCCGGAGATGCGGGCGTCGCGGCCGACCACCACTTTGTAGCGTTCCTTACCCGGGAACTTCATCTTGAGCTGGCGGGCGTATGCCGCCGTGAATTTGACGATGTCGATGGGGGTGAGGGCGTCGCCGATGGTGCCGCCGATGGTGCCCCGAATACCGGAAATGGATTTGATGAGTGTCATATTGGTAAAAAATTTCGTATCTTCGCAGAGATAATCTATTCCGCAAAGTTATAAAAATCGAAAATAATATGAAAAGAATCCTTATTGCTGCAGCCGCTGTGCTGATCCTGTCTGTTTCCGCTTCCGCCCAGATCAACCTGGGCTCCATCGTGGGTGCGCTGGGCGGTTCGTCCAACTCCGGCGACAACAGTGCCGGCAGCCTGATCACCAGCATCACCGACCTGCTCTCCGGCAAAGGCAACCTGACCCCCGACAAGATCACCGGCGCCTGGAACTACACCGGCAGCGCCATCACCTTCAAGTCCAGCACGAACGCGCTCTCCAACCTGGCCGGCACCGCCGCCACCGCCGCCATCGAGAAGAAGCTTGACCAGTATCTGGCCAAGGTGGGTATCTCCCAGGGCCTCTTCGGCTTCACTTTCAATGAAGACGGCACCATGTACGTCAAATACGGCTCCAAGACTTTCAACGGCACCTGGACCCTCGACGCCGGCAAGTCGGTCATCAACATGAAGATCAAGAACCTCATCAACATGAAGGGCTATGCAGCCGTGAAGGGCAACAACATGGAACTCGAGTTCGACGTTTCGACGCTGATGAAACTCATCAAGTCGGTCACCTCGCTGTACAACCAGGGCACGCTCCAGACCATCAACCAGCTGCTCAACCAGTACGACCAGATGTACGCCGGCTTCAAACTGGTAAAATAATTTTGCAGAAAAGCTTTTTATTCCTATTTTTGCGGTCCGTTTGGAAAACTGAATCAACAACAATAAGCCATGAAAAAAGGAATCCATCCCGAATCCTACCGTCTTGTAGCATTCAAGGATATGTCCAATGAGCACGTCTTCATCACCCGCTCCTGCGTCAACACGAAGGAGACCATCGAGGTGAATGGCGTGGAGTTCCCGCTGGTGAAGGTCGAGATCTCGAACACCTCGCACCCGTTCTACACCGGCAAGATGAAACTCGTCGACACCGCCGGCCGCGTGGACAAATTCTACTCAAGATACGGTCAGAAGAAGAAATAACTGCTTCTGCAAAGGAAAAAGAAACGGCAGCCGGATGGGTTGCCGTTTTTTTTAATAACTTTACGCTATGTTTTCATTCAGGACGACACCGCTGCTGGAACAGGAAGACCGGGTGCTCCGGAAGGGGCGCGTCGGGGTGCTCTGCAACCAGGTGGCCTGGCATCCTGACACGGGCGAGTATCTCTTTGAATCACTGGCCCGCCGGGGCAATCTGGTGCGGATCTTCACGCCCGAGCACGCACTCTACGGGCCCATGGTTCCAGGCATTGAAACCCTGGAAGTAGAGACTGTCATCGAAACGGAGCAGCTGGCCGGCATCGACGCCCTGGTCATCGAACTGCAGGATGTGGGCTCGCGTTACAGCAACTACACCACCCTGCTCTACAACCTGTTCAAGCGTCTGAAAAACGACGATTCGGAGCTTTCGGTCTTCCTCATCGACCGCATCAATCCCTGCGGCCGGCAGATCGAGGGCACCCTGGGCATCATCGGCCTCCCTCACCGTCACGGCCTGACTCTCGGCGAGGTGGCCAACATGTTCTACAGCGAGCTGGGCGCCAAGTTTCCGTTCCACATCATCGCCGCCGGTGCGGAAGCGGTCAACCGCGAGCTGATGGCCTGGACCATCCCGCCTTTCTCCGACTTCTCCGGCCTGTTCACCTCGAACTTCTACAGCGGGCAGTGCCTCTGGATGGGAACCAACGTGAGCTACGGCCACGGCACCAACCGCCCCTTCGAGCAGTTCGGCGCGCCATGGATGGAACCGCTGTTCGACTATCCGGCCCAGCATGGCCTGCAGGGATGGAACGACCCGGCCGGCCCCGTCGCCCACCCCGGCCTGCACATCCGCTGGACCCGTTTCGAGCCGTCCTACGGCATCTACAGCGGCCAGGTCTGCTTCGGCTTCCAACTCATGTTCATCCCCGGCGCGGCCTATCACGCGCTGAACCACGCCCTGCAGTGGCTTCGCTTCCTCCACGACAACTGCCCGGAATTCACCGTCGGGAATCTCAACCGCTACCTGGAGGACGCCACCCTGATGAACTATGTCCAGGGCCGCCTCGAATGGGACGACACCCGTGAATACATCAAGGCCGAGGAGCAGAAATGGATGCGCAAATCCAAGAAATACACGCTCTACGGCGACGAGCCGTACCGGATCAAATAAGATGCCCAGGTTCTTCATCATCAGCGGATGCAACGGAGCGGGAAAAACGACCGCTTCGTATACCCTGCTGCCGCAGCTGCTGAACCTGCATACGTTCGTCAATGCGGACGAGATTGCCGACGAGCTGTCGCCACAGGATCCGGAGCGGGAGTCGCTCCGGGCCTTCCGGCTGATGCTCGAACGGATGGACCAGCTGATTGCACGCGGCGAGGACTTCGCTGTCGAAACCACGCTGGCCACCAAGAGCCTGGCCGGTATCATTGAAAACGCCCAGCAGCTCGGATACAAGGTAGGCCTGCTCTATTTCTGGCTCAAGAGTCCGGAACTGGCGGTCAAGCGTGTGGCCATCCGCGTCGCCTCGGGCGGCCACAACATTCCGGAAAACACCATCGTCCGCCGCTACTGGCAGGGCATGCAGAACCTGCGCGACATCTACATCCCCCGCTGTGACAGCTGGGTGCTGATCGACAACAGCGCCACCGACGCCAACTGGATCGCCGAGCGCAAGACCGGCGAAGAGACGCCCGTCATCTACAACAAGCGATTATACAACTTGATTTTGAACCCCGAAAATCCTATCTAAGAACCATGACCATCCAAGACGAAAAAGTGGTTTCGCTGACCTACACCCTCGTGGTAGACGGCGAAGTGAAAGACCAGGCCACGGAAGAAAAACCCCTTGAATTCATCTACGGACTCGGCTATCTGCTGCCCAAGTTCGAAGAATACCTGAAAGAGAAACAAGTCGGCGACAGCTTCGAATTCACGCTCGATCCCAGGGAAGGCTACGGCGTGTACGATGCGCAGGCCGTCGTCGAACTGCCGAAGCACATCTTCGAAGTCGACGGCAAGCTCCAGGAGCAGCTGCTCTTCGTGGGCAGCGTCATCCCGATGATGAACCAGGCCGGCGGCGTCATCCCCGGCAAGGTGCTGGAAGTCAGCGCCGACACGGTGAAGATGGACTTCAACCACGAGCTGGCCGGCAAGGATCTGCACTTCACCGGCAAGGTCGTCGGCATCCGCGACGCCACCGAAAAAGAGCTGACGGACGGCCTGCACGGCGAACGCGCCTGCACCCACGACTGCTCATCCTGCAACGGCGGCTGCGGCGACTGCAATTCCTAAGCGGCGGAGACCATTGTCGCAACCGAGGCTGACCAAAATTATAGCCGGTCCGGCGTTGAACTAGTCAGCCGTCCTCAAAAAAGCACTATTTTGAGGATGGCTGACTGTTTTTTCGTCATCTGTCCTCAATAGCGGCCACTTTTGGGGACGGGAAAGATCATTTCATTTTACCGTCGTTATGCAAAGCCAGTGCTTGGATTCGTTACGATGGACAGCGACGTCCCTGAATCCCGCCGCAGCAAGATGTGTCCTCAGTTCATCGGGCGTGTAGGTGTGCATTCCCTCGATCATCTTCTCCCATTTCTCGTTGTTGCCGGACAGGCCGTCGTCCTCGTTTACGATGAGGAATATTCCCCCAGGCGAGAGTATGCGCCTTACTTCCGCAAAACTCTTCTCGATTTCCGGCCAGAAATAGACCGTTTCGAAGGCGGTGGCCATCCCGAACGTATCATCCTTGAACGGAAGTCCAGCAACGCTTGCCTCCAGCACCTGGCAGCGGCCTTCTGCAATCGCGTCCGCATTGACCTTGCGGGTTTTCTCAACTGAAACTCGGGAGTAGTCCACGCCGGTAACCTTTGCGTGAAGGCTCCGGCCCATCAGGCGGGCAAGGTTGGCCCCGCCGCCACATCCGATGTCGATTATTTCCCCTTCTGCGGGGACGTTGACAAAGTCCAGGCCCCAGGAGGCCATCACCCCATGGGAGCCGCCGTTCATCCCGGACACTATCATTCGCCCCCAGAAGCCTTCCGGCTTGCGGGTGTTGCTGAAAATTTTACTGAAAAGTCCCATACTACTTGAATAGTTTTTCTGATTTCCTGTCAATCTTCGGCAAAGGTATCGCACATTCCAAGGCCCGTCAATCCTAATTTGTTGGTAATTTATCCACGCCAAGAACTTCTCCTTCATCATGGAGAAGGACGGCTCCTGACGCCTCTCCCCTGCTTACGGCCTCTGCTTCATCTCGAAATCGTGCAGGAAGAGCGCCGCCAAACAGGCGTGAACAGCAGCAGGGGTGACAGCGGCTGCTAAGCGACGGAGGCGGCGGCCACCAGGATGCCGTCGAGGGCGCTGGAGACGATGCCGCCGGCATAGCCGGCCCCTTCGCCGCAGGGATAGAGACCCGGGAGGCCGGGCACGGACATCGTTTCAGGATCGCGCACGATGCGCACCGGGGACGATGTTCTCGATTCGGTGCCCAGCACCAGCGCGTCATTGGTGTAATAGCCTTTCATCTTGCGGTCGAACGCCGCGAAAGCCACACGAAGCCGCTCATAAACCGGCGCGGGCAGGAGCTCGTAGAGCGGCGCGTTGACGGCGCCCGGCTGGTACGAAGTGCGCGGCAGCCCCTGCGAATCCTTCTTCCGGCAGAAATCCACCAGCCGCTGGGCCGGCGCCCGGAGCGAGCCCGAGAAATCGAACATGGCCCGCTCCACGGCGTGCTGGAACGCCAGCAGCGCAAATACCCCGTGACGGTCATACTCCGGCACGTCGCCCGGCTCCACCGAACAGACGATGCCCGCGTTCGCCCAGGGCGAGTTGCGCAGCGAGTTGGACATGCCGTTGAGTACTACCTCCCCCGCCTCCGTGGCCGACGGCACGAGAATGCCGCCCGGGCACATGCAGAACGAGAAGACACCGCGCCCGTCGACCTGCTCCACCAGCGCGTACTCCGCCGCGGGCATGCCGGGCTGGAACTTGCCGTGATACTGGATCTTGTTGATGAGCGACTGGGGATGCTCGGCGCGGACCCCCAGGGCGAACCCCTTGGCTTCCAGCGGCCAGCCTTTCGAAGCGAAGAGCCGGTAGATGTCGTGCGAGGAGTGGCCCGTGGCCAGGATGACCTGCGGCGCCTCGTAGACCGCGCCACCCGCACACAGCACTTTCCAGCCCGAGCGGCGACCTTCTGAAACCGGCGTCAGGTCCACCACTTTCTCGTCGAAATGATATTCCCCGCCGTGTTCCACGATGCAGTGGCGGATCTGCTCCACGATGCGCGGAAGCGCGTCGCTGCCGATGTGCGGATGCGCGTCCACCAGGATGCTCTCCTTCGCACCGAAAGCGACCAGCTGGTGCAGCACTTCCCGGATGTCACCGCGCTTGGTGGAACGCGTGTAGAGCTTGCCGTCGGAGAAGGTGCCGGCCCCGCCCTCCCCGAAGCAGTAGTTCGATTCGGGATTGATGCGCTGCTGCTGGTTCGCAGCGGCGATGTCGGTCTTGCGCCGGTGCACGTCCTTGCCGCGCTCCAGCACAACAGGCCGGCGCCCTTCCATCAGCAGCCGCAGCGCCGCAAACATGCCGGCCGGGCCGCTGCCCACCACAATCACGGGAGCGGCCTTGGAAACATCTTTATAACCAGGGATTTGATATTTTTCCAACTGTTCTCCCACCGCTACAGCCTGCACGCGGTGGCGGTAGAGGATTTCGCCGCGGGCGTCGAGGGAACGCCGCACCACGCGCACTTCGGCCACCCGCTCGGGCTTGACGCCCAGGGCGCGCCCCGCCGCCTGCCGCAGCTCGGCCTCGGTGGGAACGTGCTGGATGGGAAAGGCGATGTCGAACTCTTTCATGGTCAGTCGCCGTATTCGGCGGCACGGGAGCGCGGCGCGATGTCGAGCGTCGCAAACTGCCCTGCCAGGTATTTGTAGTGGCCCGTGATGGCGATCATGGCCGCATTGTCGGTGGTGAAGCGAAGCTCGGGCAGGAAGGTGGTCCAGCCGCGCTTGCGGCCTTCCGCCTCGATGCGGTTGCGCAGGCCGCTGTTGGCCGACACGCCGCCGGCGATGGCCACCTGCCGGATGCCGGTATCCTTCGTGGCCAGGATGAGTTTCTTAAGCAGGATGTCGATCAGGTCCTTCTGGAACGAGGCGCAGAGGTCGGCCTTGTTTTTCTCCAGGAAATCAGGATCTTCCGCGATGCGGTCGCGGAGGAAGTAGAGCAGCGAAGTCTTGATGCCGCTGAAACTGTAGTCCAGCCCGGGGATGTTGGGCTTGGCGAAACGGAAACGCGTCTCGTCGCCTTCTTTGGCCAGACGGTCCACCACGGGCCCGCCGGGATAGCCCAGGCCCATGAGTTTGGCGCATTTGTCGAAAGCCTCGCCCACCGCGTCGTCGATGGTGTGGCCCAGGATCTCGAAATGCAGCGGGTCGTCGACCCGGACGATCTGGGTGTGGCCGCCGGACACCAGCAGGCAGAGGAACGGGAAGGCGGGACAGCGGTTGTCGCGGCCTTCCACCTTGACGAAATGCGACAGGATATGTCCCTGCAGGTGATTGACTTCGATGATGGGCTTGTCCGTGGCCAGTGCCAGGCCCTTGGTGAACGAGGTGCCCACCAGCAGCGAGCCGAGCAGGCCCGGTCCGCGCGTGAAGGCGATGGCATCCACGTCGGCCATCGTGACGCCCGCCATTTTCAGGGCTTCGGAAACCACCGGCAGGATGTTCTGCTGGTGGGCGCGGGAGGCCAGCTCCGGGATCACGCCGCCGTAGCGGCGGTGCACTTCCTGCGAAGCCATCACATTGGACAGCAAAAAGGTGTCGCGAAGGACGGCCGCAGAGGTGTCGTCGCAGGAAGATTCAATGCCTAAAATGGTGAGTGCCATGCGTTCGGTTAAATTTTCGCAAAAGTAGCAATTATTTCGTACATTTGTAAGTTTAACGCCCGCATGAAAACCTGGAAACGAATCGTCCGGCTCCTCATTCTGGTGGTGATCACGCTCCCGGTCGCCGCCATGATCGTCATTCAGATACCGGCGATCCAGACGTATGCCGTCGACAAGGTCGCGGGCGTCCTGACGAAGAACCTCGACGGCACGGCGCATGTGGGGAAAGTCTATTTCTCCTACCCCAACAACCTGATCCTGAAGGATATCGACCTGATCCAGGGCGCCGGCGACACGGTCGCACACCTGGGCAAGCTGCTGGTGAAGGTCAAGGCCTCCTCCCTGCTGGGGAACGAGGCGCGCATCCGCCGCGTCAGCCTGGAAAACGGGCATTTCACCATCCGGCGCTACGACGACAGCACCACCAACCTGTCGCGGCTGCTCGCCCCCATGAAGAACCGGCCGCCCAAGGAAAAACAGGCGGCGGACCCGGAGGCGGAAAAGGGCGGCCTGCCCTGGGAGGCCATCAGCCTGGACCGGCTGAACCTCAAGCACATCGATTTCGCACTCGACAGCAGCCTGGCCCTGCAGGACATCAACCTGTCGGCCCGCAACCTCCGCTATGGGAAGGACGGGGCGTCGGGGCGCATCGACAACCTCACCCTGCGCAAGGGCGACGAACTGGCCGTCCGCCAGCTGGGCACGGAATTCCAGTACGACCCCGCCGGATCGGCTTCCCTGCGCAACTTCCGTTATGAAGACGACTTCTCGCACCTGAACGCCGACTACCTGACCCTGTCGTTCAACGACACGTCCGATTTTTCCCGATTCATGGAGAAAGTCAAACTGGAGGCTTCCCTGAACCAGACCCGTTTCGACATGCGGACCCTCCATCCCTTCCTGCCGTCGCTGCGGGACATGCAGCTCGCCGCGACCGTGGAAGGCAAGGTCAGGGGCACGGTATCCGACCTCCAGACAGAGCGTCTGCGCGTGGCCACCGGCACCGGCAAGACCGTCCTGGATATCAAGGCCCGGGTCAAGGGCCTGCCATACATCTCGAAAGCGCAATTCAACGGTGAAGTGCTGCACGGCGAAACCACGACCGAAGACATCGCCCAGTTTATGGCCGGCATCTCGCCCGGTTTCAAGCCCGCGACCCTGTCGCGCTATGCGCCGGGCGAGCAGATCACGCTGACAGCCAAGGCCAACGGTCCCCTGTCCCATCTCCAGGCCAACGCCACGGTGCACGTGTCGACCCTGGGGCACGCCGACGTGGACGCGCTGGTGCAGATTACGAAAAACCATCTCGACATCTCCGGCAAGGCGGCCACCACCGGACTCCAGCTCGACCGCATCCTGGGCATCTCGTCGCTCGGCGCCCTGGACTGCCAGACCGACGTGGTCTTCGCCAAGCACGGCAAGAACCTCGACATCAGCATCGAACCGCTCCACATCGACCATATCCAGTTCAACGGCTATGACTATTCCGGCCTGGTGGCCTCCGGCACCTACCGGAACGGCGCCGTCCATGCCGACATCCACAGCAAGGATCCGAACCTCGTGCTGGCGGGCCGCGCCGACCTCAATCTGGGCGGCAAAGGAAAGGAAAGCCGCTACGTCGTGGACCTCGACGTCGACCACGTGGACCTGAACGCCATCCACCTCGACCAGCGCGACAGTGCCGCCGTATCGCTCAAACTCACTGCCGACGTCGTCCAGACGGAGGACGGCGCGTTCCTGGGCCAGGCGAAGCTCAGCGACTTGCAGGCCTATCTGCCGGGCCAGCTGTTCCGCCTGGGCGACATCGCCCTGGATTCCAAGGAGGAAGACGGACTCTATGCGATCCGTATCGACAGCGGACTGTTCCGGGGCGTGTATGACGGCAACATCTTCGTAACGGATTTCCTCGAAGAATCCATCCACCTGCTCTACCAGGACAACCTCGAACACCTGTTCGGCGGCCACCACAGCCGGAAGGACGACGTGCCGAACCCCGAACAGTTCGGCTCGTTCAACCTGCAGGTCCTCAACCTGAAGCCGCTCACCGACTTCTTCCTCCCGTCGCTGTTTGTGTCGCCCTACTCCACCGTCCGCGCCGACCTGATCAACGACGAAATCACCCTCAACGTGTCTTCGGAGCTGGCGGCCGTCGAGAAGATCCTGCTCCGGAACCTCCAGCTGCGCTGCCTGACCGAAGGCGAACGCATCCTCGCCTTCGTCGACGTCGACCGGCTCCAGGCCGCCGGCATGATGGCCGAACACATCGACATCGACGCCCAGGCCGATTCGGTCATCAACCTGCAGCTCGCTTTCCACAACGACGAGGGCCCCGACACCTACGCCCGGCTCAACACCCGGGTCTCCTTCCCCGATGCCGACGAGGACCCCTACCTGGTCCGCATCGACCTGCTGCCCTCCGAACTGGCCATCGCCGGGCATCCGTGGGAGCTCGCCCCCGCTTCCGTCCACTACCGCAAGGAAGACATCAAGATCGAAGATTTCTCCCTCAGCTACGGCGAACAGAGCCTCTATGCCGGCGGCGTCATCGGCCCGAAGCTCACCGATACAGTGCGCCTGATGATGAACGACTTCGATCTGGGCTTCGCCAACTCTTTCCTGACCCAACCCCTCAACCTGCAGGGCCTGCTGACCGGCCAGGGCGAGGCCTTCGCCCTGACGGGGCCCGAGAAAGGCATCCTCTTCGACCTGTACGCCCGCTATGTGTCAGCCGTAGGCATCGACATGGGCCATTTCCTGATGCAGAGCCGCTGGGACGACCCTGCGAAGCAGTTCATCTTCTCCATCGACAATACCATGGGCGAGCGGCATCCGGTCATCGCCAACGCCACGCTGCGGCCCTCTGACAAGCACCTGGACCTCGACGTCCGGCTCGACTCGCTGGCCCTCGGCATCGTCGAGCCGCTCGTCACCGGCCTGGCGTCCGACATGGACGGCACGGTCTCCGGCCACATCCTGGCCCACGGACCGCTCAACAAACTGGCCATCAGCAGCGAGAACACCCGCCTCAACCAGTTCAAGTTCAAGCTCGACTTCACCCAGGTCAACTACATCGCCGACGGTCCTTTCCAGGTGCGTGACGACGGCGTCACCTTCGAGAACGTCCAGCTCTTCGACCGTTTCGGTCATGAAGGGCAACTCACCGGCGGCATTCCGTACGACCACTTCAACGACATCCGCCTCAACCTGCGCATCGACCTCAAGGACATGATGGCGCTCAACACCGGCAGCGAGGACAACAACAGCTTCTACGGACGCGCCTTCGCCGACGGAACGGTCCGCGTCTCCGGCCCGCTCAACAAGATCCGCCTGAGCCTCAACCTGACTCCCACCCAAAACACCACCATCCATATTCCCCTCGGTGCCTCCGCCTCGGACAACAAGTCGCTGCTGACCTTCATCAACAACGAATCGAAGATCAGCCTGATCGACTCCGTGATCCAGGCCCACAACGCGCCCGAAAAGGCCAAGGGCGGCGGCACGGACGTCAGCGTCAACCTGCGCCTCAACGCCACGCCCGACGCGGAGATCCAGCTGGAGGTCGACAAGAATACCGGCGACATCCTCAAGGCTCGCGGCAACGGCCGGATCGGCATCACCGTCGACCGCGACAATTTCGACATCAAGGGCGACTACGAGGTGCAGAGCGGCAGCTACCACTTCGGCATGCTGGGCATCACCGCGCGCGATTTCTCCATCAACCCGGGCGGCACCATCGCCTTCAACGGCGACGTCATGCAGTCGGACCTCGACCTGACCGCGACCTACCGCACCAAAGCGTCCATCAGCCCGCTGATCGCCGACTCCACCGCCGTGAGCATGCGCCGCAACGTGGACTGCGGCATCAGCGTGACCGGGAAGCTCGAGAATCCCGAGATCCGCTTCTACGTCGACATTCCGGACCTCGATCCGACCACCAAAGGGCGGGTGGAGAATGCCCTCAATACCGAAGACAAGCGCATGAAACAGGCCCTGGCCCTGCTGATTTCCGGCGGCTTCGTCCCGGACGAGCAGTCGGGCATCGTCAACAGCACCACCCTGCTCTTCTCGAACGCGTCCGAACTGATGTCGAGCCAGCTCAACAATATCTTCCGGCAACTCGACATCCCGCTCGACCTGGGCTTCAACTACCAGCCCACCGAGTCGGGGCGCAACATCTTTGACGTCGCCGTGTCCACGCAGCTCTTCAACAACCGCGTGATCATCAACGGCAACATCGGCAACCGGCAGTACATGTCGTCGAGCCGCAGCGACATCGTGGGCGACCTCGACATCGAGATCAAGCTCAACCGGCAGGGACAGTTGCGCCTGACGCTCTTCTCCCACTCCGCCGACCAGTACAGCAACTACCTCGACCAGAGCCAGCGCAACGGCGCCGGCATCGTCTACCAGGAAGATTTCAACTCTTTCAAGGAACTCTGGCGCAAGATATTCCACATCAAGACTCCCGCCCATGAAAGCCAAGCTTTACCTGATCCCAACGCCTCTCGGCGAATACGCACCGAGTGACATCCTGCCTGCCCCCGTGCTGGAGCGGATCGCCGCGCTGCGGCTCTTCTTCGTGGAGGAGCTCCGCACGGCGCGCCGTTTTCTCTCCGCCGCCGGCTGGAAAGGGCACGTGGAGGAGCTGGAGCTGCTGGAGATCAACGAACACACGCCACGCGAGCAGATTGAAGCCTACGCGGCGCGGCTGGGCGAGCAGGACGCGGGCCTGATCTCGGAAGCGGGTCTGCCCGCCGTGGCCGATCCCGGCGCGCTGCTGGTGGAGCTGGCGCACCGCAAGGGAGTGGACGTGGTGCCGATGGTCGGGCCTTCCTCGCTGATGATGGCCCTCATGGCTTCGGGGCTGAACGGGCAGTGCTTTGCCTTCACGGGCTATCTGCCGGTGAAAGCGCCGGCACGGCGCGAGGCCATCAGCACGCTGGAACGCACGTCGGCGCGCCTCAACCAGTCGCAGATCATGATCGAGACGCCCTACCGCAACGACGCCCTGCTGGCAGACCTGACCGAGACCTGCCGCCCGTCCACGCGCCTGTGCGTCGCCGCCGACATCACCTGCCCCACCGAATTCATCCGCACGAAATCCATCGCCGACTGGCAGAAAGAGCGCAAAAAGGGCTTTGTCATCGGCAAGCGCCCGTGCGTCTTTGTCATCCTGAGCGAAGCGAAGGATCTAAAAAACCGTTAGCTTATGGTGCGACTGAACAATATGGAATTTTACGCCTACCACGGCTGCCTCGAAAGCGAGCGCCGGGAAGGCAACCGCTTCCGGGTCGATTTCGCCTACGACTACGACATGCGCAAGGCGGCCCGGAGCGACGACCTGCGCGAAGCCATCGACTACAGCGCGATCTACGAGCACATCCGCGCGGAGATGGAAGTCCCGGCCAATCTGCTGGAGCACCTCGCCAGCCGCATGCTCGACACCCTCATCGCCCGCTTCCCGCGCATCAGTTACGCGGAGCTGACCGTCACCAAGTACAATCCCCCGCTCGACGGTAAGGTCGAGAGTTCTTCCGTCACCGTCGTCTATGCATAAAGTCTCGTTCATCACCCTCGGCTGCAAGCTCAATTTCTCGGAAAGTTCGACCCTCGCCCGGCAGTTCGCCGCGGCGGGCTACGAAGAGGCTGCGCCCGGACCCGGCACCGACGTTTTCGTGGTCAACACCTGCTCGGTGACCGAGCACGCCGACAAGAAATGCCGCAACCTCATCCGCAAGCTCCACAGGACCGCGCCCGGCGCCAGGATCGCCGTGACGGGCTGCTACGCGCAGCTCAAGCCGCAGGAAATCCTGTCGATCGACGGCGTGGACCTGGTCGTCGGCGCCGACCGCAAGGGCGAGCTGGTGAAGCTGCTGCTGGGCGGCGAACGCGGTTCGCAGGGCTATTCCTGCGAGATCGACGCCGTGGAGAGCTTCTTCCCGGCCTATTCTTCGGGAGAGCGCACCCGCTCCTTCCTGAAGGTACAGGACGGCTGCGACTACCACTGCGCCTACTGCACCGTGCCTCTGGCCCGCGGCAAGAGCCGCAACATCCCCATCGCCGAGATCGTGGAGCAGGCCCGCGCCATTGCGGCGCAGGGCATCGTGGAGGTGGTGCTCACGGGCGTGAACACGGGCGATTTCGGCAAGAGCACGGGCGAAAGTTTCCTCGACCTGCTCAAGGCCCTGGACGCCGTGCCGGGCATCGAGCGCTACCGCATCTCCTCCATCGAGCCGAACCTGCTCACGGAAGAGATCCTGCGCTGGATCGCCACGGGCACGAAGTTCCTGCCGCACTTCCACATCCCCATCCAGTCGGGCTGCAACCGCACCCTGAAGGCGATGCACCGCCGCTACACGGCGGAGATGTTCGAAGAGAAGATCGCGCTGATCCGGGACATCCTCGAGCAGCCGGAGGAGCGCGGTACGCGCGTTTTCTTCGGCATCGACGTGATCGTGGGCTTTCCGGGCGAGACGGATGTGGACTTTGAAGAGACCTACCGGCTGCTGGAGCGCGTCCGGCCGGCCTTCCTGCACATCTTCCCCTATTCGCGCCGCGCGGGTACGCCGGCGGCCGAGCGGCTCGACCAGGTGCAGGAAAGTGTGAAGACGGCCCGTGCCGCCCGCCTTCAGGGACTCTCCGACCGGCTTCATGCGGCGTTCACGGCGGCCAATGCCGGTCGTCCGGCCAAAGTCCTCTTCGAGAGCACGATGAAAGGCGGCAAGATGTTCGGTTACACCGAGAACTACCTTCGCATCGAGCGGCCGTACGATAAAGAATGGATTAACAAAATCGTTGAAATAACTATTTAGCTATTGACTCCAGTGCTCCGGTATATGTCTTTCAGACCGACGCTTCGCGTCTCCCTCCCATGCTGACGCATGGGCCCCTCCCGCTATCAACCGAGGGTGGTTAGGGTCTTCAAGACATATACCCTCACACTTCCATCAATAGTTGACAGATCATGAACAGTATAACGTTTTTAGGGACTGGGACTTCGCAGGGCATTCCGATGATCGGATGCCAGTGCGAAGTGTGTACGTCGAAAGATCCGAGAGACAAGCGGCTGCGGTGCTCGGCCCTGGTCAAGTATGAAGGAAAGACATTCCTGATCGATGCCGGGCCGGATTTCCGGCAGCAGATGCTCCGCGAAGACATCCGCCACCTCGATGCCATCCTCCTGACCCACAACCATAAAGACCACACCGGCGGTCTCGACGACGTGCGCTCGTTCAACTATCTCGAGAAACGCTCGTTCCCCATCTTCTGCGAAGCCAACGTGCTGGAATCCCTGAAGAAAGAATATTATTACGTCTTCTCCGAAAAGCCCTACCCCGGCGCGCCGGAAATGGACATCCACCTGATTACCAGCCTGCCCTTCGCCATCGACGGCGTTCCTGTCGTCCCAATCCGGGCCATGCACTACAAACTGCCCATCCTCGGCTTCCGCTTCGGCGACCTCGCCTACGTCACCGACGCCAACTACATCCCCGAAAGCGAGTTCGACAAACTCCGCGGTCTCAAGGTCTTCGTCCTCAACACCGTCAAGCGCGGCCGGCACATCTCGCACTACGCCCTCGAAGAAGCCATCGACATCTGCCGCCGTGTCGGTGCCGGACAGAGCTACCTGACGCACCTGTCACACATGCTCCCGCGGCACGCCGGACTCACGGAAGAGCTTTCCGTCCTCCCCTTCTCCCTCCAGCCCGCTTTCGACGGGCTGACCGTACCGTTTTAAGGATCAGCCCTGCAGCTTCGCCTTGGCCGAATAATAGGCCTTGCGCGAGATGAAGCCCGATTCTTCGGCGGCCTCCAGGACGGTGGCCGTCGGATGCCCCTGCAGGTAGCGGTCCACGTGTTCCAGCCGGACCCGGTTCACATAGGCGAAGAAGCCGCCCAGCTCCGATTTGATGAGTCCGGCCACATAGGAACGGTTGTAGCCGCTGCGCTCGGCCACCTGCTGCAGGGTCAGGTGCGGTTCCAGGAAGGCTTCCTGCTCCTCCACGACCGTCGTCACCGCCGAGAGAATCTCCAGGCGCTTCTGGAGGGGAAGACTGCGCTGGTAGAGCGGCTCTTCCGGCCCGTTCTCCGGAGCCGGTTCGGGATCCGGCGACAGGCCCAGCTGCGCCACGGCCTCGACTTCGGCCGTCTCGTCTTCCAGCCGGCGGTTGCGGTTCGGATGCAGCACCGTGATGAGGAAGGTCAGCGCCGAAGCCGCCAGCAGCAGCATGACCGCCGCCAGCACCACGCGGTTGTTGGAAAAAGCGCCCGTCCAGCAAAGCACCAGGTTCAATACGACCAGCAGCATCCAGCGCCGGGCCGAAACCACCGGAAAGTCGTCCGGGTTGGAGTATTCATCCATGTCGATGCGCCGGGCCTCGCGCAGCACCAGTTGCATGGCCAGGACGCAGGCGAGCGTCGTGATGACGCCCAGGAAATACAAGATGTACCCGGCGGCTTTCCCCTCCTGGCTGAACTGTTCCCCGGGCCACACGGCCAGCACCAGCGCGGCCAGCAGGAAGAAAGCCACGGGGCCTCCCACCAGGAAAAGAGACAGCCGCCACTGCTTCCAGTGCATGATGATCCCGAAATAAGAGAAAAGCAGGACGATGCAGTGGAAGAGGGTGACGGGGAAGAAATAAATGCGTGCCAGAAGCCAGGCGTCGGCACTCTCCGGATGGATGGCGTACGGGATCAGGACCAGTGCGTTCAGGTAGATGCCCACCACGAAGGGACGGCCCGGGTAGTAATAGCGGGGATCCTTGTCGAAGGGCTGGCACATGTGGAACCAGCGCACCGCCGCCACCACCAGTCCCGTGGTGATGAACACGGCTGCAGCCAAACCGAAGAGATGGATGGACAAAGGCGTCATACCGGGTTCAAAAATACGAAAAATTTCGCGTTTTTGACGCAAAAGGGACAAAGTTGACGCAAAAGGGACAGCGCGTTGACGCACCGGGGACAGTGTTGACGCGCGGGAGCTGTAGTTTTGCGGGAAATTATACAAGTACGTATGGATACCGTCACGCTCATCCTTTTCATCCTCGCCGGAGTCACCCTTCTCGTATGGATTCCCGCCATCCTGCTGACCAGTTATTGGGCTGTGCGGAAAGACTAGATGGAAACATAATAATCAATCATATGCAAACAACACAAAAGCAACATTATGTAGCGCCCTCCTCCGCTACGGTGGAGATTCAAATGCATCACGTGTTATGCGAAAGTCCGAACCCGAAGTTTGGAGAGAACTGGAATTGGGATGATTAAGAAGAGGAGGAAAAGACAATGAAACAGAAGAACATTTTCCAAAAATTGCTGGCCGGAGCATGCCTCCTCGCCATCGCTTCCTGCGCAGAACTCACGCCTGTTCAAAACCAGACCGAGGAAAACGTCAGCGGTCAAGGCTCCCGCATTGAAGTCCTCGGCCTCCGCACCGAAACAGACACCAAAGTCACCCTTTCCAATACGACTTTCGCCTGGCAGCCTGGCGACAAGATAGCCGTATGGACAGGAACAGATGATTCTCACGGTGCCTATCAAGAATGTACTGTCGCTTCCAATGGAACCTTGCCCGTAGTGCTTCAAGAAGGGGAATCTCGCTTTCATTATGCGCTCTATCCGGCCAGCATCAGGTACAACGGTTATTATGCGGCTAATTCGCTTAGAATCGTGCTTCCAGACACGTATAACTATGATGACGTTTGTGGAGACAACGTGCAGACGCCTATGATTGCGCGCAACGACAATAATAGCCCAAATCTGGTGTTTTACAACTTGGCCAGTATGCTTCGCCTTACTGTGACACTTCCCAAACGTACTGTCAAGATGAAGATTAAGTTCACTCCGGACACGAAGGCCACAGGCACATTCGATGTTAGAAAACCAAATGGTGTTGAAGTAGGAACCACTTGCGCCACTTTTGACAACGCGTTGTCTAACACATCTGATGAAATTTTTATCACGGGAATCCACGACATACCAGCCGTCGACAGTACCATTACGGTCAATATTCCTATTTCTACAGGTGACGATTACAATGACTTCACAATCTCTGCATGGGACAGTGAAGATAAAGCCATAAAGGCCGAGGTGGTTCACTTGGCCAGCAGCTATACCGCGACAAGAGCCCACGGAAAGAAAATAACGACAACCTTGACGCAAGGAACGTTCGGCATCTCAAAAAGCAGGTACTGTATTATCTCTCCGGCCAACCTGATGTATGACGGTACAAAAGGTGAAGGAAAACGTTTCGTATTCCATGAACATGCCTCCGATGTCAGTCCTTTATTAGCACATGATGCGTACAATGAGGGAGCTGTTTTTGACACTTTCACCTATGGATCATCCGGATTCAATAACAAAAACCCTTGGAATAGAAATACCCGTGCCGGTTATACCGATCTTCAAACCACTTCTGCGGATTGGGGCGTCTATAATGAAATCAGTTCATACAAGAAAAAAACCTGGGTGACACCATTAAAGGATGACTGGCAAAGTCTTATTAGCAATCACATTCAAGCCACCGCATCACTCGACGGCCAGAAAGGGTATATTCTCATTCCTATTGATTATTCGGGCCCGACGATTGTGGGAGGCATGCATTCTAATGTGGATAATGTTTATACGACCACTCCTACAGACAACTGGACATCGGTAAAAGAGGCCGGGGCGGCATTCCTCCCATTCCAATATTACTGGACCGGAACTAATGGCTCAGATTCTACTGAAGCCTGGTATACTACAAACCATAACCAAGGTTCCGGACAAGATATTTGGCATTTTATTCAAATCGTAAAACACAGCGGGGGTGCGTACTACGTACGATTGATCAACATCCTGTAAACAGCCTCTATCCCATGTTCTCGCACCATGGACAAAGACACACTGACCATCCTCATCATCGCAGGGCTCACACTTTTCGTGTGGGTCCCTGCGATTGTGCTGTCGGTCTTCAGGGCTTTGCGAAAAGAAAAAGAAACACGCCAAAATAAAAATCAAACCAAATAAAGTTGTTCTTATGACAACACACAAACTACACTACGTAACACCCCACATTGAGACGGTGGAGTTGAAGCCGGAAGGCGTCATCTGCCAGAGCCTGGGTGATCCCACTGATTATTCCAACGGCGGTAATCCGTTTACTTATTAGCAAGGAGGTATGACCATGAAAAAGATATTAGGATTCGTTGCAATGGTCCTTGCAATCGCGGCCTGCAACACGATGGAAATGGACAATCAGCCGACCGGGAAGGACGGAATGATTACGATTACGGCACAGTTGGCGCCGAAGACTCCGATAACAAAGGCCGTGGCCGATAACGGCGACAACAAGATCACGGCGACCTGGACCGTAGGTGAACATCTCGCCCTTCACTATAAGAAAGATGGCACTTATTCGGTCAATGCAGAGATTACGCATGTAGACGGTAATGGTACGGCTACCATTTCATTCGAAGTAAAATCAAATTTAACTGACGGTACGACATGTACTATCATCTATCCTTACTCCGGAAAGAATCTATACGACTACTCAAATAGTAAGGTAACGGCCGATTTACTGGAAAAACAGAAAGGAGTGCTTGATACACTACTGGATTTCCGCATCGGGGAAGGTACCTTCCACACCAGCACGTCATCCCTTGAGGTAACCACACAACCCACGCCGCTACTCAGTATCTTTAAGTTCACGATTCAGGATCTCGCCGGCACAGCCAAGGATGTCTCTAAGTTCCAGGTCGGCGACTCCGGAGGCAATGTGTTAGCCTCCGTTAAGCCAGAAACGGCTACCAGCGAAATGTATGTTGCTCTGCCCGTATTGAAAGCCGGAACATGCTGGTTCAGCGCCACCATCAACGGCCAGCCCTACGTTGCCAAGGCTACGGCAAGTGCAACCGAAGCCGGCAAGTATTATCAGAGCACGGTCAAAATGGCCACCATCGGCAACGTCATTGCCAGCAACGGAAAGTTCTATATCAATAATGCTGCGATCCCGACAGGTGATTCAGCCGTAGCCATGATTAGTTATCTGGGCTCTAACACGAACGAGGAAGAGCCATACGTTCACGGCCTAGCCGTCGCAATGCGCAATGCTGGATTAGGAGGGGAAATGAAATGGAAAACTGAAAACACCAAATCTGACCATACAAATTGTAATTACTACAATAACAGTTTTACAAATGAGAGCGGGCTGCAGTACAATGCGACACACAACAACGACACCTATCCGGCCTTCCAGGCGGCGATGGCCAATAATGGCACCCCCAAGCCAGGCCAGGACTATTCCGACTGGTTCCTGCCATCAGGTAACCAATGGAATTTAATGATCAAGGCTTGCAAAGATTTAAGCAATAAGGGTCTGTTTAATTCTTTTGAATCAAGAGGCGGAACGAATATGTTCTTGGATTACTGGTCATGTTCAGAATCATCAACAGATATCAGCTCGGCATACTATTTTTCCAGCAGTAGTACTTGGAGCGGTGGCAATAAGACTTCCATTAAAAAAGTCCGTTCTGCTCTCGCCTTCTAATTTCTTCTCTCACGCACAGCGCGTCAGACGCGCTGTGCGGCCGGCGACAAAACGGCAAAAACAACAAAGCCGCCCTGCATACCGGGGCGGCTTTGTTGTATCCCCTCCCCGCGCCTGTCCCGGGTGTCGGCCACAGAATGACCGTGGCGAGGCGCAGCGCCATTCTGTGGCCATTGGGCTTGACCGTCAGTTTTACAAAGTGAAAGAGATGAATTCCTGGCCAATCCTGTGCAGGCCAGATTCGATTTTCTTTGCCTGTTTTTGAGAAATATAGGTATTCCCACTCTTGTAATGACGCATCAAGCTGGGAGAAATGCCAACCCATTCGGCAAACTTGGATGCATTCAGGAAATCGAACACATTGAACATCGCGGAAATATCGTACTTGTACTCAAAGGTCAAATCTTTGAGTTCCTCCGGAAGGGTTTCACCACTGGCAGCGTAATAATCAAGCAATTCATGATAACCCGCCATCAGTTCTTCTTTGGCATTCCGGACAGTAGTCCCGCTTCCATGAAGGACAGTGGTCAAATTGTCTGTGTAGGCGGCATAGCCCGTCTGGTCTTTTTCTATAATTACTAGCGTTTTCATTTCTTTCTACTTTTCGTCACCATCGACTTGTTTGAAAAGTCTCTTCTGCAAGTTCGGTTTGATTTCTTCATTCCAATGCCTTTCTACCAGTAACGGATCAGCATGTCCAGTTTTACGATAGATATCGTGTTTCCCACCATGCCGCTCCAATTTCCAACCCTTGCGGAGAATCATCTTCCTGAACTCATTCCACGTCATCTTCGATTCGATTACAAATATAGCACATTTTTGCGATATAAACTCAAACAAATAGAATTTCTTTTCACGGGGCAAGGTATTCCTTATGCCCCTAGTTTATCCATAGGCAAAACGAGTATACCCGTTTATAAACGTTTTTAAACGGATATTAAAATTTGTAAATGTGAAAAGACTCGGCCACAGAATGGCCGTGGCGGGGCGGAGAGCCATTCTGTGGCCATTGGGCTTGAGCGTCAGTTTTCCGTCTCTTTAAAGATGATTCGCAAAGCTCATTTTCTCGTGAAGAATACGAACTATTCGTATTTCGCTCCCTGTCGATTGAAAGAAGATAAAGTGATGTCCGCAATGCGTATACGAAAACGCTTTGTAGGTCGGATATGAGATGATTTCTTCTCTTTCAGAAATGGAGAAGCATTCATCCAGCAACAGGCGCGGACAGCCGCAGGGGCTGACAGCGGGGCGACGATTTGTGAGCGGCAGGAAATACGCGGCCAAGCGGGAGTCCCGTCTCGTGACGGCGCAGGTTCTTCGACCGTTAGCGGAGCGTAGCGACAGCTAAAAGGG